>Ga0182000_10000125_pt1 | contig 17801 bp, 13 predicted proteins | sample BulsoiMagMametaG_FD_120484 | JGI IMG/M metagenome (GOLD analysis project Ga0182000, IMG submission 120484) | Bulk soil microbial communities from Mexico - Magueyal (Ma) metaG | ecosystem: Environmental > Terrestrial > Soil > Agricultural land | place: Mexico: Magueyal, Guanajuato | collected...
AGCACGTTTAGGAAGACCAGGCAGCGGGGAACCTGCCAGCCGCCGAGATTACCCGCTGCCGCCGCGCGCCAGTTGTGAGAGGCCACGGCTGAACCCGCTTCCCCGACCACCCGCGCGACCTCCAAAACCCTCTCTACCGGAACCCCGCTCTCGGCGGCTGCGTACTCCGGCGTGAAGGAAGCGTACTCCTCTTTGAGGCCCTCTATAAAGGCGTCGAAGGACTCGGGATCTTTGTCGGGGTGCTTGTTCCTCAAGTATTCCCGCCAGTTGGTCCAGTCATAGAGGAACTGAGCGTCGTAGAGGCCCTCGCTCAGGATAACGTGAGCCATCGCCAGGAGCACCGCCGCTTCGGAGCCCGGACGGGTGGGGAGCCAGTAGTCGGCCATCGCCGCCGAGTTCGAGAGCCTGGGGTCCAAAACGATGAGTTTCGCACCCTTCATCTTGCCCTCTATGATCCTCTGGGCGTGGGGGTTGAAGTAGTGGCCGCTCTCGAGGTGGGAGCTCACCAGGACTATGGCCCGCGCGTTGGCGTAGTCGGGCGAGGGGCGGTCGAATCCGTCCCACAGCTGGTAGCCGAACCTTCCGCTACTCGAGCAGACGTTGGTGTGAGAGTTGTGGGCGTCCACGCCCCAAGCCTTAAAGACCCGGTCCATGTGATCCAGCTCGTGCCCGGGCCGACCGACGTGGTACATGATCTCGTCGTTACGCCCCTCCTGTATAGCCTTGCGGATACGTCCACCGATATCCTCGAGTGCCTCTTGCCAGCTCACCCGCTCCCACTCGCCGCTCCCCCGCGGTCCCTTACGCTTCATTGGGTAGAGGATGCGGTCGGGATCCTTTATCTGATTTATGGTCGCGGGGCCTTTTGCGCAGTTACGTCCTCGGCTACCTGGGTGCAGCGGGTGCCCCTCGAACTTCCTAACCTCGCCCTTCTCCTTGTCTACATAGGCCAGAAGCCCGCAGGCAGCCTCGCAGTTAAAACAGACCGTAGGGACTATCTGGTAGTTCCTCTTCTGCTTGCGGGTCCACCCGCGCGCCTCGTACTCCGTCCAGTCGTCCCACCTGCTCGGCGGCGGGTAGTTCGTCAGGGTAGAGCCGGGGATTAGACGCTCTACCCCGCCATTCTCGGGCTGATCTACGTCGGGGATCAACCTTAGTTTCGTGGCCACCCGCTCGATCAGGGGCCTTCCGGGTTCTTTACGCATCGCCTCTCCGCCCTTTGGTTTAGGCCAACGGGATCAGTTGCGGGGCTTCAATCCACGCGTGCTCCGCGGCGAAGATCCCGACCAGCGCTAGGACCCCCGCGGCCGCGATGGCTACCGGACTACCCGTCGCTATCAAGGCCAGCGGAACGAGCGATCCCAAGACCACCGCCACGCCCCAGAAGAGCCGCTTGTAACGGCCCTTGTAGATCATCTGTGCCGCCCTCGCGGCGTCACGGTCTGGATGTCTTACGGAGAGCTCCGCCCAGAAGACCAGCAGACCGCCTAGTAGCCCGAGCGCCAGGGTCCACACGAGGGCCTCCCTCAGGGGCAGCAAGCCGCCGACGAAGAAGGAGACCAAGTAGAGGGCCGCAGCACCGGCTACGGCCGCATGCGCCAGCATGTGAAGCGGGAGCGCTGGGCTCTGCCAGAAGCTACGGCCCTTAGACTGCGCAAAGAGGAACGCCGTGTAGACCGCCGTCGCAAAAGCAAGTGCCACGAGCGGCCAGGCTAGCACCACATCGGTGACACGGCCGCCTATGAGCAGCTTTATAACCACCCACAGGACGAGCAACCCGCCAAAGCCCGTGATCGTGTAGGCACCCTTGGTCAGCCAGCTCTTCCACTGGGGCCTCAGGAGCACGTAGTGGAACCTGTCCGGCCGGTCCAAATCCAGGACCAGGAGCCCGCCGGTAGCCAACATGAAGATCAGGCCCAGGATAGCTCCGGCCCAGAGCGCGGCATCTGGAACCGGGGTCCCGATTCCTACCGCCAGAAACGGGATGGCGACCGCGCCGGTAGCTATCGCCTTGGTACAGATGTAGGCGGGCACCTCCTTGCCCCAGTGGACGCCCTTGCTCGGCTCGTCGTAGGTCCTCCTCGCCTTCTCCGGCTGCACCTTGGGGGTCGGGTCCGGTCCGGCAGGGGCGGGTGCACCGCCCCTCGCCCCGTTCCTTTCGGGCTTACGCTCCAGCGGGATGACCCCCTGCGTGAGCGACGCTCCGCCGTTCTCGTGTTCGCCGCCCGGCGCGTGGTGGCCAACCCCGCGTCTCTGGTTGCCCCACATGTAGTCGGAGGCCACCGGGGCGTCGTCCGGGGTCAGAGCCGCTTCGTCGCCGTTTATGTAGAAGAGTTTGGGCCTAGCCCCCTTCTCCGGCCTGCGCACCGTCACCTTCTCGCGGGCGAGGAGCTTGCTGATCGGTGTCTCCGGATCGTCCATATCGCCGCTAATGATCGCGTTCTCCGGGCACACCTGGACGCAGGAGGGCTCGAGACCAACGTCCACCCGATGGGCGCAGTAGTTGCACTTGGCGGCCGTGTTGGAGTCGGGATCTATGTACAGAGCGTCGTAGGGGCACGCCTGGATACAGGCCTTGCACCCGATGCACCGGTCCCAGTTGAAGTCCACTATCCCATCCTCGCGTATGAAGAGCGCCGTGACGGGACAGGCCTCGACACAAGGAGCATCCGCGCAATGGTTGCATCTCATGACGTGGAATGCCCGCTGGGTATCGGGGAACTCGCCCTTCTCTATGTACTTCACCCAGGTGCGGTTCACCCCTATCGGTACCTCGTGCTCGGCCTTGCACGCTACCGTGCACGCATGACAGCCGATGCACTTGCGGTTGTCTATGATGAATCCGTAGTTAGTCATCTAGCAACCCTTAACCTTTCCCATTGCCACCTTGACAGTGAATATTAACAGCGCAAGCATAGGTTAGAAATGAACAAATGCCAATCTTGCTATCGCCTTATCCGATGATTCCAGCAGGCTGTGGAGGGCAGGATAACGAGGGAAGGAAAAGGGGGCGTACCCCTGACAAAAGCTTGGTGGAAGTAAAGAACCTGTCGTCATTTACTTTAGGATCGTACGTTTTCTATCATCTATACTCCTGGCAAGAGGGACCGCAGAGAGTAAAAGGGGACATAAAAAGGGGACAAGGGGTATGAAACTAAGGTCGTTAGAAGCGTTTTGTGCAGCGGTTGAGGAGAAAAGCATCTCGGCCGCGGCCCGACGGATATACCTATCCCAGCCCAGCGTAAGCGAGAAGCTGATCGAGATGGAACGCGAGGCGGAGGTGCCACTCTTAAGGCGTTCTCGAAGCAGTATCGAGCTTACTCCCGAAGGGGTTACGATTTATGAGCAGGCTCGCAAGATCTTGAACCAGGTGAAGGCCTTGGAGCTGACCCTGCACAACCTACGGCAGAAGGACGATATGAAAGTGCGCTTTGCGGCCTGCGTAACGGTGGGGGAGCGCATAATGCCGGGATGGTTACGGCGCTTCGAAGGAAAGCTGCCGGGGGTTACGCCCACAGTCTTTATGGGCAATGACCTGGAGGTTGTGCATCTCGTAGAGGGTGGAGAGATGCCATTAGGGATCGTGGCAAGCGACGAGAGCTGCGATGCTTTCGAGAGTGCTCCTATTCTGGACGACGAGCTTGTAATCGTGGTGGGTTGTACGCACCCCTGGGCGCAGCAACAGATATCTCTGGAGGCCCTCTCAACTGAGCCGTTCATCTCCAGGGAGAAGGAAGCGACGGTTAGAGTCATGGCCGAGCGGGCTCTAAAAGAGAAAGGAATTCCCCTGAATGTACAGATGGAGCTCGGGAGTACTATCGCGGTCGAAGAGATTGTGGAATCAGGTCGGGGATTCTCCCTTCTCTCGCGAGCCGACGTACGGCGAAGATTGGAAGCGGGTACCCTGGTAGAAGTGGAGGGCTTCTCGATACCCTGGAGCTTCAAGCTAATCCGCCACCCCTCGGCGACCTTAAGCTTTGCCGAACAACTCTTCTGCGAGTTCCTTCTGGATGGGCGCGAGCTAACCGAGGCTCGATTGTAGTTCCTCAAACGGCCCCAAAAATGGAGGCCATCAGCCCGACGCTGAGGCCTAACCTCCCGGCCACGTGTATCCTCGCCCTTGTTCCTTACCTCCCACCCCTAAAAACCGGGAGAGGCCAAGCCTCGCTAAACGGTCGGCTCGGAGGGCTTGCTTGCGACAGAAATTTTGCGGGAGCACCTGCGGGCGGCACTACTCTCTGGTGCATCGCACTGTTGGCCATTTGCGTTTTGACCCATGATTTGCAGTATGAGAAGCGCAATTGGTAGCATCCTCCCAGAGGCCTGTAGAAGAAAAACGAACAAAAGCACAAGGCGTCGGCACGAAGCAGCTCGTATTATCTGGCAACCAGCTTACCGGAGGATTAGCCCGATGAGGATTCTCGCCGCCAACTGCGGAAGTTCGACCCTAAAGTTCAAGCTGATCGAGGTAGGGAATGAAGGCGCTTCCCCTAACCGGGGAAGCGTGATAGCGGTTGGTAGCGTTGAACGCATCGGTGGTGGGCAGCCAGCTGTAGATTTCTCCTCCGAAAACGGCGAATGCTTACAGCAACCCACCGACATTAAGGATCACGACGCAGCGATCCGTTGCGTTTTCGACTGGATAAGGTCTACCCACCTCGTGGGTCCCGATGGGCCAGAAGCCGTAGGTCACCGGATCGTTCACGGCGGGGATCGCTTCTCCGAGCCGGCTCTCATCGAAGCTGAGACCATGGACGCTATAGAGTCACTCGTTGAGCTAGCGCCACTGCACAACGGGCCGTCGTTGGCGGCAATACGCGCCGCCAGGGAGGTTTTGAACTCCTCCGTCCCCATGGTTGCAGTCTTCGATACCGCGTTTCACAGCACCCTGCCAGAACATGCCGCGCAGTACGCCATCCCGAAAGACTTGGCTGATAGGCACGGCATCCGTCGCTACGGGTTCCACGGTATCGCCCATCGTTACATGACCGAGCGCTACGCAGCCATCACTGGGACGTCCGTAGAGCGGGTCAAGCTCGTTACCCTGCAGCTGGGCAACGGCTGCTCGGCTACAGCGGTAAGGGACGGACGCTCGGTCGACACCTCGATGGGATTTACTCCACTGGAAGGGCTGATGATGGGGACTCGCTCCGGAAACATAGATCCCTTCCTGGTCGGATTCCTCTCTCGTCAGGAGAACGTAGACGTTGAGGAGGTCGAGCGCTGGCTTAACACACGATCGGGGCTCCTGGGGGTCTCCGGAATCTCCCGGGACGTGCGGGAACTGCTGGAGGCCGAAGCCCGGGGAGAGACGCGCGCTGCCCTGGCGCTTGAGATGTTCTGTTACCAGATACGCAAGTACGTAGGAGCCTATATCACCGCGCTAGGCGGCGCGGATGCGGTGATCTTTGGCGGCGGCATCGGCGAGAATGCGCCCCAAGTACGGGCCCGCATCTGCGCAGATATGGATTGGTGTGGTCTCGTGCTGGATCTGGAACGCAACGCCCGCACCATCGGCTCTGAAGACCGGATAAGCACAGAGGACTCTAGCGTTCACGCCCACGTAGTCTCGGTAGACGAGGAAATGATGATCGCTCACGATACCGCTAATTACCTCCAAAAGGTAGGCTAAAACTGCCGATCGCCACAGCCGCCGAAAACCCGTGGGTTGTGCTCCTAAAGTTGCTGCGCTTTCCTGTGCAAATACTGTGCAATAGACATTACCTATAACATCATCGCAAAACTCTATGCTAGAAGTGGTTGACCCAGAGTAGCACCTGAATAATCATGGGCGAAACGGGGTAGGGAACTCGTAATAACAAAAGGCGCTATAGGGATGCCGGCGACAGGGGAAGGGAGCGTCTCAGACGGCAACGCAGTAAACATCTAAGGAGAAAGCTGAAGAGCAAACCTCGCTCAGTCTTTGCGCAAGCTACCTACAGAGACCCACTGTAGGTTTTAAAAGGAGGTTGGTTGTAGTGGCGAAGATGACACCGAGCGAAGCGATAGTAGAGACGCTTCTAGCCGAGAGTGTAGATCACGTTTCGGGGATAGTAGGTTCGGCGTTTATGGACATGCTCGACCTCTTCCCGTCCGCGGGGATACGCTTCGTACCGGTGCGCCACGAGCAGACTGCGCCGCATATGGAGGATGCCTGGGGGCGGATAACCGGTAGGGCCGGGGTAGTCGTCGGGCAGAACGGGCCTGGGATCACTAACATGGTCACCTCGGTAGCCGCCGCCAACATGGCGCACACACCGATGGTTGTGATCTCGCCGTCGTCCAGCACGACCACCATCGGCTGGGACGGCTTCCAAGAGAGCAACCAGGTGGACATCTTCAAGGCTATAACCAAGGCGACCGTCGAGGTCACCCACCCCTCCAGGGCTGCCGACGTCCTCAGGACGGCTTTCCGCATCGCCTACGCCGAGCGCGGCCCAGTGCTCTACGACATACCCCGCAACTATTTCTACGGAGAGCTCGAAGAGGAGATACTCCGGCCGCACCAGTATCGCGCCGACGTGAGGGGTAGCGGTTCGCCCGAATCCCTAAACAGGGCCGCTGAGCTCCTTGTGGGCGCGGAGAACCCGGTGATAATCGCCGGTAAAGGCGTGGTTGACGCCGAGGCCTACGATACCGTAGCGGCGATCGCTGAGCACCTGAGTGCGCCCGTTACGGCCTCCTATCTGCACAACGACGCCTTCCCCGCCAGCCACCACCTAGCTGTGGGGCCTTTAGGCTACATGGGTTCGAAGGCGGCTATGGACCTCATCTCCGAGGCGGACGTGGTACTTGCTATAGGCACCAGGCTCTCCGTGTTCGGGACCGTGCCCCAGTACGACGTTGACTGGTTCCCCAAAGGGGCCAAGATCATTCAGATAGACATCAACCCGAAGCAGATCGCGCGCACGCATCCCGTCGAGGTGGGTATCGCGGGCGATGCGAAAGAGGCGAGCGAAGGTATTCTTGAGCGGCTGAGGGCGCAGGACGGGAGTAGGAAGCCCGACGAGCAGCGCCTGAGGCGGATCGAGGACGAGAAGCAGAAGTGGGAAGAGGAGCAGGTCTCAGAGGCTATGAAGGACGGCGACCCGATTAACCCGCGCCGGGCCCTGCTTGAGATCGCACAAGCGATGACCGACGAGACGATCGTTACCACTGACATCGGCAACGTCTGCTCCACCTCGAACGGCTACCTTAAATTCGAGAAGGGCCGCAAGTTCGTCGCAGCGCTGACCTTCGGCAATTGCGGGTTCGCGTACCCAGCCGCACTTGGCGCGCAGCTCGCCCGCCCTGACTGCCCGGTGGTGGCCATTGTCGGGGACGGAGCATGGGGGATGAGCCTGCACGAGACGAGTACGGCTGTGGAACAGGGGTTGCCGGTGGTGGCGTGCGTGTTCAACAACAAGAAGTGGGGCGCCGAGCAGAAGAACCAGGTGGACTTCTACAACAACCGCTTTGTAGGTTCTGACATAGAGACCCCGAACTTCGCGGAGGTTGCCAGGGCAATGGGCGCGGATGGGTCACTGATCGACGATCCCGAAGATGTGGGGGAAGCTTTCGAGGAAGCGATTCATTCCGATAACCCGACGGTGCTTGATATCCGGGTAGACGGTACGCAGCTGGCCCCGCCCTTCAGGCGGGACGCCTTGAACCTGCCCACGCGCTTTTTGGACAAGTACGCTGAGACGGATCACAGGAACTGGGCAAAGGAGACGGTGGAGGCTTAAAGAGAGAACAGAACATTCGGGATTCTCGGCCGGAGCAGCGCGGAACGGCCTCTACGCCGTATTGTCCTGCGTAGCCCGGACCGGCGGCATAGGGGAGTCGTACGAAGTAGCCGGCCCTTATTCAGAGGATCGAGCGGCAAAGAGTTTTGGGGACAGGTATCGATAGCGAGCCTGAAGAGGAGTGATGAAGCAAATGGCAGCGGACGATGTTAAACAGGCCACAGCGGAGGGCACCAACGCTGGGGGAGACGAGGTAGAGGTCACGAGCTCAGGAGACGCCGGCAAGGCCGCGACGAAAGAGGCCGACGCCCAGAGCATCATAGCCGATCTGGTGGAGAAAGCCCGGGCGGCCATGGATGTCTTCATAGACTATGACCAAGAGCAGGTCAACGAGGTCGTCCAGGCGGTGGCCTGGGCGATCATCAAGCAAGAGAACGCCGAGGAGCTGGCTCGGCTCGCGGTTGAGGACACGGGCTTGGGCAACTTCGAAGACAAGGTAAAGAAGAACCAGCGCAAGTCTTTGGGTACCTTGCGGGATCTATTGGACCCGTCGGCCAAATCGGTGGGCGTGATCGAGGTTGACGAGGAGAAGGGTATCACGAAGATCGCCAAACCTGTAGGGGTCGTCGCCGCCGTAACGCCCTCTACCAATCCGGGGGCGACGCCGGCCAACAAGACCATGATGGCGCTGAAGGGACGCAACGCGGTGATCATCGCTCCTTCCCCGAAAGGGGCTTCGACCTGCGAGCTCCTTCTGCAATACATACACGAGGAGCTTTCCAAGGTCGGGGCGCCCCTCGATCTGGTGCAGATGCTGCCGAAGGTCGACAAAGAGATGACGCAAGAACTGATGAAGCAGGCGGACTTCTTGACGGTCACCGGGTCTGCCAACAACGTCCGGTCCGGCCAGACCAGCGGGACCCCGAATGCCTGCGTCAGCGCGGGGAACGTCGTCTCGGTCGTTGACTCCACCGCGAGGATAGAGGAGGCAGCGCACAAGATCCGGATAAGCAAGACCTTCGACTACGGGACGAGCTGCTCGAACGATAACTCGGTTGTCATCGAGGCTCCGGTCTACGAGGAGATGGTCGAAGCCCTCAAGAGGGAGGGCGGATACTTCTGCGACGACGAGGAACGCGAGCTGCTCAAGGAGGCACTGTGGCCCGGAGGGGGGAAGCGCAGCGGCGAGACCCTATGCAAAGCTCCCTCGGTTATAGCCGAGATCGCCGGGCTGGACAATCCCGAAGCGCGGGATGCTTCCTTCTTTATGGTCGAAGGGAAAGGTGTGGGGGAGGAGGACCTTTTCTCGGGAGAGAAGCTCGCGGTGGTCCTCACCGTCTATAAGGCTGCGGACTTCGACGAAGCGCTGGATCTGACCAAAGGAATCCTCAACTACGTGGGCCTGGGACACTCGTGTGGCTTGCATACCACCGACGAGTCCAACATCGAGCGCATCGGCCTGGAGATGGACGTGTGCCGGTTGCTGATCAACCAGATCCAGGTCTTCGGCAACGGGGGCAGCTTCGATAACGGTCTGAACTTCACGCTCTCCATGGGGGGCGGTAGCTGGGCCGGGAACAACATCGACGAGAACCTCTCCTACAAGCACTTCCTGAACATCACCAAGGTGTCCCGGCTTATCCCGGAGGTGGTTCCGACCCAGGAAGAGCTTCTGGGGTCTTACTGGTCCAAGTACGGGCGCTAAAGAAGGGGTGTAGCTCGTCATGAAGCTGTTCGAGCACCAGGCTAAAGAACTCTTCCAGGAAGCAGGTATACCCATTCCTGAGGGAAAGCTGGTAAGCAGCGTGTCCGGGCTCGACGGGGTGGCAGAAGAGGTCGGGCTACCGTGTGCGATCAAGGCCCAGGTCCTTCAGGGTGGTCGCGGAAAAGCGGGGTTGATACAACTCGCCTCCACGGGCGATGAGGTTCGGGCGAAGTCGGAGCAGATTCTCGGGAGGCTCGAGGACGGGCATGGTCTGCTCGTCGAGCAAGCCCTGGATATAGACAAGGAGCTCTATCTGTCTATCACCCCCGAGCCCGTGTCGGGCTCGGCATTGATCATGGCCAGCGCCGAGGGCGGGGTGGATATCGAGGAGGTCGCTCAGCATACACCTGAGAAGATCATCAAAGAGCACGTTGATATATCTGAAGGGTTGCTGCCTTTCCAGGCGCGCAGCGTGATGTTCGGGTTAGGTCTTAAATGGAGCGGGGTCAAGCAGGGCAGTACGATGCTTCTGAACCTCTACAACCTGTTCCAGAAGTACGACGCCGAACTGGTGGAGATCAACCCGCTGGTGATAACGCAGCAAGGCGACCTCGTTGCTGCGGACGGGAAGATAACCATAGATGACGATGCGCTACCCCGCCAGGAGCGTTTCTCCCTGAGCAGGGATTTCTTTGAGAGCGACATCGCGTACGAGGCGTCCCAGGAAGGAATCCCCTACCTCAAGTTCGATGGAGACATCGGCCTTCTGTGCGCGGGGGCCGGTCTGACGAACGTCGTTTACGACCTGATCAACTACGGCGGCGGGAGCGTGGACAGCTACGTAGAGTTCGGCGGGCCGAACTACCGGAAGGCCGCAAAGGCCCTGGAGCTCATGATGAAGACCGAGCCGAAGGTCGTCCTGGTCGTCACGTTCGGGACCATCGCCCGCGCGGACGTCATCGCCGAGGACCTGGTCGAGGCGATCAAACGACTGGACCCGGACTTCCCCATAGTTACGGCCATTCGGGGGACCGGAGAAGAGAAGGTGCGCGACCTTCTCGGCGAGGTCGGTCTCGAGCCGTTGGAGGATACCGAAGAAGCGGTGGAGAAAGCCATCGAGCTTGCGGGGAGTGCAAAGAGATGAGCGTTATCATAGATTCAACGACGCGGGTGTTGGTCCAGGGGGCTACCGGCCAGGAAGGAAGGTTCTGGACCAAGCACATGATCGAGCTCGGCACGAACGTCGTAGCCGGCGTAACACCCGGCAAGGAGGGGGAGGACATCGAGGGGGCGCCCGTCTTTAATACCGTGCGGCGGGCCACCGAGGAGTTTCCGGCAGACGCCTCTCTACTCTTCGTGCCGCCTGGTTTCGCCAAAGACGCGATATACGAGGCGCTGGACGCTGGAATCAAGACCGTCGTCGTCCTGGCTGAAGGGATCCCCGTGCACGATGCTCTGCGAATAAGGAGAGCCGCCCGCTCCGCTGGTGCGATGGTAATCGGGGGAAACACCTCGGGGGTGATCTCGACGGGCGAGGCGATGATGGGGTTCTTCCCCTACTGGATAGAGCGCGTCTACCGTCCTGGTCGAATCGGCGTCATGACACGGAGTGGCTCGCTGACAAACGAGATCACGGCCGAGATAGTCAAGAGCGGCTTCGGAACTTCGTCCTTGGTGGGCATAGGTGGAGACGCCGTGCCTCTAACCAGGTTTGCCGAGGTGCTGCCCTTGTTCGAGGAGGACCCCGAGACCGACGGTGTAGTCATCATCGGCGAGCTCGGTGGGACGATGGAAGAAGAGGTGGCCGAGGCGATAGAAGATGGAACCTTTACCAAGCCGCTGGTCGCTTCTATGGGGGGTAGGACGGCGCCCAAGGGAACGAAGATGGGCCACGCGGGGGCGATCATCACTGCTGGGAAAGGGACGGTCGAAGACAAGGTTGCTGCTCTAGAAGGGGCGGGGGCGCTCGTCGCCGACCGGCCCAGCGAGGTCGGAGAGCTGCTCCAGTCAGTACTGTCGAAGGTGGGTTAACAGAGACGATCGGGGAACGACGAGATTATCCGAGAGCTTGTCGAGATGGTGTGGCCGTAAGAGTCTAGCAACCTCAAAGACCGTTCCGGCTCGACAACGCAAGACCAAGGTTCTAACCCCGTGACGGAGGTATTTTATGGGTCCGGAAATTATCTCGATAATCGTACTCGTCGTCATGTTCATTGTCGGCACGGTCTTGCCGATCAACCTCGGTATCATGGGCTTCGTCGCCGCTTTTCTTATCGGTACTACTGTCGGGGGCCTGAGCGCCGATAACATCTTCGACGGCTTCCCAGCCAACCTATTCGTCCTGCTGGCGGGAGTCACCCTTCTGTTCGTCATCGCTGAGAATAACGGGACCATTAACTTGCTCACAGATTGGAGCCTCGGCCTGGTCAGGGGCAACATCGGGTTTATACCGTGGATCATGTTTGGGTTGACCGCTCTGTTGTGTAGTGTCGGCGCTCTGAGCGCCGCGGGCGTCGCGGTCGTCGCCCCGGTTGCGATGCAGTTCGCTGCTCGGTACTCAATCAGCCCCCTGCTGATGGGTGTAATGGTCGTCCAAGGAGCGACCGCGGGCTCTTACTCGCCGATCAGCCCCTTCGGCGTGATCACTAACGGCGTTCTCGCGTCAAACGAACTGCCACAATCTCCGGGCCTGCTCTTCGTAAACTCTCTGATCTTCAATGTCCTGGTTGCGGCCCTGGTGTTTGTCATTTTGGGTGGAGTCGGCTTACTACGAAAGCGAGCCGACTCCGCAGAGTTTGCGGAGTCGGACGCGGAGAGCGGCTACTCTGCGAACGGGGGAGATGAATCTGCGGAAGAATCCGAAGAGGATACTGAGGAAGAGGAGAGGGGTCTTACTCTATACAAGGGAGCTACGCTTGCGGGCATAGCGCTTCTTGTAGTGTTGTCGCTTGCGTTCCAGGTGGACGTAGGTTTTGCAGCTTTCACTATAGCGTTGGGACTTTTGCTGATGGCCCCGAGGGCGCAATCTGGGGCCGTCAGGCAGATGCCGTGGGGAGTGATCCTGCTGATATCCGGGATCCTGACGTATGTGAAGGTGCTAGAGGAGATCGGCACCGTCGATTACGTAGAAGGCCTGATTAGCGCCACGGGTAGCCCTCTGGTCACGGCTCTTGCGGCGTCCTATGTAGGAGGAATAATCTCGGCTTTTGCATCAACGGCGGGAATTCTGGGGGTGGCCATCCCACTCATAGGAGGCGTCCTGGAAGACTCAACCCTTCCGGCGATCGGTGTTGTGTCGGCGGTAGCCATTTCCTCGGCGATCGTGGACGTGAGCCCCTTCTCTACCAATGGAGCTCTGCTGCTTGCGAATGTGCAGACCGACGAACGCTCGTTCTTCAGGCGGCTCTTACTATGGTCGATCCTCGTTACTGCTCTCATGCCGCTGCTGGCCTGGTTCGTATTCGTCGTAATCGGAATACCTTAGATCAGGGTAGCAAACAGGCCTCGCAACCCGGCGGGCAGACAGTAACTCTATCCAAAGGCAATCGAGGCCCCAAGGAGGTTATGGGTTATGCGGCTTACCCCTGAAGAAGAAAGGATATTGCGGGGAGAGAGGGGGGAAGCGGCCGAGAAGGCGCTCCAAGTGCAGCTCGAGGTGGGCGAGTTTTTCGGGGCGCAAGAGTTCGTCAGGGTTAGCAACGTCCATATGATGGGCGACATCGAGGTAATGGGCGATGGGGGCCTGGAGTTTTTGCGACGCATGGCGGGGCTCGGGGCTAGGTGCGTGGTGGACACTACGACCAACGCCCGCTGCTTCGACTTCGACTACGTCGAACGCCTGAACCAGGATAAAGAGGTCGCCGAAAAGGAGAAGGAGTTGATCTCGCTTTTGCAGGAGATCGGGGTGATGACCACCGATACCTGCATCAACTACCAATCCCTCTACCAGCCCCACCTGGGTGAGCGCGTGGCCTGGGGGGACACGGGCACGGTCATCTACGCCAACTCCGTTCTCGGGGCCCGCTCGAACTTCGAGAGCGGTCCCGTAGCACTCGCTGCCGCCCTCACCGGCAGGACCCCTGCCTACGGCTTCCACCTTGACGAGCACCGCAAGGGGAAGATTCTTGTGGAACTCGAAGCGGAGCCAAAGAACCTGGCCGACTGGGGCGCCGTGGGGAAACTCGTAGGCGCGGGGCACCAGAACTACTTCTCGGTGCCCGTGTTCGCCGGCGTCAAAGGATCGCCCACTGCGGACGATCTGAAGCACCTGGGAGCCTCGCTCGCCAGCTACGGCTCGATGGGGATGTTCCACATGGTGGGCGTTACCCCGGAGGCACAGACCGTGGAGGATGCCTTAGGCGGCGAAGAACCCAAAGAGACCGTAACCATTACCGATAAGGACCTCGACGAGCTGTACGCTAGCTACGACACCAAAGGTGGTAGCGCAAACCTGGTCGTCTTCTCGGGACCGCAACTATCACTCTATGAGCTAAAAACGCTTTCGGAGCTCTTGGAAGGCGAGAAGGTCAAGGAAGGCATGTCCCTGATCATCACCACCAACAGGGGCTACAAGTCCGCCAGCGAAAAGCTCGGCTACCTACGCAAGATAGAGGAAGCGGGCGGGATAGTATTGGAGGGCGTGTGTTTCTATATCCTGGACAGTATAGCGCGCCTAAGGGTAGAGAACGGATGGGACAATCTGGTGACTAACTCGGCGAAGCTGGCGAACATCATAGCGGCCCACAAGTTCAACCCCATCCTTCGCAGCACCGAAGAATGCATCGAAGTAGCCTTGACGGGGAGAATCGAGCAGCTATGAGTGCGAGGGAGACCGAAGAAACCATCAGAGTCGAGCGGGCGGCCGGGGATGTTGTTGAGGGGGTAGCCCTCGTCTCAACAGAGGGCTTCAGCCCGAGGTACGACCTCGACCGCTGGACCGGTGAGATCTCCCGTCCCGGGCATGCTATAGAGGGGGAGAACATAAAGGACAAGATCCTCTTCTTCCCGACGGCCAAAGGCGGCATCGCCGCCGGGTGGGCCTTCTACGACATAAAAGCCAAGGGCATAGCTCCTAAAGCTCTCGTGTTCGGCGTAACAAACCCTGTGATGGTTCAGGGGGCGGTCTTCGCGGGGATTACCATTACCGAAGGGTGGTCGCGCGCCCCCTCGGAGGTGGTGAGGACAGGCGATATCGTTAGGGTAGATCCCCAAGGGAAGAAAATTGAGGTCCTGAGACGCGGATAGTGCATCGCGGACGGAGGTAGGGGAAAGGGGAAGTGTGTGGATAGCATGGAGAGGTTTGGCGGGGAAAGGATGGGCGAAGAGGTCTCGCCTCGGAAAGTAGCCCTTGCTAGCTCCGTAGGGGCCACCATCGAGTGGTATGATTTTTTCATCTTCGGCACGGCAGCTGGTCTAGTATTCAACGAGCTGTTCTTTACCAACCTGGATCCGATCACGGGTACGCTGGTGGCTTACCTAACGTTTGCGGTGGGCTTTGTGGCTCGGCCCGTAGGTAGTGTCATCTTCGGACACTATGGTGACAGGATCGGCCGCAAAACCATGCTCATCCTCACGCTGTTCATAATGGGAGTTGCCACGTTCATCATAGGGCTCTTGCCCACATATGAGCAGATAGGGATATGGGCACCGATACTGCTAGTCGTAATGCGCATCTTCCAGGGCATAGGCGTTGGTGGTGAGTACGGTGGGGCGGTCTTAATGGCGGTGGAGTACGCGCCCGAGGGTAGGCGAGGTTTCTACGGGAGTTGGCCCCAGGCTGGGGTTCCGGCGGGCCTCTTGCTCGGTACGGCAGCTTTCGGCTTACTTTCGCTGCTGCCCGACGAGCAGTTCTTCGCGTGGGGTTGGAGGGTGGCGTTTTTGGCGAGCATCGTCCTGGTCGGCATAGGCTTGTACATTCGGCTGCAAATCCTTGAAACTCCGGCCTTTACGCACGTCCGAGAGGCGCAGGAAGAGGCCCGGATACCCTTTACGGAGTTGTTGCGCACCCAGCCGAAGGAATTGATTCTGGGCATGGGTTTGCGCTGGGTTGAGGGCTTGGTATTTAATGCCTATGGCGTTTTTGCCATTTCGTACGTTGCCGGCCAGCTTGAGTTACCAAGAGGTACAGCCCTAACCGGGGTCACGATCGCTGCCGCCTTTGGAGTGGTACTCGTTCCGGTTTACGGGCTGCTTTCCGACCGCCTCGGTCGTCGGGCAGTATACAGCGTGGGTACCGCACTTTTCGGGCTGTTTGCCTTTCCCTCCTTCTTGCTGATCAATACTCGAGAGCCGGTTCTGATCTGGGTGAGCATCGTGGTGGTGCTCGGGCTTGTTTATCCCGCAATATACGCCCCCTTGGCGGCCTGGTGGTCCGAACTCTTCGACACCCGCGTCCGTTACACGGGGGTCGGGGCTGTCTACCAGTTCTCAGGGATACTCGCCAGCGGGCTTACGCCGACTATCGCTACCCTGCTGCTCGGGTTCACAGGAGGTGCGCCATGGTTGTTCGTCGGCTACATGATCGTAGTCACCGCCATAAGCCTGGTGGCGGCTTATGTATCACCGGAAACGTACCATAAGGACATAATCCGGACGACCTCCACGGCGCAAGAACCTGGGACGGTTGCATAGAGGTAAGGCAAGAACCTAGTGTCTCACGAAAGAGAGTAATAGTGATGATAGAAAATGCAACGGTGAGCTCCGAGTACGAGAAAGCTTTTAAGCTAGAAGCCACGCCGATAACCTTCGGTCCCGGAGCCTCTAAAGAGGCCGGGTGGGAGATAAAGCGGCTTAACGCCAAGCGCGTGATGATCGTTTCGGATCCCGGGTTGGTCCGGGTCGGAATAACGGGCCAGGTCCGGGAGATCATAGAGGCAGAAGGTGTCGAGTGCGAGGTTTTTGACCGCGTCCATGTTGAGCCAACCTTGGAATCCCTCCAAGAGGCCGCCGACTTCGCTACGGACGGGGGCTTCGACGGGTTCGTCGGTGTCGGCGGGGGATCCAGCCTCGATACCACCAAGGTTGCGAATCTCGTCGCTACGCACCCCGCCCCCGTCATAGAGTACATCTACCCGCCCGTGGGCAGTGGGCGCAAGCCGCCGTCACCGCTCAAGCCACTGCTGGCGATACCCACTACGGCTGGGACGGGCTCCGAAGCTACCGGGATCGCGGCCCTCGATCTCCCCGATCTGAAGACCAAGGCGGCTATCTCTCATCCCTTCCTACGACCTAACCACGGTATAGTAGACCCTCTGTTCACACGCTCTATGCCGCCTGACGTTACGGCAGCTTGTGGCCTTGACGTGGTCTGCCACGCGGCCGAGTCCTTTACTGCTAAGCCCTATAGCTCCCGTGTGGCCCCCAAGACACCCGAAGATCGCCCACCCTTCCAAGGGTCCAACCCGATATCCGATATCTGGGCAGGCAAAGCCTTGGAGTACGGGGGGCTGTATCTAAGGCGCGCCGTGGCGGAGGGCGGCGACATGGAGGCTCGCGGAAACATGATGCTCGCCGCCTCGATTGCCGGGATCGGGTTCGGCTCTGCCGGTACCGCTATACCTCACGCCTGTGCCTATCCCATAGCTAGCCTCAAGCACACCTTCCGGTCCCCAGGATACCCTGACGAACCGTTCGTGCCCCACGGATTCGCGGTAATTGTTACGGCTCCGGCCGCCTTCCGGTTTACGTACCCTGCAGATTCGGAGAAACATCGTCGGGCCGCCGAGTTTCTTGCCGGTAAACATATCTACGAAACGGATGAAAACACGCTACCGAACGTACTGATCCAGCTGATGAAGGACATAGGAGCGCCAAACGGACTCAGGGACCTTGGTTACGATGAAGATGATATTAACGACCTTGTTGAGGGGGCTCTAAAACAGCAGCGCCAGCTGACGATCGCCCCCAGAGAGGCAGGCCCAGACGAACTCCGGATTATCCTCCAAGAATCGTTAGAGAATTGGTAGAAGGGCGCACGATGCTCACTAGGGGAGGAGAGCTTACGGTGTTCTACCACGGTTTCTCGACCCAAGAAGACCTGGACGAACAGTACAACCTGTGGGAGTCTGTGCCCGACTTCCTACCGCGTTTACGATACGAACAACAAAAGAGAAAGCCCCACAAGTACAGAGCTTTTGCGGGCACGCTCGACAGTACTCAAACCAGAAGCCCTCAAGCGACAAGTGGCTCCTTGACTATCTAGCGCTACCATGAAAGAAGACCGAACGCTTCGGGTGCCTTTTAAACATTCTGGCTGACACCAACGTCGCCATTGAACACCCCCGAACAAGACGGGACACAAAACCTCCGGATTCAGCTTAGACAAGCAGCACAAGACCGCCCGTATAGGATACAGCAAAACGTCCCGGAAC
>Ga0182000_10000130_pt1 | contig 16515 bp, 15 predicted proteins | sample BulsoiMagMametaG_FD_120484 | JGI IMG/M metagenome (GOLD analysis project Ga0182000, IMG submission 120484) | Bulk soil microbial communities from Mexico - Magueyal (Ma) metaG | ecosystem: Environmental > Terrestrial > Soil > Agricultural land | place: Mexico: Magueyal, Guanajuato | collected...
CGAGCTGCTGGGGGAGGAGCGTCCTGACGCTGGTGCTGTTGCGAAGGTCTTCGGACGGTTGTGGAAGGGGCTTGCCCTCGAAGAGGAGCGTCTGCTCCCTGACGCCTGGCAGTCACATCTCGTTGGCAGGGTCCTCGACGACGAGAACCCGTTCAGCCTCGAGGCTGAGAAGAGGGAGGTAGATCCGTCCGTGCTCGAGCAGGCACGGCGGGATCTGCGCACGCTCAGGGAGATGTTCGCGCTGGACGCGGCTGTGTTGCTCGGCTGGGTCGAGTCCGCCGTGCCTGCCCTGGCCGGTATCTGGGTCCCCTGGACGCGTCCCGAGCCTGTGGACGACACTCCGCGGCGCACCATCTCGCGCAAGCTCTCGGCGGCGGAGGACTGGGGAGCGTGCGCGGAGCTTCTGGCCGGCCACTACGCCAGGCACGGAGCCGGACCCTACGGCCGCCACAGGGCTTTCCTCTGGAGAGGAGGGAGACTCCTGGCCGTCTCCCGTCCTGACCCTGTGAGCCTCGCCGAACTCGTCGCCTACGAGCGCGAGCGGGAGCCTTTGATCAGGAACACAGAGCGGTTCCTCACCGGGCTTCCGGCCCACCATGCGCTCCTGTATGGCCTGCCTGGGACAGGCAAATCCTCCACCGTCAAGGCTATCATGAACGAGTACGCCCACGAGGGGTTGCGGCTGGTCGAGGTCAAGAAGGAGGACCTCGCGGAGCTGCAGGTGGTGCTCGAAGTCCTTGGTGGACGCGGCCGGCGTTTCGTGCTCTTCGTCGACGACCTCTCCTTCGAGGAGCACGAGGTCGAGTACAAGGCGCTAAAGGCACTCCTCGAAGGAAGCGTCGAAGAGCCGCCCGAGAACGTCAGGCTCTACGCCACCTCCAACCGCAGGAACCTGATCCGGGAGACCTTCTCCGAACGTGGCGACGGTTCCGCAGGCGACGACGTGCACGCCCGCGACACCATGCAGGAGAAACTCTCCCTTGCTGGCCGCTTCGGACTGCGCCTGACCTTCCCTTCTCCCGACCAGGCACGTTACCTGAAGATCGTAGCCGGACTCGCCAGTGAACGCGGTCTGGCCATCCCCGCAGATCTTCTGCGGGAGCGCGCCCTCCTGTGGGACCGCTGGCACGCCGGACGTTCGGGCCGTACCGCCCGTCAGTTCGTGGACGAGCTCGAAGCCGAACTGGCCGAGGGACAGAGCTAGTCAGCACGCCGCCTCCCTCCGGTCGGCAGCTCTCAGCTGTTCGTCCCGTGGCGCGGCCATGAGCGTAGAACCTGACCACCTCGGCAGCGGTCCCTCGGGCGAGGCCGGAACCAATAGACCGACCTGCTGAGGAGCGAGGGCCTCAAAGGCCAGAAACGTGCAGAAATGCTACACGACCCTTGGCGGGGCCTCGTTTAGTACAAGCCAGTAGAGCCTGAGTTGCTCGACGGCCTTGACGAACTGCTCGAAATCTACCGGCTTGCGGACGTAGCTGTTGGCGCCGAGGCCGTAGCCGTCGAGCATGTCCCGCTGCTCTCTGGACGAAGTCAGGATGACCACGGGCAAGCGCCGCGTACGCTCGTCTGAGCGCAGGCGCTTGAGTACCTCGAGCCCGTCCACCCTGGGCAGCTTGAGATCGAGCAGTATCAACTGCGGCATGACGGCGGGATCCCTTCCCGAATAGGGGCCGCTTGCGAACAAATAATCGAGGGCCTCGACCCCATCGTGGGCCACCACGACCTCGTTCCTGAAGCCGGTCTTCTTGAGCGCCCGCAGGGTGAGCAGCTCATCGTCGGGGTTGTCCTCGACCAGGAGAATAACCTTGGTGCTCATCTCGCCCCGAGCACATCGCTGAAGGGTCTGCGCGTTCTGGTTCTCTTCAGCACTCTGGAGTTTCGGCACTGCATCTCGCTCTGCTCTCAGGCCTCGCTAGGCGGCCAGCGCCTCAGACTACACGCCGCGGCCCTTCTATCAAGTCCGCGATGTACGGGTAACGGTACTCTACGCCCTGGTTCACCTTGTAGGCTGCGTAACAACCGTGAATCAGAGGTATCAGCGCCAGAATGGGCAACAAGAAGAACATGAAGATGCCGATAATAATGAGGCTCAATACGGCGCTGACAAGGGAGTAAGCCACGAGGATCACGATCCAGGCTATCTGGTACCAGAGCGCCTGCAGGGCGTGAAAGCGCACCTTCTGGGAACGGTCCTTGTATAGCAGCCAGACGAGCAGAGCCCCGAAAGGCATGAGGCCAACAAGCGCCACGAGCACGCTGAGGTGCGCGATCACGGACCACGTTCGCTCGTCCTGAGCGCTCATCGTACCAGCCGAGGCTCCGACCTGGTCTCCAGAAACCCGTTCCCGCTCGCTGCCGAGGTTGGGGTCTTGTTGCATCTTCTCTCCTTCCGTACCAGCCTTGAGGTTTGCCTGTATTAGGGTCCTGCCATGATAGCTCTGCAGAGAATGCCGACGCATCCCCCAAATGAGTTATTTTCAGAAGTTTTGCCTTCTGCCGGCGAGTTGCCCCGGCGCCCGGGTAACAATAGAATAGAACTGATGTGATGGAAATTGCACGGATTGTCGTGGCGGCGGAAGAGCGGTCTGGCATTTGCTTGCTATACGCACCTAGAAACACGGGCTTTGGCCTGCGCGGAGCTTGCGCCTGAATGGGTATGACGCTCAGAGTCTTGCTCGTCGAGGACTCCGAGGACGACGCCCTGCTCCTGGTGAGGATGTTGCGCAGGGGTGGGTATGACCCCGTCTGGGAGCGGGTCGATAGCCCGGCGGCCATGGAGGCCGCGCTCGATGGAGGCAGTTGGGATCTCATCATCTCCGACCATTCCATGCCTGGCTTCAGCTCGTTGGCGGCGCTCCGGTTGCTCAGGCGTAAGGGGTTTGTGGACCAGCCTTTCATCATAGTGAGCGGCCGGATCGGGGAGGACGCAGCCGTCTCGGCCATGAAAGCCGGTGCCCACGACTACCTCATGAAGGATAACCTGGCCAGGCTCAACAGCGCCATCGAGCGGGAGCTCAGGGACGCTGAAGTGCGTCGCGAGCGCCGGCAGGCCGAGGAGAAGTACCGTTCGATCTTCGAGAATGCTGTCGAAGGAATCTTCCAGACCACGGTCGACGGACGGTTTCTGACGGCGAACCCCGCGATGGCCAGGATGTTTGGCTACGAGTCTCCGGAGGAACTGCTTGGGGCCATCTCGAACATCAGGGACCAGCTCTACGTTGAGCCGGGACGCAGGGAGGAGTTCTATCGGCTCGCGCAGCGGGATGGCTTCGTTAGCGGCTTCGAGGTACAGATGTACCGTAAAGACGGAGACCTTGTGTGGGTCTCGGCCAACGCACGGGCCATCTACGACAACGATGGAGCAATCTCGGGTTACGAAGGTACAGTAGAGGACATTACCGAGCGCAAGCGGGCCGAGGAGGCCCTGCGCCAGATCCGGGAGGCCGAGCGCCGTAGAATAGCCCGCGAACTGCACGACGTGGTCCTTCAGGACCTCACGTACGCCTTGCAGTCGATGCAGGTCCTCAGGAGGATGCCTGAGGGTGTTGACCGCGCCGGAGAGACCCAAAACCAGGTAGAAGCGCTCAAAAGGGCGGTCGGAGGCCTGCGTGACGCCATCTACGACCTGCGGCTCGAGGGCGTCAGGGAGCGGCCACTGATTCGCGCCGTGGAGTCGATCGTCGAACTGAACCGCCAGATCGGCGAAGGGTGCCAGTTCGAACTGGTCGTGGACGAGGGGTTTCCGGCCGTGAGGGCCGGACCTGCCGGTGTCGAGGTGGTTCGTGTTGTCCAGGAGGCATTGGCTAACGTCAGGCGCCATTCAGAGGCAAGGCACGCGGTAATCACCCTCGGTATGGTAAATGGCGAGGTCCTCGTGGAGGTCGAGGACGATGGTAGGGGTTTCGGGCCTGAGACGTCGTACGGGATGGGGCTCACGGGGATGCGCGAGCGTGTCCTTGCTCTCGGTGGAGAGCTCGAGGTTGAGGGTAGGGAGGGCGTGGGAACCCGTGTGCTTCTCAGGGTGAGGGTGGGTGTGCTGACGGGCGGGGAGACCTGAGAACGCTCGAACGCCCGAGCCAGCGGCGTCTACGCCGCCAAAGCTGGTATATTGTTTCGTGCGTGGAATCACAAGGGGGGCCTGCGAGGGGTAGAGATGTGGCGAATCTTGCTTGTAGAGGATCACGCTTCGTTCCGTCAGACACTCGCGTTCGTCTTCGACCAGCAGCGCGAGTTCGAGGTAGTCGCCCAGGCAGGGACACTCGCCGAGGTGCGCCAGAAGATGGAGGACTCTGTGGCCGACCTCGCGGTTATAGACCTCACCCTACCGGATGGGGAGGGAACCGAGCTGATCGAAGAACTGCGAGAAGCCAACCCGGACTTCGCGGCGCTAGTCCTGACCGCGAGCCTCGATAGGACGGAGCACGCCAGGGCTGTCGAGGCCGGGGCTGCCGGCATCCTGCACAAGTCAGCCGATGTCGACGCGATACTCGATGCCACGCGACGTCTCGGCGAAGGCGAGACCCTGCTCTCCGATGATGAGCTGGTCGCGCTGCTCCGCCTGGCCGGACAGAACCGTGAAGAAGAGGTAGAAGCGCGCGCCAGCATCGAGCAGATCACACCCCGCGAGAAGGAGGTCCTGCAGAAGCTCGCCGAGGGCCTCTCGAACAAGGAGATAGCGGCCAGCCTGCACATGAGCGTGGATACGGAGCGCACCCACATGATGAACATATTGAACAAGCTCGGCGTGCACTCCCGGCTCCAGGCCCTGGTATTCGCCGCCCGCCACGGCCTGGTCGAGATCCGGTAAGCGCTTTTCGAGTAGGAACCTCCCGAAAAGCACACACTTCAGCATTTCAGCACGCTTCGGCCTTTGAGGCCTCCGCTTGCCAGCCTTTCGGCTTTTTGATTGGTGCGGGTGACGCTTGCGGAAGGGGCCTGCCACTTGCGGGTCTCCTTAGCTACGCACTATCAGCTCACCTTCGCAGACGTACTCGGCGGGGCCCTCTATGTATACGGGCTCGCCATCGCCGGACCATTCTATCTGTACCGCGCCGCCGTCCATGTACACGCTGACGGGGCTCTGGGCGAGATTCGTTCTGAGTGCTGCGACTGCTACGGCGCAGGAGCCTGAACCCGAGGCGAGGGTCTCGCCGGCGCCGCGCTCCCAGATCCTCATCCTGACTTCGTGTCTGCCCCGCGCGAACCCGAACTCTACGTTCGTCTTCTCGGGGAAGACGGGGTCTGCTTCGATGGGCGGTCCGACGGTAGAGAGGTCCAGGGTATCGACCGCGGCTTCGTTCTCCAGGAAAGCTACCGCGTGCGGATTGCCCATCGAGACGCGCAGGAAGCGGAAGCCGCCGACCCCGAGCTCGGCGTCGAAGCGGGGAGCTCCCATGTCCACCCGCGAGGAGCCGTCATCGAACAGGAGGACTTTCTTGACCCCAGCGCCTGTGGCCACGCTCATGGCTTCGCCCCCGACCATACCGTGGTCCTTCGCGTAGCGTGCCAGGCAGCGCAGGCCGTTGCCGCACATCTCAGAGTATGAGCCGTCAGAGTTCAGGTAGACCATCTCAAGGTCGGCGGTTCCTGAGGACACGGGGATGAGGATCCCGTCGGCCCCGACGCCGAAGTGCCTGTCGCAGGTCCTGAGGGCGAGATCTGGCAGGTCCTTACCCTCGACCTCGGCAGGGTCGAATATGAGGAAATCGTTGCCGCAGCCCTGCATTTTGGTGAAACGCATACGTCGCTAACGCCCTCCCCGGCTTTCCAGGTCGACTCCAGCACGCCGTCTTCGTGCGCGAAGATCCTGAGGCCAAGGGTAGTGTACACGCCCCGGAAATTCTCCGAAGTTCGCACGTACGCAATTCCAAGAAGTTCGGTGCTTTTTGGCCCAAGAGGAGTCCGGAGGGGCGCTCAGTTGCCCGAGAGCAAGGTCCATGCGGTCATGCTCGCACCCACTATTCAAAGAGTCCTGCGAGGTGGGCCAACCGCCCCTTCACGCCCCTATCACCCTTACAGACCGCGTCCCGGCCCGAACACCATCCACCAGTAAGACCCTACAATGAACATAGCAAAGAAGATTAGCGCCAGCCCAAACTGCAGATATGGCGACCCTCCTGTCACGGTCAAGTAGAAGGTTCCGAGCAACGCGATTGCGCCAACCACGGCGCAGATGGCAGTCACTACCTTGGAGGTCAGGCTGTCGAACATGAGAGCGTCCCCTTTCGTCTCTGGTGGGTTACGAGGCCATCGTATAGAGAGTACATTACATTCCCGGGATGCTGAACATCCGGGTTTCGATCCTTATCTCCTTGTCACATTCGGGCGAGACTCGAGGTCCTTCTTTCCATCCACAATGATCATGACATCTAGAAGCCTCGCGGATAGAGCAACCGGGTCAGGGCTCCCGTGCGGAAGCCCTGATCTTATCTTGTGAGGTTGAGGCCAAAAGAACATCCTAATGCTCGCTCGGGTGGTTGCGGCGCCATGCTTCCATCAGATCTTCGGAGCGGCGCTTCCTCTCTTCTCGGCGGCGTTCGTCGGCCTCCCTGGCCTTCCTCCTCTTCCTCCGCTCGCGGTCGCGCTCTTTGCGGCGGTCCGACATGCCACGGGCCTCCATTGTGGCCAATCCTCACGCACCAGATCAACGGTCGCGCCGATCCCGGTCTCGTGTTCAAGCTCATCGCTAATTACATCAGAAAGACGACCGCGCGTACTCGATCTACTCTGTGACATGCTCCATACTTCTCCTGGTAGGGCAAAGGAGCCACAAAATGGATGGAGAAAAGAAGCCCGGCCAACGATCGTTCAAGAGCGAGTCGGTGCCCGGCTAGCGCCCGACCGGGAAAGGGACCAAGTGCTGCATCTGATGAGGATAACTTTAATAGGCGTAGCTATAGTCTTGGGACTAACCGTGCTCGCCTTGCTCGGCGTCGAGTTGTGGAAGGTATTGGGCATATACATCGATCCCCAAACCGCCGCAGAAAGGAAGTACCTCGTTCAATCCTTCGTCATCGTCTTGGCCGGGGGGACATGGTTGCTTGTCGGTGCTTGTGTGGTTGGGGTTCTCTACCTCTCACGCTGGAACCTAAAGCACCAACGAGAACTCCAAGTGCAGCACGCCCAAGAGAACACGCTATCAGCATACCTGGATCAGATGGTTCGACTGCTGAACGACAGAGAGAGGCCGTTGCGCCGCTCCCAAAGGGGCGATGAGGTGAGCATCCTAGCCAAGGGGCGAACGCTCAGGGTGCTGCCAAGGTTGGATAGCGGAAGTAAAGCGCGAGTTTTGCAGTTCTTGTATGAGACGGGCTTGATCATCAAGGACCGCTCGATTTTTGATCTGCTGGGAGCCGACCTCAGAGGTGCCGACCTCAGAGGTGCAGACCTCAGAGGTGCAGACCTCAGAGGGGCAGACCTGAGCAGAGCCAACCTGGGAGGAGCCGACCTCAGAGGGGCAGACCTCAGAGGGGCTAATCTGCGCGAGGCCAACCTGCACTGGACCGATCTAATCTCGACCGACCTGAGCGGGGCCTACTTAGGTAGGGCCGACCTGAGCATGGCCGACCTGAGCGGGGCCGACCTGCGCAACGTCAAGGAACTTGCCGTTGGGCAATTAGAGCGAGTCTACTCCCTCGAAGGAGCCACAATACCCGACGGATCGAAGCATCCCTAACAGCGAACCTCGGAGAATACCACTTCCACGCACTCCTGTGAATAAGGACAAAAAGGGGCCGCTCTCAAGATTACTGGGACGTATGCTCAAAGCGGTTGCGAGCCGAGTCTTCGCGAGAGGGTCGCTTCGCGTGGGGCTGGTAGAGTTCCAAGCGGTCAACGACCTTGCCTCCCACTTCTACGGCCTCTAGCGACAGGCGTCTACCGCTGACGCGCACGAGCACCGCGTGGTGGGCGGACACAGAAGAGGCTGTCAACTCGCTGTCGCCTGCTGGATACAACCTCCTGCCGCCTCCTCCGCTCACCACGTAGGTCACTCCCCTTATGGGCACGGTGCGCTCGTAGACGTGGTCGTGGCCAGAGAAGACGAGGTCCACCTCATGCCTCACGAAGAGCGGCTCCAGGTCTTCCCTCACTTTCTCGTCACCTCCGTGCCTCGAGGAGCCATAGGGAGACCTGTGTAAGAACACGATCTTCCAATGCTCGCGCGTGGTGGCCAGGTCTCGCTCCAGGAAGTCCCTCTGCTCCTCCGGGTCAGAACCCATATCACCGTGATACAGCTCGCTGTCGAGCGCGACGAAGTGGGTGTTGCCCCAATCGAAGGAGTAGTAGCGCTTGGTGCCGCCCGGGCTGCCGAGGGGCGGATGAAAGTTTTCGAGGAAGGTGGCGCCGTTCCCCTCCCTCACGTCGTGGTTGCCGAGGACAGGGAATAGGGGCACAGTCTTGATGAGGTTTCGGTAGGGAGCGAAGAAGCGGCGGTCGTAGTGGCGCTCCTGGCCTGCCGGGTAGACCACGTCGCCCGTGTGCAGGACTAGGTCAGGCCTCAAGCGTTCCAGTAGCGCGGCCACTGCCAGCTGTCCCTTCCCCCCGCTGCCGCTGTCGCCGATCACCGCGAAGCTGAAGCGTGAGTCGTCTGCGGGTGCGGTGCGCAAAGTTCCCTTCGAAGAGGACTCGCCGACGCCTCCCACGCGGTAATGGTACGTCGAGCCGGGATCGAGACCGGCGAGCGCGACCACGTGGCGCCTGCGAACCCGGGGGTCTGTTTGCTTACGCCCCAGTTCGGGGGTCTTGCCGTACTCAACCACGCCCGATCCAGGGTGCTCGCTCACCCAGCAGATGACTGCCGAGAAAGCCGTGACACCCTGCACGTAGGGCTCTCGCGGCTGTTCTAACCCTGCGGCACCACCGAGCAGAGACCGCGCGGTCCGCAGCGCTAGTGCGAACCGGCCTCGTTCGAAGAAGCTCGAGATCATTTTACTCATAGATTTGCAGAGAGATGAAGGCTCCCGTCCTGGGCTTATGTGCGTGGACCGGGCTGTTCTGGTCGGTATGAGGCACTCAGGGCTTGGGCCAAGGCTTCACCGTAGGCACGCTCTCTGCGGGCTTTGTGTGAGTCGTAGGGGCTTCTCCCCTTCGGTTTGCGGCAGGCGAACCCTGGAGGAGCTCCACATTCAGGACATTGGACCGAGAATGCGCCCCTCATTTGCCGCTCTTGGCCAGGGAGCTTGTTGTAGGCGCCCATGCTGCTCCTTCCCATTCTTAGCGCTCTTCGCGCACATAGTACCCTCTATAGCCCCGGCCCTGGCAAGCATCGCCGTGTCTTATGTACGACTAACTTCGAGATTCGCCAGATGCTTACACATCATCAACGTTCCAAAACTACATACACTCTGAGCAAAGGGTCCACACTCTGCTAACCGGAGAACCTTCCGACGTGCAACTAGCACTTGGCTAGGTCGGGGCCTGCCCAGGATCCATCGCCGAGTCAGTGTCCTCTGATTTATCGGGCTGAAAGTAGGTACTGTACCCATGCACCACTCCACCGTGTGCAGCAAGGACATCGAGTATTGTGCCCGCCTCAGCGGGCGATCGGCTCTCGTGCGAAGCGCATGAGAACGGCAAGCGCCGCGCGGGCTTGCCTCAGGTCGTCGAACGAGAGCTCTTCGCCTACGCGGCGGAGCCACGGATCTGCCGCTCGCGTGATCGCAGCGAGGACCTCCTCCCCGCGCTCGCTCAGACGAAAGAGCGGTGAGCGTGCATTCTCGGGATTCGTAACGCTCTCGATGAGCCCCTCGGCAGCGAGGAGGTTGGCGACACGCTGGACGCTCTGACGGGTCACGCCGAGCCGGCGTGCAACCTGCGGAACCGTACGGGCGCCGCCGGAGAGGACGCTCATCACCGCCCAGCGCACCTCCGTCTGGCCGAGTGGGCGCGTGAGCGCGTCGCCGTAGCGACGCAGCGCACCGGCGCACTCAAGCACGTCCGCTACGAGCCGGTCCACCTCTTCTGCACGGAGATGGGTGTCGTTCACCTTGCTCAACTTCGTGCACCCCTTTGACAACATATTGTCATTATGGTTTAATATTGTCATAGTATCAGCTACGCAGAAGGAGGTCACGTTGAGCAGGACTCTCGAGTTGAGCAGGTACGTTATCGAGGGCGACCAAGAGCAGCCGTTTCTCGCCAAGCGCGGGGCGATGGTAGAGGCGGCGAAGGAGAACTTTCCGGGACTGATTGACGTAACGCTTGCCAGGCTAGACGACGGCTCGTACGTCGACGCTTGGATCTGGGAGGACCGGCGCTTCTGCGAGGCAGCGATGGCGAAGGTCGAAGCAGTTCCGGAGATCGTGGACTGGCTGCAGCACCTCGGTGAGGACGTCAGCATGGAGTTCGGGACACTCGTCGAGGCCGAGAAACGCTGACGGCTGGATCAGCGATGACGCGGGCAAACCTCCCCTTGACGGAGTGGCGTAGAGATTGTCCGACATCAGGGCGCTGGACGATGACGTTGCTATTCTCGGTCCTCAGACGCTGCGCCTCTTGGCAATCCCATAACGACGACCGGCAAGGCCAAAACGGCAAAGCCCACGCACGCATACAGCCCCCATCGCAGGCCACTAACCAGACCTTCGGCGCCGCCTGCCTCACCGCCCAGTGCAGCAGAAGCGGCCGCGACCACCGTGGCGACTACCCCCAATCCCCAGGCATTACCTAACTGCATGAAGGTGTTCAAGAGGCCCGCCGCTAGTCCCCGCTCGTCTTCGCCCGCACTCCCGCTGCCGACGATAGTCAGAGGGACGTTCGAGAGCATGAACCCGCCCTCCCCTATCACCATGCCCAAGAGCACGAAGACCAGGCCACCTCCGACAGACATCGGCGTCATCAAGAGCAGTCCCACGGCAACCAGCACGAGACCTGAAGATGCCGTCATTCTCACCCCGAGCCTTGTTGCGAGCCGCCCGGCCAAGGGAGCGGCGACGACGGAGGCGAGGGTCATGGGGATGAACAGAAGCCCAGCCCTGAGCGCGCTGTGCCCCAACACTTCCTGGAAGTAGAGTGTCAGTACATATAGCCAGGCGATGCCGACCATCGACTGCAGGAAGATCGCTGCGTTGGGGACCACTACCGGGCGTTTCTTTAACACGCCAAGTGGTACTAGCGGGGCAGATGAGCGGTATTCGGCTACTACGAAACAGGCTATGAGCAGCGTGCCCAAAGTGCCGAAAAGGAGGGTCGCTGTGGAGATCCAGCCGTTCTCTGGCACCTCAGAGATAGCGTAGATGAGCAATCCTAGTCCCGAGGTGGTCGTCAGCGCCCCGGCTAGGTCGAGGGAGCGCGGCGCCCTCTCATTGCGGCTCTCGGGAAGCGCCGCCGGTGAGGGCACGAGCGCCGCGAGGGCTACGGGCACGTTGACGAACAGGACCCACCGCCAGCCCAGGAATTCAGTGATCACTCCTCCGCCCACCATGCCGACCACGAACCCCAAGGCCGCCATCGCACCGTAGATGCCGATGGCGCGGTTGCGCTCTTCACCCTGTGCAAAGATGGCCGTAAGCAGCGAGAGCGAGGCTGGCACGAGCGCTGCTGCGCCTACCCCCTGGATAAAGCGAGCGCAGATGAGGATCCAAGGCTCCCAGGCGAACCCACCTACGAGCGAGGCCGCACCAAAGAGGGCGAGCCCTGCCATAAAGAGGCGCTTCCTCCCGTAAAGATCACCTGCGCGCCCGAGCAGTAGCACGAGGCCACCGAAAGTGAGCGCGTAGCCGTTGAGGATCCACTGGGCGTCGGCGCCCGTAAAGCCAAGCTCCCGACGCATCGAAGGCAACGCGATGCTCACAATGGTGGTATCCACCACAGCAACGAACGAAGCGAGGCACAGCAGAAAGAGCGCCAGGCGCTTACTGGCACTCACTTCCGAGCCGATTGCAGATGGCCGCTTGCTCTTGTGGCGTTCATGGGGCTAGATCGTATCCCGTAAATAGGCCAGAACCGACCCTTATTGACCCAAATTACTCGAGTGCGTGGAAGGGTAATGCGAGCCTTTCGGGTCACCCTCGAGAAAGTGGCAACGGACCCCGGGCTCGGTGACTTTCAGCGCCTTAACCCCTTCATCCACGCCCTCACGCCTCGAAGAAGATCCCCACCCGGAAGAATCGTACGACCGTTACAGGGTGTGACTCCGCCTCACCGACCGCAACAGAACCTTCTACGCAGCCGCCGCCAGGGATCTCGGCTACAAGCTCTCCTTGCGGGCCTAGCGATGAGACACACGATCATCGTGCCGTCGGGGTCGACGCGGATCTTGAAGGTTATGCTGTTAGCACCAGAGTAGTCGTAACCTGGTGAAACGCACAGCGAGGATTCTACCGGACGGCCGGCTCGCGGTGGCGCCGAGAAAATACCGTTGGGAACGAAAAGTCCTCCCGTATATTTCCCCTGTGAGAAGGAACCGCGCGAAATATCGTCGTCGCAGGGTCGGGGCACTGATCGTTGCCGCAGCCCTCGCCATGGGCGTGTACGCGGGTGGCGTGGCAGGGGCTGAGTCGCAGCCCACACACTACACCGTTGCGCCAGGAGATACGCTCTGGGGGATAGCAATAGAGCATACCGCGGTCTGGGAGGATCCGAGGCCCAAGGTGGAGGCCATCCGCGAGGCCAACGATCTCTCTGGGTATGAGATCTACCCCGGCATGAGCCTGAAGCTGCCCTCGACCGTCTGAACGTCCTGCCGCGCCTGTGGTACCCTCGAAACGCCACTTCAGAATTGTCTGTAAGAGAAGGAGAGAGCTTGGAAGATCGCGGCGAAGTCTGTCTGGCAGAGGAGGTAGAACGTTTTCGGCGGCTCGGCCTCTCTGATGGGGAGATAGCGAGCAAGATCGGCGTCGACGCGAGCTGGGTCGAGACCGTTGTCTCATCGGGGGAGGACGAGCCCGGTCCGGACTCAGCAGACTGAGCTGCTCCCCACCCGAAGAATCCTCTACTCTTCCGCGCGTCCTCCGAGGTGTTTGGCTAGGAAGCGCTCCGCCACTGCGTAGAACTTCAGTCTGTTCTCCGGTCGGGCGAAACCGTGGCCTTCGTCCTCGAAGAGCAGGTATTCGTAGTCTATGCCTTTCCCTTTCATGGCAGCGACTATTTGCTCCGACTCGGCCTGTTTTACGCGTGGGTCGTTGGCTCCCTGGGCTATGAGCATCGGTATCCTGATGCGGTCCACGAAGAAGAGGGGGGAGCGGCTCTTCAGGAAGTCCTCTTCGGTGTCGGGATTGCCGACCCGTTCGTGGAAGGTCGCGAGGAGCGGCTTCCAGTAAGGCGGGATGCTGTTTATCAGGGTGATCAGGCTCGAAGGACCCACGATATCGACGGCGCACCGGAAGAGCTCAGGGGTGAACGTGGCCCCCGCGAGCGCGGCGTACCCGCCATAAGAACCGCCGTAGATGGCGATCCGCTCGGAATTGGCCACGCCACTCTCGACCGCCCACCCGACCGCATCAACGAGGTCGTCGTGCATCGTGCCGCCCCACTCTTTGTTTCCCGCGTTCAAGAACTCCTTGCCGTACCCCGTCGACCCCCGATAATTGACCTGCAGACACGCGTACCCTCTGTTTGCGAACCACTGCGCCTCGGGATCATAGCCCCACCCGTCACGCACCCAGGGACCACCGTGTACGTTCAAGACCATGGGCAAGGGTCTGCCGGAACGTCCTGGCGGGAGCGTCAGGTAGCCCTCTATGGTGAGGCCGTCGCGGGAGGTGAAAGAGACGGGCTCCATTCTGGCGAGGGTGTACTCAGCGAGGTCGGGTCGGGCGTCGAAGAGATGCTCGCCGCGTTTGTCGTTGCGGTCGTAGGCGTAGTAAGAGGCGCCTCCTTCGTCGGCGGTGAAGGCCACGAGCCAGCTCTCGTCCGCCCTGTCGCGGCTCGTCACGCCGAAGTCTCCGCGGCCAAGGCCGTCTATGACCTCGAAGTCTTCCCTTATATCGTCGTCGAGCACGACCCACTCCGTCCTCGCGCGCTCGATGGCGGCGGCCTGGGCCTCGTGGGTGTCTGGATGGGTTAGGACCCGGCCGACATCGTAGCGCGGGTCCTGGACCAGCGTCTGTGTCGCTTCACTCTCCAGGTCGATCAGGACGAGTCGGGAGGCGTTGGCCCCTCGCGAGTCTATGAGGTACATGTTCTCGCCGCTCTCGGTAAAGCCGACGGGTTCGCTCGAGAGCGCGTCCTCCTTGCCCCAGCCGAGTAGCTTGCGCCAGCCCGCATCTTTGCCGGTTCCCCCGCGCAGGAGCAGGTCGAAGCCGCCATCAGGCGTGGCCGCCATCGCGCCGCGCACTCTTAGTTGTGCGTCCACGACCCAGCGGACGGTGTTGCCAGGGTTTCTGGCGACGAGTTCGAGGTCGCCCGTTGAGAGGGTCAGGCGGTAGACGTCGTGGAGCTCAGGGTTCTCCCTGTTCAGCGCGACGAGCAGCGCATCGGAAAAATGGCGGCTACTGTCCACGATCTGGGCCTGCACTTCGTCGAAGGGGGTCAGGTCACGGTCCTGTTTGGTGTGCGCATCCACGGCGTGCACGCGCCAGTTCTCGTCGCCGCCATCGTCCTGAAGATAGACGATGTGAGTGTTGTCTTCGGCCCAGAAGTACACCCTGATGCCGCGCTTCTTATCGTCGGTTACCGGCTCGAAGTCTTCGCCGCCCGCGGGGCTACCCACAGGACCGACCCAGACGTTCATGACGCCGTCTTTCGGCGCCAGGTAGGCGAGGCGCTCTCCGTCCGGGGAGAGGCGCGGCGCTACCTTCTCCGGGTTGCCGAAGAGCACCTCGCGTGGGATCAGGGGTACGTTGGAAGTGTCGGTCATAAGTTCCTCTCAGGAGTCTTCGAGCACGTTGGCCATAGAGTACAGGCCTGGCCGCGCGTTAGCGGCGAACCGGGCGGCCCTCAAGGCGCCGTCGGCGAAGGTGCGGCGGGAGAGGGCGCGGTGGACGACCTCGACCTCCTCTCCACCAGAGTAGAAGACGAGCCTGTGCTCTCCGACCACCGCGCCGCCGCGCAGGGCGTGGATGCCGATCTCACCTTCCTGCCGGGGAGCCAGACCCTCCCGCCCGTAGACCGCGACCTCGTCCAGATCCTGTCCCCTGCCCTCTGCTGCGGCACGGGCGAGAAACAGGGCCGTGCCCGAGGGCGCATCCTTCTTGCGCCTGTGGTGGGCTTCTACGACCTCGATGTCGTAGTCATCACCGAGCTTCGCCGAGATCTCGCGCACCACCTCGCGCAACAGGTTCACCCCTACGCTCATGTTCGGGGCGCGGACGATGGGCACGCTATGCGAAGCCTCCTCTACCCTCGCTAACTGCTCGGCAGAGAGCCCCGTCGTCCCGATGACGTGCGGTCTCTGGTAAGAGAGGTGCTCTACTGTGGCCTCAGGGGTGGTGAACTCGATCAGGGCCTCGGCGGACTCGGGCGGGTCTACTGTAGCCATTACCCCGCTCTTCCCAGAGCCGCAGAGCTCGCCCAGGTCGGAGCCGAGCTCGGGGGCGCCTGCTCTGAGGGTGCCGCCTTCGAGTTCGATCCCTTCCGTTTCGAGGGCCGCGCGGCAGATCTCGCGTCCCATGCGGCCCGTAGCACCTATTACGGCTATCCTGGTCAAACTTCTTCCGGTGTAGGGAGGAGGTGGTTCGACTCCTCCATCACCCGACGAAGGGTGTCCAGGTTCTCGCCCTGGAGTGGGATCATCGGCAGCCGCATCTCATCCGAGCACAGGCCAAGGATAGAAGATGCCGTCTTGACGGGAATAGGATTCGTCTCGACGAATAGCGCGCGGAACAGCGGCAAGAGCTCGTAGTGGAGCTCGCGACCCCTCTCCCAGTCCCCTTCGAGCAGGGTCCTCACCATGTCGGAGACACCAGCCGGGGCCACGTTGGAGGCGACGGAGATCACACCTTGCCCGCCCAGGGCCATCATAGGCAGCGTCATCGGGTCATCTCCGGAGAGTATGGCGAAATCTTCGCCACAGAGGCTCATTATGTCGCTCACCATGTTCATGGAGAGCGTCGACTCCTTGACCCCGACGATGTTAGGCAGCTCGGCGAGGCGGGCTATGGTCTCGGCGGAGATGGTCACGGCCGTCCGGCCCGGAATGTTGTAGAGGATGATGGGCAGTTCCGTACTCTCTGCTATCGTGGCGAAGTGCCTGTAGAGCCCCTCCTGAGTCGGCTTATTGTAGTAGGGTGCGACCTGCAGAGAGCCGTTAGCACCCTCCTCTTCAGCCATCTTCGTGTACTTGATCGCCATGTCCGTGCTGTTGGATCCAGAGCCCGCGATAACAGGCACCCGCCCGTTCGCGGCCCTTACCACGGTGCTTATGACGATGCGGTCCTCATCTTCGCTCATAGCCGGGGTCTCGCCCGTGGTCCCACAGGGGACGAGGCCGTGGATGCCGTTATGGATCTGGAACTCGACCATACCTTCTAAGGCTTCGACGTCCACCTCCCCGTTCCTGAAAGGTGTGACGAGGGCCGTGAACGCGCCGCTAAACATCTCTCTCCTCCAACTCGAAGTCCCTGTGCAAAACTCTTA
>Ga0182000_10000133_pt1 | contig 15632 bp, 16 predicted proteins | sample BulsoiMagMametaG_FD_120484 | JGI IMG/M metagenome (GOLD analysis project Ga0182000, IMG submission 120484) | Bulk soil microbial communities from Mexico - Magueyal (Ma) metaG | ecosystem: Environmental > Terrestrial > Soil > Agricultural land | place: Mexico: Magueyal, Guanajuato | collected...
CAACCCCGAGTCCCAGGTCCACCGCTGGGTCACCGACCCGATGCCGCTCGACTTCGAGATGGACGGCAAGGTGACGCTCGAGTTCTACACCCGCACCCTCAACGACTCGCTCTACACCGGCGCCCTCTGCGTCTACCTGTATGAGCGCGAGGAAACCGGCTCGCCGCCGGTCGCCAAAGACACGCAGCTGACCAGCGAGGCCGACGGCACCGCCTACTGGGTCTACGAACCGCAGGGAAACGGCTTCTGGCCTCGAAACGCCTGGACGAGGGTGCGGCTGAAAATGGAATTCGATGAAGCTCCGCGGACGGTCGAGACCGGCCACAGGCTGGGCGTCGCGCTGAGCGTCGACCCCGCCAACACCCCGGCCGACGCGATCCCGATCATGTACGACCACCCGAACTACCCGACCCGGATCGAGGTCGACACGACGACGCCGATCGAAGGCGAAGGCGGCTAGCGGGTGGGCGCAGCCGCGGCGCTCGCCTTCCTCGGGGGGCTGCTCGCCGGAAGCTTCACGACGGTGGTCGCGCATCGGGTGCCGCGCGGCGAGTCGATCGTCGGGCCGCGCTCGCGCTGTCCAGGCTGCGGAGCGCAGATCGCCGCCTACGACAACGTCCCGGTCCTCTCCTGGGCGCTGCTGCGCGGCCGCGCCCGCTGCTGCGGTGCCGCGATCTCTGCCCGTTACCCGCTCACCGAGCTGGTGCTGGCCGCCCTCTACGCGGCGACGGTGCTGGTGCTCTGGGACGACGCCGGCGAGATCGCTCTGGGGCTCGTCTTCGTCACCGTGCTGGTCGCCGTCACGCTGACCGACCTCGAGCGGCGGATCATCCCCAACAAGATCCTGATCGTCGCGGCGCTGCTCGCCGTGGCGATCGCCGCCGTTACCGATCCCGGCAGCCTGCCGGAGCGCGGGATCGCCGCCCTCGCCGCCGGCGGGCTCCTTTTCCTGGCGGCGCTCGCCTACCCGCGCGGGATGGGGCTCGGCGACGTCAAGCTGGCGGCGACGATGGGCCTCTTCCTCGGCCGCGACGTCGCGCCGGCGATCTTCGTCGCCCTGCTCGCCGGCTCCCTGGTTGGCCTGGCGATCATCGCCCGCCACGGCGCCGCGGCGCGCAAGCGCGCGATCCCCTTCGGCCCCTTCCTCGCCCTCGGAGGGGTGGTCGGCCTGCTGGCCGGCGAGGAGCTGATCGACCTCTACCTCGACGCCCTCTGAGCGAGCAAGCGACCTGCATTCGCCACCGTATAGGTGGTCAATGCAGGTCGGATGACCCACGCCGGCTCGGAGAGACGTCCAGGTTCTCCCATAACTGAGTAGTTGCAGGGCGAAAGGTTTGCGGCGCTTTTGTCGATTCAGAGAGGGCAGGCGGCCGCACCTGGCCGTCGCTCCTCAGCTTTCATGCGACTGACCAGGCAGAAGAAGAGCGGCACCGTCGTCGGGCTCGACATCGAGGCCGGCAGCGTCGCCGCGACCGAGGTTCGCGGCGCGAACGGCTCCGCCCAGGTGACGGCGTCTGCGATCGGGCCGCTGGAGCCGGGCGCCTTCCACGAGGGCGAGGTGGTCGACGCCGACCTTCTCGCCGAGACGCTGAAGGCGCTCTTCGCCAAGCACAAACTCTCCAAGCAGGTGCGGCTCGGCGTCGGCAACCAGCGCGTCGTCGTCCGCACCCTGCGGTTGCCGGCGATCGAGGATCCGAAGGAAATGGAGGCCGCCGTCCGCTTCCAGGCGCAGGAGCAGATGCCGATGCCGCTCGACCAGGCCGTGCTCGAGCACCAGGTGGTTGGCGGCGTCCCAGCTGAGGAGGGCGCGACGCCGCAGGTCGACGTGATCGTCGTCGCCGCCCGGCGCGACATGGTCGCCTCCTTCCTGGAGCCGATCCGGCGCGCCGGCCTGAACCCGGTCGGGGTCGACCTCTCGGCTTTCGGGATGATCCGCGCCCTCGCCGGAATCGGCGAGGGGGAAGCCGCAGCGGAGGCGGGGGAGCGCCCCGCCAGCGCGGTCCTCTACTGCAGCGTTGGCGACGTCACCAACCTCGCGGTCGCCCGCGGCAGGTCCTGCCTCTTCACGCGCGTCTCCCACGCTGGCCTGGAGGCCAGCTCCGGAGCCCTCGCCACGGCCCTCGGGCTGACCCCCGAGCACGCGGCCCAATGGCTGGCCCATGTCGGTCTCGAGCGGCCGACCGAGGAGATCGATGGCGACCCGGAGACGATCGCGCATACGCGCCGGGTGCTGGAGGAGGGTCTCTCCTCGTTGCTCGACGAGCTGCGCCTCTCGCTCGATTACTACGGCGCCCAGGAGGCCGCCCTGCCGGTCGAGCGGATCGTCCTCTGCGGTCCCGGCAGCACCATCCCCGGGCTGTCGGAGCGGATGGAGGCCGGTCTCGGCCTCCCGATCGCCGTCTCTCGCCCGCCGGCACTGGCGAACTTCAACGAAGGCGAAGCCGCCCGCCTCACCCTTCCCTACGGACTTGCCTTGGAGCACTGAGCGATGCGCCCCGTCAACCTGATCCCGGCCGAGGACCGCCGCGGCGAGCAGGCCCCGCTGCGCACCGGCCCGCTTGCCTACATCCTGGTCGGTGCCCTCGTCGCCGCGCTGGCCGGGGTGACGATGATGGTCCTGACCGACAACCAGATCGGCGAACGGAAGACCGAAGTCGCCGAGCTGCAGCGCGAAGACGAAGCCGAAGCGGCGAAGGCGGCGCGGCTCGCCGCCTATACGCGCTTCCGCGAAATGAGCGAACAGCGAGTGGCGACCGTGCAGAGCCTTGCCGACAGCCGCTTCGACTGGGAGCGGGTGATGCGCGAACTGGCCCTGATCCTGCCGGCCGACGTGTGGCTGACGCAGCTGACCGCGAGCTCGGCAGCCGACGCCGCCGTCGGTGGCGATGATGGCGGCGGCTCGGGTGGCAGTGGCCTCCGCGGAGGGGCGCCCGGCCCGGCGCTGGAACTGACCGGCTGCGCCGCCGGCCACGTCTCGGTCGCCGGCTTCGTCACCGCCCTCAAGGACATCGAGGGCGTCACCAGGGTCGGCGTCGAATCGTCGGAGCTCGCCGACGAGGAGAGCGGCGCCGGCGTCTCGGAGGGTGGCGACGCCGGCAGTGGCGGCGCTTCCGACGACTGCCGTACGCGCAGTTTCATCGCCCAGTTCAAGGTCGTCGTCGCCTTCGACGCGGCGCCGATCCCGGCCAGCGCCTCGGCAGAAGGCGAAGCGGCGACGGTGAGCGAAACCGCCCCCGCCGAGGGATCCGAAGAAGCGAGCGAAGGCGAGGAAGGCTGAGATGAAGGCGCTCGGAAAATCGAGCAACGTGACGATCGTCGCGATGGTCGTGGTCGCGGCGCTGGCGATCGCCTTCTGGATGCTCGCCATCGGCCCGAAGCGGGAGGAAGCGGCGGCGCTTGGCCAGGAAGTGGAGCAGGTGGAAGCCTCGCTTGCAGCGCACCGAGCCGAAGTCGCCGAAGCGGAAGCGGCACGGGAGGAATTCCCCGCCGACTACCAGAAGCTGGTCGTGCTCGGCAAGGCCGTCCCCGGCGACGACGACGTCGCCTCGCTGCTGGTCCAGATGAACGACATCTCGGCGCGGGCAGGGGTCTACTTTCGCAACATCCAGTTGAGCGCTGCCGCAGGCGGCGCCGAAGAAGCGCCGGCAGCCCCGGCAGCTCCAGAAGCCGGCACCCCGGTCTCGGCGACGGAGGCCGCCGCCTCGCTGATGCCGCTCGGCGCCGCGGTCGGTCCGGCCGGCCTCGCGGTGATGCCCTACACCCTCACCTTCGACGGCGGCTTCTTCCAGATCGCCGACTTCATCAAGGGTCTCGACTCGCTGGTCAAGACCGACCGCGAAGGCGTTCTCGTCGACGGTCGCCTGCTGACGATCGACGGGTTCTCGCTCAGCGCCGATCAGGAGAGTGGCTTCCCCGCCCTGGAAGCGAGCTTCTCGGTCACCACCTACCTGACCCCGCCCAACGAGGGCGTCACCGGCGGGGCGACGCCGGAAAGCCCAGCCGGCGAAATCGCGACGCCGGCCGCGACCACGACTGGAGGCGCGCCATGAAGCGGCTCGGCCCGGAGCTGAAGATGCCGAAGTTCCGCGCGTCGAGCTTCAAGGCGCCGCCGTTCGTGACCGACCTCTTCCACGACCTGCGCGACCGCCGGCTGCTGCCGCTGATCGCCCTCGTCTTGGTGGCGATCGTCACCGTGCCCTTCCTGCTCGGCAACGACTCCGAAGAAGCGTTGCCGACCCCGGAGAGCCTGGGCGTGATCGAAGAACTGAAAGCGGAGGCGGCGGACCCGGCCAGCCTCACCGTGGTCGAGGCGAAGCCCGGCCTGCGCGACTACCGCAAGCGCTTGCGCGGCCGCACTCCCACCGACCCCTTCGTGCAGCGCTACACGGCGCCGGTGTTGAAGGGCGCCGACCTGCCCGAGCCGAGCAAGGGCGAAGCGGGCTCCAGCTCGTCATCGAGCGAGACCACGACGACCACCGTGAAGACCGACGACGGCGACTCGGTGACGGTGACCGAGACCGATACCGGCGGCGGCGACAGCGGTGGCGCCTCGCCCGGCTCGCCGCCGCAGAACGGCGACGGCGACGGCGGCTCCGGCGGCGGCGATGCCGCCCCGGACGATCAGGGCATCGTCCTCTACAGCTTCGCGATCGACGTCAAGATCGTGAAAACGAGTGGCGAGGGCTCCGAGCGGGAGACGGACGAGCCGACGGTCAAGCACCGAGTCCTGCCGACCACTCCGCTTCCCGGCAAGAAAGCGCCGGTCGTCACCTACATGGGCATCAGCCCGAAGACGAAGAAACCGACCTTCCTCGTCTCACCGGAGGTGACGGCGATGTTCGGCGAAGGGAAGTGCGCCGCCGGCACCGACGTCTGCCAGCTGGTCGAACTGGAACCAGGCTTCCCGCAGACCTTCGTCTACGGCGCCGCCGCCACCCGCTACAAGTTCAAGGTGCTCGCCGTCGAACCAGTCGCCAGCGGCCGCCTCTAGCTGCAGTCCCGCTTCGACCACGCGCCACGCCTGGAGGCAGTGGGTCAGTTTCAAAAAGTAGCCCCATCGCCCCTGATCCGCCGACAACATGCCGCGGCTCCTTGACAACGTCGATTGGGCGCAGATCCAGAAGCACTACGCGGGTGGAGAACCTCGCCGACGCCGTCTCGCTGCACTTCATGCACTACAACTTCGCGCGTCCTCACCGGGCGCTGAAGGAGCGTTATCCGCCGACGCCGGCGAGGGCGGCTGGGGTGGCCGATCACGTTTGGAGCCTGGAAGAGATCGCAGCGCTGCTGGACTAGCAGGAGTCCCGCTGGGAGACGTCGTCGATGAGCCCCTTCCATGTCGAGCGAAATATGGGAACCTCGTTGCTCTTAGCGAAGAAAGATGGAGGTAGCCAATGGGGCTCAAGGAGGTCGTGGAGATCGTCACGTTCCAGTGGAAGGCAGGAGGATGGCTAGCGGTCGCGTGCGCCGTAATAGGCGGCTTCATCCAATGGCAGCGGGAGTCCATCCATGAATGTCCGGGCGGCTATAGCACCGATCCCTTTGGAGAGCAGAGTTGCTCGACGGCCGAGATCATTAGCGAGCTCGCGGTCGGCACAATCCTTGGGGCCGTCGTGCTCGGTGGCTGTATCGGCGTCGGGATCGCTCTCATACTCCTCGCGCTCGGTGTGCGTCACGACAGGCTCGGCGTCGACTCAGACGCGTAGCCGGCTTGGGTCAAAGTCAAACTGACCCACTGCCTGGAATCGGGCAGTGGGTCAGTTTGAAAACTAGGCGAGGTCGAGGCGATGACTAAGCCGCAGGCGTACTCGCGGCGCGTTCTGAAAGACCTGCCTGTCAGCTATTGGCTGGCGTTAGACCCGGCTCTTGCCAAGACTCCAGTGCTGGCCGACCGTCTCCGCGTCGAGGGCCCGGTCATAAATCGCGATATCGGCCGCAAAGCCGACAGCGCCTCGCATGGCAGCGCACGTTGACAGCCTGCCTTCAGCGGGAGCCCTGTCCCATCTATCAGCCGGCTCGCCATTGAAGTAGAGAGTCGCTATAGCACTCTCCTTTGCTAGGACGAGATGGATCCAGGAGTCCCGCATATCGCCGGTTAGAAGGTCGGTCACGCGGGTCTCGTTCCCAATTCGATAACTGCATCTGCCGTCCGTGTCGCGGGCGATATCCCAATCGCCGTCCTCGTCCTCGGCCTCCATCAGCGGCCCGTCACCGCTCAGCCAGATAAACCATCCCTCCATCGTCCAATCGGTATTGGGAATAGTGATTGGCAGCGAGACATATTCGCCCTCGTCAAAGTATTTGCCCACGTCCTTGAACTCGTCGACCATGCGCCCAATCCAACCGCGCAAGAGTCAGTCCAGCAGTCCAACGATCTCCTCAAGCGTCCAGATGTGATCCGAAACCCCGGCCGCCATTGCGGGAGTCCTGGGATAGCGCTCTTTCAGCGCCGAGTGCGGACGAGCGAAGTTGTAGTGCATGAAGTGCAGGGAGACCGCATGGGCCAGGTTCTCCACCTTGCGGCTGAAGCCATTGGTCAGCCGCGTGAAGCGCCGCATCCCCATTCGCATCGTCAAGTTCTGCCTCTCGACGTAGCTGGTTGAGATTCGGTCGGGATCGGGATCTCCCCTCAGCGGCCGGATCTTCGTCCCGATGCAGACCGGCGGGCTGTATTTGCCCGCTTCGCCACCCGCGTAGTGCTTCTGGATCTGAGCCCAATCGACGTTGTTTGCGAAGGACGGTCCAACGGTCCCTTCGTAGATCCGGTGGCCGTCCGTGCTTAGCTGGATGCGCCCGCTCATTCGGCTGGCGAGATCGGTCAAAAAGACTTCGGCATCGTCCATCGTCCGCTCCCCGACCAGCCATGACGGGACCAGCTTCGTATCGGCGCAGATCGCCGTGAACGTCCAAACGTCCCCGTAGCCCGGAGTCCCTTTGAACTGCTCGGGGACGTTCTTCTGCTTCGCGTAGCAGAAGGACCAAATCTCATCCGCCTCCACGGCCTCGCAGGGAAGGCCCTGGAAGACGCCGTCCTGATACTCGGCGCAGGCTTCGCCGAGATCGACCAGCAGCTTCGTGATCGTGTTCTTGGCTGCGCCGGTCATCCGGACCGTCGCTCGGATGCTGTTGCCCTCTACGAGGCATCCAATGATTTGGGCACGCTTCTCGGTAGTTAGCCGATTCATCCTGACCTATTATGCGTAAGCGGTCGGACAGAAAAGGTCTTTTTCGCAGTTCCGCTTTTCCCGCCGCATCGGCGGTACAATAAGCGGAACCTCCGTCAGAAAGGACCCCCGTGCTGCCTCATCAAGTCCCCGGTGAAAGCGCCCGCGTCAAAGCTCAACTTGAGGTTTTGCTCGGCCCGGAGAACGTCGAAGCGCCCAGAGAGGCCGTTCGGCTGGGCTACGAGGTGGTACGGAAGTGCACCGAGAACGACGTTGCGGCAATGGCCGGGTTTCTCGCCTGGGGGCTCCCGCTCCGCCATCTCCGCGACGCTCTGTGTGCGGTGGGCTGGACCGTTGATCGGAGTGGGCACTTCGAGACGGTCCGAAGCCCTGATGGCGAGGTCGCCATCACCTCGGCACGGGGAGACGAGAAGACCGGCACCGATGAGATGCCTTCAACTGCCACCGACAAGGGGCCGCGGACCGCGAAGGCGGTGTCGATAAACCGCGCCCAGCTCGCGTTCGATCCGAAAATCATTGGCGCATCCTCGAAGGTCGCACCTCTCCATAAAGAAGTGGTGACCTGGTTCCTCCTGCACCACTACGACGAAGACGCGCAGGAAATCCGCCTTGAGCTAGCGATCCCAGTGGAGTTCATTGTCAGCAGTGGCACGGGAGAGGACGAGCGCGTCGTCGCGACTCACTTCGAGTCTCGATTGCCGTTGGAGCCGATCTTGCTAGAGACTCCGCAAGTTGGAGGAGAGGACGAGGAAGAAGCCGAAGATGAGATCGACGTTCCGGTCAGCCGGCGCACGTCTTAAGGGGGAAGCGTGGCCCCGTTCAACTACAGCAGGGTGGACCTCGCACGCCGTCGTCGCGGCCTGACGAAAGCCGCGCTCGCCGAGAAAGTCGGCATCTCTACGCGCAGCCTGAGGAAATACGAGCGCGACGAAGCCGACCCCTCAGCGCTCACCATCAGTCGGATCGCAAAGGTCGTTGAATTCCCTGTCGAGTTCTTTTACGGGGATACCTTGGATGAGCCGACGGTTGAAGGAGCCAGCTTCCGGTCGCTAACTCGCTTGTCCGCGAGTCAGCGTGATCAGGCCTTGGCTTCCGGCTCTCTCGCGCTCGCGTTCTCTGACTGGATCAGTGAACGGTTTGATCTACCGGGGGCCACCCTTCCCGATTATGGGGGTAGCGACCCTGAAACGGCGGCAGAAGCGGTGCGCGAAGAATGGGGACTGGGTGAGAAACCAATCTCCAAACTAGTCCCGCTGCTTGAGGCGCACGGCGTCCGGGTCTTCTCGCTGGTCGAGGAATGCAAGGAGGTCGATGCTTTTTCGTTCTGGCGAGGATCGACGCCCTATGTCTTTCTCAACACGATAAAGACGGTTGAGCGCAGCAGGGCAGATGCCGCACACGAGTTAGGCCACCTGGTCCTACACGCTCATGGTGGTCCAAGAGGCCGCGAAGTGGAGGCCGAAGCACATGCCTTCGCAGCAGCCCTTCTGATGCCGCGCAATAGCGTTGTCGCCCGCCTTCCCCATAACGCATCGCTTGCCCAAATCATTTCGGCAAAGTCCTACTGGCGAGTATCTGCTGTCAACCTCGCCCGAAGGGCATTCCAGCTCGACCTGATGACTCAGTGGCAGTATCGGAACATTTGCATCGCACTGAGCAAGCGGGGCTGGGAGAACGAGCCCCGAGCTATACGGAAGCCAGAAAGCTCTCAGGTGATTGCCAAGGTGCTGCGCGCGCTTCGCGAGGATCGGGTGTCGCCTCTCGCGGTCTCAAAGGAACTCTGCATCCCAGTGGACGAGCTGAGCAAGTCCGCGTTCGGACATATGTTCCGGCCTGTGGCAGGAACGGGACGGGGCACGGATGCGGCTTCAGCGAAAGACGCTGAGGCCAGGCGCTCGGCTATGCACGTAGTGCGCTAACGAGACCAGCGAGCTTTGGCGGCGCGTCTCGCCGCCTCGCTCCGTTCCTCCGGCGTCATTCTTTCGGCCCTGGCCTTGCCACCCTTGCGCCCGCCCCTCCGGCCGAGCGCAACGGCTGCGGGATCTTTGCCGGGGTCGGGCGACGGTTCGGGCTGCGGTTCCTCTTGCTCTTTCCGCACGTCGCCCGTCGCTTCGTCGACAATGCGCCGAGCGAGCGCATTTACATCGCGTGACTTGCTTGACCGCTTCGGCATGGCTACAGCGTAGCCGCCGAGGATGCGGCTTTCGGCTCTGGGCCGAAGCGCCCCGGCTGAGCCTGCGGCGGCGTCCAGGAGATACCGGTCAGCAAGTCGGCAGGGGCGATGCCGAGTGCTCCCACCAGTTTCAGGCACGTGTCGATGCGAGGGACGCGCGTGCCCCGCTCAAGCAGACTGATCTCAGTCCTATGGAGGGAGGCTTTGAAGCCCAACTGCTCCTGAGAGAGACCGGCCCGCTTGCGCTCGCGAAGCAGGTTCGCGCCGAAGCGCTCCGCGACGCTCACCATGCCTCCAGCCGGTGAGCCTGGCGGGCCGCGTTGGTGGGCCACAAGGACTGCGACTCGCCGCCCCTGATTTCGAGCAGGCCGCAGTCCTGAAGGGATGCGACTGCTCGCTTCACCGCCTCTCGGTCTCCGAATTCACGGGCGAGTTCCGGGCGGGTCCGCGCCACCGGATCGCCCGCCAGGATCAAGGCGAGAATCGCGCGCTGGACCGCGAAGCTCCGGCGAGACGCGCCCCGCTTAGGATTTGGCTGCATCGGAAGGTCCGTCCTTTCGGTGCCAGCCCCCCGGCAGTTAGCGCTGCGCGGGGCGCTTCTGGTCTATGTCGAAGGCGAATCTAGCGGGAGATCAGGGGGGATTGGGGGTCATTTGAAACTGACCCACTGCCCGCCACGTCCAAAACTTCAGTAAGTGAAGCCATAGCGCTACACTCGGTGAAGCGAGGGATTCGAATACATGCCTCGCTGCGTCGATGCGACGATTGCGATGAGCGCCGAGAGCAACTCCCGATGTCCGGTCTGCCGTACGGCCGACGTGGTCTGCGGCAAGTGGACCCTTCTGGTGATCCGCGACCTGGCCGAGGGCCGTAGTCGCTTCTGCGAGCTTGAGCGCTCGCTGGAGGGAATCAGCCCCCGCACCCTCTCGCTGCGCCTGCGTGCCCTGGAAGAAGAGGAGATCGTCGTCCGCAACACCTTCCCGGAGGTGCCGCCGCGGGTCGAGTACGCGCTGACCGAGAAGGGCAAAGCGCTGGTGCCTCTGATCGAGGACATGCGCCGCTACGGCCGCCGCTGGCTGATGGCGGACGACTGCTGTGACGAGGACGCCGCCGAGCGCGACTCCTCCGCCGCTCGCGCTCCGGCCGCCGCCTGACGCGACGTTCCCTCGCTCTGACCGGCCGCATGGGTGGTCAACTGCAGGCAGGTTCTGCAAGCCCTCGTGCAGGCGCAGGAGCGCCTGACGCTGGGCGGAAGGCAGGGGCGTGCGCGATCCCTTGCTCTACGAGTCGCTGAAACGGCTGGCCGCCGACGCCGCGATTCGCTTCAGCGGCCTGGTCGCCGCCGGCGAGCAGATTCCCTTCGACGTCGCCGAGCGGTCCGGCCCCGACGACGCCTTCTTCCACAGCTACGTGCCGCTGACCGCTCGCTTCGTCCGCGAGCGCGAAGGCGAGGTGCGCTCGCTGCCGGCGTTCGAGCCGGCGCGCGAAGCGGTCGACCTGGCGGGCGTCGCAGCCGCCTATCTGGAGCAGCGCGGCGAGGTCGTGCCCGAGGCGCCGCCGGAGCGCGCGGCGCGGACGCTGACGGTCTTCCTCGCCTCCCTCTGGGACGGCTGTACCGAGTTCGCCCTCGATCGCGAGCGGCTCGACAGCGCCCTCGCCGTCCTCGATGCCGAGGCCGGCGACGTCGACGAGGCTGAGCTGATCGTCGCCCCGGTCGCCGGCCTGCGGATGCCGGCCGCGCGCCTGCCGCTGCCACGGGGCGTGCAGCTGGTCCGGGCGGACAGCTTCGACGCTCCGATCGAGGCGATGCGCAGCGAGGGGATGGGCCGCGCCGCCTGGGAGCCGCAGTTCCTGGCGATCGCCGAGCAGGGCGAGGGCCCCGACAGCGCCGCCGAGGCCCTGCGCCAGCTGCACGAGCTGATCAGCGTCATGCGTCTCTTCAAGCGAGGCGGGGTGGCCCTCGGGCCGCACGCCTTCGCCCCCACCGGGGCCGGCCACTGGCGGCGCCTCGCCACCGGCGCCTCCGCGCCCCGCGGCGACGGCTACAGGTTGAGCGAGGAGGAGACGTCGCAGCTGGCCGAGTTGGCCGGCAGGCTGGAGACACAGCCCGACCCTTCGGGGCCGTTGGCCTGGGCGGTGCGCCGCTTCGAGCTGGGCTGTGAGCGGGAGACGCCGCTCGAGGGCCTCAGCGACCACCTGCTGGCGCTGCGCGCCGTGCTGGAAGGTCAGGGGCCGGTCGGCGCCTCGCTGCCGATGCGGGCCTCGGCGCTGATCGCCGACGACTCGGTCGACCGCTTGGCCGCCCGCGAGCGGCTCGAAGCCGCGATGGAGCTCGAGCGCTCGCTGATGACAGGCGCCGCCGGCACCGGCGCGCGGGAGCTTGCGGTCTGGATCGAGGACGGCGTCCGCCGCATCCTCCGCCGAGCCGCCCTCGGCGAGCTCGGCGGCGACCTCGGCGAGGCGGCCGACGAGACCTTGATCGCCAGCGGCCTCGGCGAAGGAGACCACGAGGTCGCCGTCTCCGTGCAGGCGGAAAGCGAGGCCGGCACGCCCGAGCCCGAGGTCGAGGGCGTGCCCGAGTTCGAGCTGCCCGAGCCTACAGCCGAGGACGTGCCCGAGTTCAGGGTGGATCGCATCTCAGCCCAGCCAGTCGAAGATCGCCATCAGTCGCCACAGGAGGCCGAAATGGAGCAGGACACGCGCATCCTCGAGCCGATTCCGGACGAGGACGAGATCCGAATCACCGCCAGCCACTGGCTCGACGAGGTCGAGGTGGGGGAGAGCACGCTCGACTTCCCGGCCGTCGAGGGCGACCTCTCGCACCGCGAGCGAATCGACTCGCCGCGGGTCCGCCATCTCTTCCCGGTCCCCGAGGACGCCGACTGGGAGGTCGGCGAGCTGCAGTACGACCATTACGAGCACAACCGCCGCGCCGGATAGAGTGCCGCCCCCATGGCGGGGCTGAAACCGATCCTGCGGCTGAGCGGGGCGCTGGCGGCGGCGATCGTCGCGCTGCTCGCGCCCGCGCAGGCGGGCGCCGCAAACGGATACTTCAAAAACTCTTCGATCGCAAGCGTCGCCGAGCGGTCCTCGGACGGCAGCCCCGGCGGTCAGTGCATGGCGTTCGTCCGCGAAACGCTCCGGACCGTCAGCTCGGGGCGCGTTCGCACGTCCGCCTACACGCACGGCTACCAGGGCACCTTCAAGGCGAACGGGGGGACGCTGATCGCCAACCGCGACGCGGCCGTCAGGGGCGACATCATCCAGGTCACCCCGGCCAGGACCTCGGATTCATGGAAGGGGCCGGAGCGGCTGCCGCTGCACACGGCGATCGTGCGCAGGAACCTGAAGGGCGGCAATTTCGCGGTGATCGACTCGAACTACCGCTACGACGAAAAGGTCCGGCGCCACGACTTCAACCCCTACGCTATGGCGAAACGGTACGGCGGTGGCGTGGTCAAGATCTGGCGCCTGGGATCGGTGCCGGCGCCGAAACCAGAGAAACCGAAACCGAAAGCCAAACCGGCGCCCAAACCGACGGCGCCGGCTCCGCCCGGCATAGGGGACTCGACCGGCTACTGGGAGCCGGGCCCGCGGGGGTGGCACCTGAGCAACGCGCTGATGCCGGGGCCGTCGAATTACATCTTCGCCCGCGGGGCCGAGGGGTCGACTCCCGTGGTCGGCGACTGGAACGGCGACGGCAGGGACTCGACCGGCTACTACGAGCCGGGACCGCGCGGGTGGCACCTGCGCGACGAGCTCAACCCCGGTCCCTCGCAATACATCTTCGCCCGCGGGGCCGAGGGGTCGATCCCGGTCGTCGGCGACTGGAACGGCGACGGCAGGGACTCGACCGGCGCCTACTACCCGTGGGACCAGACCTGGCACCTGCGCAACGAGCTCAGCGCCGGGCCCTCCCAGTACATATTCAAAAGGGGCCGGCCGAACGCGATCCCGGTCGTCGGCGACTGGGACGGCGACGGCAGGGACTCGACCGGGCTCTACTTCCCCTGGGACCGCAGCTGGCACCTGCGCAACGAGCTGAACGCCGGCCCCTCCCAGTACGCCTTCGTGCGCGGCCAGCCGAACGCGATCCCGGTCGTCGGCGACTGGAACGGCGACGGCAGGGACTCGACCGGGCTCTACTTCCCCTGGGACCGCAGCTGGCACCTGCGCAACGAGCTCGATCCGGGGCCCTCGCAGTACGCCTTCGCCCGTGCCGCCGCCGGTTCGATCCCGGTGGTCGGGAACTGGGACGGGCTGTAGGGACGGGGCCGGGCTCGCGCCCGGCCCCGTGCAGGGCGGAAAGGCGAAGGACCGTGGTCGGACCTCGCTCCCTCGCGACGGCGCTAGTCGACCCAGATGCCGACGTGTTCTTCGCCTCCGTCCTCGCCTCTGACTGTGATGCGGCCGGCGTAGGTGCCGTTTTCTGTTGTCGCTCCCGCGTTTGCGCACGCTTCGCCGTGTTCGACGTAATGGATGCCGGCGATCTGCAGGTCAGCGATGATCGCCTGTGTGGCTCCGGCGCCCTCGTTTGTGAATTTGGACTGCTGGAGGCCGACCTGCGGCGGAACTGTGGTCGTGCATCCAGGTACGTGGATTTCGATTCGCCCGTCCGGACACTCGATGTCCATGCTGGCGGCCAGGGTTTCTGTGTTGTTCCCGAGGTGGAAGACGAAAGCGCAGCCGTTCTCTGTCACGACCGCATTTTCTTCGCCCAGTTCACACGCCGCGTATTGCGGTTTGAGTGTCAGTGTCGTGTTTGTCTGCGCTCCCCATGTGCCTTTGAAGGTCACGGTTTCGCATTTCAGTTCGCCCAGGTCCGTCGTCAAGACGTTTTGCAAGACCGGCCCCTGTGAGCCTGTCAGAAAGGTGTCTGCGGCTTCGGAGTGGAATAGCGGGTCGGCCGAGGCTGCGGAGGCCGTCACCGCGCCGATCGCGAAGACCGCGAGAACGGCGGCGCCCAGAGCCTTGAGGTTGCGTCTCATTTGTCTGCTCCCTTGATTGCGGGATGCCTTGGCGGCCTCCCATGTGAGAGACATTTGATCAGGAAATCCAAAGGAATGGATACCCGACAACGGAGAGGGCGCCCTGGGGCGCTGCGCGAAGCCCGGTCGAGGCGCCGCCCGTCTAGGCGCGGCCGGCTGCCATCGCCACCCGCTCGTCGGCGCTGGCGAAGAGATAGCAGTTGATCTCGGTCTGGCCGCCGAGGTCGTCGACGTCCTCGTCAAGGTAGGGGACGCGGATCACGCCCCTGGTCCGCAGCTCGGCCGCGAGGCGCTCGATGTTGCGGGCGTCGCGCTCGGCCAGCGCCTGGTAGTCGGCGAAGTTCTCCGCGACGCGCTGGGCGAGGTCCGCCGCGGCTGAGCCGCCACTCGCCGGCGCGCCAGCGGCGGCGCTCGGCAGGCCGGCCTCCTCCAGTCTCGCTGCTATCGCAGCCTCGAGATCGTCCCCGTCGCCGTCCTCGCGCAGGCGCTCGGCCGGGTAGTGGACCTTGTTGACGATGACGCCGCCGAAGGGCAGCTTCGCCTCGACCAGCTTGCGGTGGAAATAGACCGCCTCGTCGATCGGCTCTCCCTGCGGCCCGCAGACGACCAGGAAGCAGGTGGCGGGATCGGCCAGCAGCGAGTTGACCCGCCTGGCGCGGGCCTGGAAGCCGTCGACCATGCCGCTGAAGGCGTTGAAGAACTCGGCCAAGTCGGCGAGCAGGTCGAAGCCGACGATCCGCTTCAACACGCCGAGGGCGACGGTCGCGCCGCGTCCCGCCACCCGTGCCGCCAGCCCGGTCGGCCGCATGAAGACGCGCAGCGAGCGTCCTTCGATGAACTGGGTCAGCCGGCGCGGCGCCTCGAGGAAGTCGAGCGCGTTGCGGGTCGGCGGCGTGTCGAGGACGAGCAGGTCGAAGCGCCCCTCGGTGTGCAGCTCGAACAGCTTCTCCATCGCCATGTACTCCTGCGAGCCGGCGAGCGCGTTGGAGATCTGCTGGTAGATGCGGTTGTTCAGCACCCGCTCGCGCGACTCCTCGTCGGGCGCCTGGCGGGCGACCAGCTCGTCGAAGGTCGCCTTGGCGTCGAGCATCATCGCCCAGAGCTCGCCGCCCTCGGCGACCTCGATCCCACAGCGCTCGAACAGCTGCGGATCGACCTGGCGCTCGGTATTGCCGAGCTCGGGCAGCCCCAGCGAGTCGGCCAGCCGCTTGGCCGGATCGATCGTCAGCACGGCGACCTTGAGCCCGCGCGCGGCCATTCCGGCGGCGATCGCAGCGGACGTCGTCG
>Ga0182000_10000135_pt1 | contig 15028 bp, 14 predicted proteins | sample BulsoiMagMametaG_FD_120484 | JGI IMG/M metagenome (GOLD analysis project Ga0182000, IMG submission 120484) | Bulk soil microbial communities from Mexico - Magueyal (Ma) metaG | ecosystem: Environmental > Terrestrial > Soil > Agricultural land | place: Mexico: Magueyal, Guanajuato | collected...
ATTTTCCGTGCATATGCCAGAATTTCACTGTTGTGGGTCAAAGTGGAGCGTAGTGGGAGGACACGGCTCTGGCCCTTTTAGGCGAGTACGAGCACACGCTGGATGAGAAAGGGCGCATGACCCTCCCTTCGCGACTCCGCTCCTATTTCGAGGGTGGGATCATTGTGACCAAGGGGGTGGACAGGTGTCTGTTCGCCTTCCCGCCTGAGGAGTGGGCGGCGTTCAAGGCCAACATAAAAGCCAATGCTGACCTCTCGGCAAGGGGGCGCCAGCTCTCGCGGATGTTCTTCTCCATGGCTTTCGAGGCCACGCTAGATAGGCAAGGTCGGGTTCTGATCCCTACCAAGCTCGCCAGGTACGCGGGACTTCAACGTGATGTGACGATCACGGGTGTGGACGACCGCCTTGAGATTTGGGACACGGAGGAATGGGACCGCTATGTCTCAGGTGCTGACGACTCCTTCGGCGAGATCGTCGAGGAGTTCGCTGGAAGGGATCTCGGCGGGTGATGGCGACAGAACACCGTCCCGTAATGCTCGAGAGAGCAGTGGCCGCCCTGGGGCTGGGTCCCGAAGACTCTGTCGTAGACGCCACCTTCGGTGGTGGCGGCCACTCCAGGCTCATACTCGCCGGTCTCGGGTCGGGTGGTCGCCTCGTCGGCATCGACCGCGACCCCGAGGCGGCAGGGCGAGCCTCTGATCTGTTAAAAGACCCACGCTTCGAGTTCGTTTCGGGCGCCTACGACTTGGCGTTGTGGACGATGGTCGAGGAAGGTCGAATAGTCGATGCGATCCTGTTCGACCTCGGCCTCTCCAGTTTCCAGGTGGACGAGCCAGGACGCGGGTTCTCATATATGGACGAGGGACCACTCGACATGCGTATGGACCCACGCTCGGGTACGACGGCCGCGGACTTCCTAAACACCGTCGAGGTTGGGGAGCTGTCGAGGGTGCTCTCGGAGTACGGCGACGTGCCGCGCGGTGAGGCAGGGCGTGTGGCGCGGGAGGTCGTCCGGAGGCGACCGCTCGCGGTTACGACGGACCTTTACGAGGCCGTGCGGGCGGCCGTGGGCTGGAAGGAGAGGGGCGGCAACCCGGCGAAGAGAATCTTCCAGGCCGTGCGGATCAGAGTAAACGACGAGTTGGGCAGCCTAAGCCGGGCCCTGGAGGCCTCAGAACGGCTACTCACGCCAGGTGGGAAGCTTGTGGTCATCACGTTCCACTCGGGGGAGGATCGCCTCGTAAAGCGATTCATCTCAGGGCGGGAGGGACGGTGTGTGTGTCCGCCGGAGCTGCCGGTGTGCGTTTGTGGTGCAAAGCCCGTCTTTCGGCGAGGAGCAGTTATGACCCCTTCCGGACGTGAGGTAGAAGAGAATCCGCGCAGCGCATCGGCCAGGCTGCGCTCGGCGATAAGGACGGCCGAGCCTCCGGTGGATGCCAGCTGATGGCCGCCTCCCAGCGCAGGCACAAGGCTACGCTCCCTACCGAACCGGCGTGGCCCGCACAGAAGAACGCCCGGGGCCGCTCGCAGGATAGCACCCGAAAGGCTGCGGATCGGCGTCGCCGGTTTGCGATGCTGGTCGTGGTGCCCGTGCTGCTGATGCTGGGGAGCGTCTATCTGAACACGCTCGCCGCGGGGCTCGACGCCAGGACCGCTGAACTCGAGGTCAGGCTTGATAGGGCCAGAGAAGTAGGGGAGAGACTCGAGGTCAAAGTCGCCGAATTGTCTGGCGCGGAGAGGATCGTGGCCCTCGCGGCGGAGAAGCTTGGTATGCACGAGCCGAAGAGCAATACCTTGAAAGTCTATGGAGTAAGAGCGGAGGATGGGAAGAACGATGGGGCACAACAGGAAGGGGGAAAACCGCGGCAACGTTGACCGGCCGGAGCCTCGCAACGCAAAGATTCGCCGTGGCAAGAACTCCCCCCCACGCAGCAGAAACAAGGGACGCAAGTCCTCTGGTGGCAAAGTCATACCGCTCCGCGGCCAGAGGCGAGCCGTCGACGCAAATCGCGCCACCAAGGCGCGTCGCGCGTCCTCGGTCGGCCCCGAAGCCGGGAGTACGGTGGGACACAAGAGGCTGTGGATGGTGGCGGCGGTGTTCGCGGTGACGGGACTTCTCCTCGGTGGGAGGGCCGTGCACATAAGCCTCACGGAGGACGAGAATTACAGGGCCTTCGCCGATGAGCAAACCAGCGGAACGACCCCGGTCGCCGCGCCGATCCGCGGCAGCATAGTGAGTGCCGACGGAAGGGAGCTCGCGACCAGCCTCGAGGTCGCCCGTGTGATAGCAACCCCTTACCAGATCGAAGACCCAGGGGCGACGGCCAGGGAGCTGCACGCCGTGCTCAGCAGGGAAACAGACATGGCCAAGAAGGAGATAAGGTCCTCTCTCCTTAGGCGTGGTGCTGACGGCCAGCTAAGCGGATACAGCGTCGTCGCGACGGGCGTCGAGCCGGAGACAGCGGCTAAGGTGCAGGCCCTTGGTATAGAGGGCATCACAATCGCCCCCGACACCACGAGGGTCTATCCGGACGAGTCCCTCGCCAGCCAGCTCCTCGGACACCAGGGGGATTACGGTGAGCCCTTCGGCGGGGTCGAGGCCAGTTACGACGACACCTTGAAGCGTGGCAAAGACGTAGATCTGACGGTGGACTCCGCGGTGCAGCAGGAGTTGCAAAAGGCCCTGGCGAAGGCCGTCGAGAAGAGCAAGGCCAAGAGCGCCGTCGGCGTGCTTATGCGCGTCGATGACGGTTCGATCTTGGCGTTGGCCAACACCCCGGCCTACGACAACAACGAGTTCGGCGACGTTCCCGCAGAAGACCAGCGAGATCGGGTTCTTACCGATCCTTACGAGCCAGGCTCGACCTTCAAGGCTTTCACCGTCGCTTCCGCCCTCGAGGACGGCGCGGTCACGCCTGAGGATAAGTTCGTGGTTCCGGATCACATGACAGTAGCGGACCACGTCATCAACGATTCGCAGCCGCATGAGACCGAGATCTTGACCCCAGGTGGTGTGCTCGAGCACTCCAGCAACGTAGGGGCGACGAAGATCGCCCAAGAGCTTGGCGGGAGGAAACTCTACGGCTACATGCGCGATTTCGGCTTCGGCAAGCCAACAGGCGTAGACCTGTGGGGTGAGGACTTTGGACTCGTCCCTGCCTACAAGGACTGGAGCGGGATCTCGATAGGAAATATACCCTTCGGACAGGGCTTCACCGTTACGCCTTTGCAGCTCGTCTCCGGCTACGCCACCCTCGTCAACGGTGGGCGAAGGGTAACACCGCACGTAGCAGAACAGAAGACCTCCAGGGGACGAGGCCCCAGGGTGATAAGCAAGAAGACCTCGGCTATAGTACGCGGAATGTTGCAGGGCGTCGTCGACGACGGGTCGGGCCACTTCGCCCAGATCTCGGGTTACACTGTGGCCGGGAAGACAGGGACCTCTCAGATAGTGGACCCGAAAACAGGAACCTATGGTGACCAGTACGTGGCCTCCTTTATAGGGTTCGCCCCTGCCACCAACCCTAAGTACGTGATGCTGGTTGCCGTAGACGATCCGCAGACCTCATACTGGGGAGAGCTGGTAGCGGTACCGGCCTTCCGCCAGGTGATGAGCTTTACGCTGGGCTACTTCAACGTCCCGCCAGACCGTAGGGGCTTTGTGGCAGAGGAGCCCCTCTGGTGAGGCCGGCTACTCTTTTAGAGACTGCGCAGGCAATGGGCGCGGAACTCCAGACCCCGCACGTAAACGCCATCGTAGGTGGGGCTGCGATCGATTCTCGTCAGGTGCGCCAAGGGGACCTGTTCTTCGCCCTCCGCGGTAGGACCGACGGCGCGGACTTCGCACCTGAGGCACACCTGCGCGGCGCGGTGGCGACGGTGGCACCCCGTCGGCTCGACGTGCCGACCCTCGTCGTGGACGACCCTCTAGAAGCGCTGCAGAGGCTCGCGCGTTGGACGCTTCTGCGCCAGGACACGCCTGCAGTTGTCGGCATCACGGGCACTGTGGGCAAGACAACGACCAAGGACGCCCTCGCGACCATTCTCAGGCATGCAGGCAAGCGTGTCTCAGCGACGGCGGGAAACCTGAACAACGAGATCGGCCTACCACTCACCATCCTGGCCTCAGACCCTCGCACAGAGGTACTCGTCCTCGAGATGGGAGCCACCCACGCAGGGGATATACAGTATCTGTGCGCCATCGCCCCGCCCGACATCGGCGTCCTGACAGCCATCTCGCCGGTCCATCTGGACTCGTTCGGGACGCTCGAAAGCCTTGCAGCCGCTAAAGGCGAACTAGCCCTCTCCCTACCTGAGTCTGGTACGCTGGTCGCCCCGGCTGGCGCGCCCCAGACGGCGACAGGGTCGGGCCGGAAACTGGGCCGGCGCATCACCTTCGCCCGCGCCGGCGAAGCAGACCTCCTCGCGTCGGGCATCGAAGCCACAGACGAAGGCCTCCGTTTTGTAGCCAGCACAGCAGGCGAGTCGGCCGAGGTTCGTTCCCCGGTCTTCGGGACGCACCTCGTGGAGCCGCTTTTGGCAGCCCTCGGCGGCGCACTCGCCCTCGGCCTTGGCCTGGAACAGGCCGCCCGTGGTCTCTCCCGCCTGCAGCGAACCGGCCTTCGGGGCGACCTCTACAGTCTCAGGCAAGACATTACCGTATACGATGACTCCTACAACGCATCCCCTGCCGCCGTCGCGGCCGTACTCAGGTACGGTGCGGATCAAGCAAGTAGACAACGTAGACGGCTCGTCGTCGTGCTCGGCGGTATGTTCGAGCTGGGGGCCTGCGCCCGCGCTTACCACAGGGAGGCGGGTGAACTGGCGGCCAGGGTCGGCGTCGATCTGCTCGTCTGCGTCGGCGATGAGGCTCGCTGGTATGCAGAGACCTTCCCAGGCAGGGCACTCTTCTATCCGAATGCAGAGAGCGCGGCCGATGCCCTGCGCACAGAGCTGCGAGCCAGAGATTACCTGATCGTCAAAGGTTCTCGCGGGGTCGGGCTCGACAACTTGACCCGCAAGTTGAGGGAGAGTCTAGCTCTTGTTTAGCGTTGTACTCGCGGCTGCTGTGGCGTTTCTGGTAACGGTGTTGCTCGGCTCGAAGTTCATCGAGTTCTTGCAGTCGCGGAAGTTCGGGCAGTTCGTCCGCGAGGAGGGACCCCAGACGCACCTGATCAAAGCAGGCACCCCGACGATGGGTGGAATCGTGATGCTCACGGGCCTCCTCGGGGCGCTCGTGGTGGTGGCGCGGCCCAACGTGGCCACGCTTACGACGCTCTTGCTCGTCGCCGTCGTGGCCGGCATCGGCCTCTACGATGACTGGCAGAAGATCTCCAGAAAGCGCCCCGAGGGGTTGAGCGCCCGCTACAAGTTCCTTCTGTTGACCCTCGCGGTGGTTCTGGCGGACGTGCTCGCCGTGCGCTACGTAGGCGTCACCCAGACCGTGCTCGTGCCTTACTTCGACCGTAGCCTGGTGTTGGGGCCCGGAGTCCTTGGGATCGCGCTCTTCAGCGTGTTCTTGCTGCTGGTGATCGCTGGCACGACCAACGCCGTCAACCTGACGGACGGCCTCGACGGGCTCGCCGCGGGGGCGGCGGCCATAGCTCTGCTCGCCTACACGGCTATCGCTTTTCTCGAGCGCCAGTACGACGTCGCCGTGATCTGCGGCGCAATGGTTGGGGCGATCGTCGGGTTTCTCTGGTACAACTCCCACCCGGCGGACATCTTTATGGGGGATACAGGCTCGCTCGCGATAGGAGGCGTCCTCGCGGCGGCGGCCGTGCTCACCAAGACGGAGCTCCTCCTGCCCATCGTGGGTGGCCTCTTCGTCGTCGAAGCCCTCTCCGTCATCGTGCAGGTCTTCGTCTTCAAGCTAACGGGACGAAGGGTGTTCAAGATGGCCCCGATCCACCACCACTTCGAGTTTTTGGGCTGGGATGAAAACAAGGTGGTGGTCCGATTCTGGATCGCCCAGGCCGCTTTCTCCTCTGTGGGGTTCTTCCTCTACTACATCTTCCTCTACAACACGGCAGGGTGAGCCCGTGAGGATTCTGGTATACGGGCTCGGAGAGTCGGGCGTCGCGGCCACGCGGGTTCTAACTGAAAGAGGCGAAAGAGTCCTCGTGGCTGATGCCGGCGATGATGAACGGCTGCGAGAGACTCTGGCCGCGCTCAACGTTCCTGGCGTTCTCGGGGCAAGCCCCGAGGTGCTGGAAGGGATAGATAGGATCATAGCGAGCCCCGGTGTCAGTCCCCGCAACCCCGTTCTGCGGACAGCCGGGGCACGGGGCATACCGATCGTCTCCGAGGTTGGGCTCGGCCTGGAGCTGCTCGGTGAGGACGCGCGCGTGGCTGCGGTCACAGGCACCAACGGAAAGACCACCGTCGTCGACATGCTCCACCACATGCTCAAGGCTTCCGGTGTGCCGCACTCCGTCGCCGGCAACTCCTGGAGATCCCTTACTGGGTGCTTGGAGGAGACGCGTACTGCAGGGCTGCTCGTCCTCGAAGTCTCTTCCTTCCAGCTCCACTATCTCCAGAACCCCAGCTTCGAAGTCGCGGTGCTCCTCAACGTGAGACCGGATCACCTGAACTGGCACGCGTCGTTCGAGGAGTACATCGAAGACAAGCTCCGTATCTTCGAAGGACAGCAGAAACAGGACCTGGCTCTCGTGAGCGCGGCAGACCCCATAGGACGTGCCGCTATCGACACCTTAGGGGCGGAAACCCTCATCGTAGGCGCAGGCGACACGGCCCTGCGCGACGGGCGTCTGCTCCTCTGCGGCTCCCATCTGGCGGACGTGGCCGAGCTGAGCTTCGCAGGGACTCACAACCACGAAAACGCGCTCTTCGCGGCTGCCGCCGCACGGAGGCTGGGTGCCGAGCTCCCGGAGATCAGGGAGGCTCTCCTCGCATACGAGTCCGGGCCGCACCGCATGCAGGCCGCGGCACATGTGTCGGGAGTGACCTACGTGGATGATTCCAAGGCTACCAACCCGGCCGCGGTGGCTGCAGCCTTGGAGAGCTTCGACGTGCCTGTAGTGCTGATCCTCGGTGGCTCGGAGAAGAACACGGACTTCTCGGAAGTGCTGCCTGGACTGGGAGTGTGCCGGGCGGTCGTGTGCCAGGGTGAGGCGGGTCCACGCATCGCCGCGTACCTCGAAGATGAGGGCTTCGACGACGTGGTCCACAGGACCCCTGATCTGGAGGAAGCCATCGAGCGTGCCACAGAGCTCGCTAAGCCGGGTGACGTCGTCCTGCTCTCGCCCGGGTGCGCGAGCTTCGATCAGTTCGCCGGATACGCCGAGAGGGGCGATGCGTTCATCGGGTTCGCCAGGGAATTCGCCGGACATCATGGGACCATGGGACGATGAGTAGCCTCAGGTCCAACTTGTTTCTCGTGGCGCTGGGCCTCTCCATGTTGGGGCTCGTCATGGTCTATTCGGCCACCTACAGTGAGGTTGGGACTGATTTTCTGTTCGTCCGCATCGGACAAATGGTACTCAGTGTCGCTGCCTTCTTTCTGGCCAGCCGGGTCAGGTACACAGCGTGGCGTAGGTATGCCCCTGCCCTGTACCTGATCGTACTGATAGGCCTCGTGCTGGTCCTCGTACCTGGTATAGGAACCCAGATAAACGGCGCCAGGCGCTGGCTCGACCTCGGCCCCATGAGTCTCCAGCCTGCTGAGTTCGCGAAGCTTGCCGCCATCCTAATCTTGAGCTGCGCGGTCGCGCGTCTGCCACATGGTTCGGGGCTTCCCGTCAAACCTCTACTCGCCTTCGGTGTGCTCTTCGTCCTCGTTTTTCTCGAACCGGACTTCGGCACCTCTGTTGTCCTGCTCGCGGGGGTGGCAGGAACGCTGTGGGCCTCCGAGTTGAGGACGAGGGATCTGGTGGTGTCTGGACTCCTCGGGTTGGTGGTGGTAGCGGGGATGATGGTGCTCGAGCCCTATCGCCGCGAGCGGTTCCTCACGTTCCTCGATCCCTGGGCCGCAGCGGACGGCTCTGGCTACCAGGTCGTCCAGTCTATGGTGGCCATAAAGGCCGGCGGCTTCTTCGGTTCGGGCGCAGGGTCGGGCGGACATGGTCCATACGTCCCCGAGCTGGGTACGGATATGATCTTCACCCTGATAGGAGAGGAACTCGGCCTGATCGGGATGGTCGTCGTGATCGCCGCCTTCGGTTTTATCGCGCTGGCCGGGCTGAGGATAGCAATGGACGCCCCTTCGGTTATGGCGCGGTGCGTGGCCGTGGGCCTGACGACGATGCTCATCACCCAGGCCACCTTCAACATCGGGGCAGCCATGGTCATTCTCCCGCTCGCGGGCATGACGCTCCCTTTCGTTAGCTACGGTGGTTCGAGTCTGCTGGTATGCTTCGCCGCCGTGGGCATCCTCTACAGAATATCGGAGGACAGTGAACGAGCCAGAGAGATCAAACCCACCGCGGATCCTGATCGCAGGAGGCGGCACGGGAGGGCACGCTCTCCCCGCGCTGTGCGTGGCGGCTGATTTGAAAGCGAGGGGAGCGATGGTCGAGTTCGTGGGTTCCAGCTCAGGCATAGAAATGTCCCTCGTCCCACAGCAAGGCTACACCATGCACGCCCTCCCCCTGAGTGGTCTCGCCGGAAGCCCCCTGGCCCAGGCCCGCGCGGGCATCCTCTCCCTGAGAGCAGTCATCCGCTGTACGCGCATAATACAACGACTAAGGCCGTTGTCCGTTCTCGGCGTCGGAGGCTACGCGAGCGCACCGGCGGTGATTGCGGCCAGTACGCTCGGCGTGCCCACGTTCCTGCACGAGCAAAATTCTGTCCCCGGGCGGGTCAACCGCCTGGCCAGCCGCTTCACGACACAGACTTTGACCACGTTTCCTGATGCCACGCGGCGGCTTGGGAACGCCGTATGGGTCGGTATGCCTACCAGGACCGAAATCTTCGAAGCATCCCGGGAAGAGGCCCTGCGGGATCTCGGCCTGGAACCGCCGGTCGTCCTCATCTTCGGCGGGAGCGGGGGTGCGCTCAGGATCAACCTCGCGGCGGCTGAGGGGTTCGGGGGCGTGACGCCGTATACGGTCGTCCAGATCTCCGGCCGCAGAGATTTCTCACGGCTGCAGGTATACAACCCGAGGCATACGATCCTCGAGTTCGCAGGCGATATCTGGCGTTACCTGGCCGCCGCTGACGTGGTCGTCAGCAGGGCCGGTGCGGGCTCTCTGTTCGACATTGCGGCCGCCGGGAAGGCGGCGATCCTCATCCCCTTTCCCTACGCGACGGGCGACCACCAGCTCGAGAACGCCAGGTATTTTACCGATAGGGGAGCAGCGGAGTTGATGCTAGACTCCGAGGTCGGCGCGCGTGCACTTCGCGACCGTGTCGAAGACTTGTTGGACGACGATGCGCGGCGGGTGGAGCTTGCCAGGCGCATTGGCACGCTCGCTACGCCTGGCGCGGCAGGGGAAGTAGCCTGGCGATTGCTGCGTGCCAAAGAGAAGGAGCGGGGCCCATGAATATACACATGATCGGCATCGGCGGGGCAGGAATGAGCGGCATTGCCGAGGTACTGGCCAGAAGGGGCCACAACGTCACGGGCTCGGATCTGAAGGAGTCTCCTTATACTCGCAGGCTGCGTGAGGCAGGCATCACAGTCTACATCGGACACGCCCCGGAGCAGGTAGGAGACGCAGAGCGTGTGGTGATCTCGACGGCCATACCAAAGACGAACCCGGAACTTCTGCAAGCCAGGCGTAGATCAATTGCCGTTATCCCGCGCGCCGCGGCCCTCGCCTGGATCCTCCAGGGCAGCCGCAGCGTCGCCGTGGCAGGAACCCACGGTAAGACGACGACGACGAGCATGACGGCGCACGTCCTCGAGGCTCTGGGTGAGAACCCGACGGCCCTGGTGGGCGGTGAACTGAACGACATCGGCAGCAATGTCGCCTTCGGAAGGTCCGACCTCGTGGTGGCCGAGGCGGACGAGAGCGACCGTTCCTTCCTCTACCTCAGGCCACAGGCCGCCGTGGTCACGAACATCGAGTTCGACCACCCGGACTTCTACTCGTCCCTCGACGATGTCGTAGAGACCTTCGAGCAATTCGTCCGCTCTCTGCCCGAGGACGGCCACCTGGTCGCCTGCGCGGATGACCCTTCCTGCCTCAAGGTGGCCGCCGAGGCTCCATGCCCCATAACCACTTACGGCATCGGCTCAGGCGACCTCAGGGCCGACATAGTGAGCCCGAGCAGCTACGTGCTTGTCGAAGACGGGGAGAGACGCGGTGAGGTCGAACTGCGCGTCTACGGGCGCCACAACGTGCTCAACTCCCTGGCGGCGGCCGGAGTTGCCCGCTGGCTCGGCCATCAGGCTTACGAGGCGGCCAGCACCCTCCAGGACTTCGGGGGCGTGCGCCGCCGCTTCCAGCTCAAAGGAGAGCAGGCGGAGGTACGCGTCGTCGACGACTATGCTCACCATCCGACCGAGCTCTCGGCCACACTCGCCGCAGCCCGTTCCACCCTGCCAGGGTATGGAAGGGTGATCGCCGTATTCCAGCCCCACCGTTACTCACGTACCCGCGCCCTCTATAGGGAGTTCGGCGCCGCCTTCTCCTCGGCCGACGCCGTGCTCGTCACCGAGGTCTACAGCGCCGGCGAGATGCCGCAACCAGGCGTCAGCGGCAAACTGATAGTCGACGCAATCTGCGAGACGCGGGGACACCCCGAGGTCTACTACATACCCCAGCAAGACGCCATACCAGCGGTGTTGCAAAACGTCTCCAGAAAGGGAGACCTCGTGCTCACCCTCGGCGCAGGTGACATCTCGAAGGCCGGTGAAGACCTGCTCGGCATACTGGAGGAGCGAGGATCCAAACCCTGACAAGCTCTCTGCGGGCCATCCTGATCTCGGCGGCCACAGCCGCCGCTACGACCCTTATACTCATCCTCAGCACCTACCTTGCTTTCCCCGTTACTGGCGTCAGGGTGGAAGGCGCCCGTATGTACCCCGAATCCGAAGTCACCGACGCTATCCCAGACCACGCCAGCCTGCTCACCCTCAACGAAGAGATGTTGGAACGCAACCTGGAGTCTCATCCTTGGGTTCAGGGTGCAGAGGTGCATGAGGATTGGAACTCCGGTATAGTTACGGTTCAGGTTGAGGAGCGCAGGCCTGTGCTGGATGCCGAGGTTGAAGGGAGGAGGTTCGTTCTCTCGGCTGACGGCGAGGAGCTTCCGGGGCCAGGGGGAGCTGGCCTCGAGCGGGTGGAGTTGGATCGCGACCAGGTAGGGGAGATCTTGGTGTTCGCGAGGACGTTGCACAAGAGCGGGTTGACACTGGAATCTATCGACGGGGCTGGTGCTGGGGGCATCGAGGCCACGGTGGAAGGCCGCGGGGTTATCTTCTCCGGGAATGTTGGTGAGCGTCGGGTCATGGCCTTGAAACACATCATGCCAGAACATCCCGACGCCAGGGTCTTCGATCTGCGTTCGCCGGAGAGGGTGGTCGTCGGGGCCCCGTACGAAACGCGCAGCGAGCCGAAGGGCTAGGCGGCCGTGGCCCAGACGCTAGCCTACGGGATAGATGTGGGCACCACCAAGGTGGTGGCGATCGCTGGCAGGGTAGACCCGCGCAGGGGCTGGGTGGAAGTCCTATCTATGGGGGAGGCGCCGAGCTACGGCCTCAAGCGGGGGGTCGTGGTAGACCGCAAAGCCGCCGCCGATTCGGTCGCCGAAGCCATGGAAGTCTGCGGCGTTCGCGGCGGTAGGGTGACCGTTGGCATCGCGGGTAGCCACATCTCTTCTTTCAACACAGAGGTTACGCTCTTGAACCGTAGCAGGAACCTGACGATCACAGACAGGTTCGTTCGCAGGCTCGAACAGGAGGCCCGCCAGCTCGACCTGCACGAGGACGAGCGGGTGATACACGTCGTCCCTCGGGGCTACGTCCTAGACGGCTCCGAGGGTGTCAAGAACCCCGAAGGTCTCGCCGCCCGCAAGGTGACCATGCGCGCGCACGTTGTGAGCGGGGCACTCTCAAGCATCCAGAACCTCCTGCGCGCCGTCGAGGACTGCGGCGTCAAGGTTTCGAGGATCGTGCTCGAGCCGCTGGCATCGGCCGAAGCCTGCCTGCTCGACGCCGACCGCGAGTCCGGTGTCGTCCTCCTCGATATGGGCGGCGGTACGACTGATATCGCGACCTTTTACAGGGGGGCTCTCACTCATACCGATGTCATCCCCATCGGTGGTGAGAGCTTCACTTCAGACGTCTCCTACGGCCTCAAGATTCCGCAACACAAGGCCGAGGAACTCAAGCTTCGCTACGGTACAGTCCTCTCCAGCACCATCGACCCCGTGGCCGCCGTCAAGCTCGACGACCGCCACTACAACGCAAGCTTTTTAAGCCAGATCCTCGAGTACCGCGCCCGCGAGGTGCTCGACCACGTGCGCGAATCGCTGGATCAGACCATGGCCAGGGAACTGGCCCCTGGCGGCGTAGCCCTTACCGGAGGCGCCTCCTTGCTAGATGGTATTACAGGGCTCGTAGAAGAAGTCCTCGGTATGCGCGCACAGACCGTAAGCGCTCGCCGAGTTAGAGGCGAGATTGAACCTGTACAGAAACCTCAGTATGCAACTGCGGTAGGTCTGTTATACTTCTCGACCAGAAACGATGACCCTAGACCAAAGGGTAAAGGTGCAGCGACATATAGTTTTGGTAGCATAGTGGAGGCGGTCAAGGGCTGGTTCCGGGGGAGGTAGATCCGTGGACCTCGAAGAACGTGTAATGGAGGGTTAAGTAGGCATGTTGGACGCGGCGACTAATTATCTGGCGGTCATAAAGGTTGTCGGCATAGGCGGAGGGGGGACCAACGCCGTGAACCGCATGATCAACTCCGGTCTGCAGGGGGTTGAGTTCATAGCGATAAACACGGATGCCCAGGCTCTCCAGATGTGTGATGCCGACCAGAAGATTCACATAGGGGAGAAGATCACCCGCGGCCTCGGCGCTGGCGCGGATCCCAAGATCGGGATGGAGGCCGCAGAGGAGAACAAGGCGGAGATCGAGGAGGCGATGCGCGGTGCCGACATGGTCTTCGTCACCGCGGGCAAGGGTGGCGGGACTGGCACGGGCGCTGCCCCTGTCGTCGCCAAGATAGCCAGGGACTCGGGAGCGCTGACAGTCGGGGTCGTCACACGGCCTTTCGCCTTCGAGGGCCGCAGGCGGTCTACATACGCAGAGGAGGGCATCAAGCGCCTCAAGGAGAACGTCGACTCCCTCATCATCATCCCCAACGACAGGCTTTTGCAGGTCGCCGAGAAGCGAACCAGCATGATGGATGCGTTCATGATGGCTGACGACATTCTAAGGAAGGGTGTCCAGGGTATCACCGACCTCATTACGGTGCCAGGTCTCATCAACCTGGACTTCGCCGACGTGCGCACGATCATGCACGACTCGGGCTCGGCCCTCATGGGCATCGGCGAGTCAAGCAGCGAGACGAGGGGAACCGAGGCCGCGAAGACCGCCATTTCCAGCCCGCTGCTCGAGGCCAGCATCGACGGGGCGACGGGGATCATACTGAATATCACGGGCGGGCCCGACCTCGGGCTCTTCGAGGTCAACGAGGCGGCGGAGATCGTCCACAACGCTGCGCACCAGGACGCGAACCTGATCTTCGGCGCCGTAATAGACGAGAACAACGGAGACAGGGTGAGCGTGACCGTGATAGCCACAGGCTTCGACCAGCGCCTCGCCAACCAGCGCAGGTCCGAGCGTCCTGCAGCCGAGCCGCTGCAGCAGGAAGAGCCGGCGGCCGCCTCGCAGGAGAACGGAGACGTTCTGGACATACCAGCCTTCCTCAGGCGGAGGTAGGTTCGCGCCGAGGCGTGCGCAGGGCCGATACCAAGACCGCATACGGCGCCCCCTCCGCAATGCACACCGCGAGAGGGGGCGCCGTCTACGTCGCACCGGACCCCCCTCCCAGAGGGGCCACGATCTTCTTCTTCACCCGTCTCGGCGGCGCCTCTGAACCCCCATACGACTCACTGAACGTCTCCAAGAAGGTCGGTGACGACCCCAGGGCGGTCGATGATAACCTTTCCGTGATCAGGAGAGCTATGGGTCTCAGGCCAGTTGCCTGGGTCCGCCAGGTCGCGGGGGACAGCGTGGTTCGCGTCTCTGAGCCAGGCTTCGCCGGTGAGGCCGACGCGCTGGTGACTGTAAAGACGGACCTCTGCCTCTCTGTGGCCGTTGCCGATTGCGTTCCCGTTGCGCTCGTCGGCGAACGAGGGGTCGGGATGGTGCACTCGGGCTGGCGCGGCACCCTCTCGGGTGTCTGTGGGAAGGCGGCGCACAGTCTCGGAGGGGAGCGCGTGCAGGCGTATCTAGGGCCGTCCATACGCCGCTGCTGCTACGAGGTGTCGGCGGAGCTGGCCTCGGCGTTCGCCGCCCGGTTCGGGGATGAGGTGGTCTCGGGCCGTCACCTCTCTTTGCAGGACGCCATAAGGGTAGACCTCGAAGGAGCCGGGGTCGGGGTCAACGACCTGGGACTCTGCAGCGGTTGCCGGCCGGATCTCTTCTACTCCCACCGCAAGCAGGGGCCCCTCACGGGACGCAATCTTGCGTCGGTGGTGAGAGAGGCCCGATGAGCGTGCACGTTGGCCAGATCAGGGATCGACTCGCTGGGGTGCAGGAGAACATACAGAGGGCTTTGCAGAGGAGTGGACGCGGCGAGGAGCAGGTCAGTATCCTCGTCGCCACCAAGTATTACGACCCGGAGCAACTCTCCGCACTCGCGGAGGCAGGCGTGGGTCTCATCGGAGAGAACCGTGCAGAGGATCTTCTCGAAAAGCAGGAACGCTTTGGCGACCGCTTCGAGTGGCACTTTATCGGTCATCTCCAGAGACGCAAGGCGAAGATCGTAGTGCCCAGGGTAACCCTGGTGCACTCCGTTGATTCGGTACGCTTGATCGAGGAGGTGGCCAAGAGGGCGCCCGAAGGTGGAGCCGACATCCTCATCCAGGTAAACGTGGCCGATGAGGAGTC
>Ga0182000_10000137_pt1 | contig 14746 bp, 9 predicted proteins | sample BulsoiMagMametaG_FD_120484 | JGI IMG/M metagenome (GOLD analysis project Ga0182000, IMG submission 120484) | Bulk soil microbial communities from Mexico - Magueyal (Ma) metaG | ecosystem: Environmental > Terrestrial > Soil > Agricultural land | place: Mexico: Magueyal, Guanajuato | collected...
GAACCCAGACACAAAGGTTGGAGTCTCGCGCCACTCGTCGCAGTACGGTAGCCTTGAGAAAGTTACTAAGATGTTTGGTTAGCAGGGACAAGCCATCGCTCCTTTAGGACGTGGTAGTTGACTGATCTCCCTTTCTGGGAACAAATTTTCCGTAATCCTTGCCAGAGATGCTGATGATTTCATCCGAATTTAATTCTGAGCCTATCTCCGAGTCTGAATCTGAGTCCGAGCTTTCGCTGGAGCCGCCGGCCGGTCCGTACACGCTGTCTCCCCAGCGCCGCCCTTCAAACTTTACGGAGAGGAAGATGACGATAACCGGCCAGATGGAGATCAGACCGAGCGCTATGAAGAGAGGCGTAAAGCGCGGGACGCCCTGCTCTATCTGGATGCTGAGCGGCGGAGGCTTTTGCTGCCACTTCTCCCACTGCGCTTCGAGCCGCAGGGTGTAGGTGCCCGCCGGGACCGCCGAGAGATAAACTTCCTCCTGAGAGCCGCCCTCGCTCCATGACTCTCCATCTTCGACGCCGCTGTACTGCTCAATCGGCAGCGTGAAGGGTTGCACCAACCCCGTCTCCTCGTTAATCAAGTCGCCTTCGACATACAGCCAGGCGTTACTGACAGGAGCATTGCCTGTGACGTGAATATTTTTGTTCCCGCTCAACTGGAAAGGCTCGCTGAAGATAACTTGCGTCCCATCTTCATTCGGCAGCGGCTGCATCTGGTAGGACTGATTGAAAACCTGTTTACGTGAGATTGAGCCGTAGATAGCGAGCGCGATACCGACCAGGAGCGTCAGCGCAAGAATCGCAATCCACGTTTTGGAGATGCCTTTGTAAGGGTTCGGTTGATTGGGCGCGACCATGGAAGGGCGCGGCAATCCGGTGACGCCGAAGATTTTTTCCACCTCCGCGACGCGGAGGTAAGTCCCGAACGAACAGTTGATCTCGCCTGCTTCGGGAGCGGCCTTGCCCTTCTCTTTATAAGACCAATAGATGGGCGTGCTCCCCAGACGGCTGTAAACCTCTTTGGGGAGGGGGTTGGAAATCTCCACGGATAACATCTCTGGCGGGTTGATGTAATCAATGGCGCGCACCTCTTCGCCGACCGAGACCTTCCAGTAGAATTCGCCGATGACATACTCCGTGCGCGCCGTCGTGTCCTGAAAGAGCTGGAAGGTCTTGCCGCGAAATGTGACCGAGTCGCCGTTTTCACGAACTTCGCCGGGAGGGACCGGTTGCACATAGTTCCAGTGGTCGTCGCTGTCAACGAGCCAGCGAAATCCCACCTGCGGGTTATAGAGCAGATATTCCTGCCAGAAATAGGTTACGCCATCGAACTCTACGCTGCGGACGACGAAGCCGAGCACAGTGAGCTTCTGATTCTCAAATTCTCCGACCGCGCCGATGGGGATCAGGGGCTGCCACGCGCCGGGCTTCAAGGCATTGAGGAATTTAAGCTGGCCCTGATTGACGTCCAGGAGCGAGCTGCAATTCGGACAGGTCACGCGCTCGGTCCTGTCTGGCGCGCGCAGCTCCAGAGGTCCGCCGCAATTCGGACAATTCAGGTGCGCGGCAGTCGTCCGACGCGCGACACGCTCAGGCGCGCGCGCCTCCGCCATCCCTAACTCCGCGAGCGTCACCTCCCGGCCGCTGAAGACGAGCGGCGACGACTCGCTGTAATCCAACGTGCCGAAGGCGCGGTCCTGCCCCGAAAGGTCTGCGTAAGCGTAAGTCTCGCCCGGCACGACGCGCCAGGGAATCTCCCCCTGAGCGCCGAGCGTGCGCGCATGCCCCTTCTCGGCGACCACGAACTGTTCGGAACCGGGCAGGGAGTAAAGGGTGTGGCCGACTCCTAAAGCCTCGAATGATGGAATCTTCTTCTGCTCCGGCGCAGATACCTGGAAGGTCAGATAGAAACGGCCCTGCGCCTCCGCCAGCCAGCCCCAGCGCCCGTCATTGAAGGCCGCGTACCACTCGTCCCACATCCCCCCGGCCTGATGGCCCAGTTGCGTGCGCCCCGTCAACTCGAAAGCCGCGCCCTGATACGCGCCCCTGAGTCCGAGCTGAAGCGGCGAAGCGGTCTCGGCTATCTCCGCCACCTTGCCTAAATCTTCGAGGGCGCGGTCAGTGCGTGCGACGACCGAATGACAATATTCGCAGACGACGACCACGGACGAGCCGACCTTGAAAGAGATGGGCGCGCCACACGCAGGGCAATTAGCCTGAAGCGCGGTCATGGTGTCTTCAGCAGAACCAGCGGTGCAGGATCATCTGACGTTAAAGAAGAATTTGATAGAGCTTCGATTTCAGGCGCATTCTCTACAGCATGCACAGTGCGCTCCATCATCCGCACCGTCACGCGCCCGGCAGAAAGCATCTCGGCCAGGCGCTCAGCCCAGGGCCACAATGGGCGCGTTCGGCAGCAATAAAGGTTAAAAGTCGCCACGCCATATTCGGGATAAGTGTGGCAGGCCAGATGCGATTCAGAGAGCAGCACGAGCGCGGTCACGCCGCCCGGCTCTGGAAACTTGTGCAACAGCATCTCGCCGACGGGGCGCAAATCCAGCTCGGCCACGATACGAGTCAACAACCCACGCAGCAGACCATCATCGCGCAAGGCTTCCTCACGGCAACCCGACGCCTCCACGAGCCATTCTGTTCCGACGCTGTACATCAAATTATCGAACTCCATATCTGTCGCATCGCGCCTTGTGATCTCACTTTTCCGTGGGTTGAAACACACGGCTCAACTCAAGACGGTCGCCCATGCGACATTGAGTCACGCTCTTAATCAATCTTAATCACGGCTAGATGCCAGCAGAGATCAGGGACTGAAGCGGAAGATATTAGTAAGAGGTGGAGTTGTCAATAGCTTGCTCGAAGGTCGTCAACAAGGTGAAAAGAAAACGGAAGAATCAGAGTCAGAAACAGCTATCGAACCGGACATTTGATGTGCTACAAAATGCGGACACTTTAATGTGCTAATAACAGGGCGGCGACCGGGAGAAGAGAACCTACACGCAGAGGGTCGCGGCAATTACGGGAGCGTGCTCACTAGCGGCAAGATATAGCCATTCGAACGAACTTGCTCCGACCTCATCAGATGACGGATAGACAAAAGGCATAAGGGCAGTCAGAGATACTTGCCCTTCTGACTCCGCTTCCTTCTTCGGAGCGGGCGTGAAGCGTATCCATCGGATGCGGCGGCGGTCAACACGCTCAACTTTGAAAAGGGCTTCTTCATACTCCACCTCGTCGCCCGGCTTCAGGACTCGCCCGGCACGCGCCATCAGGAACCCGGCAAGCGTCGTGTAGCCGCCGTCTTCGGGCAGTTCCAACTCGAAGCGACGGTTGGCGTCACGCACGGCGAGCATGCCATCCAGCAAGTAAGTCCCGTCCGCTTGCTCAACGCATTGCGAGCGCGTCTCCTCGTCGTACTCGTCGTTGATCTCGCCGACGATCTCTTCCAAGAGGTCTTCGAGAGTGACGATGCCTTCAAGCCCTCCGTGCTCGTCAATCACGAAAGCCAAGTGACTGCGCGCCGCCTGCATCTGCGCCAGCGCCGCGCCGAGCTTGGCCGTCGCGGGGACGAAGATCGGCGGGTGAACCAGCTTCCCGATGTCGAAGCCGTCCGCGTCTCTGGCTTCCAGATATGGCTCGATGTCGCGCCTGAAGAGCACTCCCACCGCGTCGTCAAGCTGCTCGCGGTAGACCGGCAGGCGTGAATAGCCCAAACGACGGAATGCCTCCTTTACTTCATCCAGCGTGGCCGTCACGGGTAAAGCCTCGACGTTGGTGCGCGGCACCATCGCCTCGCGGACTTCGGCGTCGTTGAAGTCGAAGACGCGGTTGATCAGGCGCTGGTCTTCCTCTTCCAAGTGCCCGCTCTTGCGGGAAGCATCCAAGAGGCCGCGCAACTCTTCTTCAGTGTAGACGGAGGCGTGGTCTGCCGACGGGCGCAGGCCGAAGAGTCGGACTGTTCGAGTGCCCGCCCAATCGAGCAGCCTTATCGGCCACTGGAAGACTTTATAGAAAGCATGCATCGGCCAAGCCACGGCGAGCGCCACTCGCTCGGCGCGCTCAAGCGCAAGGGTCTTGGGCGCGAGTTCACCGAATACGATGTGCAGGAAGGTAATGATCGTGAACGCGATGGCGAACGAGATGGTGTGCAGCACGGCCTCGGAGACGTACCCCTTGAGAGGCTCTTCGAGCATGTGCGCGATGACCGGCTCGCCGATCCAACCAAGAGCAAGCGAAGCCATAGTAATGCCGAGTTGTGTGGCCGAGATGTAGGCGTTGAGATTGTTGAGCAGGTCGAGCAGGCGTTTGGCCTTCAAGTCGCCAGAGGCCGCCATCGTCTCTATGCGCGAGCGGCGCACGCCGACGAGCGCGAACTCCGAGGCCACGAAGAACCCGTTCGCCAGTACGAGGAAGATAACCAGCAGGACGTAAAGAACTGTGAACATTATGAAGAGACATTTTACCGGATTCGGGCCGCAATTAAAAACAGCGCGGGAAAGTAGGAATTCGGAGGGGCCGAATTGATTTAATTGAGGGATGATTTTCGGTCGGGGACTATCTTTCTCGATCAATCGGTTGAGCTTTCGGTCAGGCGAAATTTCTCCCTATTTTTCGGGCAATCAGTAAACTTTTCGGGTAGATCCGACTTTTCAGGCAAAGCTGGTTGAAGTCAGAAGTGAAACCAGCATATTGGCCGGGATTTGGCGTGAAGGTTAAAGGACGTATAATTTGAGCAGGGTTGTAGTCCAGGGTGCAGGCCGCTTCAGGAATTTGCCGGGTTGCTTCAGGCGGATGACATCACAAGGGCCTTGCGCGAGCTGAGCGTCGGGGATGAATCTGCGCCCGAAAGGCTGATGCCGGTCGTTTACGATGAGCTTAGAAAGCTGGCGCAAGCGTATCTGGAGGGCGAGCGAATCGGTCACACGCTACAGGCCACGGCGCTCGTGCATGAAGCCTACATCCGGCTGGTGGACTGGAAGAACGTTTCATGGCAGAATCGCGCCCACTTCTTCGCGCTGGCCGCGCGCGTCATGCGCCGCATCCTGGTTGACCATGCCCGCGAAAAACGTGCCCAGAAGCGTGGCGGGGGCTTCAACAAGCTGGCGCTCGAAGAGGCCATCAGCTTCCAGCAGCAAAAGGAAGTTGACCTGCTCTCGCTGGACGAGGCGCTCGAAGCCCTGGCGGAAATGGACCCGGCGCAGAGCCAGATCGTCGAGCTCAGATTTTTCGGCGGGCTGACCATAGAGGAGACTGCCGAAGCCATGCGTATTTCGCCCGCCACCGTGAAACGCGAGTGGGCGCTGGCCAAGTCCTGGCTCCACAAACGGATTATTCGCGGGCTCTGAAGCTCAATAGCTGAATCGGCGCCCTCTTTTCAGAGAGAGTAATTTAAGCGCTCTTCAAATATCTTGCGCCCGCCGTCGGCCAACTCGTCAAGCGCTCCCGGTTTCGTTATGACTCCCAATCAATGGCTCCAGGTTAAAGAGATTTTTAACGCGGCCACAGAGCTTGCGCCCACTGAGCGCCGCAGATTCCTGCGCGAGCGCTGCGGCGACGACGCTCAGCTATTGCGCGAGCTTGAGCTGCTGGTGGAATCGCACGAAGAGGCCGGAGAGTTCATCGAACGGCCCGCGCTCTCCTCGCCTTTCGAGATTCTCTCAAAGGGCGAAGAGAGTCTCTGGGCAGGACGGACAATAGGGCAGTATCGCGTCCTGCGCGAGATTGGGCGCGGCGGGATGGGGCTCGTGCTTTTGGCCGTGCGCGCCGACGACCAGTTCGAAAAGCAGGTCGCCATCAAAATCCTGCGGCGCGGGATGGACTCTGAGGAGATCGTGCGCCGTTTTCGCAACGAGCGGCAAATCCTGGCCTCGCTCGATCACCCCTATATCGCGCGACTGTTTGACGGCGGCATGACAGAGGACGGCCTGCCCTATTTCGTGATGGAGCACATCGAAGGGCAGCCGTTCGACAAGTATGCGGACGAGCAGAGGCTCAACATCAAACAGCGCCTCGAACTGTTCCGCAAAGTCTGCGTGGCCGTGCAATACGCTCACCAGAATCTGGTAGTTCATCGTGATCTGAAACCTTCAAACATTCTCATCACGCGGACGGGCGAGCCGAAACTCCTTGACTTCGGCATCGCCAAAGTCCTCAGTCCGGAACTCTCAGCTTCGGAATGGACGCGCACGGAGGCGCGCATGTTGACGCCGGACTACGCCAGCCCCGAGCAGGTGCGCGGCGAGAAGCTGACGACTCGAAGCGACGTTTACAGTCTGGGAGTGGTGCTCTATGAGCTTTTGACAGGGCATCGCCCGTACCGCGTCGCCGAAACCGCGCCGCACGAGCTGGCGCGCATCATCTGCGAGCAAGAGCCTACGAAGCCGAGCGTAGCCATTAAAACGGTCGAGGTGGTGGAGCGCGTTGGTGGTGGCGACGAGTCATCATCGCAGATTACGCCCGAAGCAATCAGTCGAGCGCGCGACACGCAGCCGGATAGGCTGCGCCATCTGTTGTCGGGCGATTTGGACAACATCGTCCTGATGGCTCTCAGGAAAGAGCAGGCGCGGCGTTACGAGTCTGCGGAGCAACTCTCAGCCGACGTCAAGAGGTATCTGGACGGCCTTCCGGTCATCGCGCACAAAGACACTTTCGCTTACAGGGCGTCGAAGTTCATCGGACGCAACAAGGTTGGCGTGACGGCTGCGGCTTTAGTATTGCTCGCTATCATTGCCGGCCTAATCGGCACCATCTGGCAGGCGCGCCTTGCGCAGCAGCAACGCGACGCGGCACAGGCTGAGAAGCTCAAAGCGGAACGGATCAGCACATTTTTGTCAACGGCGCTTTCTTATTCCGACCCATCAATGTCATTGCCCGGTAACAAAAATCGTCGTGATGCAACTATCAATCAGATGCTGGATGACGTTGCGCCGCGCATCGCAACCGACCTGGCAGACCAACCCGACGCCAGAGTCGCTCTGCAACGCATCGTCGGCCGCGCCTACATCTCCCAATATCGCCTTGACGATGCCGAGCGTTATTTGAGTGCCGCGCTCGATACACAATTGAAAATTCACGGCGAAAACCATTTGGAGACGGCGCGAATTCTTTCCGTCCTGGGGACACTCAAAGTAGGCAAGGGCGAGTGGGCTGAGGCCGAAGAAACACTGCGGCGCGCAACGGCTATCTTTCGCAAGCAGCAACAGGAAGGGCAGCAGGATGTGCAAGCTTTTACCGGGGCGCTATACGATCTCGGTTCGATACACTGGTCGAAAGGAAATCTTGACGCCGCCGAATCAGCCTTCAACGAGGCCCTGACCTTCTCTTCATATTTGCAGGGCGCAAATCGTGAGCTGATCGCTGATGCCAAAGTCGGTCTGGGTTACAGTCGCTATTCGCGGGGTCGCCTTGATGAAGCTGTCTCTTTGTTGCGCGAGGCGATCGCGGAATATCGCGGGCTGTCAAACTCGCGCTGGAAGTTGAGCGAGGCGCTCAACCCGTTGGGACAAGTTTTGACATGGCGCGGGGAGTATCTCGAAGCTTTGTCTGTCTTACGCGAAAGCGCGGAGATCAGCCGGGAATTTTTCGGCGATGATAATGCGTACAGAGCGCGTAGCCTGTATTTGCAGGCGGCCGCCCTCTGTTTCAATGGTGATTATGCCGAAGCTGCCAAAGCTTTGGATAAAGCGGAAGAGTTGTATAGCCGCATTACACCGGACGAGAAAATCAGCGCGGCAAACAACGCTGATATTCGCAACATGATCTTAACGCGCACGGGTCGCGCTCCCGAAGGCGAAATTTTCGGGCGAAAAGCCATCGAGCTTTATCAAAGCTCCATAAATCGCGGATCCCCCAGCATTACACTTGCACGGATTCACCTGGCTGAAAGTCTAACAGCGCAAAAGAAGTACGAAGAGGCTGAGAAGGTTTTATTAGAAGCATACAAGGACGCGAGCGAAGTCCAGGGGGCGTCGCACTGGCGCACAAAAGATGTGGCGCGTGAGCTGGTCAAACTCTACGACACCTGGGGAAAACCGGACAGAGCCGCCGAGTATAGAAACAAATCGTAATCACTTGAGCGGACGCTCCATGCCGTTGATTGTGAGATAGAACATTACCCCCGCCTGAAACCCACCAGCGCTTTCAAATCTTAACTAAACCTTTTAATTTTGCGGAAAGCCGAGTTGGACTCTCCGTCGCTGGCTCGCTGAAATGAATGAGCTGGAAGGCCGCCGGGAGAGCTCCCGGAGTGGAATAAGTAAATAACCCAAGTTGCCAATTATCAATTGCCACTAGTGCTGTGTAATGAAAGTTTTTTGCTTTAATCGATTGCCACTAGCACAAGCCTAGTGGACATCAGTTGACAGGAAACTGTTCGGCTTTAGCCGAAAGCTTTGGCTAAAGCCGGAATCTTTTTATTGCCTTATCCTCCAGCTAAAGCTGGAGGCAATTCAAAGAACTTTCATTACACAGTACTAGCTTATGGTCTTTGACGACTAGAATCGGTAATAACATTGTCAGTACCGCCTGCGGTAGCGGGCGGGTCATGGAGGCCACAGACCCGCCCGCTACCGCAGGCGGTACTGACCAAAGCGAGCGCGATGGCTACCAGAGTTATTACCGGATCTATCATTCAAAGACCATAAGCTAGTGGCAATTGAAATGAAAAACCAAATCTCAACAGAACCTGGTTAATAACTCTGACGGCAGAGCCGCTTATTGATTCCGCCGCCACCTACATCGGATAAACAATCTCTTCAACGTGCCCTCTATCTTCTTCACACTTTAATGCCGAAGACGCGCTTGAGGGCGGAGCGCGCTGCCAGGCTTCCGCACATCCCGTGGACGCCCCCGCCGGGCGGCGTCGAGCTGGAGCAAAGGTAAAGGCGCTCGTTCGGCGTTGAGTAGGGGTCATACCTCAGGATGGGACGCGCCAGAAACTGCCAGAGGTCGTTGGCCCCGCCGCCGATGTCGCCGCCGATCATGTTCGGGTTGTGCTGTTCGAACTCGACCGCGTTGATGGTGTGGCGCGCGCGAATGAGGTCGCGGAAGCCAGGGGCGAAGCGCTCGACCTGCCGCTCTATTCTTTCGGTCATGTCAACACTTGAACCGGAGGGGACGTGGCAGTAGGCCCAGCCTGTATGTTTCCCAACTGGCGCGCGCGTCGAGTCGAAAAGGCTCTGCTGCGCCACCAGCACGAAGGGGCGCTCCTGATGCTCGCCCTTCCACATGGCGGATTCCGACGCCGCGATCTCCTCTATGGTGGCCCCTAAATGAACCGTGGCCGCACGCCTGCACTCCGCTGCCTTCCACGGGATGGGACCGTCCAGAGCCCAGTCAACCTTGAAGACTCCTGGACCGTATCTGAAGCGGGCCAATCTCTTCCTGTAGCGCGTCGGCAGAGCGTCACCTGCAATCTCTACAACCTGGCGCGGAGTCAGATCGAAAAGGACTGCGCGCGATTGGGGCAGGTCTCTCATGGAGTTGACCGGATGAAGTGTGCGAATCTCGCCGCCCAGACTCCGGAGGCAGGCGGCCAGAGCGTCCACAATCTTCTGCGAGCCTCCGCGCACGGACGGCCAGTTGATGGCGTGTGCTGCGAGCGCGAGCACCATGCCGAAAGAGGAGGTCATGATCTTGTCCAGCGGGAGGACGGAATGAGCGCAGCAGCCCGCGAAGAGCGCTCTGGCGCGTTTCTGCCGGAAGCGGCTCGAAGCGAGCCCAAGGCAGGAGCGCATCGCATACAACCCGAAACGGAGCATCAGGAACGGGTGACGCGGGAACCTGATGGGGCGCAGGGTCTCTTCGAAGAAGTCCGCGGCGCGCTCAACGAAGGGGCGCATCAGTTTCTCGTAAGGGCGCTTGTCTTCGCCTAAAGTGTCCCCTGTTTTTTCGAGCGACTGATAGAGCAGCGCCGCGCCGCCGTCGTCGAAAGGATGTGCGAGCGCCACCTCCGGATAGACCCACTCCACGCCCCACTTCTCAAGCTCCATGCTCTTGAAGAAGGGCGAGACGACGCCGATTGGATGAATGGCGGAGCAGATGTCGTGGAAGAAACCGGGCTCTGTGATTTCAGCGGTGCGCGCCCCCCCGCCGATGGTCTCTTTGGCTTCGAGGACGCAGACCGAAAGCCCCTGCCGTGCAAGCTCAATCCCGGCGCTCAGCCCGTTTGGCCCCGCACCGACGACGACGGCATCGTAAGATTTACGGCTCATGCAGATTCTCAGGCCGAATACGAACGACAAGCCCCAGGCCGCCACATACTGTGAATACTCTCTAGCACAAAGATGTCACGAAAGTTGGCGGCTTTAGTGCCTGATAGACATCCGCGCCGGACTAAGCGTATATACTTTCCACGGCGGATGAGAGTAAAGCTATGATAGGGATGCGAGGTGCAAGCAATGTCAAGGACTATAGAAGGTATTTACCGGAACGGTAAAATCGAACTCCTGGAGACGCCTCCAGACGTTGACGAGGCGCGCGTCGTCGTAACTTTCGTCAACCAGGGCGCGGTTGACCTCATGGAGCGAGGAATAGATGAGGGGCAGGCCGCGGACTTACGCGCACGCCTGCAAACATTCGCGGAGGATTGGGAGCGCCCGGAGATGGAGGCTTACGATGCCCTATAAGCGTGGGCAGGTAGTGCTCGTGCTCTTCCCAGACTCAAATCTACGCACAGCGAAGCGCCGCCCCGCCCTCGTCATTCAAGCAGACAATCTTGCCACAGGCATGGCTCAAACAATTGTGGCTATGGTAACGTCAAACATGGCGCGGGCCGGTCATCCAAGCCGAGTAACACTCAAACAGAACTCGACGCAAGGCCAACAGGCCGGAATCCTCATGGACTCCGTGATTATGACGGATAACCTTGCGACGCTCCGCGAAACAGAGATTGATCGCGTCATCGGTTCGCTCCCGGACATGGCCGAAGTCAACGACGCCTTACGGCATACTCTCGGACTCTCACAATTAGCATAAAGAAAAGCAGACTTGCCGATGCCTCATAGCGAGAAGACAAAGGACGTTCAGGGATTCATCTCGCGCTGGAAAGAGTCTGGCGCGGCGGAGCGGGCTAACTATCAACTATTCCTGAGCGAGTTATGCGATCTGCTGGAAGTCGAACGGCCCGCGCCTTCAAAAGGCGGCGACGACGAGCGAAACGCTTACGTCTTCGAGCGGTCGGTGACGTTTCATAACGGAGACGGCAGCACGAGCAACGGTCGGATTGACCTCTATAAACGCGGCTGCTTCGTTCTCGAAGCCAAGCAGGGCAGCGAGCAAACTTTGAATGAGACGCCGCTCTTTGAAGACGAAAAGCTCTCGCCCGCGCGAAGCCGCAAAGGGAGCAGAGGCGCGGCGGTGCGCGGCACGCGCGGGTGGGATGTAAAGATGCGCGCGGCGCGCGGTCAGGCAGAGCAATACGTCAGGGCGCTGCCCGCGTCGGAAGGCAATCCGCCTTTTCTGATCGTCACGGACGTCGGCCATTCCTTCGAGCTTTACTCGGATTTCAGCCGCGCTGGTAAAACTTATGTTCCATTCCCGGATGCGCGCAGTCACCGCATTCTGATTGACGATTTAACGCGGGAAGAGGTCAGGGAGCGTCTGCGCCAAATCTGGACGGACCCGATGGCGCTCGACCCTAGCCGCCGCAGCGCACGCGTGACGCGCGACGTTGCGGCGCAGTTGGCAGCGCTGGCGCGCTCCCTTGAAGAGTCAGGCTACGGGGCCGAGCGCGTCGCCAATTTCCTGATGCGCGCCATCTTCACGATGTTCGCGGAAGACGTGCAGCTTATTCCGCCCGGCAGTTTCACCAACGCGCTTGAGGAAGTGAAACGCGACGGCGTGGAAATCTTCCCCGAAATGATCGGCTCGCTCTGGTCAACGATGAACGCGGGCGGATTTTCGACCGTCATCAAGAAACACGTCATACAGTTCAACGGCGGCCTGTTCGAGGAATGCGAAGCCCTGCCGCTCACTGCGGCTCAATTAGACTTATTGATTGAGGCGAGCCGTGCGGACTGGAAAGATGTCGAGCCCGCCATCTTCGGCACGTTGCTTGAACGCGCGCTCGACCCGCGCGAAAGACATAAGCTGGGCGCGCACTACACGCCGCGCGCTTACGTCGAGCGCCTGGTGATGCCGACGATCATCGAACCGCTCAGGCAGGAGTGGGAGGCTGTGCTGGCGGCAGCCGTGACGCTCGCCAACTCTGGAAAACTCAAGGAAGCTGCGGAAGAGACGAAAGCTTTTCACAGACGCCTGTGTCGTGTGCGCGTGCTGGACCCAGCGTGCGGGAGCGGGAATTTCCTCTACGTGACGCTTGAGCACTTGAAGCGGCTGGAAGGCGAAGTCCTGGACGCGCTGCACGGCTTCGGAGACAGTCAGGGCGTGCTTGAAGACACGGGGCTGACGGTTGACCCGCATCAACTGCTTGGAATCGAAGTGAACCCGCGCGCGGCGGCGATCACGGACCTGGTGCTCTGGATAGGCTATCTGCAATGGCACTTCCGCACGCGCGGCGAAGTCTTGCCGCCGCAACCCGTCATCAAGAAATTCCACAACATCGAGACGCGCGACGCCATTCTGGCTTACGACGGCGTGGAAGAGGTCAGAGACGAGACCGGCCAGATCGTCACGCGCTGGGACGGGCGCACCACGAAGAAGCATCCGGTGACGAATGAGGACGTGCCCGACGAGACGGCGCGCGTGCCGCTCCTGAACTACGTGAATCCAAGAAAAGCCGAATGGCCGGAGGCTGATTATGTAATCGGCAATCCGCCGTTCGTTGGAAACTGGCGAATGCGTTCTGTATTAGGCGACGGCTATGTTGAGGCATTGCGACAGATTTACGACGATGTGCCTGAGACGAGCGATTATGTAATGTATTGGTGGAATCAGGCAGCACATTCAACTCGTAGCGGCAAGACCAAACGATTCGGATTAATCGCAACGAATAGTTTGCGTCAGACCTTTAACCGCAGAGTGATTCAAGCGCACCTCTCGGCCAAGAAGCCGTTATCGCTTGTCTTTGCCATCCCTGATCATCCCTGGGTTGATTCTGAAGCTGGCGCAGCGGTTCGGATTTCCATGACAGTAGGCGCAGCAGGCGAACACGAAGGCATCCTGCAAAAGGTTGTAAATGAAACAGCCGCTGAAACGGATAGTCTCAATGTTGATTTATCCCAAGCGACTGGGAAAATACATTCAGACCTTACGATTGGCGCTGATGTTGTTGGAACGCAGCCGCTTAAGGCCAATAGTGAAATTAGCTCTCCAGGCGTCAAGCTTCATGGAGCAGGTTTCATTGTGACGCAGGAAGAGGCGGCAACTTTAGGACTTGGTAGAATCTCTGGTCTTGAGAATTACATTCGGCTTTATCGAAACGGGCGCGATCTTACAGACACTCCCCGAAACGTGATGGTGATTGATCTCTTCGGATTGAGCATTGACGATGTGCGGATACGTTTTCCAGAGGTCTATCAACGAGTATTAGAGCGAGTGAAACCAGAGCGCGATCAAAACAATCGTGCGACGTATCGAGATAACTGGTGGATTTTCGGAGAGCCGCGCGCCAATTTCCGCCCTGCGCTTGTAGGGCTAGAGAGATATATTGCTACAGTCGAAACATCAAAGCATCGCTTCTTCTTGTTTCTTGATAAATCCATTTTGCCTGATAACAGACTGGTAAACTTTGCCCTTGATGATGCTTATTATCTTGGAGTGTTATCAAGCCGCCTTCACATTGTTTGGGCACTCGCCGCTGGCGGGACTTTAGAAGATCGTCCCGTTTATAACAAAACGCGTTGCTTTGACCCCTTCCCTTTCCCCGACTGCACTGAACAACAGAAAGCACGCATTCGTGAGCTTGGCGAATCTTTGGACGCGCATCGCAAGCGGCAGCAGGAGCAGCATCCACAGCTTACCATCACGGAGATGTACAACGTGCTTGAGAAACTGCGCGCGGGCGAGTCGCTCACAGACCGCGAGCGCACGACGCACGAGCAGGGACTCGTCTCCGTCCTCAAGCAGCTTCACGACGAGCTTGACCTTGCGGTCTTTGACGCTTACGGCTGGCCTCCGACCCTCACGGATGAAGAAATCCTTGAACGGCTCGTCCAATTAAACGCCGAGCGCGCGGCGGAAGAGCGCAAGGGACTTGTGCGCTGGCTGCGCCCGGAATTTCAGAAGCCCGCGGAAGGAGTCGCGGCCACTTTCAGCGAAGAGTTTGCCGCCGCAGCGCCCGCCGTCACGTCCAAACAGGAGAAACAACCCTGGCCCAAGACCATCCCCGAACAGGCACGCGCCGTGCGCCTCGCCCTCGCCTCCGAGCGCGGCGTCGTCACGCCTCAACAACTCGCACGCAATTTCACGCGCGCCCGCGTCGAACGCATCGAGGAACTTCTGCAAACGCTCGTCTCCCTCGGGCAGGCGCGCGAAGTCGGCGAAGGGGGCTACACTTCTTAAGCCTAAGCTATTGTTTCGCAGGGCGGATGAATATAGCGAAGGGCCGAAGCCCCGTCAGGGGCGGCAGAATAAAGCCCAGGGGCGTCAGCCCTGGGGACAGTAACCCCCCCGGAATATATTTCAAGCCCCGGTAGGGGCGACGGTATAAAGCCCAGGGCGTCAGCCTTATCATTACCCACATTTTTCATTTATGGGGCTGTGGGTTGGTTTTGCTGAGCATAAGTCCTTTGTTTGTAACAAAGCATGAGAGACTGCCTCTAAAGATC
>Ga0182000_10000138_pt1 | contig 14075 bp, 10 predicted proteins | sample BulsoiMagMametaG_FD_120484 | JGI IMG/M metagenome (GOLD analysis project Ga0182000, IMG submission 120484) | Bulk soil microbial communities from Mexico - Magueyal (Ma) metaG | ecosystem: Environmental > Terrestrial > Soil > Agricultural land | place: Mexico: Magueyal, Guanajuato | collected...
GGAGATGGAGCTGGATGCCGCGCGCTGGGTCTTCCGGCAGCTGGAGGCCGGGCCGGACCTGTCCCGGGTGGAGTCGCTGACCCGGAAGCCAGGGGCCAGGGCGGCGGGCGGGCTGACCGCGCGTGAGCTGCAGCTGCTGCGCCTGGTGGCGGCGGGCCAGAGCAACCGGTCGATCGCCGCCGAGCTGTTCCTCAGCGAGCGGACGGTGGAACGCCACGTGAGCAACATCCTCACCAAGCTGGGCGTGTCCTCGCGCGCCGCGGCCACCGCCTACGCCTACCAGCACCAGCTCATCTGACCGCCCTGGCGGGAACCACCCACCCGGCCAGCTGCCGAAGTTGGGTGGTTCCGCCGACGCAGGCCGGCCGGCCAGGTCGCATCCTCGCCGTACAGCGCCCACGCGACGTGTGAGGAGCAAGCGATGACCACGACCCGCACCGGGGAGGCCGCCCGCGAGCGCCTGCTGACCGGGATGCCCGTCACCGAGCGACGGCTGGAGCTGGCCGGCGTCTCGACCGCCGTGCTGGAGGGCGGTGGCGGCCCGCCGGTCGTGCTGCTGCACGGCGCCGGCGAGTTCGCGGCCGTCTGGCTCCGGGTGGTCCCGGAGCTGACGCGGACCCGTCGGGTGGTCGCGCCCGACCTGCCCGGTCACGGCGCCTCGGTGGTGACCGGGGACCCGCCGGACGCCGGGCGGGTGGCCGCCTGGCTCGGCGAGCTGATCGAGCGGACCTGCCCGTCGCCGCCGGCGCTGGTGGGCCATGGGCTGGGCGGCGCCATCGCGGCCCGCTTCGCCGCCGACCAGGGTGACCGGGTCGCCCGGCTGGTGCTGGTGGACAGCTACGGGCTGGCCCGCTACCGGCCGTCGCCCAGGTTCACGCTCGCCATGCTCGGCGCCATGGCGCGGCCGACCGAGCGCACCCAGGAGCGTCTCTTCCGCCAGTGCGTGACCGACCTGGACGGGTTGCGCGAGCAGCTGGGCGAGTGGGGGGCGCTGCTGGAGGCGTATGCCCTGGACCGCGCGCGCAGCCCGGGCCAGAAGGCCGCCCTCCGCAGCCTCATCCCGGCGCTCGGGCCGCCGGTGATCCCGCCGGCGGCGCTGGCCCGGATCGCCGTGCCCACGAGCCTGATCTGGGGACGGCACGACCGCCAGGTGCGCCTCGGGGTCGCCCGGGCGGCGAGTGCCCGCCACGGCTGGCCGCTGCACGTGATCGAGGACGCCGCCGACGACCCGGCCGTCGAACAGCCCCAGGCGTTCCTGCGTGGGCTGCACGCCGCCCTCGGCCCGGGCGGGGCGAGCCCCAGGAGGCGGCCGTGAGCCAGCAACCCACCGAGCAGACGCACGGCCAGGAGCCGGCCCCGGCCCCGGTCCCGGAGCGGTTCGAGACGGTGATCGTCGGCGGCGGTCAGGCGGGCCTGGCGGTCGGCTACCACCTGGCCAGGCGGGACCGGTCGTTCGTGATCCTGGACGCCAACCGGCGGACCGGCGACGCCTGGCGCCACCGCTGGGACTCGCTTCGCCTGTTCACCCCGGCCCGCTACGACCGGCTGCCGGGGATGCCCTTCCCCGCCCCCGCCTTCTCCTACCCGACCAAGGACGAGGTCGCCGACTACCTGGAGGCCTACGCGGCCCGGTTCGATCTGCCGGTGCGCACCGGCGTCCGCGTCGACCGGCTCACCCGGAACGGGGACCGGTACCTGGTGGCCGCCGGCGACCGCCGGTTCGAGGCCGACCATGTGGTGGTGGCGTCGGGCGGCTACCAGCGGCCCCGGATCCCCGCCTTCGCCGCCCAGCTCGACCCGGGCATCCTGCAGCTGGACCCGATCCGGTACCACAACCCGTCCCAGCTCCCGGGAGGCGGCGTGCTGGTGGTGGGCGCCGGCAACTCCGGCGCCGAGATCGCCTACGAGATCTCCCGCACCCGCCCGACCTGGCTGTCGGGCCCGGACACCGGCCACATCCCGGTCCGCACCGGCAGCGGATGGGACCAGCTGATCACCCCGCCGTTCTGGTGGTTCGCCTCACGGGTGCTGACCGTGCGGACCCCGATCGGCCGCAAGGTCCGGCCCAGGGCCCTGACCGCCACCGCGCCGCTGGAGCGGGTCCGGCCCAAGGAGCTGGCCGCGGCCGGCGTCGAGCGGGTGCCGAGGACGGTCGCGGCCCGGCACGGCCGGCCGGTGCTGGCGGACCAGCGGGTCATGGACGTGTCCACCGTCATCTGGTGCACCGGCTTCCGGCCCGACTTCTCCTTCGTCGACCTCCCGGTCTTCGACCCCGACGGCGCCCCGGTGCACCACCGCGGCGTCGTCGCCTCCGAGCCCGGCCTGTACTTCCTGGGGTTATGGTTCCTGTCGGCGTTCACCTCCTCGCTGCTCGGCGGGGTCGGCAGCGACGCCGAGCACATCGCCGAGCAGATCACCGCCCGCCGACCTGCTCCCGTGGAGGCATCGGATGACGAATCGACTGCTCGTCGTCGGCGGTGGGATCGCCGGGTTCGGCCTGGTCCGGGCGCTGTCCCTCCGCGGGGTGCCGTGCACGCTGGTGGAGCGGCTCCCGACGCCTCCGGGGGCGGGCCTGGGCCTCAACCTGCCCGGGAACGCGCTGGCGGCGCTGGCCGCCCTGGGGCTGGCTGAGAAGGTCGTGGACCGGGGCGTGCGCATCCGGCGGCGGGAGTACCGGAACCGGACCGGGCGGCTGCTGTTCGCGGTGGACGAGGAGGCGTTCTGGGGGCGGGTGGGCCCGTCGGTCTGCCTGCGCCGCGGCGACCTCCTCGACGTCCTGCGGGCCAGCACGCCCGAGGTGACCCCGCGCTGGGACACCCCCCTGGTCGTGGCCGAGCTCGCGGACGAGGGCGTGCGGGTCCAGCTGGGGTCGGGGCCGGCCGAGACCTACGACGTCGTGGTCGGCGCGGACGGCGTCCATTCGGCGGTGCGGCGGGCGCTGCTGCCCGAGGACGACCTGCGGCGGTCGCTGATGTCGGCGGCGAGCTGGCGGTTCACCGCCCCCAACCCCGGGGTGGACTGCTGGACGGTGTGGTCGGGAGCCACGGGCACCTTCCTGCTGATCCCGGTCGACGCCGAGCACGTCTACGGCTACGCCTCGGCCACCCGCGGCGGCCCCGCCGGCGACGATCCACGGTGGCTCGAGGCCACCTTCGCCGGGTTCCCCGAGCCGGTGGCCGGGACGGTCGGCGCCGTGCTCGACGCCGGCGACGAGCTGTACCACTCGCCGGTGGAGGAGGTCCGCTGCCGGCGCTGGAGTCGCGGGCGGCTGGTCCTGGTCGGCGACGCCGCCCACGCCACCGGGCCGGTGTGGGCCCAGGGGGCGGCACTGGCCCTGGAGGATGCCGTCGTCCTGGCCGACCTGCTGGCCGCACGAGACGACTGGAGCGGGGTCGGGGCCGAGTTCGAACGGCTGCGCCGCCCCCGGGTCGACCACGTCCAGGCCGCCACCGACAAGATGTCCCGCCTGGCGGCCCTCCCCAGCCGCCTCCGCGACCTGGTGGCGCCGGTACTCGGCCCCCGGACCTACCGGGCCACCTACGAGCCGCTGCGCACGCCGCCGGTGTGAGGCGGGGCGATCAGCTGCGGCGGATGGTGAGGGTCCGGCCGGCGGCGTTGTCGAGGGCGAGGAACGTCTCGGCGATCGGCCTGGCGAAGGGGCGGGAGAACGGGTAGCCCATGTCGCGGGAGTCGGGGTAGCGGTCGGCGGCGCCGCAGTAGCTCATGGAGCCGCAGTGGCCGGGTTCGGGGACCTGGTCGCTGGTGGCGTCGGTGAGCAGGACCAGCAGCCGGAAGGCCATGCCGGCCGGGGTGCCCTGGGGCAGGAGCAGGGTGTAGGGCCAGCCGCAGCTGCAGTAGGAGCCGCCGTCGTCGTCGTCTCCGGGGCGGGGCGGCGGCAGGGCGGCCGGGTCCTTGTCGGCGGGCTTCTTGATGACCGAGGACAGCTCGTCGGGGCGGAAGACGACGATGCGCCGGCCCGCCGGGACGGGCTGGATGAACTTGTCCAGCTCGATCCACCAGCGGCGCTCCTCGGCGGGGTCGCCGGGGACCTGCTGGGGTGCGAGGAAGAGCCGCACGGTGACGCGCAGGTCCTGCTGGCCGGGGTTCTCGATCCGCAGGAACCAGCAGAACGGCTCGTGGGTGAGGTAGTCGATGGGGCCCCGCCAGGGCGGCCCCGGCTGGCCCGGTGGCGGGTCGATGACCAGCTCCCGCTGCCTGACGGTGGTCGTCAGCTCGGCGGTCGTGGAGAAGCTGGTGCCGTCGGGCAGCGTCACCTGGGCCTGGGTGAGGTCGAGGTCCCAGCGGTCGCCGCCGAACGCGGCCTCGCCGAGCCGCTGCCCGCCGCGCTCGACGAAGTCGGCGGCGTCGCTGCCGGGCAGCTCGGCGGTGCGGCACACGATGAGGTCGGGGCTGGCCCAGGGCTCGACGGCCCCGTTCAGGGTGTGGCGCACCAGCACCGCCGGGGCGTCGGCGGCCAGGTCGTAGGGCTCCTGGGTCTGCTGCCACCGGTAGTTGAGCTCGTCGATCTCCCGGTGCCAGCGCCAGAAGACGGGATCGCGGATGGCCGTGCGGGTGATCGACATCACCCCGACGGGCTCGCCCTGGTCGTTGGGCTCGGACCGGGTGGAGATGAAGTTGTGGCCGAAGTTGTGCAGCCCCCGGTAGCGGTCGCGGTCCATCTGGGGCCGGAGCCGGGCCACGGTTCCCTCGACGTTCTCGCCGATGTTGGTCCGGGTGATGGCCACCGGGCCGCCGGGACCGAGGAACTGGTGGTCGCGGACCGCCGTCTGGATGGCGGTGCGCCAGGTCTCGAGCCGGGCGGCGTCCTCGGGGTCCAGGGTCCGTCCCGGCAGCCGCTCCCGGAAGCCGTCGAACCGCTTGAGGGCCGGTCCGGGGTCGTAGCCCTCCTCGATGGGCGCGGTCAGGTCGCTCAGGGGGACGACCGGGAGCAGGTCGCGGGCGAGCCGCTCGGTGTCGTAGCGGGCCAGCATCTGCTGGTGCATGTAGAAGAACAGCTCGCCCTGCCGGTCGTTGAGGTGGAACAGGGTCCCGAAGGCCAGGGCCGAGAGGGAGTCCAGGAACCGGCGCCAGGCGTCCTGGCCCTGCTGGAAGACGGCGCTGGCCCGGCTCAGGAAGGCGTTGGCGATGGCCTCGGCGGTGGCCGAGGCCAGGAAGGCCGCCCAGTCCGGCGCCGGGTCCAGCCGCTCCAGGAGCTCGCCCAGCCCCTCGCGGTCGGCCGACGCGGCCCACTGCCGCCAGTCGGTGGGGAACAGCCCGCTGAACGGGTAGACCTCGTGCCAGTGCTCGTGGTGCTCGTTGGCGAGCGGGTCCTCGCGCCAGAAGTCCAGGGGGCGCTCGGCACCGGTCGATCCCCCGGGCGCGGCCTCGACGGCGGCCGCGGGGGCCTCGGCCGCCAGGGTGGACGGCGGGAACTTGCGGGGCTCGGCCGCCACCGTCCGCGGCTTGACCAGGCGGCGCCCTTCCCGGCTGTGGGTGACGAACAGCGAGAGCGCGTGGTGGACGAGCTCGGGGTCCTCGGTCTGCGCGACCTCGCCGGCGCGGGTGAGGACGGCGTCGAGCCCGTCGGCGAGGTCGCCCGAGGCCGCGGCCATCACCGACAGGCCCAGGGCGAGCTCGGATGCGGCGGCCGCCTGGGCCGGGTCGAACACCGAGAACCGCCCCGGGAGCCGGGCCGGCGCCCGGTCCAGCTCGGGGGCGGGTGCCGCGGCCGCCGACGGCCGCGGCCGTGCCGCGGCCGGTTCCGGGCCCCGGCCGCTCTGGCGCAGGAGCTCGGCGAAGACCGATCTCGACCGGTCCTGGACCTCGGGCAGGTTCATGGGAGCACCTTGGCGAAGCGGAGCAGGTCGGCCAGCTCGAAGCGGCCGGCGGTGGCGGCGGGCAGGGTCGGGGTCCAGCCGGGGGTGCGCAGGATGGAGTCGTCGCTGCGGCGGACCAGGCCGATGAGGACCTCGGCGACGATGGTGCTGCCGACCGGGCCCAGGCGTTGGCCGCCGTGGTGCTTGGCCTCGGCCAGCAGGTAGTACCAGAGCGGGGTGCGGGTGAGGAACCCGGTGCTCTGGAGCACGCCGGCCTGGGTGGTGCTGGACGCCGCGGCCTTGAGCTGGGCGGCGGTCAGCGGGGCGATGCCGAGGTGGTGGGCCACGGCCTGGCCGGTGGGCATGCGCAGCCCGTAGCCGCGCAGCAGGTTCCGGACGGCCAGGTTGGCGGCGTCGGCCGGGGTCTCTTCCTGGCCTTTGGCCGACTGGAGGTGGAACAGGCGGGCGGAGAGCTTGGTGTCGAACTTGCGGGCCTTGTTGGCGGCCCCGGTGCCGGTGTCGACGAAGCGTTCCCACTCGATGATCCAGTTGTCGGGCAGGGTGTCGAAGTCGCCCAGCTGCCCGCTGAGGGCGGTGAAGGTGAACAGCAGGCTGAGGTCGGCCGGGAAGGTGCCGGGGTCGCCGCTGCGGTTGAAGTTGAGGTTGAAGTCGTAGTCGTCGCGGATCATGGAGTGGCCGAACCGGTAGGCGACCACGGTGAACTCGAGCGGCAGGAAGAACGGCTCCGCCAGCGCGTCGTAGAGCTGGTTGCCGTTGGCCAGGATGTTGCCGACGATCGCCGGGTCGGCGACCCGCGGCAGGAAGTCCCGGATGACGATGTGCTGGTAGTGCTGGCGCAGCAGCCGCCGGGCCTGGGCGAAGGTGCGGCCCTGGTCGACCAGGCGGTTGTGGGCCTTGAGGAAGGCCAGGTGCAGCTGGGCGACGATCAGGTTCTCGTCGTTGCGCGGGTCGCCGATCCGGGCGGCCCGGTCGTGGGCGAAGTCGGGGCTGCGGGGCTCGCGCGGCAGGTCGTTGTCATCGCCCTTGCCGGCTGGCCGCAGCGACGGCGCCTCCGTCCCTCCCAGGGAGGTGACCCGCCCGATCAGCAGCTTGTTGAGATTCGGGAAGGCCCGGGGGGCCGGCGGACCGTACAGGCTGTCCAGCTCCAGAGTGGCGGTGCGCAGGTTCTTCAGGTCGTCGCGGATCTTGGCCAGGGGCAGCGGGACCATGGCCGACGACACCAGCTGGGCGGTGGTGAAGGAGCCGGACTCCAGGGTGATGTCGTGATCGACGAACTGGCCGAAGTAGGTGTAGATGGCCGGGATGGTGCTGTCGCCGGTGGCCGCGCCGGGGTCGACCATGGCCCGGCCGAGCTCCTTGAGCCGGGCCGGCGTGGCGGCCGCCTCGGGCAGCAGGTTGGCCGGGTTGGTCTGGAGGGTGGGGAACAGGAAATCGAAGTCCTGCAGCGCGGCCGGGCCGGCGACCGCGAACCCCAGATCCATCCCGGCGGTACGGCTGGCCAGATCGCGTTGGGCGTCCCGGATCTGGTCGGGGGTTGGAACCGCTCCGTGAGCTACGCGCGGCATGGCCGTTCCCTCCTGGACTGACCGACGGATTCGTTCCCCTGTGACCGAATGACGAGATGATCCGCGCTTGTGGTCGGTGCGTCGAGGGTGCAATGTGTCCCCCTCGCACCATCGACCGAGTCCGCCGTCGGCACCCTCCACACCTGGGGGGCGGGGGTGATGAGCGTGCGTCGAGCCCTGACTGTCCTCTCCCTCGTCGGCCTGCTGGCCTGCTGGCCGGTGGCCGCCCACGCGGCCCCCTCCCGGCCCGACCGCCGCTCCGCGACCAGCCACTCCCCCACCGCTACCGCGCCCGCGGCGGCGGTGTCGGTGGAAGCCGACTTCGACAACGACGGCTTCGCCGACCTGGCCGTCGGCGTGCCGCGAGAGGGCGTCGGCGGCGCCGACCTCGCCGGCGCCGTCAACGTCCTGAACGGGTCACCGACCGGGCTGTCGGGCGCCGGCAGCCAGCAGCTGGTGCAGGGCAGCGGCAACGTCCCCGACACGGCCGAGCCGATCGACCTCTTCGGCAACGCGTTGGCCGCCGGGGACTTCGACAACGACGGCTTCGTCGACCTGGCCGTCGGGGTCCCGGGCGAGGACATCGGCACGATCGGCGACGCCGGGGCCGTCACCGTCCTGTCCGGGTCGGCCACCGGGCTGGCGGCCGGCGGCGGCCAGTTCTTCTCCCAGGACAGCGCCGGGGTGCTCGGCGCCGCCGAGCCCGGGGACGGCTTCGGCTCCGCGCTCGGGGTCGGCGACTTCGACAACGACGGCTTCGACGATCTCGCCGTCGGGGTTCCCTCCGAAGGGTCCGCCGCCATCTCCCAGGCCGGGGCGGTCAACGTCCTGTACGGCTCGGCCAGCGGGCTGACCAGCACCGGCAACCAGCAGTTCCTCCAGGGCGTGGGCGGCGTGCTCGGCACCGCCGAGGTCGGCGACGAGCTCGGCTTCGCGCTGGGTGGCGGGGACTTCAACAACGACGGCTTCGCCGATCTCGCCGTCGGCGCCCCCTTCGAGGACGTCGGCGCCACCTTCGACGCCGGCGCCATCAACGTCCTCTACGGCTCGGCGGCCGACCTCTCGGTCACCGGCGACCAGGTCTTCTTCCAGGGCAGCGGCGGCGTCGCCGGGGTCGCCGAGCCGAGCGACTTCTTCGGCGCCACCCTGGCCGGCGGCGACTTCAACAACGACAGCGCCGACGACCTCGCCATCGCCGCCCCCTTCGAGGACGTCGGGTCGGCGCTGGACACCGGCGCCATCAACGTCCTGTACGGCTCCGCCGCCAAGCTGAGCGCCACCAACAACCAGCAGTTCTTCCAGGGCGGTGGCGGCCTGGCCGGGGTCGCCGAAGACGGCGACACCTTCGGGTTCGCCTTCGCCGTCGGCGACTTCAACAACAACGGCTTCGACGACCTGGCCGTCGGCGCGGTCGGCGAAGACGTCGGCGCCATCCAGGACGCCGGTGCGGTCAACGTGCTCTACGGCTCCGCCGCCAGGCTGACCACGGCCGGCAACCAGCAGTTCTTCCAGGGCAGCGGCGGCCTGGTCGGGACCGCCGAGGAGGGCGACTTCGTCGGCGCCGCCCTGGTCACCGGCGACTACGACAACGACACCTTCGCCGACCTGGCCGTCGGCGTCCCCTTCGAGGACATCGGCAGCATCCTCGACGCCGGCGCCGTGGACACGGTCAACGGGTCGGCGGGCACGCTGACGGCCACCGGGGGCCAGCAGTTCTTCCAGGGCAGCGGCGGCGCGCCCGGCACGGCGGAGGAGGGCGACGCCTTCGGCAGCAGCCTGGCATAGCGAGGCCGAGGCCTCCGTAAGGCGGCGTCAGGCATGGGCGAGGACCCGATCGAGCGGCCGCGGCACGCTGGCGAGGTCCAGCGCATCGACCAGCAACCGCGCGTAGCGGACCTTCCGGCCGCTGTGGGTGCCGATGAAGCGCCGGAGCTGCGCCTGGGTGCTCTGTCCTCGCCACGCCAGCTGCCGCTGGAAGGTGCGGAACGATCCAAGCTCGCCCTGGCCGTCGACGATCTGTTCCACGGCGGCGGCGTCGAGGCAGCGGAGCAGCTCGTCCTCCAGGTCGGCGACGCAGACGTAGAAGCCGAGTGCCTCCAGGTCGGCCCGACCCAGGTCGGAACCGAGGCCGGCCCACTCCAGACCGCGCCCGACGTCGGCCTCCTCGCCGGCGTCATACAGGCCCGCCAGCCTGACGTCCAGGCCCCCGGGACCGAACCGCTCGAGGTAGCGTCGGATGTTCCTCGCACCGCCCATCGCCACGACGGCGATGCCTTCGGCGGCGAGGTCCCGACCACGGCGCTCGGCCAGCGCCTCGAGCGCGACCTGGTCGCTGCTCCCCTCGACGAGCACAACCGTCCGCGGGTCGTCGCCGGCCGCCAGCTGGAATGGCTGCTGGTGGCTCACCTCCCCAGCCTAGTGCTCCTGCCGCACGCTGGCCGCGGTCGGGTGGCGGGGCTGATAGAGGCCGAGCTCGACCCCGCCGGGAAGGGCGATGGCCGTCAGCAGCCCCCAGCCCTGGTCGCTGATCGGCCTGGCCACCTCGATTCCTTCCGACCGCAGGGCGGTGACGGTGGCGGCGACGTCGTCGGTCATGAGATAGAGCTCGGCCCGGCCGCCGTCGGTGGCCGGATGCACGGCGAGCTCGGCCGGGGGCAGGGCGAAGATCAACCAGCCACCGCCGGCGTCCACCGACCGGGTCCCGAGGACCTTGGCCAGGGCCGCCCGGGTGGCGTCGGCGTCGTCGCTGTACAGGATGGCGTGGGCGCCGTTGATCATGGGGCCTCCTGGCTGCGCTGGAGGATGCCGCGGATGAAGGCCGCCTGGCCGGCGTGCTGGAGGTCGTCGGCGAGCACGCTCACCAACCGCACGCTCAGCGTCACCGGCGGATCCCACGACCGGTCCACGACGCGGGCCAGCTCGGCGTCGCTGCATCCCTTCACCTGGCCGGTCGTCTGCCGGTGGACCGCGTCGTGGTAGCCGACCAGCAGCTCCCCCGAGCCCACCTGGACGGCCGCCACGTCATCGGCCTGGTGCCCGTAGCCGGTGTCCAGGGGGTCGAACGGCAACCCGAACCGCTCCACCCAGCCCTGGGAGGTCCACACCTGCTCGGCCTCGAAGGCGGCGGCCAGGTGGTCGTCCTGGACGCGGGTCAGGTGCCACACCAGCCAGGCGATCGAGTTCGCCTCGGGGTCGACCCGGAACACCAGCTGCTCGGGCGAGAGGCCGTCGACAACCCGGTGGACAACCTGGCGGATCCTGCCGAAGGCATCCACGAGCAACTCGGCGCTGGACATGGCGGCTCCTGTACGTCGCCGGGCGCTCCGGGTAGGGAGCGGCGGGCTGGTCAGCTTGGCCCGCCAAGGCTACCGCCCGCAGGGCCGCCGCCGCGGCCTCCTCGACGCCTGCCTCCTTGACCTTCTGGCGCACCATGACCAGGCTCATCCCGTCCTCCTGGTTCCGGCCCCGGTTGGCCGGCCGTCGCGATGACACGCCGGGTCGGGAGGAGGTGACCGATGGACGCCAGCTCGGCGTCGACCGACGGCAAGGGGAGGCCATGGGCAGGTTCGACGATCAGGTCGCCATCGTGACCGGTGCGGGGTCGGGCACGGGCGCCGCCATCGCCACCCGGCTGGCGGAGGAGGGCGCCAGCGTCGTCTGCACCGACCTGGGCGGCGCCGAGCGGACCGCTGGGCTGCTCGGGGAGCGCGGCCGGGCCGTGCGGCTCGACGTGGCCGACGCCGGCAGTGTCGCCAGCCTGATGGCCGAGGTGGGCGAGACCCACGGCCGCCTGGACGCCCTGTTCAACTGCGCTGGGGTCGATGGCATGGTGCGGCCGCTGACCGAGCTCTCCGAGGAGAACTTCGAGCTGGTCATGCGGGTCAACCTCAAGGGCCCGTTCCTGACGATGAAGCATGCGATCCCGCTCATGGTCGAGGGCGGCGGCGGCGCCGTGGTGAACGTCTCGGCCACGTTGGCGCTCGCCGCCGCGCCCGGCTTCGCGCACTACGCGGCGGCCAAGGCCGGGCTGCTCCAGCTCACCAGGACGGCGGCGCTGGAGTACGGCCAGAGCGGTGTGCGGGTGAACGCGATCCTCCCCAGCGTCATCGACACCCCGACCTTCCAGGCGACCACGGCCGGCATGCCCAGGGAGGTCCTCGACGCCCTGCTCAGCCGGCAGGGAATCCGCCGGCTGGCCCGCGCCGACGAGGTGGCCGCGGCGGCCGTCTTCCTGGCGAGCGACGACGCCTCCTACCTGACCGGCGCCGTGCTGCCGGCCGACGGTGGCTACCTCGCCGGCTGAGCGGGCAGCTCGCTGAGCAGGGCGCGGGCTCGCGACGACGACGCCAGGTCGCCCTTGCGCTCGGCCACGGCCAGGGCGTCCTGGGCGGCCTGGCGGGCCTCGGCCGGCCGGCTCCCGAGCAGCAGCACGCGCGCGAGCGTGAGCAGGGTCGAGATCTGGGCGAGGGGACATTGGGTCGCCGCCGTCAGCATGGCCGCCTCCCTGGCCAGCCGCTCGGCGTCGGCGGTCGACCCGTTGCGGGCGAGCGCCGTGGCCCGGGCCATGCGCCATCCGCCGTGGGCGGCCACGTCCTCGCTGTCGGCGGCGGCCGCCTCGGCGACCTGGCTCAGCTGCTCCGCCTGCTCGTCGCGACCCCCGAGGGTGGAGATCGCCTCGCACAGCAGGGCGGCGTGCATCGCCAGGGTTCCGCCCTTCTCGCCGATCCGGGCGAACGCCTCGTAGGCGGGCCGCAGGACCCGCTCGGCGTCGCCCGGGCGGCCGGCCAGCAGGTAGGTCCAGGCGCTGAACTCGACCCGTCCGACCTTCCAGAGCTTGCCGGTGAGCTCGTCGCGGATCGCGTCGGCCCGTGCCAGCAGGCGCTCGGCCTCGTCGAAGCGCTCCAGCATCGCGGAACACAGCGCCAGGCTGTCCAGCACCATCATGGTCGGCCGGGGCGCCCCGCCAAGCTCGGCGAGCATCCGCTGGCAGCGCTCGACCGCCTCCCCGGCCGGCGTCGGCCCAAGACACAGGCTCGCCGAGATCCCTCCCAGGATGCGCGTCTCGGTCCGTCGATCCCCCGCCCGGCGGGCGTAGCCGACGATGCGCTCCCCGACCCGCTCCAGCTCCGCCCATTGGAGCCGGCGGTTGTAGACATGGGCGATGACCCGCCAGCTGTGGGCGAGGCCGGCCCGGTCGCCGGACTGCTCGAACAGCGCGATCGCCCGGCCGGCCTCCCGCTCGGCCTGCTCGGTCCAGCCTCGCGGCCTGGTCACCTCGTCCAGGTACAGCAGGGCGATCCTGCCCCTGGCGGACAGGAGGCGGTCGCCGGCCAGGTCGGCGCCGTCGACCGCCTCGGCGAGGACCTCGTGGGCCCGCCGCCACTCGCCCACCTCGGCGAGCGCGTCGCCCAGGTCGAGCAGCGAGCCGACCCGCTCCGGGTCGCCGGCCGGGAGCAGGTCGAGGGCGCGGGAGAGCAGGTTCACGGCGGCGGGCGGGTCGTCGCGGCTCATGGCCCGCCGACCGCCGCTCGCGAGCCGCCTGGCGCCCCGCACGGCCAGCGCCACCTCCCGGGGGCCGACCCGTCCGAGCTGCTCGCGGTACCGGTAGGCCTGCTCGAAGTGGTGGCCGGCGAGCTCGTCGTGCTCGGGCGGCGCTCCCCCGTCCTCCCGCCCGAGCCAGTCGGCCAAGCGCTCGTGCAGCTCGGCCCGGCGGCGTTTGGGCAGCGCTTCGTAGGCCACGTCGCGGATCAGGAGGTGGCGGAACCGGAACGCCCCGGGCCCGGCCGTGGCGGCGTCACCGTCGGCGGGGCCGTCCGCTCCCTCGGCACGCAGCAGCTGCCTGCGGACCAGCATGGCGAGGCGTGGCCCCACCGCCGGCCGCTCGGGCGCTGGCGACAGCGCCACGACCGCCTGCCGGTCGAACACCTGGCCGACGACGCTCGCCCGCTCCAGGACCGCCCGCTCCCCGACCTCCAGCCGGTCCAGGCGCGCCGCCAGCAGCGCCGACACGCCGGCCGGGATGGGGACGTGGGCCAGGTCGGCGGTGGCCTCCCAGCGGTCGTCGCCGGAGCGGACGAGCACCCTCCGGTCGATCAGCTCCGCGACGAGCTCCTCGATGAACAGCGGGTTGCCGCCGGCGGCTCGGGCGATGGTGGCCGCCGCCCCGGTCGAGACGCCGGCACCGCCGAGGAGGTTGCCGATCAGCCGGCCGCACTCGTCCTCGCCGAGCGGCTCGAGCGGCAGCACGGTGACCCCCGGACCGCCGACCCCCCAGTCCGGGCGGTCCTCGAGCAGCTCGGGCCGGGCGGTGCCGACGAGCAGGATGGGGGCATCGCGAGCGAAGCGGGCGACGTGCTCGAGGAGGTCGAGCAGGGCCGGCTCGGCCCAGTGGAGGTCGTCGACGACAACGGCCAGCGGCCGGCCACGGGCCAGCGCCTCGAACAGCCGCCGGACCGCCCACGGGACCTCCTCGCGGGACGCGGTCTGTCCAGCCGTCCCCGCCATGCCCGCCAGCCCCTCGGCCACGAAGACGGCGTGCTCCTCGCCCTCGAGCAGGCCGCGCAGCCCGGCCGGCCCGCTCGCCGTCGCGGCCTGGCGGATGATCTCGGCGACCGGCCAGTAGGTCAGGCCCTCCCCGTACTCGACGCAGCGGCCGCGCAGGACCGTCGCCCGA
>Ga0182000_10000141_pt1 | contig 13844 bp, 13 predicted proteins | sample BulsoiMagMametaG_FD_120484 | JGI IMG/M metagenome (GOLD analysis project Ga0182000, IMG submission 120484) | Bulk soil microbial communities from Mexico - Magueyal (Ma) metaG | ecosystem: Environmental > Terrestrial > Soil > Agricultural land | place: Mexico: Magueyal, Guanajuato | collected...
CGTGCTGTACTTCAAGCAGAAGCAGTATGAAGAGGCGAGTGCGGCATTTCTGGAGGCGATTCGCCTTGAACCCGGAGATGCATCTGCGCGGTACAATCTGGGGGTAACGAGTCTGGTGAGGCGCGAAAGAGAGAGGGCCTTGGAGCAGTACCAGGCGCTCAAGAGGTTGAACGGTGAGTTGGCGACGAGGCTGTATGGCGGAATCTATCAGGGTTTGTTGCTCATCGTGAGCGATAAATAGGGAGGGGAACGAGGGACCTCGTGGGGACGTCGTTGATTTGATTCAAAGGGTACGGCTTGAATAAGAGAGCATGGAGCGGCCGGCGATGGAAGTGATGAGGCTGGCGGGCCAGCCCGGCGCATACGCCGATGCTTCGATGAACAGTCACGAAGACCTGATCGCGCGCGCTCGTCGTGGCGACGAGGAGGCATTCCGCCTGATCTTCGAGCGTTACACGCGACCCGTCATCAGCTTCATCTTCTACATGGTCAACAGGCGCGACCTTGCGGAAGAGCTCGCCCAGGAGACTTTCGTCCGCGCGTATAAAAACATCAACGGCCTGCGGGACGAAGCGAAGCTCTCGACCTGGCTCTTCGGCATCGCCAGGAACGTCGCGCGCGAAGCCGTTCGCGACCGCCAGAGGGCGCGTGCGGACCATTTGGAGCTGGAGGACCGGGCCGTCGCTGCGATTCGTGACGAGAGGCCGACGCCCGTCGGCGAGCTTCTGAGCAAGGAATTAAACGGCCTGATGAGCGAGGCGCTTCTGAAACTGGACGAGGACAAACGCCTGGTTTTCACGCTCAAGGTTTATCAGCAGCGCAGCTATGATGAGATAGCGCAGATCACGGGCTTTTCGATTCCGAAGATCAGAAATGCCCTGCATCGCGCGCGCGCGGAGATGCGCCGCCGCTTGAGTTCTTATCTGGGAGTTAAAGATGAGATGTGAAAAGTTTCTGGAGCTGGTCGAGGTCTATTTCGACGGCGAGTTGGACGAACTGGAAAGAGCCAGGGTGGCCGAACACCTTGAAGCTTGCGCGACGTGCGCGGGCGCTCTACGGAAGCTGGAGCGCGAGCAGAGACTTTACCTGCGCTACGAATGCGACGCGGAGCCCGCTCCGGCTTTCTGGCAAAACGTCATGGCGCGTGCCGCACGCGAGGGTGCGGCGCAAACTGGAAGCACACCTCTTCGCGACCGGCTGCGCGCCCTGCTCGAAAGTTTCAGCGCGCCCAGATTTAGTCCTTCGCTCACGGCCCTGGTCGTCCTCATCGCCGTCGCAATCACAGCGCTTGTGATGACCGGCGTCAACCGCAAAGAAAAAGCGACTGACGTTAATGTCTCCAGGCTTAATAACGAAAGCACGGCTTCTTCGACACCTGATGCTCTGGCAGTGCGCTCCGCTTCTACAGGCGCTCCCGAAGGGGAGGCTGTGGACGAGAAGGAGGGCGACGGCGCGACTGTTGGCGGCCAACAGTCCCCACAGGTTAAAGATGGACCGAAGGACCGGGCCGTGCTCGTCGCCAAACGTGAAGAGATAAGGCGGCGGCGCGAGGCTGTCTCCAATCATGAGCCGACGCCTGACAAGCTGGTGCGCGAGGCCGAGCAGAAGTATGTTGCGGCGATTGCCATCTTGTCGCGTGACGTCAACCGCCGCCGCCCGCAACTCGACCAGGAGACGGCGGCGCAATTCGAGAAGGCGCTGGCGGCCATTGACCGCACAATCGAGAACACACGCCGCGTCGCGCGAAAACATCCAGGCGACCCTATCGCCGCGCAGTACATGCTGACGGCTTATGCCAGAAAGGTTGACGTGCTGCGTGAAATAGTCGGCTACTGAACGCGAGACGTCTTGCGAGCATCATTCTGAAGATGAACAACAATATCCACAAAGCATTATTGGTCCTGCTGGTGATGATCTCTTGTTGCGCGACGTTTCAGCACGGGAAGGTCATGGCACAGCAGCAGCAGGTCACCAGAGAAAAAGATAATCAGAAGACGGTTGAAGCCGACCGCAATGTCGTGCGGCGAGAGGATGGGTCGGTCAGCGTCGAGCTTGAGCGCGGCGGCAAAATCACCGTGGACAATCGAACGACCGGACGCATCGCCGTCATCGGTTGGGATAAGAATACGGTCGAGGCCAGGGCGAGCAGCGAGCGCGGCATCGAGGCGGTCAGGTTCGAAATCAAAGAGACTCCTTCGGGAAGCAAAACCATCTGGCTGAAAGCCGATTATGCTAAAGACAGAACAATTGAGGTCGCACCCATGCCCGCTCCCAGTCCGACGCCGACGCCCAAGCCGAAAGTTATCGCGCCTCCGACGGTTGAGCCTTCGCCCTCCATGCCGTCTGCCATTCCGTCCCCGCCCACAGTCATGCCCAAACAGATTCGTATGCCCGGCACTTCAAAGTATGACGGACCGATGGACCCGCCGATGCGCGACAGCCGCCCCGTGGAAGTCCATCTGGAGGTTCACGTCCCGCGCTCTGCCGAGATTGATTTGATCAAGGTCTACCAGAGTGACGTCGAGGTCACGAATGTCGAGACTCCGCTGACCATTCTCGGCAATAAAAGCGAGATCGTCTTAAGGAATGTCGGCGCGGTTGAAGTTCGCACGCAGAGCGGGAAGGTTGAAGTGGAAAACGCGAGCGGTTTCGTTGATGTGGTCACCACGAGCGGACCCGTTCGCGTGCGACGTGCGAGCGGCGACGTGCGCGCCTTATCCATCGGGGGCGACGTCGAGATCGAGTGCGCCCGCGGGCGTGTCAACGTGGACAACACGGACGGTCCCGTCAAGCTCGTCAACGTACAAGGCGACGTTGACGCCACCACGTCCAGCAGCAACCTCCTTTTCATGGGGGCGCTCAGTGAAGACGGGCGCTATTACCTGAAATCCATGTCCGGCGCAGTCGAGATGGCCGTGCGCGACAAGCCGCCGGGCTTCACAGCCTCGCTCTCCTCTTACCGTGGGACCATCGAGAATGATTTCCAGTTGAAGATCAAACAGGCGTCGCAGCATGAGGCGGCGGCGGTCAATCGCCGCATCATCGGGAGCTACGGGAGCGGGAAGGCGCAGGTCAATCTCGACACCTTCGACGGGCGCGTCAAGCTGGGCAAGCTCGCGCCCGAGATGATTAAAGAATGTAAGTAATGCAAAATTAAAAAGGTAAAAGGCAAAAATGGAAGACAGGGAGCACTATCCTCGTCTTCCATTTTGCATTATACTTCCCCCTCTCTTGAATTATTCCACCCACCGGTTATGCAACTTTTGATATTAAATCCCTATGCCAACAAAAAAGAGAGCATCCTCTACGCGCCAACTCTCTGTTCCGGTCGAGGTCATTGAGCGCCGGATTTACCTCATCAGAGAACAAAAAGTCATGCTTGATTCAGACCTCGCAGCGCTGTATCAGGTCGAGACCTTTAACCTCAATAAAGCGGTCAAACGCAATATCGAGCGCTTTCCTGAAGACTTTATGTTTCAACTCACGGGGGAAGAAGCAGAATCTTTAAGATTCCAAATTGGAATCTCAAAGCCGAGCGGTCGCGGCGGGCGGCGTTACTTGCCTTATGTGTTTACCGAGCAAGGTGTAGCTATGCTCTCCAGCGTGCTCAACAGCAGACGCGCTATTGAGGTCAATATCGTCATCATGCGGGCGTTCGTGAAGCTTCGAGAGACGTTACTTTCCAACGAAGATTTAAACCGTAAATTTGCCGCGCTCGAAAGGAAACTAGCTACCCATGATAAGTATTTTAAGGTTGTGTTTGACGAGTTGAGAAAGCTTATCGCCGCACCAACTCCACCGCGCCGGCAGATCGGCTTTAAGACCGAAGAGGACAAATAAGAACTCGAAACTTTAAGAGCAGGAGGCAAACCCCCTGCTCTTTTAATCCCTACACGCTCAGGATTTCGTGCTCTTTGGATTTCATCAGCTCATCAATCTTGCCGATGTAGGTGTTGGTCAGCTTCTGGACTTCCTCCAGCCCGTCGCGCTCGTTGTCCTCCGAGATGGCCTTGTCCTTGAGCATCTTCTTGAGCCGCTCGTTGGCGTCGCGGCGAATGTTGCGGACCGCCGTCCGGTGGTCTTCGGCGATTTCGTGGACCTGTTTGGCGAGCTGTTTGCGACGCTCTTCCGTCAGCGGCGGAATCGGAATGCGGACGAGCTTGCCGTCATTCGACGGGTTGAGGCCGAGGTCTGCGGCCCGGATGGCTTTCTCGACCGCGCCGAGCTGCGTCTGGTCCCAGGGCTGCACGGTGAGCATCTGCGGCTCGGGCACGTGCACGGAGGCCATCTGGTTCAGCGGGGTCGGAGTGCCGTAATACTCGACCATCACGTTATCGAGCAGGCTGACGGCCGCGCGCCCCGTGCGAATGGTCGCAAGCTTCCGCCTGACATCCTCGATGACCGCCTCCATCCGCGGCCTGGACTCTTTGACGACATCTTTCTCAAGCATAAATTTCTCCGAAATTTAGTTTCAGGTTTCAAGTTACAAGTTTCAGGTTAAAACTTGAAACCTGAAACCTGAAACTTGAAACTATTTTTCGACGCAGACGCGCGTGCCGACACTCTCTTCGCCCGCCACGACGCGAATGATGTTGCCGTGCGTGCGCATGTTGAAAACGATGATGGGCAGGTTGTTGTCCATGCACAGGGAGATGGCGGATGCGTCCATCACCTTCAACTGCTTTTCCAGAACTTCCCGGTAGGTGATGCAATCGTAGCGCGTCGCCGTCTCGTCCTTCATCGGGTCCGCGCTGTAAATGCCCTCGACTTTAGTGGCCTTGAGAATCACTTCCGCTTTGATTTCGAGCGCGCGCAGGGCGGCGGCCGAGTCCGTCGTGAAATATGGATTGCCAGTGCCCGCCGCGAAGATGACGACGCGCCCTTTTTCAAGGTGGCGGATGGCGCGCCGCCGTATGAAAGGCTCTGCGAGCTGCGGGACCTCTATGGCCGACATCACGCGCGTGTAAACGCCCACCTTCTCCAGGGCGTCCTGGAGGACGACCGCGTTCATGATCGTCGCCAGCATCCCGATGTAATCGGCGCTGGAGCGATTCATGTTGCCCGCGCTCTTCGAGACGCCGCGAAAGATGTTGCCGCCGCCGACGACCACTGCGACCTCGACGTTGAGCTCGCGCACGGCCTTAATCTCTTCGGCGACCGTGCGCGCGACGTCAACGTCAATGCCGTAGTTCTGCGCGCCCATCAAAGCCTCGCCGGAAATCTTGAGCAAGATGCGGCGGTAGGCCGGTTGCAGAACGTTTGGTGCGGTTGCTGACATAAAATCCAGGTTTCAGGTTCCAGGTTTCAAGTTTCAGGTTGTAATAACCTGAAACCTGAAACCTGGAACTTGAAACTAATTCCCTGCGAGTGAGGCGACTTCGCTGCCGAAATCGTCGGCGCGCTTGTCCAGTCCTTCGCCCATCTTGTAGCGCGAGAAGCGGCGAATCGTAATCTTCTCGCCGGTCTTGGCGATCTTCTCGGTGACGAGTTCTCCGACGGTCTTGGCCGGGTCTTTGACGAATGGTTGATCCATGAGGACTGCCTCTTCGTAAAACTTGTTGAGGCGACCCTCCACGATCTTGTCAATCACCTGGTCCGGCTTGTTGGCGTTCTTCGGATCATTCTTCGCCTGGGCGCGCGCAATCTCGCGCTCCTTGTCGAGCGCGTCGGCCGGCACTTCTTCTCGGCCAACGTAGCGCGGCTCGGCGGCGGCGATGTGCATCGCCACGTCTTTGACCAGCTGCTGAAACTCTTCGCCGCGCGCGACGAAATCGGTCTCGCAGTTGACTTCGACCAGCACGCCGACCTTGCCGCCCATGTGAATGTAGGAGCCGACCGCGCCTTCGGCTGCGATCCGGCCCTCTCTCTTGCGCGCGGACGCCAGCCCGCGCTTACGCAAAATCTCAATCGCCTGTTCCTCGTTGCCGCCCGCTTCCGCCAGCGCGTTCTTGCACTCCATCATGCCGGCGCCCGTCTTCTCGCGTAGCGACTTGACGGCCGCCGCCGTAATCTCTGCCATAACCTCTCCTTGACTAAAAGTCTGGAGTCTCAGAGTCTGGAGTATTGAAGTCCGATGTCAAAAGCAGAATTCTTTTCAGCCTTTGACTCCGAGACTCCAGACTCCAGACTCCGGACTTATTAAAAAGCGCAGCCCGGCGGTTGATCCCGCGTCTCTGGACTGCGCTCGCCGTAAAATTGAGATCGTTGATCTTTTTAGCTTGCGACGCCGACAGATTCAGCGCCCTTGTCCTGCTCTTCAGATGAAGCTGGCTGCGAGGCGACTTCGTCGCCGCCGCCGCTCGCTCCGCTCGCGGGCGCGCCCGTCCCGGCCTGCTCGTGATCGCCGATGCTATCGGGCTGCTGTCCGGTCGTGCCGAAACCCTGATTGCCCGGAACGGAGGTCTGCGTTTCCACAGAGGGAGCGGACGCTCCCATGTCCGTCACGTTCGCTGCTTCCTGCCCGGTTTCGGTGCCCGCGTCAGCGCCCTCCGCACGGCGGCGCGCCCTGCCATCACCTTCCGCAAACGCTTCTTCGCCGCCAGCGGACGCGTCCGCATCCGCGCCTTCGGTCACCATCTGCTGGCCTTCGAGCACTGCGTCGGCAATACGTGAAGCGAAGAGACGGACGGCGCGCAGGGCGTCGTCGTTGCCGGGAATAACGTAGTCTATGCCGTCGGGCGAGCAGTTAGTGTCCACCACGGCGACGACCGGGATGCCCAGGCGGTTCGCCTCCGCGACCGCGATCTCTTCCTTGCGCACGTCAATGATAAAGACGGCGTCGGGCAGGCGCGTCATCATCTTGATGCCCGAGAGGTTCTTGTTCAAACTCTCGCGCTCGCGGTCCAGCTTGATGCGCTCCTTCTTGGTGAGCTTCTCGTAGCGGCCATCCGTCTGCATCGCTTCGAGGTCTTTCAAGCGCCTGATGGATTTCTGGACGGTCTGAAAATTGGTCAGCAGTCCGCCCAACCAGCGCTGGTTGATGTAGAACATCCCTGCGCGCTCGGCCTCCTCGCGGATGGCGTCCTGCGCCTGACGCTTCGTGCCGACGAAGAGCACGGTCTTGCCGCGGTCCTCGCCCACCAGGTTCGTGACGAACTGGATGGCGTCGCGGAACATTTTCTGGGTTTTCTGTAGATCAATAATGTAGATGCCGTTGCGCTCGCCGAAAATGAACTCCTTCATCTTCGGGTTCCAGCGCCGGACCTGGTGGCCGAAGTGTACGCCAGCCTCCAGCAATTCTTTCATCGTAACCGAAGCCAAACGAAATCTCCTTTGCAAGTGTTGGTTTAATGTACTCGCCGCTGCCAGCCGGACCTCCCGTTGGAGGCAACCAATCAAGGCGACGACAATGGACTTGACGAAACGCTGAACGCGGAACGATGAACGATGAAGTAAAACAGTTCCGCGTTCAGCGTTCCTACTTCATCGTTTAGAAAACTGGAAGCGTTTGCGCGCCCCCTTCTGTCCGTACTTCTTGCGCTCTTTGGCGCGGGGGTCGCGTGTGATCAGTCCCGCGTGCTTTAAGGCGGGCCTGAGGTCGGCGTTGAATTCGATCAGGGCGCGCGTGATGCCGTGACGAATCGCCCCGGCCTGGCCGGCAGGACCGCCGCCCATAACATTGATCAGAATGTCGAACTTGTTGGCGGTCTCGGTCAACTGCAACGGCTGGCGAATGATCATCCGCAGCGTTTCGTTCGGGAAATACTGCTCGAAAGCCTTCTTGTTGATCTTGACTTCGCCCGCGCCGGGTCGCAAATAGACGCGCGCCGTAGAGCTCTTGCGCCTTCCTGTTCCGTAATATTGAATCTCAGCCACAGCTTTTCCTATCCTTCTAATCTAACGCTTCCGTTATTCTTGATTTGAGCGGGCGGTAATTTCAAGCGGTTGGGGCTGCTGGGCACTGTGCGGGTGGTTGGCGTCTCTGTAAACCTTCAGCTTCTTAGCCATCGCCCGCCCCAATTTGGTCTTCGGCAACATGCCCTTGACCGCCAACTCGATCACGCGCTCCGGATGTTTTTCGAACTGTTCCCGAACAGAGATTTCACGCAGCCCGCCCGGGTAGAGCGTGTGATGACGGTAAACCTTCTGCTCCGCCTTCGAGCCTTTGAAGACGGCCTTGCTCGCGTTAATCACGATGACGTGGTCGCCCATATCCATAAACGGCGTCCACTGCGGGTTGCGCTTGCCCGTCAAAAGGCTGGCGACCTCTGTGGCGAGTCTTCCGACCGTCTGCCCGTCGGCATCAACGACGTACCATTTGCGATTTCCGGCAAGCCCCTTGCCGCTGGGAAAGTATGTTGACATAGATAATTCTCTCTGGATAAAGCGTCTAAAACGCGAACGGCTAGAATACCGAAACCCCCGGAATAATGTCAAGTTAAGGGGCGGCAATCCTAACCCTTACAGGACGAGAGGCTCGTCGGCAAGGTAATACCGGCGAGCCTCTCTGTTACAGACTATTTTGGCCGACGCTTATGGCGTTGACTTGGGCGTCGTCGTTGACGGGGTGGTCTGCTCATCACTCGTGTTGCGCTTCAGTTTCGGCGCCTCCGAGGGCTTCTGGTCCGTCGGAGCCGTGGTGCTGTCGGACGTCCCCGTCGAACCGTCCGGCGGCGGCGGCTGGCGGCGCTTCAGGGTCGGGCGACCCGGCGTGCCGTCCTCGCCCTCCGCGATGTTGCCCGCCGTCGAGACCTTGGAATTCGAGAGGCGCAGCAATCGCGCCTTGACCTTCTGAAACTCAGAAGTGCTGATGGTGTATTCCTCGCGCTCCGGGAACCTGGAGACGAGCGAGAGCGAGGAGGCGCGCCGCTCGGGCGGCTGCGGATGTGTGGCAAACGCCTTCGAGATGAAGCCTGGCTTCTTCTTGTTCTGCGCAGACAGTTTCTCAAACATCGTCGCCAGGGCGTTCGGGTCGTAGCCAGCCGCGTAGAGATACTGCACGCCCAGTTTGTCCGCCTCGGACTCGGCGTTACGGCTGAACTTCATAAAGCCCAGAAGCGCGGCCAGCGGACCGGCGTTGTTGGCGATGAGTCCGGGGATGCCGCCCAGGAAGATCGAACCGGCCAGGAGCCCGTAGTCCATCAGGGTGGCCTTCGCCTGATTCTCCATCGCGTGACGGGCGGCGACGTGCGCGATCTCGTGTGCCATCACACCTGCCAGCTCCGCTTCGTTGTCCGCTGCGAGGATCAAGCCCTTGTTGACGTAGAAGAATCCGCCCGGAAGAGCGAAGGCGTTGACCTCGTCGGAATCAATCACTTTGATTGTAAACGGCACTTTGGCGTCCGAATGTAGGACGATGTTCTGGCCGACGCGGTTGACGTACTCTGTAATCACAGGGTCGTCAATGAACTTCGCTTCTCTATCAACCTCCGCGGCCAGTTGGCGGCCGAGGGCGACCTCTTTTTCCATGCCGCCGGCCATCCAGGAGAAAAAGCCGCCGTTGATCTTGCGTTTGCCGATCATCGAAGGGTCTTCATCCGTGGAGAGCTTGCCGCTCTTCGGCGCGGGAGCAGAGGTCTGCGCTTTCTTGTCCTGTTTATTTTTAGAGTCCTGCTTCGCGGTGGTCGTCTGCTTGTTGTCTTGCTCCGTTTGCGGGACCGGAAGAGCGGCGGCTGAGATTGCGCTTGTCCAAAGACTGAGGGCGAGCGCGAGAGCCGTCATCAAGCGGGAGAAGCGATTATTCATGGTGAAAGCCTCCAAAAAACTTTGTGAAAACTGTGGCGGTTGAGCGGGTGCCCCTAAAAGAGCGCGCTTGCCGAAGCGGCATCTTGTCTCAAGCTATACGGCGTTATCTCGAACGCGCGGCTAAAATTTGATCGAGGGGGCGCTGGCGCCGACCGGGTCGAAGCTGGCCGCTTCGAGGCTATCTTTTCGGTGCGCAGGGCTTTGATGCGCGCGCGAGTCGCGAGGGTTGCGCCCGCCTCACCTAAAACTCCAGATCGGCTCGACCTTCAAACGGGGAGACGAAGTCTGAGAGCCATTATAGAGCGAGGGCCGGTAAAAAGTATAGACATTGCGCGCTGTGGGGGCGCGTGCTAGAGTCAAAAATGGCGGTAGCTTTCGAAGGCCAGCCCCTCGGACAGGAGATTCAAGAGAGAGTTGAAACGCGCCCAGGAGAAGATCAAGGACTTAGTCGATGCTCTGGCTCTGGCCGAGCTACAGAATTACGCCGACGACCCTGCGCGCGCCCTCAAGTCATACCTCTTCACTGATTCCACCTCGGACCTTTTCGCGCGCTGGCTGGACGACCTGGCGGAGCTTTCGCATAACCTCGGGACTGCGCGCGCTCTGGCGGGGCTGCGCGGCGTCGGCAAAAGCCACATGCTCGCGGCCTTCGGGGCGCTCGCAGCCTTTCCGGAGCTCCGCTCGACGGTCAGGGACACGCACGTCTCATCGAGCGCGCGCCGCCTGCTGAACTACCGCTACAAGGTCGCGCACGTCGAGAGGGGCACGCACCCGACGCTGAACGAAGAGTTGAGCGCGGCCCTGGGCGGGGACGTGGAGACCTGGAAGAATGAGCCTTCCAAGATGCTCAGCTTCTCGGCGAGCCTGTCGGACACGCCGCTGGTGGTCATCATTGACACGGCTTTCGAGCGCGAGGCGCGGGTCGAGCGCGACGACGGCGCGCTCCTGAGCGAGCTGGCCGCCACGGCCAAGTTGCAGAACATCTTCATCGCGCTCGCGCTCGATGACGACATCGCTGGCGCCTCCGGCGTGAACGCCTCTCTGGCCAGCGCGTTCCAGATAGATTACCTGGACCCGGAGCACCTCTACCGCATCACGGACGTTCACATCTTTCAGAAGAACGATCAATCGCGCGCCGTGCTCCATGACCTGTACATGACTTTGCGCACGCTCGTGCCGGGGTTCAACTGGAGCGAGCCCAGGTTTTCGGCCCTCTATCCGGTCCACCCGCTCATCGCAGAGATAGCTTCGGGGGTGCGCCTGTACGTCCCAAACTTCGCCTTTCTGCCATTCGCTTCGGCCGCGGGCGCGCACGCCGTCAACCGCCCGGCGCTTTCGCTCGTCGTGCTCGACGAAGTCTTCGACCGCACGGAGCAGGTCATGCGCCACTCCGAGAAATTAAAAGAGGCTTTCACGGCGTTCGATTATCTGGCCAAGCACGCCATCACGCAGATTCCGGTGATGCAGAGGCTTCAGGCCCGTCTCGTCTTGAAGGGCCTCTTCATCCTTTCGCTCGACGGGCGCGGCGCGACGGCTCGCGAGCTGGGCGCGGCGATGCTGCTTTACGACGAGCAGAACCCTGGCGCGGCCATCGAGCGCATCAACAGCATGCTCTCGCTCTTTGCGGACGCCGCGCCTTCGACCTCTTTTTTGAAGACCGAAGAGGGAAGCGATGTCCGTTATCGTTTCAACGTGGACGTCCCCGTGGATTTCAGCAACATGTCCGCGATGATAGCGAGCCAAGCAGCGGCGGAAGGCGTCCGCGCCAGCGACGAACTGCCGCGCATCGCCGCGCTGAGCGATGAAGACCTGGCCCGGTGGGCTGCGAGGCTGACGGGCCGGACCCTGCCGGGGTCGCTGGACGAGCCGGATGCGCGCGACCAGGTGCGCGCCGCGCTCGCCGAATGGCAAAAGAGCTGGCGCGCTGACAATCCACTTAAAAATATAGAGGCTTTGCCGGAAGAGGGGTTGACCACGCGCTCCTGGAATCTGGGGGCGGCCGTGCGCAAGAGTTTCGGCAAGGCTGCGGACGCCGCGGAGGCCACGCTCGCCAAAACCATCTCCCTCGAAGAGGGCCTGGAGCGCGTCGCGCTCGCATTCAATAATTCTGCTGAGCACTACGAGCGCAGCCGCGAGCAGCTCAGCCAGCTCGAAAGCTTCGTTCAGGGACTGCCGGAGTGGGAGCGCGCCAGAACTTATCTCTCGCTCGCTGAGCCGACACACATTGACGAGATAGAGAGCGCGCGGCGCGAGCTGTTAACGATTGCGGGGGACGTTCATAACCTCTTCGACACGGACTCCACGGAGCGCTTCAATCTCCTCTGGCGGGAGTTCCACACGCGCTACACGGAGCATTACGTCAACCTGCACGACGGGACGTGGCGCGACGAAGCGCGGCGCGAGGTCATCGAAGAGTTAATGCGTAATGAAGAGTGGCGCGAGTTTGAGCTGCTCTCGCGGCTGAAGATCGTTAACAGCCGGTACGGGTCGGAAGCCGCGGAGCTCGTCAAGCTTGCGCGTCGCGCCGAATGCAAGCTGCCTGCGCGAGAACTCCTTAAGGAGCATCCACTCTGCGCCTGCCGCTTCCGCCTGGCGTTTGCTTACGCGCTCGCGCGCCTTCCGCAGGACCTGGCGGAGATTGTCGAAAGAGGGCGCGCAGCATATCGCCGCACGCTCCTCTTTCTCAACGCGCCGCTCGCGATTGCGCTCGACGCGCTGGCGCGCAAAGACGGCGACGAGGAGACAGCCGCACGCGCACGCACGCTTTCGGGCGCGTTCGCACAGGGCACGCTGCCGGCGCTCTTTACTTCGACGGACGTGGGCCTGCTCGAAAGCGCGCTGGAGAGAATGGCGACGCCACCGCCCGTGCGCTTCGAGCTGCCAACGAAGGATTACGGGTTGTTGACGCGCGACGAGCTGCGCGCGCGCCTCAACCAGTGGCTGGACGATCTGCCGAGCGAGCCTGCGCTGGTCGAAGTCGTCGAACGGGAAAAGGGCGATGACGGTTGAGCGCAGGCGCCGTGCGGGTGTGAAGAGAAAGCGCGCCGTCAGACGCCGAGCGACAGTCGCAATCATTGGCGCGGGCAGAATGGGAACGGCGCTCGCACGCGCCCTACACTCTTGCGGCTATGAGATTACTGCTGTGGTTTCGCGCAAACGCTCGCACGCGCGCAGGGCCGCAGAGCTCGTGACCGCTCATCCACAGGCACTCACACCCGACCAACTCGATAAGCTTCCCACGAGCGACATCCTTTTAATCACCACGCCGGACGACGTCATCGAAACGGTCGCCGAAGAGCTTGCGATAAAACTGAAGAAAGAGCGGGACGATGAAGGGAGGCGTTTCGCCGTCGCCCTGCACACCAGCGGCGCACTCTCGTCGGAAGTTTTGCGGAGTCTGAGGCGCGCTGGCCTTTCGGTCGGCTCGATGCACCCGCTCGTCTCGGTGAACGATCCGGTGCACGGGGCGTCAAGTTTGCGCTCGGCCTTCTTCTGCATAGAGGGCGAGGAAGTAGCCGTCAGAGTCGCGCGCAAGGTTGTTCGCGCCCTCGGGGCGGAGAGTTTTTCGATAGCCCGGACGGAGAAGGCGCTCTATCATGCCGCTGCCGTGATGGCCTCAGGACACGTGACGGCGCTTTTCGACATCGCGGTCGAGATGCTCAAAGTTTGCGGGCTCAGGGAGCGCAGGGCGCGGGCAATCCTTCTTCCGCTCGTTCGTAGCGCGCTTGAAAATCTCTCGACCGGCACGCCCGCACAGGCCCTCACGGGAACCTTCGCGCGCGCCGACCTGGCGACCGTCAAAAGACATCTCAAGGCGCTCAACACGGAAAAGATGTCGGATGCGCTCGCCGCATATGTGCTGCTGGGCAAGAGGTCATTGCAGTTGGCTCAGCGTGCGGGCGTGAGGCCGGATGTATTGAAAGAGATAGAGCGGGCGTTGACGAATGATAAGTAAATAGAGATAGGAGAAACGCCTCTGCCTGATTCTGAAAAGGTCGCGTTCGATATGTTATCGAGCCCCGCAAGGGGCGACAGCATAAAGCCCAGGGCGTAAGCCCTTATCATTACCCACATCTCTGTAAACTTAACAAGTGTGGGAGTTAAAAGGAGCATAGGGGCTCATGATCTTTAGAGGCAGTCTCTCATGCTTTGTTACAAAC
>Ga0182000_10000142_pt1 | contig 13827 bp, 13 predicted proteins | sample BulsoiMagMametaG_FD_120484 | JGI IMG/M metagenome (GOLD analysis project Ga0182000, IMG submission 120484) | Bulk soil microbial communities from Mexico - Magueyal (Ma) metaG | ecosystem: Environmental > Terrestrial > Soil > Agricultural land | place: Mexico: Magueyal, Guanajuato | collected...
GCTCCTCCCCCTCGATCCGGACGATCTGTTGGTCGCGCCGTTCCCCGAGGCCCTGCGGCTGAACCGTATCGAGCTGGCCCAGCTGGCGATCGACCCGGCCCATCCCGCCCTGGTCCCGTTCCGGACCCCGTCCGGGACGCTCCAGTGGCGAGCCGACCCCCAGGCACTGCTCGGCAGCCGGATCGCGACCGTGGCCGCCGATGCGGCGGCGATCGTCTTCGTGGAGGCGGCCACCGTGGCTTCGCCATGCCTGGAGCCGCTTCCGGCCGATCGGGCGCGCTCGCTGCTCGCGCCCCGCCTCCACGGGCCACCGCCACGACTGGAGGGGCCGGCGAGCCAGGCGCTCACCCGTCTCTGTGGTGTGCCCAGCTACCACCTCGGCGTCGGTCCGGTGGCCGCGGCGGCCAAGCTGCTCGACGAGCAGCTGCTCGCCTGAGCTGTGACTGATTAGAGAAATTCAAGGCGAACAAGTATCTTACAACGATGGTCGTACTCGCGGTAGTCCACATGCGGGTCGATCCGTGCCCAGAGCACTCCTAACGTTCAAGCCTGACGAATCGGTCCATGGTCCCCGTCGCGAGAGGATCGACAGCAACGATGGCAGCTCCCCGCCGCGGTCATGTGATGGTCACCGGGGTCGCCGGCTTCATCGGCTCCCACCTGGCCGAGGCGCTGCTGGACCGCGGCCACCAGGTCGTGGGGGTGGACGGGTTCACCGCCAGCTACGCCCCGGCCGAGAAGTGGGCCAACCTGGCCGGGCTCCTGGACCGGCCCGGGTTCGAGCTCGTCCAGGGAGACCTCGCCCAGCTGGATGTCACCAACCTGCTCCGGGGCGCCGCCGCCGTGTTCCACCAGGCCGCCCAGGCAGGCGTCCGCTCCTCCTGGGGCCAGGAGTTCGCCAGCTACGTCCACCACAACGTGCTGGCCACCCAGCGCCTGCTGGAGGCGTGCGCCCGGTCGGCCGTGCCGCGCCTGGTCCTCGCCTCCTCCTCGAGCGTCTACGGCGACGCCCCCACCTATCCCACCACCGAGGAGTCGACAACCCGTCCGGTGTCTCCGTACGGGGTGACCAAGCTGGCCGGCGAGCATCTCTGCCTGGCCTACGCCCGTTCTGGTCTCCTCCCGGCGAGCCTGGCGATCCTGCGCTACTTCACCGTCTACGGGCCCCGTCAGCGACCGGACATGGGCTTCCGGCGCTTCCTGCATGCCGCCTGGGCGGGCCGGCCGATCGTCGTCTACGGCGACGGCGAGCAGACCCGTGACTTCACCTACGTCGACGACGTGGTCCAGGCCAATCTGCGCGCCATGACCGCCCCGGTCGAGGCCGAGGCGGTCAACATCGGCGGCGGGAGCCGGATCAGCCTGAATCGGGCCTTCGACCTGATCGGCGCGGTGACCGGCCGCCGGCTCCGCATCGAGCGCCGCCCCGCGCAGCCGGGCGACGTGCGCCACACCGGCGCCGACGGCACCCGGGCCGAGGCGCTGCTCGGCTACCGTCCGGCGACCGACCTGGCCACAGGGCTGGCCGCCCAGGCCAGGTGGTTCGCCGACCGGCACCGTGAAGCCGCCGAGCGAGGCACGGCATGAGCCTGCCAGCCTCCGAGGAGGTCATCCCCGCCCCCCGCTCCGGCCGCCCGGGGCCGCGCCAGATCCGGGTGCTGCACGTCATCACCCACCTGGACCATGGCGGAGCCCAGTCCAACACCCTGCTGAGCGTGGCCGGGCTCGACCGCGGGCGGTACCAGGTGGACCTGGTCGGCGGCCCCGGCCCCCTCGAGGACGAGGCCCGCGCCGCCGCCGACCGCCTGGTGGTGCTGCCGTTCCTGCGCCGCTCCCTGATCAGCCCCGGTGATCTGCGGGTGGCGCTGGCCCTGGCACGGCTCGTCGGCGACTATGACGTGGTCCACACCCACGGCTCCAAGGCCGGCGTCCTGGGGCGCGTGGCGGCCCGGCTGCGGCGCGTCCCGGCGGTCGTCCACACCATCCACGGCTTCCCCGTCCACGACCACATGTCGCGCCGCCGGCGGCAGCTGCTGCTCGCCCTGGAGCGGGTCGCCGCCCGCTGCGCCGACCGCATCGTCTGCGTGTGCGACGCCAACCGCGGCGAGGCGCTGGCGCTCGGCATCGCCCGTCCCGAGCAGCTGCGGGTGGTCGTCAGCGGCGTACCCAGCGACCGGGTGCGGTCGGGGTCGGGGGACCGTGTCCGCCATGAGCTCGGTATTCCCCAGGACGCCCCGGTGGTCGGCACGGTGACCCGCCTGATGGAGCAGAAGGCACCCCTGGACTTCGTCGCCGCCGCCCGCCGGGTAGTCGCGGCCGACGCCGGCGCCCATGTCCTGGTGGCCGGCGACGGCCCGCTCCGCGACGCGGTGGCCGCCGCCGCCGCCGGCGTCCCGCGGCTGTACCTGCTGGGGTTCAGGACCGACGTGCCCGACGTCCTGGCCGCCATGGACGTGGTCGCGTTCAGCTCGCTGTGGGAGGGGCTCGGCCGGGCCCTCACCGAGGCGGTCATGATCGGCAAGCCCGTGGTCGCCACCGCCGTGAACGGGGTGCCCGACCTGGTGGTCGAGGGCGAGAACGGTCACCTCACCACGGCCGGGCAGCCGGCGCAGCTGGCCGACCGGATCCTGGACCTGCTGGCCCTGCCCGACCGGGGGGCGGCGATGGGTGCGGCAGGCGCCGCCCGGGTCGCCGGCCGCTTCGACGTCCAGCAGATGCTCAGCGGGCTGGACGACCTGTACCTCCAGGTCCTGCGGGAGCGGCGGGGGAGGCCGCCGGCGTGAGGGCGGCCGCCAGCCGCTGGCTGCTGGGCGGGACGGTGGTGCTCTTGCCACTGCTCGAGCCACGCGGTCCAGGCCAGAGCGCCCCGGTGGACGCGGTGGCGGTCGCCTATGTGGTGGTCGCCCTGATCGCCATCGCCCGGTCCAGGCAGCCGCTGCACCTGCCGGCCATGGGGGCGCTGGTGCTCATCCTCGGGGCCAGCCTGCTCGCCACCGTGTTCGGCCTCAACCTGCCCGCCGGCATGCTGTCGATCCTGGTCGAGATCTATCTGTTCCTGCTGTTCCTGTGCGTCGCCAACGACCTCGGCGGTGACCCCGGCGCGCTCCGGACCGTTCTGGTCGTCTGGTCGATCGCCGCCACGGCCTGGGCCGGGGTGCTGATCGCCTTCCAGCTCCAGGTCGTGCCCGCGCCGCTGGAGGCGCTGCTGGTCGGCGGGGGCGGCGGGCCGCGGGCGGCCGGGGCCGCCGGCAACCCCAACCTGGCCGCCAGCTACCTGCTGACCTCCTTCTTCCTCCTGTTCGTCTCCCCCTGGCCGCGGCAGGTGCCGGCCCGGGTGGCGGCGGCTGGGACGCTGCTGTTCGCGATCTATGTGACCGGCTCCAACGGCGGGCTGCTCGGGCTGGTGGCCGGCGTGCCGGTGCTGGCGGTGGCCGCCGCCCTCCGGCGTACCCGTACCCCGGCCCACCGGCTGGGGGTGGTCGGCGGGGCCGTGATCGCCTGCGGGCTGGTGCTGGCGGCGGCGCTGGTCGCCGGGATGCCCCGGGCCGACGTCCTGGACGTGCAGGCCCTGGCTCAGCAGGAACGCGGCGGCGTGTTCGAGGGCAGCATCGGCCGCCTCGACCGCAGCGTCGGGGGCCGGCTCGCCATCTGGTCCAGCGCCTGGCACGCGGCCGACTCCAGGGTGACGATCGGCGTCGGCCCGGGGTCGGCGCCCGAGATTCCGCTGGGCATCGGCACCCTCAAGCGCGGGCTGCACAACGACTATCTCGCCTTCCTGATCGAGCGGGGCCTGCTCGGGCTGCTCGGCCTCGTGGCCCTGGTGGCGGTGCTGCTGCGCTGGTCCGGCCGGCTGCTGGAGGCGGTCGTGCCCGACCCCGAGGGCGGCTGGCTGCGACCGGCGGGGCTGAGCGCCGCGGTCGTCGCCAACCTGGTGGTCGCGACCAACCACGAGTCGTTCCACTTCCGCCATGTGTGGATCCTGTTCGGTCTCGTGTGGGCGGTGAGCCGGCTGGTGCCCGAGCCGACGGCGTCACCCCCGGCGCGGCCCGAGGTCACCTCCGAGGAGCTTGGTCATGTTGGCGGGTGACCGGCGGACGACCCTGCTGCTGAAGACCGACGCCGAGCCGGTGGAGACGCTCCGCGTCCCGGCGGCGGTGCTCGGGCGCATGCGGATCGCCTCCTCGTCCAGCGTGACGCCGGAGGTGGCCAGGGCCAGGCGGCGGCCGATGACGGTGGTGGTGACGACCGAGGCGCTCGGCGATCCGCGGACCGCCGACGTGCTCGCCGGCCTCTCGCTGGCCGGGGTCCGGGTGGTCCGCCCATACGAGGTCTACGAGCACGTCCTGCGCCGGGTCTCGCTCGAGGACGTCGACGAGTCCTGGTTCCTGTTCCACCGCCCGCTGCGTGCGCGGCGCCTCTACGCGATGGTCAAGCGGCTCGTCGACTGGGTCGCCGGGCTGCTCGGCAGCCTGCTGGTCTGCCTGCTCGTGCCGGTGGTCGCGCTGCTGGTCCGGCTGGACGACGGGGGGCCGGTCTTCTTCCGGCAGGAGCGCGTCGGCCGCGGCGGCCGGACCTTCCTCATCTGGAAGTTCCGCACCATGCGAGCCGGTGCCGAGCCCAACGGCCCGGTGTGGGCCAGCCGGCATGATCGGCGGGTGACCCGGGTCGGCCGGGTCCTGCGCAGGACCCGGCTGGACGAGCTGCCCCAGTTCTTCAACGTCCTGCGGGGCGACATGGCGCTGGTCGGTCCACGTCCCGAGCGGCCGCGCTTCGTCAACCTGCTGGCACGAACCGTCCCGTTCTACGAGCGGCGCCACCTGGTGCGTCCCGGCGTCACTGGGTGGGCGACAGTGCGGTTCGGCTACGGGGACAGCGTCACCGACAAGTGGCGCTCGCACGAGTACGACCTCTACTACCTCAAGCACCGCTCGCTCCTGCTCGACCTGGAGATCCTGGCCCGGACGGTCGTCGTGATGCTGCTGCGGAAGGGCCAGTGATGGCGGCCGGGGATCGGACCGCAGGCCCGGCGGTGTCGGTCGTCATGACCGTCTACAACGGCCTGCCCCACGTCGAGGAGGCTGTGGACAGCGTCCTCGGCCAGGAGTTCGACAGCTTCGAGCTGGTCGTGGTGGACGACGGCTCCACCGACGGCACCGCCGACGTGCTCGCCGGCCGGCATGACCCTCGGCTCCAGCTGGTACGGCGGCCCCACGAGGGCCGGGTGGCCGCGCTCAACCACGCGCTGCAGCTCGCCAAGGGCCGGTATGTGGCCAACCTCGACGCCGACGACGTCGCCCTCCCCGGCCGCCTGGCCATCCCGGCCCGATACCTCGACGACCACCCCGAGGTCGCCGCGGTCGGCGCGGCCGTCCAGCCATATGTCGGCCGGGCAGCCCGGCGCCGGCCACGCACCCTGCCCCGGTCCGACCGGGCCATCCGCTGGTCGTTCCTGTTGCGCAACCCGTTCTTCCACAGCTCGGCTACGTTCCGTGCGCGGGCGGTCGCTGCCGTCGGCGGCTACGACCCCGCGTATACCGGCGGGCTGCAGGACGTCGACCTGCTGCTCCGCCTCGGTCGCCGGCACCGACTGGCCAACCTGGACATCCCGCTCGCCGCCAAGCGGCTGCATCCTGACCAGCAGTTCGCCGGGAACCGTCGTCGCCGGCTGGCCCGCCACGCCGCCTGTCGGTTGCGGGCCGCCCGTGAGCTGCGGTTCCCGGCGGCCCTTCGCCCGGTGGCGTACGCGGCCGCGACGGCGGGCGCAGCCCGGTCGGTGCTCGACATTGGACTGCTGGGCCGGGACGGCCGTCGGCGCCGCGATCGACGGGGATAGGAGGAGCCGTGCAGCCCGAGGTCACCGTCGTCATCCCGACCCGCGATCGACCGGCCCTGCTCGCCGGAGCCGTGGAAAGCGCCCTCGCCCAGACGGTGGGCGCCATCGAGGTCCTCGTGGTGGACGACGGGTCGGCCGAGCCCCCCCGGCTCGCGAGGGCCGACGCTCGGTTGCGGCTGCTGCGTCACGAGCTCTCCCAGGGCGTCTGCGCAGCCCGGAATCGCGGGCTCGCGGACGCCCGAGGTCACTTCATCATCTTCCTGGATGACGACGACCGGCTGCTGCCCCACATGGTGGAGCGGTCACTCCAGGCGATCGCCGACTCGACCCTTCCATTGCCCGTCGCCGCCCTGTCGGCCCTCGAAGATGTGGACCCGGACGGCCTGCCGCTCGGCAGCATCCGGCAACCGGTCAGCTTGCCCAGGGGACGGCCCGAGGCCCCGGGATCCAGCGGACCGACGGCTCCCGGGCCCCACGCCACGCTGGTCGCCCCGACCCAGGTCCTGCGAGCGATCGGCGGCTGGGACCAGGCCCTCAGGGCCTGGGAGCACACCGACCTGTTCCTCCGGCTGCGACCGGCCTGCTCCGTCCAGGCCGTCCACGAGGTCACCTACCTGCGCAGGGTCCACCCCGCCAGCCGCTTGTCGCGCGACCTGCCGGCCCGGGTCGAGAGCATGCAGCGAACCCTGGCGACGCACCATGCGGTCTTCGCCAGCCATCCCCGGGACCACGCCAGGTACCTGGGGGCGGTCGGCATTGCCTGGCTGCGGATGGGGGACTGGCGGCTGGCGGTCTCGGCGACCACCGCCGCGCTGCGGATCGCGCCCGCCCATCCCAGGGTCATCACCCGGTGGTTGGCCAGCCTGGCCGGTCCACGAGTCTGGGCGCTGATCGACCGATGAGCTCCTTCCTCTCCACGGCCGAGCCGCCGTCCACGCCGCCGCCCAGCCTGCGCTACCGGCATCGGTACCGCATCTGGGCCCTGGCTGCGGCGGCCTGGGGTGCCCGGGCGCTCATCCGAACGCTCGCCGAACGCGAGATCCGGGTCCGCTACAAGCAGGCCGTGCTGGGCTTCGCCTGGGCGGTCGTCACCCCACTGGTCCTGATGGTGGCCTTCACGGCCTTCTTCCGGAAGGCCGGTCGCATCGACACCGGACCGGTTCCCTACCCGCTGTTCAGCTTCGTCGGACTCATTCCGTGGACGTTCTTCTCGACCTCGGTCGCCCAGGGTGGGCTGAGCCTGATCAGCAACGTCCCGCTGCTCAACAAGGTGTACTGCCCACGAGAGGTCTTTCCCATGGCCAGCGTGTGCGTGGCCGGCATCGACAGCCTGGTCGCCTCGGTCGTCCTGGGCCTGCTCTTCGCCCGCTTCGGGTTCGCTCCCCGGGCGACCACCGTCTGGGTCCCGGTGATCCTGGCCGTCCAGGTGGCCTACACCCTCGGCGTCACGCTGGTCGCCTCGGTGGTTGTCGTCTACCTGCGCGACCTGCGCCACGCCCTGCCCCTGGTCCTCCAGATGGGGCTGTTCGTGACCCCGGTGGCATTTCCGCTGGGCATCGTCCCAGCCAACCTCCAGCGGGCCTACGTGGCCCTGAACCCGCTGGCCGCCGTGATCGACGGCTACCGCCGGACGGTCCTCTACGGCCAGCCGCCGGCGATGGGGCTACTGGCTGTTGCCGCGGCCGCCTCCCTGGTCATGCTGCTCGGCGGCTATGCCATCTTCAAGCGCCTGGAGGCGGGGATCGCCGATGTCGCCTAGCGGATCGATCACCGCGACCCATGTGTGGAAGCGGTTCCACGCCGACCGGCGCCGACGGCTGCTCCGCGACCAGCTGCAGACCCTGCCGGCCCGGCTCCACGGCGGTGGGCGCCGGGGCTGGCGCTGGGCGCTGCGCGATGTGCAGCTGGTCGCCGAACCTGGCGAGGCGATCGGCCTCATCGGCTCCAACGGCTCCGGCAAGTCCACGCTGCTGAAGATCCTCACCGGCGTGATGTACCCGCACACCGGTCAGGTCGACGTCGCCGGGCGCATCGGGGCGTTGATCGAGGTCCGGGCCGGGATCCATCCCGACCTGACGGGACGCGAGAACATCCAGTTGTACGGCGCCCTGCTCGGGCTGGGTCGCCGCCAGATCCGCGAACGCTTCGACGACATCGTCGGTTTCGCCGAGCTCGAGGACGCCGTCGAACGACAGGTCAAGCACTATTCGACCGGGATGCAGATGCGGCTCGGGTTCGCCGTGGCCGCCTTCCTGGAGCCCGACGTTCTCCTGGTCGACGAGGTGCTCGCCGTGGGCGACGCCAGCTTCCAGCAACGCTGTCTCGACCGCATGCGCGCCGTCCTGGCCCAGGGGACAACCCTCGTGTTCGTCTCCCACGACCTGGCCGCGGTCGAGGCCACCTGCGCCCGCGGCGTGTGGCTGCAACAAGGAGTGGTACGCGCCGACGGGCCGGTCCGGAAGGTTGTCAGCGCCTACCGGCAGTCCATCGAGTCGGCGGCCGAGTCCGCCGCCCACCTCCAGGGCGAGGTCGGCCTGCTCAAGCTGGAGCTGGACGGTCCCGACGGCAGCCCTCGGACCCAGGGGCCGCTCGAGGTCGCGATGGTGCTGACGAGCGGGCGCCAGCGGGCCTGCCGGCTGTACCTGGGCGTCAGCGAGGGAACGGCCACACCGATCTTCCTGATCCGCCGTGACCTCGACCTCCCGGCCGGCGAGCTGGAGATCCGCTGTGAGATCAGCCGCCTCCCACTGCCGCGAGGCCGGTTCTACCTGTGGGCCGGGGTATTCGAGGGCGGCAACCGCGACGTGCTGCCCTGGCAGCCGGTCGCGCCCTTCGACGTGATCGGTCCGAGCGCCGACCACGGTCCCCAGGGCGTCGTCTGCCTGGCGCCACTGCATGTCGAGGCCAGTTGGGACACGGCCCGGCGATGAGACAGCCCGACACCAACCAGGGTGGTCAGGGGAACATCGGCCGCCCGGCGATCTCGTCGAGCATCTGTAGATCGGCGGCCAGCTCCGACCGGAGTTCGGCGGCCAGCACCGGGGGGATCCGCACTTGCGGCACGGGCCGTGCCCGCCACACGGTGGCCGCCCGGACCGTCTCCTTGGCCCACTGGGGTACGTGGCGGTAGACGCCCGCCTGGATGGCGAGCTTGATGCCCTGGCGGACGAACACCGGCAGCTGGAAGCGGCTGACCGTCTCGTTGTCGCGACGGGGCGGCCCGGGTGGCTCCAAGGACGGGTCGATGCCCAGGAACCGGTACACCTCCGGCAGCACCTCCAGCGGGGTGCGGAACAGCTCCTCGGCCCGCAGGATCAGCAGCTGCTCGCGGGGGAAATGGTCGAGGTAGCGCTGCAGCTGCATGGCGTAGCGGCTGTAGTCGAGGTAGATGGGGTTCTCGGCCATGGCCGTGGCGAACGGCCGGTGTTCCCGCAACGCGGCCACCTCGTGCAGGTAGTGGGACCGGATCCGCTCGACCGGCTCCCTGGCCAGGAACAGCAGTCGCACCTCGGGCACCACCGAGGCGATGCGGGCGGGACACTCGGGATCGGCGGGGAAGTTCGTGTAGCGGACCGACGCCTCCCCACGCGCGATCGCCGTGCCGGACCGGGCGAACAGGCGCTCATACCAGCCGACACCGCGGTGCCAGTGGTCGTTGAAGAAGTTGGGTTCCTTGGGTGTGCACATGAACACCTGGGGATGGCGCATCAGGTACTGCTGCAAGGTCGTGGTGCCCGACTTCATGGCCCCGATCAGCAGGAACGTGGGAAGCATGCCGGCTCAGCCCCGGGAGAGTCCCGCCCGGGTCGCGGCCGCGACCAGCAGGACACCGGCGACCAGCAGATAGGACCCGAGGATGTCGGTGGCCCAGTGCTTCTGGGTGGCGACCCGGGCGAACGCGTGCAGGCCGAGGACGATGCCGGCGGCAGCCATCGCCGGCAGCCGCCACCGCGGTCGCAGATCCCAGACCACCGCGACACCGACAGCCCAGCCCAGGGCGACCAGCAACGCGGCCCCCGAGGGGTACGCGCCGGGAGTCCCTTCGCCCCACGACGGTCCCCGGGGACCGTCGCGATCCAGCAGCACCCGAAGGAGATGCTGGGCGGGAAGCGCGAGCAGCAGGGCCAGCAGCCACTGCCACCCCAGCAACCGGGCCCACCACCGGTTGCCGTGAAGGTCGGCGGCGAGCACCACACCGGCCAGGACCACCGGCAGCAACGCCATCACATAGGCGGCGTGCGGCCAACCCCGCTCACTGGCCAGCACCCGGACGGCGTGGCGGTAGGGGCGCTGTGTCAGCGGCTGGCCAATGACCCGCTTGAGGTCGAGGTCCAGGCCGGTGGCATGCGGACCGACGGCGATCCCGAGCAGCAGGGTCACCGCCAGGCACCCAAGGCCGATCGCCAGCACGACGCTCCGCCCCAATCCGCCCCCCACGCTGTCGGCACTCACCCGGCGTGCACGGTTGTAACGCGAGTTCGTCAGCTTCGCAAATATTCGACGCTTCACTCTTATTAAGGAGTGTAGTCAGTAAAGGTAAGGTGTGACGTTCGAGCGATCCAAACGATAGGATGACCGCCGGCCCGAGCACGCGGGGGCGTGCCGGGTCTCACCCATCGAGGAGGAACGATGGCCCGCCCGGTCGAGCATCGCCCATCTCCCAGCCCGCCCAGCATGGGCGGGTACCTGCAGGCAATCTGGCGGCGAAAGCTCCTGGTCATCGTGGGTATGGTGCTCGGGCTGGTGCTGGGCGTGTTCGTCGTGCCGATGCTCCGTACCGACCCGGGAACCTACCAGGCCACCGTCCGGTTGAAGGTGGCCCAACTGGTGTCGGACACCATCGTCCGTGAGCGGCCGCAGTTCGAGGTCGAGGACGGGCGCAACGCCCAGACCAACGCGCTGCAGGACGTGGACCTGCTCCGCCGGGTGCTGGATCAGCTGGGACCGGACACGGCAGGCCTGGCGCCCGATCAGGCGGCCGCCCGCCTCGTCGCCACCCCGGTGTCCGGGAGCTCCTTCGTCGATCTCGCCTACACCGATACGGACGACCGGCGCGCCTCCCGGATCGTCGCGGCCTACGCCAAGGCCTGGGCGGACCGGCGCAACAACCTGGACGCCAAGCGGCTGGACAAGGCCCTGGCCGGGCTCGACGCCCAGGTGACCGAGCTGCAGGGCGTCGCCGCCAGATCCAGCCAGACCCCGCTGTCGGCAACCCAGCAGGCCGAGGTCCGCCAGGCCCAGGCCCGCCTGAGCGCCCTGCTGGCACTGCGGGACAGCATCCAGAAGCAGCAGCTGTTCCTGGGGTCGCCCACCGCCGTGGTCGGATCTCCGGTCGTCACCCAGCTGAGCGCCCCGGTGCCCAGGGGACTCCTGGTGGCCCTCGGCCTGCTCGTCGGCCTGTTCATCGGCGTCGGACTCTCGCTCCTGCTCGAGGCGGCCCGGCCTCAGGTGCTGGCACCGGCCGACGTCGAGCGGGCCACCGGCGTCCCGGTGATCGCCAGCGTGCCCCGCGCCGGGACACGCGGTGGCCTGCCCGTGATCAAGCGGCCGTTCAGTCCGGCCGCCGAGGGCTATCGCCGGGTGGCCGGGGCGCTGGAGCGCCGCGGGCTCGGCGAAGGCGTCCGCCTGGTGGCCATCGCCTCTGCCGACCCGCACGAGGGCAAGAGCGAGCTGTGCTTGAACCTGGCCCACTCCCTCGCCCTCCAGGGCCGCGACGTCCTGCTCGTCTCGGCCGACCTGCGCCGTCCCAAGCTGGACGAGCTGCTGGGCCTGGAAGGCGCGCCAGGCCTTGCCGAGTGGCTGGAGGCCGGCGGGCAGGCCCAGCTCCCCGTGCACACCGTGACCGAGCATCTGCTGGTGCTGCCGGCTGGAAGCATCGACCGCAACCCCGGAGAGCTGTTCACCACCCGCCGGGTGCGCCAGGGCCTGCAGCCCGTGGCCGACGCCGGGTACATCGTCCTGATCGACACGCCGCCCACCCTGTGGTCCGCGGAGGCGATGACCCTCACCGCCGCCGCGGACACCACCCTGCTCGTCGCCCGGGCTCGGACCAGCCGGTGACGGGCGATCCATAAGCTCGCGGACGGGCTGCGCCGCGACGGCATGGAGGTGGCCGGGATGGTCCTGGTCGGGGACCGCACCAGCTTCGTCACCCGCTCCATGCGCAGACGTTACGGCGTCGGGTACATCGGCCGGCACCAGGCGGGCGGGCCGCCGGAGCCGGAGGTTCCGATACCGGCGCGAGCCGCCGGCGGACGAACTCGTCGCCGCCAGGGCCAGCGCGTCGATGGTGCCGCCATGGACGCCACCGTCGGCCTTCCCGGGTGGATCGGCCCGTCCACTGACCGAGCGGACGCCATGCCAGAGGTCCACCGCGCCGAGCCGCACGACCGGGTGCCGTGACGGGACCGGATCAGGTCCCTAGCTCGGGTCGCGTGACGCCGTCCACCTCGACCTGCACCCCGCCCTTGTCGAGGGAGTGCTGGGCCGCCTCCAGGGTGGCCACCACCCGGACGCCGTTCCAGCCGTCGGTGCGGGGGCGGGCGCCGGTGCGGCAGCACTCCAGGAAGTGGTCAAGCTCCAGGGCCAGGGGCTCGGTCAGGTCGGTGCGGGGGACGTGCAGGTCGCCCCGGCGCAGGCGGAACTGGAACTCGCCGAAGCCGCCGGCCACCGGGTCGGCCCCCTTGTCGTAGACGCGCAGCTTGGCCTCGGAATCGAGGTCGTCGAACACCACCATCCGCCGCGAGCCGACCACGGTGGTGCGGCGCAGCTTGGACGGGTCCAGCCAGGACACGTGCAGGTGGGCCAGGACCCCGCCGTCGTAGCCGAGGGTGGCGAAGACCACGTCCTCGACCTCGGCGTGCAGGTAGCGGGCGCCGCGGGCCGACACCCAGCGGGGGGCCGAGCCGACCAGGTAGTTGGCGATCGAGACGTCGTGGGGGCCGATCGACCACAGGGCGTTGATGTCGCTCTGGATGCGGCCCAGGTTGACCCGCTGGGAGTGCAGGTACCAGAGGTCGCCGAGGTCGCCGGCCTCCAGCAGCTCCCGCATCCGGGTCACGGCCGGGTTGTACTCGAAGGTGTGGCCGACGGCCAGGACCCGGCCGGCCCGGTCGGCCGCCTCGGCCAGGGCGACCGCCTCGGCCGTGGACAGGGCCAGGGGCTTCTCGACCAGCACGTGCTTGCCGGCGGCCAGGGCGTCGGCGACCAGGTTGGCGTGGGTGCGGGCCGGGGAGGCGATCACCAGGGCGTCGACCTCGGGGTCAACCATGACCTCGGCCGGATCGGCCAGGGTCCGGACCCAGGGGTAGCGGTGCTCGACCTCGGCCCGCCTGGCCGGGTCGGGGTCGACGCAGGCCACCCAGCCCTTGCCCAGGCGCAGGTGCAGGTTCCGGGCCAGGTTCGGTCCCCAGTACCCGTACCCGAGCAGGGCCACCCGGGGCTCGTCGCTCGCGTCCATGGCACTCATCCTAGTTGCCTCGGGGGCAGCGCATTCGCGGCCTATCGAGGCGGAAGGCGTTCTGCGACAATCGCGGACATCATGGTCATCGGGGCGTCAGGGAGGGCCGACCATGGATCGGGAGGGCCGGACCGCCACCGCCGGAACGCCACTCGCCAGGCAGCTGGGCCGTGTCGGGTTGTGGACCAGCAAGCTCGACCTCCAACCGGCCGACCGGCTCCGGAGCGTCCTCCCTGAGCTGGAGGCGCTGGGCTGGGGCTCCCTGTGGTCCTGGGAGGTCTTCGGCCGGGAGGCGCTGACCAACGCCGGGCTGCTGCTGTGCACCAGCCGGCAGCTGGTGATCGGCACCGGGATCGCCAACATCTGGGCCCGCGACCCGGTCGCCATGGCCGCCGCCCAGCGCACCCTGGCCGAGGCCTATCCGGGCCGCTTCGTGCTCGGCATCGGTGTGAGCCACGCCCCCATCGTGGACGCCCGGGGCCACCGCTACCGGCAGCCGCTGGAACGGATGCGGGGCTATCTCGACGCGATGGAC
>Ga0182000_10000143_pt1 | contig 13756 bp, 13 predicted proteins | sample BulsoiMagMametaG_FD_120484 | JGI IMG/M metagenome (GOLD analysis project Ga0182000, IMG submission 120484) | Bulk soil microbial communities from Mexico - Magueyal (Ma) metaG | ecosystem: Environmental > Terrestrial > Soil > Agricultural land | place: Mexico: Magueyal, Guanajuato | collected...
CGCTCGCGACTTGATTCCATTCGCGAACAAATCCGCGCCCTTCTCGCGACCGCGGACCAGGGCCGGATTTTGCGCGAAGGTCTCCGCGCAGTGATCTACGGTCCGACGAATGCCGGAAAGTCGAGCCTGCTGAACCGCCTGCTCGGCTACGAGCGCGCCATCGTCAGCGAAAAACCTGGCACCACTCGCGACACCATCGAGGAAGTGATCAATCTGCGCGGGATTCCGATTCGTTTGCTTGACACTGCCGGGCTGCGCGAACCTGCCGACGAAATCGAACGCGAAGGAATGGCGCGGACCTCGAAGTCGCTCGCTGCCGCGGATCTTCTGCTTCACGTGTTCGATCGCAGCGTCCCGAAACCGGCGGACTTCGAGACGAACGCGGCCGAACAAATCGAACTGGTCCTTCTCAACAAAAACGATCTGCTCGAACACTCCGATTGGCAAAATGTCGACGCCTTGCGGATTTGCTGTCTATCCGAGGACGGACTGCGCGGCCTGGAAGAAGCGATTGTGGCAAAAATTTCAGAGAAACATTTGCGGCCCGAGAGCGGCGTCGCGATCAACGCGCGCCATCGCGATTGCCTGCGGCGCGCCCTCAGTTCCTGCGATCTGGCTGCCGGCACGATGGAGGCTGCGCTCGCGCCCGAATACGTGGCCGTCGATCTGCCTGCTGCTCTGCGCGCCCTGGATGAAATCACCGGCGCGGCTGACGCAGAGGAAGTCCGCGACGCAATTTTCGCCCAGTTCTGCATCGGCAAATGAGCGCCGGCCGCTTCTACGAACGTCTCGTTAGGCCACTGTTGTTTTCGCTCTCCGCCGAAGGCGCGCACAACCTCGCCATCCGCACGCTCCGCATCGCGTCCAATTGGCCAGCCGCGCTCCGCCAGCGCGAGCGATTTCAACCGCCGCCGAAACCAACAACCGTTTTCGGGCTGACATTCCCCAATCCGATCGGCCTCGCCGCCGGCTTCGACAAAAACGGCGTCGCGATCCCCGCCTGGGCCGCGCTCGGTTTCGGTTTCGTCGAGGTCGGCACCGTCACAGCAAAACCGCAGCCTGGAAATCCGAAGCCGCGCATCTTCCGTTATTCGCAGCAACAAGCGCTCATCAATCGCCTCGGGTTCAACAATGACGGTGCCGACGTCGTGGCCGCGCGACTGCGTGCTCTGCGCGAGAGTGGCCGCTGGCCCGCGATCCCCGTCGGAATCAATCTCGGCAAATCCAAAATCACGCCGATCGAACAAGCCGTCGAGGATTACCTCCATTCCTTCCGTCTTCTCGCGCCGCTCGCCGATTACGTGGTGCTCAACGTCAGCTCACCGAATACGCCCGGACTCCGCTCACTCCAGGCACACGACGCCCTCGAACAACTGCTTCGCGCCATTCGTCGCGAAAATGAAACCGCGCGAAAGCCTGTGCTGCTAAAAATCGCGCCCGATCTTTCCCTGAGCGAACTCGAGCAAATCATCGCGACGTCCGAGCAAAACGGCGTCGCCGGAATCATCGCCACGAACACCACCCTCGATCATTCCGCTATTCCGAAGTCGCGCGATCAACCCGGCGGTTTGAGCGGGGGCCCGTTGTTCGCGAAATCGACCGAATTCGTTCACGCGATTCGTGCCCGCTCGCGACTCCCTATCATCGCCTCCGGCGGAATCTGCGATGCCGCGACTGCCCGCGAAAAACTCGGCGCCGGCGCGCAGTTACTCCAAGTCTATACCGGCTATGTCTACCGCGGACCGGGATTGCTCCGCGAAATCGTAGAGGGATTATAGCGCGATCAGCGCGAGACCCACTTTGGGATTATGCCGTTTTGGCCGACGATGACGGGCAGCTCGTCCATCATGTACTGGGTCTTGCCGATCACGCCCCACATCGGGACGCCGGTCGCGGCGTAAAATTTCTTCGACATGCTCTCGCCGGTGTGGCAACCCCAGCTTTTCGCGAGCGCGCCGCGGGCAAAATCACGTCCACTGATCTGGCGCAGTTCATCTTCGTGCAGCCACGATTTGCAGGCGCTCTCGATGTTGCTGCTGTAATCGAACATGAAACACTTCGCGTTGGAATGGCCGAAGTATTCGAAGTCGACGACCTTGAACGTGTCGCGCGGCTGCCCGGAGTTGAGATAATTGATGACTTCGTTGCCTTTGTCGAAATAAACGAGCTTCAGGTTAAATTTGTCGCGGACGGAATCGATGAAGCCGAACAAGTCCATTTTCTCCTGGACGCCGCGATCCTTGTAACCGGGACGGTAAACGAGCCACGTGATCTTCGCGTCGGGTCCGGCCGTGGCGCGAATCTGCTCGGTGCGAATGCGGGCAGCGCGAATGAAATTGGCCCACCAATGATCGTGCGGCTGCAGCTTGTATTTTTCCCACATCATCAGGGACGGACCGCCGACAAGAAGGACGTATTCGCCGTTTATCGGAGACGCGGCGGGCGCCTGGCGGGCGGCGAGAATCGTCAGGAAGATAAGGAGCAAGAGCAGTCGTTTCATCGGGAAATGTCGGGAGCAGTATTTATGCTGGAATCGGACTTCTTGCAACTCGGCGAGCCGCTTCAGCATTCTTCACGCACCAGGTCCTCGATCGTCTGCCGGCGACGGATGAGCGAGCAACTGTCGCCCCTTACCAAAACCTCGGCCGGCAGCGGACGCGAGTTGTAGTTCGACGCCATGGTGAATCCGTAGGCGCCGGCGCTCATGAGGGCGAGGAGATCGCCCTCGTTCGTCGCGGGCAGCTCGCGATCCTGTGCAAAAAAATCGCCGCTCTCGCACACCGGACCGACCACGTCCACGGGCTCGCGTTCCATCGTGGACGGTTGGCGGAGCGGAACGATCTCGTGATAACTTTGGTAAAGCGCCGGACGAATCAGGTCGTTCATCCCGGCGTCGACAATCACGAACTTTTTGTGTTCGGTCTGCTTGAGGTAGCGCACACGAGTGAGAAGAACGCCGGCGTTTCCGACGAGAAATCGCCCCGGCTCGAGCAAGACACGCAGCCCTATTTCATGCAGCGGCGGCACAATGGCCGCGGCGTAATCGGCCACGCTAAACGCGGATTGTTCGCCGCCATGCTCGTGCCACCACTTGCCCGTGCCGCTCTCGAGCGCGTGACGGTAGATAATTCCCATCCCGCCGCCGACGCTGAAAAACTCGAAGCCGTGCTTTTGTTTTAACTCTTCGATCAACGGGGCGACTTTCGCGATCGCTTCCGCGAACGGGCGCGCCGCGGTGATCTGCGAGCCGATGTGCATCTGGATTCCGCGAATGCGGATGTTCGGAAGCCGCGCGGCTTTTTCGTAGACGGCCGCGATGCGATGCAGGCCGATGCCAAATTTGTTTTCGCTGCGTCCCGTCGAGACGTAACGGTGGGTGCTGGCGTCGACGTCTGGATTTACCCGTAAAGCGATTGGCGCCCGCACGCCTTTGTCCCGCGCGATGCGATCGATCCGTTCGAGCTCGGCTTCGCTCTCGACGTTGAAACTAGAAACGCCTTCGTCGAGCGCGTACTCAATTTCCTCGCGTGATTTTCCTACGCCGGCGAAGGTGCATTTGTCCGCGGCCCCGCCGGCTCTCAGAACACGAAATAATTCGCCGCCCGAAACGATGTCGAATCCCGCGCCGGCCTGAGCCAGCAACTTCAGGATCGCGCCATTCGAGTTCGCTTTGACCGCGTAGCAGATTAGATGATCGAGCCGCGCGAGCGCGGCGTCGAGCCGGCCATAGTGATCGAGAATCGTGCCGGCGCTGTAGACGTAGAGCGGCGTGCCGAATTCCTCGGCGGCGCGCGCGAGCGCAACTTCTTCGCAGAAAAGTTGTCCGTCGCGGTAATGAAACGAATGCATCCCGAGCTACAAAGCCGAAGCTTTGCGCGGACGCAACAAGGCAACGAGCGCGGCCAGGATCAAGAGCGCGCCAAACGTGCACACGATCGCGGCGCCGGACGGAAAATCGCCCCAATAGGAAATGAAGAGGCCGGCGATCCCGCCGGCCAGCGAGATTAACCAGCCGAGAAGCAGACGAATCGAAATGCGTCGCGCCAGGGTCACGGCACAGACGGCAGGCACAATGAGATAACTGAAGACCAGCAGCACGCCGGCGACGCGCACGAAGATCGTCACGACGATGCCGAAGGTGGCATAGAAAAAAAAGTCCCACCAGCGAACGCGCCAGCCGAGGCGATAGGCTTCCTCGCGCTGAAACGAAACGAGCAGGAAATTTTTCCGAAAAATGAAATGGACGATGCCGACGGCCACAAAAACCGCGAGACATTTCCAAACTTCGGCGGCACTGACAACAGTGATATCGCCGACGAGCATGTTCCGAATTTCTTCGTTGCCGTGCGCGGATCGGCTGAGGAGAAGAATGGCGGCAGCCGCGGCTACGACGTAGGCGATGCCGATGATCGCTTCCTGCGGCACCTGACTCGACCGCTTGGCGCTGACGGAAAAGATCGCGGCGCCGAGCAGCGTCACGCCCAGGCCCATCGCGTAGGAGAGCGGGCTCTCGGGTTCATAGCCGAGAAGCACGCCGACGCAGATGCCGAGCGACGCCATTTGGGCCATGGCGATATCGATGAAAATGATCCCGCGTTGGACGACGTGAAGGCCGAGATAGACCAGAAGCCACGGCAAGAGGATGCAGGCCGCGCTGGGCCAGAACATTATTTCCCACATATTATTTTAGCGCCGCGCTCAGACGGGCGACGAGAGCATCGATTAGTTTCACGTAGGTATCGGTGTTGGGGAGCGCCCCAGGATATTGCGCGAAATCGACCACCTTCGCGCCGGTCGCGCTTGCGACTCTCTCGGCGATTTTCCGATCGTGAAACGGTTCGACGATGATGGCTTTGATTTTCTGCGCTTTCATTTTCTCGATCACCTCGGCGAGATGCGATGGCGATGGCGGGATGCCGGGCTTCGGTTCCAGAAACGTATCGATGTTCACTCCGAAGCGATGTGCGAAGTACGGCCAGGAATCGTGATACGCGACAACGTTCTGCCCTTTGAACGGCAGCATGGCCGTGCCCCATTCCTGAAGCTTCGCGTTGACGGTCGCCTCGAACTTTTTGTAGTTCGCGTCGTAGGCCGCGGCGTTCGGCGCATCCACCGCGCTGAACGCTTGCGCGATGTGCTGCGCGACGGTCTTTGCGATGATTGGGTCCGACATGAAATGCGGATTGCCGAGGGCGTGCACGTCGCCGGCCGCGCGGGTCGCGCTGGTGGGCACATTCATCAGACGCACGCCTTGCGAAGCCTGGACGCGGCCCGGCTTGCCGACTTCGATCTTCGGGTTGCGCGCGTTTTGGAGCAGCGGCGGCAGCCAGCCGATCTCGAGTTCCGCGCCGCCATCGATCAGGACATCGGCATCGCGCAGTTGCACGACGAAGCTCGGGCGTGCGTCGACGAAGTGCGGGTCTTCCGTCGGTTTCGCGAGGACGCTCACCTCCACTTTGTCGCCGCCAACTTCGCGGGCGAGCGAACCAAGATCGGGGAGCGTAGCGACGACTTTGAGTTTCGCGTGACTGGTGAGGGCGAAGCTAAGAATGGCGGACAGGATTAACAGGATTTTTTTCATTTAGAATTTGTGAGCGCCGTGGGCGCCGAGGATGAATTCGAACTGGAGAAAAACAGAATCGACATCGCGGCTGGCGAGGAAATCATTCTCGTCCAGGAAATCGTGATTGTATTGCAACCGAATCTTGGAGAACTCGGTCGGATACCAGGTCAGGTTCGCGGAAATGCGGGAGCGGGATTGGCGCGTGTCGTCGTCGGTGAACGGAGACTCCTGCATATGAAGATAATCGCCGCGGAGACCCACGACCCAGCCTTTCTTGAATCCCCAGAGCACCTGGGAATACATGCCCCAGTCGCGAAACGTTTCCTCGACCGGAAAGGAATTATCGAGGCCGCGGCCGGCTTCGAAGCGGCGATACATCGCTTCGGTTTGCCATTTCACGAACGGGAAACCGCCTTCGGCATGAGAGCTTTTCCATTTGTAAAGAAAATCGGCGCCGTAGATCTGGGTGTGGTTATCAGCGCCGGTGTCGTTCATTCCGAACGCGCCGGACGCGCCGAGAAGAACGGTCTGCGTGTCGCTCGGATTAAACGAGGTCTCGAGTCGCGGCACGTAAATCATGTCGTGAAGCGCACTGGCGTCGCGATCGATCGTCATGCGCCCGAAAAACACGCCGTCTTCGCCGGGATTCCGAAACGAATAGCCGGTCCCGCCGCGTCCATTTTGGACGGCGAAAATGAACTGTGCATACCAGGGAACGGGCAGCGTCCAGGCGATCTGCGCGCCGGCGCCGCGCAGGCCGTCGGCGCCAAGGAGGCGGCCATTGACGAGCGGTGAGTCGGCGAATTCCCAGGTGTGCGGATGGGTGGGATTGATCCGGCCGAACTGGTCGAAAAACTGTCCCGCCTTGATCTGCAATCCATAGGGCAAATTCGTCGTCTGGAGAAACGCTTCTTCGAGCTCGATCTCGGTTTCGTCGTTGTTGTCGAGCTTGAGCACGATATTGGCGAACCCTTCGAAGTACGGATCGACCGCGCCATCGAGCGCGATCTCGGCATTGCGTCCATTGAAGCCGCGTTGGAGCGGATCATGGTCGCCCACTTCGAGACGATCGAGATGGCGCTCGCTCGAAGCCGCCAGGGCAAACATGCCGTCGAACGAGATGTTCATGTAGTTCTTGTTCCCGCCGCCGATGATGGGCAGCGGCTGGGTCAACGACGAACTCGTATCTGTGGTGGTGACGGATGACGGCGTTGCGGTGACCGATTCGTCGGTGGTCGGGAACGTTGTCGTGCCGTTGGCGTTCACCGGCGGCGCGGAAGTCACGACCGCGGTGTCCGTCGTGGGAAACAACGGCGGCGCGCTCGCCGAAGGCGCGGGTGAACCGGCGGTCTCGACGGTTTGCGGCTCCGGATTTTCCGGAAGCGCCGGCGGATTGGAATTATTTTTTGCGGACTGTTGGTCTTTGACCTGTTGTTGCAACGTCTGCACCATTTCTTTGAGGGACTTCACTTCCTCCCGCAGCGCCTCGACTTCCGCGGTCGTCGCCGGCGTGGAGACGGCGGGCGGAGATCCCGCCGTCTGCGCGAAGAGGTGCGCCGTTGCGCAAACGACGAGCACGACAAAAATAAAATTTCTCATTTAGTTTCCTGACTGGGCCCGGGCTACTCGCCCGAATTTCTGAACCGACTATTTGCGTTCGGCGCGCATTGGCTCAGCGGCCCGCGGAACGCGCGACAAGACCGCTGCCCCCACCATTGCGGAGGCGCACCAATGGTCAGGAAATTGCCGGCGGCGCGTGCTCGAGCAGAGAAAACTCAACGTGCGCGCTGACAAATTGAAAACTGGCGAAAGCGACAGCGAACGGCGTGGGAGGCGGCGGTGCGACCGAAATTTCAACGATGGGCGTGTGCTGATAATTGCCCGAGGTCAGGAGGGTCACGGCGCACTCGTGATTCGGTGAGCCAGTCGCAGCGTGGATCTGCTCGTGCAGTTGCGGAATCGCGGAGAGAACCAGCGCGAGCAACAACGCGCCAATGCATCCGGCGGCCGTCAGGACGCGGAGCACGCGGTGGTCGTTGCGCCAGCTCATTCGGTCGCGAGTGTCTGCCCAAGCACGGCCTTAGGCAAGCGCGATAATGGTCGTCGCAACTGGAATGTGCTGCGCCCTAGCATGCGAATCGCTCTCGTAGAAGCGCCATGGACGTCGCGATTCCTGAAACATTCATGCCTCCGCCGCCGGCTGTTGCCCGCAAGAATGCGGCGGCGCCGGGATGGATCGGCCGTGTTCTGGCGCCGGCGAACCTCGCCCTGGCGCGCAGTTCCCGGTTCGGCGTCGCCCTTCTGTCTTTGATCTGGATTGGCCTCGTCGGCGTGGTGGATTATTGGACGGGTTACGAGCGCTCGATGCTGATTTTTTATCTCATTCCGATCACTCTCGGGACATGGTTCGTCGGACGCAGTTACGGCATTTTCCTCGCCGGCTTAAGTATTGCCACTTCCATTCTTTCCGATATCGGCTCCGGTATTCCCGAAGTTCGCTACTGGAACGAGGCGGTGGGCCTGACCTCCTACTCGATCTTTGTCTGGCTCCTGGCCCGTTGGCGCACTTTGCTTCTGCAATTGGACGATCGAGTCCGTCTTCGCACCGCCGACTTGCAGGAGGAAATTCTCCAACGGATGCGGATCGAAAGCGAGATGACCGAGGTCACCGAGCGCGAGCGGAGGCGGCTCGGCCATGATTTGCATGACAGTCTTTGCCAGCATCTGACGGGCGTCGCGCTGACGGCCCAGGCGCTTCAATCGAAACTTTGCAGCAAATACTCCGACGAGGCGGCGGAGGCGGGCAAGCTCGTGGGTTTGATCGAGGAGGGAATCGATCTCACCCGCAGCCTGGCGCGCGGCTTATTTTCCCCTGACCTGGAACGAGGCGGACTTGCGGTCGCTTTGGAAGGCCTGGCCCACAACACCCAGGAACGCACCGGGATTTCGTGCGAATTTCACTGCAACGACGAAGAACATGTCGAGCCCTGCGACGCAAGAGCGCTGACCCAACTTTATCGGATCGTCCAAGAAGCAGTCGCGAATGCGCTCAAACATTCCCGCGCGAGTCGAATTGTTATCGAGCTCGACAGAACGGAGGGCGAAACCCGACTCAACGTTTTCGATGACGGCGTGGGATTCAATCCCACGGGCGAAACGAATGGGCTCGGGCTGAAAATGATGTGGCACGGAGCGGACTTGATCGGCGCCAGATTGACCATCGCGGCCCGCGCCCCTGTGGGAACAATCGTGTCGTGCGTTCTGCCGCAAGGCAGCCGGCGGACTGAAGAGGCAACCGATGAACCCTGATTTTCTGGCGCGCAAAAGTCGCGTCTTCATTGTCGACGATCATCCGCTGGTGCGCGACGGACTGAGCACCCTGATCAACCAGGAAAGCGATCTCGAAGTTTGCGGCACGGCGGAAGACGCGTCCTCGGCCCTGGCTGCGATCGGGGCGAGCCGGCCGCACATCGCGCTCGTCGATATTTCGCTCAAGAACACTTCTGGTCTGGAATTGATCAAGGATTTGAAAATCCAACAGCCGTCCGTGGCCCTCATCGTCGTCTCGATGCACGACGAGATGCTGTACGCCGAGCGCGCCTTGCGCGCGGGCGCTCGCGGCTACGTCATGAAACGAGAAACGACGCGAAACGTGCTCGCTGCCATTCGGCGCGTGCTCGAAGGCGGCGTTTACCTGAGCGATAACGTCGTCGCGCGAATGGCCACACTCGTTGCCGGACAGCGTCAGCGTGAGACGGCCAGCGCCGAGCGGGTCGATCTCTTGAGCGATCGCGAACTGGAGATTTTCCGTCTGCTTGGACGAGGACAAAGCACTTCGGAAATCGCAAGCGTGTTGCACCTCAATTGCAAAACAGTCCAGGCCTATTGCGCTCGAGCGAAAGAAAAGCTGGGGCTGACTACCGCGATTGAGCTGCGCCGCGCCGCAACGCGCTGGGAAGATCAGCACGCGGCGGCCACCGTGTAGGGTATTGCCCTACAAAAAGACGCGGCGAGTCCGCCGCGCGACTGGCCTCAGCGGTGCTAGAAAATGAGGCATGAAAAATTTCGCGCTCAGAAAATCCGTCAAAGGCTTCACCCTCGTAGAAATCATGATCGTCGTGGCGATCATCGCTCTCCTGGCGGCGATTGCCGTGCCGGGATTTCTCCGGGCCCGTAAACGTTCGCAGGCCAGCCGGATCATCAACGATCTTCGTTTGATCGATTCGGCTGTGGACCAATACGCGATCGAAACGAACAAGACGAGTGGCGCTCCCGTCGCCATCGCCGATTGGACGAATTATCTCAAGAAGGGGACGAACCTTTACATGACCGGCCTCGATATCCTGGGAAATTCCTACGGGCCGCAGACGGTCGATTCCCTTCCGTCGGTGCCTTCCGCGTCGAAAAGCGCGCTGTCGGACGTGACGGACAACACGTTCTGGTCGCCGTACAACTAAGAGCACGACGGCAGGTCCGGGGAGCGTCCTAGACAGCGGCGGCGGCGCGGGTTACCAATCCAGCATGATTGGTCCGGCAAAAATCTATTTCATCGTCTTCGGCCTGCTCACGATCGTCGGCGGCGTGATCGGTTACGTGAAAGCCGGCAGTACAGCATCCATCATCGCGGGCGCCATCTCCGGTATCGCGCTCATCGTCGCGGCGTTTTTGTTGCCGGGAAATGTGGCGCTGGCGTTGATCATCGCGGGCGTCGTTTCCATTCTTCTCGCCGGGCGGTTCATACCGGCGTTCATGAAGACAGGCAAAATCATGCCGGCTGGTTTGATGGCACTGCTGAGCGCGGTCGGCGTCGTGATGGCGATCGTAGCCTGGATTAAAAAATAGCGGACGGGCGTGCGAAAATTCCGGCTCAGGACGCTCCGCTTTTTCGCGCTTCTTTTGCTGGCCGCGGTCATGACGGCGATCGTGCTGCGCTGGATTTCCCTCGAGCAATGGCACCGCGCCCAGCTCGCGCCCGAGACGCCAGTCGAAATCGAGATCCCGGAGAAAGTTCCGACGCCCGGCCCTTCGCCGAAAATTCCCGTCATCGTTGGCAAGCTGGATACGGCGCGCTTGTTTAGTGGCATTACCGTTCACGCCGCCGTCGAGCCAACGCCCGGGGGCGCCGCTTCCGACGAGCGCGCCGACCCGCAGAGTTACGTGCTCGAATTGAAACTGCACGCGCGCGTTCCGGCCGCGAACGCGACCATCGACGACCTCGCGAAAGTGAGCCCGGATCTGCCGCGGTTGCTTCCGGGCCTGGCCGCGATGATTACGCCCGATTCCGTTTCGCCTTTTTTCAAAGAACTTTACGACACGAAGCTGCGGAATTTGAAAGAGAACCTGCTGCGGCTCGATCAACTTCTCTCTCGCCACAACTTTTACGACACCCAGACGGTCCTCCAGTTGCGTCACCCGGAAACGAAACGGCGCGTCGTCCTTCTCCAGGCCGACATGGACGTCGATGCCGATGGCTCGGATTCCGATCGGCTGCCCGCAGGCTCGGGGTTGTCGGCCAACTTCAAGCCGGTCACCAGTTTTCGTTGGCCGAAGAAAAGCCAGATTCCGAACCCGTACATCGGTCCGGCCGAAGAAAGGTTGAAGCGCTATGAAGGCGAGTTGGCCGTAAAAACGACAGCCGCGGACCGGAAGAAGGAACTCAAAGGTGCGATCGCGGCGGTGCGCGATGAGATCGAGACGCTGAAGAAGTACAGCTTTTTGATCGGCGCGACCGATCCCTACATCGTGTTGCCGGCCGGTTTTGGGAAAGCGGACGGCGGGAAAATCGGCGACTACGCGCTGGTGATTTTCGGCGACCGGATTTTCCCGGCGGTCGTCGGCGACATCGGGCCGTCGGACAAAACAGGCGAAGCGTCGTTGCGCATCGCGAAGGAAATCAACGCGGCTGCGACCGCGTACAACCGGCCGGTCAGCGATCTGAAAGTAACGTATCTGATTTTTCCCGGCACGGCCGATCCGCCGTTTGGTCCACCAGATCTCGAGAAACTTCAGGCGCGCACTGAAGCGCTCGTCAAAGAAATCGGCGGAGCGAGCGTGCCGTTGCATCACTGGGAAAATATTATTCCACCGTTGCCGACTCCGACACCGACGCCGAGCCCGCCGCCATCCGCTTCGCCTGCTGGAAGTCCGATGACTCCCAGTCCCTCGCCGACCTCCACTTTCGCATTTCCGATCGCCTCACCAGGCGCGTCTCCAAGGTAGGGACGTTTCTCCGAAACGTCCGACTTCTTTCCGGAGATCGACGGACGCCTTGGAAAGATCCCTGCCTGTTGGGATTCGTTTTAAATTTCCTTCGAGCGAACAGACTCTTCAGATAAAAGAGATCAGCTATAAATAACCGCTTTCTCTTCGGGCTCGTGGTTTCGCTCGTGTTCGCGCCGTTGGCCATCGGCCTCGCGGCGCCCGTCGACAAGTTCGATGTCGTCATCAAAGGCGGCACGGTTTACGACGGCACCGGTGAAAAGCCGCGCGTAATCGACGTGGCGATTCGCGGCGACCGGATCGCGGCCCTCGGGAATTTTTCCGCGGACCAGGCGCGGACGGTGATCGACGCCAACGGCCTCGCCGTCGCGCCCGGCTTCATCAACATGCTCTCGTGGTCGACCGAATCGCTGATCGAGGACGGCCGTTCTCAAAGCGAGATCCGCGAAGGCGTGACGACCGAGATCATGGGCGAAGGCTATTCCATGGGTCCGCTCAACGACCGGATGAAAGAGCGAATGGTGAAAGAGCAGGGCGACATCAAATACGAGATTAAATGGAACACGCTCTCGGAATATTTGCGCTACCTCGAACAGCGCGGCATCTCCTGCAACGTCGCCTCGTTCGTCGGCGCGACCACGATCCGCGATTTCGTTATCGGCCTGGAAGACAAACAGCCGACGCCGGAACAGCTCGAGCAAATGCGGCAGCTCGTCCGGCAGGAGATGGAAGCGGGTGCGCTCGGGATCGGTACGTCGCTGATTTATCCGCCCGCGTTTTACGCGAAGACCGAGGAGCTCATCGAGCTGTGTAAAGTCGCCGCGAAATATCAGGGCAAATACATCTCGCACATGCGGAGCGAAGGGAACCAGTTGCTCCAGGCGATCGACGAGCTGCTGCGGATCAGCAAGGAAGCGAACATCCCGGCGGAAATTTATCACATCAAGGCGGCCGGCCAGCCGAACTGGGGAAAGGCGGACGCGATGCTGGCGAAGATCGAAGACGCGCGCAAAGCCGGGCTGAAAATAACCGCCGACATGTACACCTACACCGCTGCCGGCACCGGGCTAGACGCCTGTCTGCCGCCGTGGACGGAAGACGGCGGTTATCCGGCGTTGTTCAAACGGCTGCGCGATCCCGCGACGCGCGAGAAAATCGCGGCCGAAGTGCGGACGCCGACCGACAAATGGGAGAATCTTTATCTCGCGGCCGGCTCGCCGGAGAAAATTCTGCTGTCCGGATTCAAATCTGAAAAACTAAAGCCGCTCACCGGCAAATCGCTGGCGGAGATCGCGAAGATGCGCGGCAAGGACCCGATCGAGACTGCAATGGATTTGATTGTCGAAGACGAATCGCGGATCGACACGATTTATTTCCTGATGTCGGAAGAGAACCTGAAGAAAGAGATCGTGAAGCCGTGGGTCTCGTTCGGGTCCGACGAAGCGTCGCAGGCGCCGGAAGGGAATTTCATGAAATCAAATTGCCATCCGCGTGCCTACGGATGTTTCGCGCGGGTCCTCGGGAAATATGTGCGGGATGAAAAAGTGCTGACGCTCGAGGCGGCGATCCGAAAGCTGAGCGCTTTGCCCGCGACGAATCTCGGGTTGGACCATCGCGGGTTCGTGCAGGAAGGAATGTTCGCAGATGTGGTGGTGTTTGATCCGGCAACTGTCAGTGACAAGGCGACGTTCGAGAAGCCGCATCAGTACGCCGTGGGGATGAAGCATGTGTTGGTGAATGGCGCGCAAGTCCTGAAAGATGGCGAGCACACTGGCGCGAAAACAGGCCGCGCGCTTTGGGGACCGGGAAAGACGAAATAGGTATCGCGCAAAAAGCGGCGTCATCCCGAGCCGCGCAGACGGCGAGGGACCTCTCAATTGCAAGTTTCGGCCGCAAACGGCCTGTGGAGGCCGAACTGACGTAGCCGCCCCGTACCTTCGCGAAAGCGGTCGAGCGCGCGAGAGGTCCCTCAGC
>Ga0182000_10000144_pt1 | contig 13684 bp, 14 predicted proteins | sample BulsoiMagMametaG_FD_120484 | JGI IMG/M metagenome (GOLD analysis project Ga0182000, IMG submission 120484) | Bulk soil microbial communities from Mexico - Magueyal (Ma) metaG | ecosystem: Environmental > Terrestrial > Soil > Agricultural land | place: Mexico: Magueyal, Guanajuato | collected...
AGACCACAAACTCGTCCGCGACATTCTCGACGTGAAGCAACGGCTCAAGCGCGGAAATCGCCTCGAAAGCCTGCACGACATCCAGCAGATCAAGGAAGAGGCGCAGCAGACATTCACGCTTGGCCTGCTCGACCTGGAATCGAAAGCGAAGATCGATTGCGTTTACTGGCAGCTCGCCCAGCAGATCGTGAACATGTATCGCGGCCTGCGTTATGTGCCTGAGGAAATCAAGGAGCTGGAAACCTCACTTGGCGACCAATACATCTGCAACTTCTCGGTCTTCCAGTCACTCCTCGATCATTGGGCGCTCGGCCAGTTGTTTCCGATCATGCCGATCCATCGCCTGACCACGCCGCCGGATCGTAACGGGATGCTCGTCGATATTACCTGCGATTCGGACGGCAAGGTCTCGAAGTTTATCGATCTCCAGGACGTGCGCTACACCCTGCCGCTGCATCGGATCAATCCGGGGGAAATTTATTACCTCGGCGTTTTCATGGTTGGCGCTTACCAGGACATTATGGGAGACCTGCACAATCTCTTTGGCCGGGTCACCGAAGCGCACATCTTTCTCGATCCGGACGAAGAGTCCGGCTGGTACATCGAGGAAGTAATCGAAGGCAGCACCATAGGCGAAGTGCTCGCCATGACCCAGTGGGACAAGGTCGAGTTGATGCGATTGCTCAAGACGCAGGTCGACGGCGCGATCAAGAGCGACCGGCTCAAGCCTAACGATGCCATGAAGCTCTTATCGGATTACGAACGGTTGCTCCACGAATACACTTACCTGTCGCTGACGGAAGGAAAGCCTCCGCCGCAGCCCGGAAACTGGCTGCCGCTAAGTTGAAAACGATCGCGGCATCGGTTGTCCTGGCGCTGGCTCTTCTTTGCTTCGCGTCCTGTGGAACTACGACAGCTATCGGCCTAACGACCAATCAGGACGCTTACGCGGCGGAGAAGCATCCTTAGAGACGTCCGACAAATTCAGCGATAGCCGCCAGGACGCGCTGGTTGACTTCATCCTGCGTCTCCTGCGCAGCCTGAAGCTGCTTCTTCCCCACGATTAATGAATGATCGCCGCCTTCGACGACGTGGAGGAAATTTTCCGCCGTCATTTCGCGCCTGACTTTCTCGAGAAGGTCTAACGGACAGAGCGCGTCCCGCGTTCCTTGCACGAACAGGATCGGCGTGCGCAGTTCGCGCAGCACCTTGTCGCGAAGCTTGGCTGGATCGCCGCCGCCGCAGAGCGGATAGCCGAGACAAACCAGACCGGCGACCGATTCTTCGAGCGACAGGTGGCAACCGATACGGCCGCCCATGCTTTTACCAACGAGGAGCACAGCTTGAGCGGCGCGCTTTCGCGCGCGATGCAATGCTTCTCGATGGGCCGTGACGAGCAATGGGAGTGGATCGGGCCGCCGCCGGCCCTGTTGCAGGTAGGCGTAATCGAACATCGCCACTTCGCCCACGCTGCTTAGCCGCTCCTTCCACGCTTGCATCCACGGATGAGACGAGGGAGCGCCGGCTCCGCAAGCGAATAGAAGTAGAGGCCGAGTCATCGGTTCTTCATAAGCGCGGCCAGCCGATCGAGAAACTCGATCTGCGCCTGGTTGATCTTCTCCTTCGCCAATTCGATTGGAAAAAATTGCGCCCGATCTATCTCGGGGAACTCGTGGGTCCGCCCCGAGCGCGGCGGCCATTCCATCGTAAACGTGTTAGATGCGAGCACGAAACCTTCGGGCAAGTCGCCCTCAAACGCCCAGGCATGGACCGTCTTTCCGCCCTTTTGTTTCACCGTGCCTAACTCGATCCACTCAGCTGTCGGCTTGATGCCGAGTTCCTCTTCGAATTCCACGAAGGCGCGCGTCCGCAGATCTTCACCTTCTGTCGCTTCACCTTTGGGTATTGTCCACGCGCCGCTATCCTTCGTTCGAAAAAATGGACCGCCCGGATGAACCAGGAGCACTTCGAGGTTTCCTTGGTTCTTGCGAAACATCAGCAATCCCGCGCTGGTCTTCGATCGCTTCACTCTATTAAGATAGTTTATAGCTAGTCGCATGATGCCTGCTATTTCGCCATAGCAAGCGGACGCAGCTTGACGTGAACCGCAGCGCCATAACTTATCGCCCTATGCCGAGTCTTTACCGCCGTCAGAGCGCGATAGCCCTTTTATTCCTCGCGGTCTATATTTCCCCCGCCGTTGCGGAGAAAAAGGATCCCGCCTTCGCTACCTCGGCCGACGATCCGGTTTTGCGCAGTCGGATCGCTGCCCTCTCCCCCACGGTCGATCCCGAAGAGGCGCGGCGCGTGGCTCAGATCGCGTATACCATCGGCCGCGAGTTAAAGAAGGAGTGGCGAGTTGTCTGGCCGCCCGGTCTCCAAAATTTTTTGGTGAATACCGGCCAGCGCAAAGGCGGTTTGTGCTTTCAATTTGCGGAAAGGCTCCTTCTGCGTTTGAGCGAACAAAAATGGGAGACGCTGGAGTTTCACTGGGCCGAGTCTTTCGAGCGGACTGTTTCGGAACACAACGTCATCGTTGTGACGGCGAAAGGTCAGTCGTTTTACCAGGGCATCATCCTGGATAACTGGCGATACGGCGGTCGCCTTGTCTGGGGTCCGGTAACGGAAGATCCGTTTTACAAGTGGCACGAGAACAAAGGACAATTCCAGAAGGTCCTGAACAGGCGCGTGCCGCCGAGGCCTACCCCAAACCCTCCGATAACTTCGACGAAGCCAGCCAGTCCCTAGACAGCTCTGACTTGATACAGAAAAGACCGGTTACCCTGGGCCCGGTGGTGGCGTTGGCTGCGGCTTTCTCTTTAGAACGCGGTTCGGGGTAGGAGTAGGTTTGGGCGTATTAGTCTGCGGCGTTTTTGTGCGCGTGATGACAGGCGGCGGCGTAGGTGTAGGATTCTGATTGGTAGTAGCCGGCGGCTTGGTCGTTCCCGGCGGTTGGTTGGTCGGAGGATTGCGAATAGGATGCGGAGTTACCGTAGGATTAGACTTAGGACCGCGTGGAGGGAAATTGATTATACCAGGCACATTGATGGAAATATTTGGCCCGGTGTAGACAGGCGCTGGCGGTGGCGGTGGCGCCTGTTGGGCGGCAGCCATGATAAGGGGCGCGCTAGGCAGCGGCTTAAAGTCGGTAATCAGCGGATGAGTTCGCATGAGCTGATTGATGTCGAAGTTCACCGGCATCGGTAACGTGGTCGCGCCCGGCGGAACATCGAGCATCTGACCGGCCATGACCTTGCGCCAATCGCCCGGTTTCTTCTTGAGGGCTACACGCGAAGAGCCTTCCAAGTTATAGACCTTGTTTCGTCCGCCGTGGCTTCCCTCGAAGATAACAGTAGTTCCGGTGATAGCTACGGTCACGGCACTGCTTCGGATGGTGCCGCCGCCGGAATCCTTTGGGACGCGCAACAGGATCGACCCGCTCTCGACGTTGGCCGTGCGGCCGGACTTGTTGAAACTGAAGACCGTATTCGCGCCCAACCGAGTGATGGTGAGATCAGGGAAGGTTAATTCCGAGCGCGACTCGCCTCCGGTGCGGATCCCGGTGTCCTCAGAAACCTTATCGTTCAACGCCGCCTCACGCGCGGCAGCATCCGCCGGGAGAAGCTTCACTTCATGGATGATTTGGGTGACGCGCGCTTCTTTGGAAGAGGCGGCGATCGCGCTCGGATAGGGTAGGATAACGGCGACGCACGCCAGGGAGCCGCTCAGGATTTTTGAAACAGGGTGCATAGGACGTCTTAAGTTCGGGTACGACCCGAAAATGAGTCGTTCTCGTGTGAATGTCGAGGCGAAACGGATTCAGAAACCGGGCGCCTTCGTGCTCGCGATCATGCTCATGATCTTGTGAGCGACGGTGCTTCTCTAAAAAGGATTATGATCAGGATCAAGATCACGAGCAGGAATGAGCCGCAGGCTCATTGACCCATCATCGGCACGCCCGCATAGTGCACCGCTTTATGTCGATCGAGCTGACCCGAAACTTCTGCATCATCGCGCATATCGATCACGGGAAGACGACGCTCTCCGATCGGTTGCTCGAACGCACGGGCACCATTCACGAGCGCGATAAACAGGACCAGCTCCTCGATTCGATGGACCTCGAGCGCGAGCGCGGCATCACCATCAAGGCCCATCCAGTGGCGATGCGTTACACGAGCAAGTCGGGCGAGCAATATCGGCTCAACCTTCTCGATACGCCGGGACATGTCGATTTCGCCTATGAAGTTTCGCGCTCCCTCGCCGCGTGCGAGGGCGCGCTTCTCATCGTCGACGCCGCCCAGGGCGTGGAAGCGCAGACCGTGGCGAACGTGCACCTCGCGCACAAGCAAGGGCTGACGATTATTCCGGTGATCAACAAAATCGACCTGCCCAACGCGGACGTTCCGTCAGTCCATCGGCAACTGGAAGAAATCCTCGCCATTCCCGCCGAGGAAGCGATCGATGCCAGCGCGAAGATGGGGATCGGCATCGACGAAATTCTAGAGGCGATCGTCGCGCGCATTCCCGCGCCGGCGAAACCGAAGGACGAAGTGCTCCGCGCCCTGGTCTTCGATTCCGTCTTCGACGTTTATCGCGGCGTGGTCGGCTACGTCCGCGTCGTCTCCGGGAAAATGGAACACGACCAGGCGATCAAGCTGATGCGGAACGACGCGCGCTACGAGATCAAGGAAGTCGGCGTCTTTACCCCGAAGATGTATCCGCAGCCGCGCTTGAATGCGGGCGACGTCGGCTATTTCATCGCGAACATCAAATCGACCGCCGAATTAAAAATCGGCGACACCATCACGGACGCGCGCCACTCCGCGGCCGAGCCGCTGCCCGGTTTCCAGGAAATCCATCCGATGGTTTTCAGCGGCATTTATCCAATCAACACTGCCGACTTCGAGCACTTGAAAGCCGCGATCGGAAAATTGCGCCTGAACGATTCCGCCTTCGTGTATCAACCGGAAAGTTCCGTCGCTCTCGGTTTCGGATTTCGCTGTGGCTTTCTCGGTCTGCTCCACATGGAGATCATCCAGGAACGGCTCCGTCGCGAGTACGACATGGATATTATCGCCACGTCGCCGAGCGTGATCTACGAAATCGTGACCACCCGCGGCGAGACCTTGCTCATCGATAATCCGGCGCATCTGCCCGACCCGAGCGTCATCGATGAAATCCGCGAGCCGATCGTAAAAGCCTACGTCCTTTGCCCAAACGAAAATATCGGCGACATCCTTCAGCTCATCTTGGAAAAGCGAGGAAATATGGATCACACCGAGTCGCTCGATACTCGCCGGGTCATGCTCCACTGCGAGCTGCCACTGAACGAAATCCTGGTTGATTTCAACGACAAGATTAAGAGCATCACCCGCGGTTACGGCTCGATGGATTACGAGCATGCCGGTTATCGCACCGCGAAATTGGTCAAGCTCGACTTGCTCGTGAACGGCGAGCCCGTCGACGCTTTCTCGACCATCGTCCATCGCGATCGCGCCGAGAGCCGCGGCCGGATGCTGGCCGCCAAATTAAAGGAAGTCATCCCGCGTCAGCTCTACCAGGTCGCCATCCAGGCCGCCATCGGGGGAAAAATTATTGCGCGCGAGAGTGTTTCCGCGTTGCGAAAAAACGTAACCGCGAAATGCTACGGCGGCGATATCACCCGCAAACGCAAACTGCTGGAGAAACAAAAAGAAGGCAAAAAGCGCATGAAAAGCATCGGCAAGATCAACATCCCCCAGGAAGCCTTCATCCAGGTCCTCAAGGCGCAGTAAGCTCGGTGCCGGGAGACGTGCTTCTGCGCGTCCCATTTGTTGCGGCTCGCGTGGCGCTATTAAGTAAACCGATGAGAGCCGAGACGGACCACGCGAAGATCGACGCGTTTATGAAAGCGTTGGCGCAGCGCGTGAACGGCCCAGGGCGTATTTATTTCACCGGCGGCGGGACGGCGGTTCTGTATGGCTGGCGTGACACGACCATTGACCTCGACCTCAAGGCCGAGCCCGAGCCGCCCGGTTTCTTCGAAGCCATTGCCGCGCTCAAGGACGGGATTGATCTTAATATCGAACTGGCTTCGCCGGATGATTTCCTTCCGGCACTGCCGGGCTGGAGGGATCGAAGCGTGTTCATCGCACGCCACGGTGAACTCGATTTTTATCATTACGATTTTTACGCGCAGGCATTGTCGAAGATCGAACGCGGTCATACTCGTGATCTGGAGGACGTCCAGGCGCTATTGGCGCGAGAACTAATCCTTCCGCAGCGCTTGTTGGAGTTGTTTCACGCCATCGAGCCGGAGCTGATTCGTTATCCGGCAGTCGATCGATTCTTCTTACGCTCGGCAGTTCTTGCGCTGGTCGAATGACCACCGCACCATTACGGCGCAGTGATTGACTCGACCACAGTGTCTCAGCTCCCCGGGGCGGAACTGGTCTTGCCGGGTCTGACAGACCTGGCAGCAGGCCGGCTTACCATCGAGGCTTGTCTGGTCAGCATCGCGCGTCCGGCGATCGAGAAAAGTGGTCTGGCGGAAAGCTTCCTTCCGCTTCGCTACGTGAACGCGCCGGAGCAGACGCTCTATAAACTATTGGGGCAGGAAGACGGTGACGCCTACAGCCGCTATAACTCGCTCTTGCGCCGGCTCGTCAGCTTCGAACGCGCGTTGCGCCGCAGCGCTGGATAGCACCAGCGTTGGCTTTTAGCCGGCGACAATCCTTGTTTTGCAAAGCCGGTGAAGCGGCTACCTTCCGCGAGTGTTCACCAGGAAATACGTTAAGCACGGGCACCTCCTGATTCGACATGCGGAGAAATTAGTCCGGTATCGCCGCGATGTTTTGACCGAGATCGCGATTGCCGATTTCGATCGGCAGATCGGGGCGCTGCGCCAGAGCTTGAAGGAGCGCGACGAAGCAAAGGCGAAAGAAGAATCCGACCGGCTGCACGACTTGTATGTGAAGTATTTGCCGGCGCCAAAAGATGCTTCCTGGCGCGAGAACGTGGAGGTCATTCTCGTCGCCGTAGTGGTTGCGATCGGGGTCCGCTCTTATTTTCTCCAGCCGTTCAAGATCCCGACGGGCTCGATGCAGCCGACGCTGAACGGGATCATCGGCCACCGCGCTTTTGTCGCGAACGAAGCGGAGATTACGGCCGATCAAAAACCGCAGTACGAGAAACGGGCCGATGGCTGGTATTGGAAAGATTATCCGGCGGACGGGTCGAAGCCAAACATCCTGCGCCAGATCGCGGAGTACTTTATCCTGGGCCGCAACTACATCAACGTTGTCGCAGCCGAGGACGATATGATCGTCCAAATAAATCCGAAGAAGTACGGGTTCTTCTTCACGTTTTCGGAGATCGTTGGCCAGAAGGAGAGTTATCTCGTCTATGTGCCGCCGGACACGTTGAAGCAGGATTTCAAAGTCTCGCTCGGCAGTCGCTATAAGAAAGGTGAAGTCATCGCGCGGGGCGCAGTCGATACCGGCGACCAGGTTTTTGTCGACAAATTCACTTACAATTTTGTCCGGCCTCATCGCGGGGACGTGTTCGTTTTTCGGACCGATGATATCCCGGATATCCCGGGCGATCCCGAGACGGGCGAACATTCCTTTTACATCAAACGCCTGGCCGGTGTGCCGGGCAACACCCTAAGGATCGATCCGCCGCTGCTCTACGCGGATGGCAAGCTTTCGGAAGGTTTCGGATTTGCGCGCGTCATGTCGGCGAAGCCGCCTTATCATGGTTATACCTCGGGTCCTTTGCACAAGTACCTGTCGGACCCGTCGCAGACTTTCACTGTGCCGCCGCACAGTTATTTTGCGATGGGCGATAACAGCGCGCACAGCTTCGACAGCCGATGGTGGGGTCCGGTGCCCGAGCCGAACCTGGTCGGGCGCGGGCTTTTCGTTTACTGGCCCTTCACCTGGCATTGGGGAATCATTCGTTAGGCCAGACTGATGCTTTCGAGCATTCCGCGCATTTACCCGCTGCTCGGGCTCTGCGTCGGCTATGTCATCGTTCTCTTTTTCAACCCGGTCCGGCTGGCGCTGCGCGACGGGTTGCGCTGCATCCTGCGCTTCAAGCGCGTCTGGCTCACGTTCGTCCTTCTTGGCTTCGCCTACTCGGTTTTCCAATTCGTCACTTTCACGCCGTTCCACGGTCTCGCGGACCTCGACTTCAGCCAGGTCATGGCGCCGGGAAGCTGGGAATGGCCGGCCTTCGTCGAGATTTGGCGCGAAGTCCCGTTGCCCACGCTCGAAGGCGTCGCGGGGATTTTCGATAACGCCACCACCACTTATCCGCTTTCGGTTATCGCAGCGGCGTTATTGCTTGTTAACTGGCGTGGCTTGCACGGCGCGCTGGTCCGCGCGCTCGGCAAGCGCTACGGCTTTTGGGGTTATCTGATTTACTTGGTCCTCTTAATCAGCGCGCTCGCTGCGCTGGTGAAACCGATCGTGTTCTGGCGATTGCCGGTCTGGGGAACCACCGAACCGGTTGCGCAGATGCTGAGGATTTCCGCGACCGTGGACGCGGTGGCGTTTATTTTCGAATACCTCTTCGGCGTTTACATCCAAGTCTACCTCATCACGGTTTGTCTGGCCTGGATCAAAGGACTCAGCTTCGGCGAACAGGATTTGTTCGGCTTCGCCATGCGGCGATTTAGTTACGTCCTCGAATGGGCAGGCATCGTCGTGATCGTGAGCACTGTGATTGTCCGCGGCCCGCTCCTGCTGGCCTATTTCATGAATGTGCCGGACGTGCTCGATTATCTGCCGGGCGAGCGCTTCATCATGTGCGCGCTCATCATTGCGTTCTGTTCCATGCAAGTCTCGCTCGTTTTGCATAACGAGACGTTACGGGCGGCGTTCCAGGCCCATAAGGAATTTGTCCGGACGAATCTTTTCCGGCTCGGCTGGTTTCTCCTGATCGCCGCAATCCATTATTTTTTCCTGATCACTGCCGACGCGATCGTGCGCGGCGCGGTCGCCAACCGCACCGTGGGAATAATCACCTGGAAAATAATTTACGTTTGTTTGCGCGGACTTGTGACGGGCTGGCTGCTCGCGTCGTGGGTCTGCCTTTTTCGGCAATGCGAAACCCGGCGCGCGAACCAGGAGAAATGGATCCAATCCGAGATTGAATATTAGACCGTGAACGCGGCCAAGATCACGCGCGACAGTAAATCGAATCTCGCGCTCGCTTTCGTCGCGCTCGGGCGGGAACGGCGAAACGATATCACCATCTTCTATGCGTTTTGCCGCGTCATCGACGATATCGTCGATTCGTCCGAGTCGACTATCGAACAAAAAGCGGGCGAGCTGCGCACCTGGCGAAAATGGATTCGCGAATCCACGGCCGACGAGCCCGCGCTCGCTCGCGATCTGCGTAGTCTCTACTCCAAATACGCGATCACGCCTCCGATGCTCGACGAGATCATCGACGGGGTGGAAATGGATTTGGGTAGCGTCCGTTACCAGACCTTCGAGGAATTGCGGCTGTACTGCTATCGCGTGGCGAGCGCCGTCGGACTGGTGAGCATCGAGATTTTCGGGTATCGCAACGCCGGATGCCGCGATTACGCGATCCAACTGGGGTTGGCTTTGCAAACGACCAACATCATCCGCGATGTCGGCAAGGACTTGAACAACGGACGGATTTATCTGCCGCAGGAAGATCTCGCGCGGTTCGATTATTCCGAGGCGAATTTGCAGGCGCGCCAATACAACGACGCATTCGTGCAGCTAATGGAATTCGAAAGCCAGCGCGCGGAAGAATTTTTCGCGCGGGCCGCCGCGCTGCTGCCGCGAGAAGATCGCCGCTCAATGGTGGCCGCGGAAATCATGGCGTCAGTCTATCACGCCTTGTTGCGCCGCATGAAAACGGACCGATTTCGCGTGTTCGATAAAGAATACAGGCTCAGCAAGATCGAAAAAAGCGGCCGCGTTGCCGGACAACTTCTTCGGCTTTGTTTGAATGCGCGGCGCTGATTTTCCGTCAGAATGTTTCCCGAACATTTAGATAACATGAAGAAGAAAATCCCTTGCATCATTGCCATCGCGCTGTTCGTCGCGGTCGCTTTCACATCGTGCGAAACTGCAACGGGCCAGGGCGCGGGCTGGGGCGCAGCAACCGGCGCGGTCCTCGGTGGCCTCGCATCACACCGCGTCGAGGGGGCGGCGGTCGGCGCATTGATCGGCGCCAATACCGGCGCGATCATCGGCGCGTCGATCGACGAAGCGAATGCAGTCCGTTACGGTCCGCCGCCGCGCGGCGGTTTCCCGTTTGCGCGTCCCACGGAACGTCCCGGGTTTTACGTGAGCCCGTATCCGCCGCATCAGATTTACAATTTACGTCACGTTCCGCCCGGCGGTCTCGTCGACGACGAAGTCGGCGGCGGTTATTTTCGAAAGCCGTAACGGGTAGGGCGAGACGCCGTCGAGCCGCCGTGGTTTGGCGTGTTTCTCTCGGCGGGCTCGACCGCGTCTCGCCCTACTCCTTGCGCAGCGAGTTGACGATCGCCTGCGCTTCGTCGGTCATCTTGAGCAGCTCCGGCCAGCTGCGATGATAATTTTCGCCCGGCAACTTCCTCGTCGCGTCGAACCCCATGTGCGACCCGATATTCTGCGAGGACGGCGCGTGATCGAGTGAATCGCTCGGGTTCCGAATGATCGTGCTGTCGCGCTCCGGGTCGGTGTTCGCGCATAAACGAAAGAGGACTTCGCTCGTGTTATGCACGTCGCAATCTTCATCCACCACCACGATGTATTTGCTGAACATCATCTGGCCCATGCCCCAGAGGCCGTGCATCACTTTGAAGGCCTGATACGGATACTGTTTCCGGATGCTCACGAAGACGAGGTTATGGAAAACGCCTTCGGGTGGCAGCGTCATGTCCACCAGTTCCGGGAAATTCATTTTGAAGACTGGCAGAAAAATCCGCACGGTCGCGTCGCCCATGTAAAAATCTTCCATCGGCGGAATGCCGACGATGGTGGTAGGATAAATCGCGTCGCGCCGGTGGGTGATGGCAGTAAGATGAAAGACCGGGTAATCCTCGAGCGCCGTGTAGAAGCCGGTGTGATCGCCAAACGGTCCTTCCGGCCGCATCTCGCCGGGTTGAACGTAGCCTTCGAGAACGAAATCGACATCGGCCGGCACTTCGAGCTCGATCGTCTTGCACGGCACCAGTTCGACTGATTTCTTGCGGATGAATCCCGCGAAAAGAATTTCATCGAGCCCGTCGGGCAACGGCGCGGTGGCCGCGAACGTGTAGGCCGGATCGCCACCCAGACAGACCGCCACCGGCATCCGCTCGCCGCGTTCGTAGTAACGCTTCCCATGGCGCGCCCCGACCTTGTGCACTTGCCAGTGCATACCAGTCGTTAGGTCGTCGTAAACCTGCATCCGGTACATCCCGACGTTACGCGCCCCTGTTTCCGGATCGCGCGTGTGCACATTTGGCAACGTGATGAACCGCCCACCGTCCTTCGGCCAGCATTTCAAAATCGGCAGATCTTTCAGTGAGAACTCCGCGCCAGAATTTGGAGCTTGGGATTTGGAGCTTGGGATTTGCTCAAACAGGTGCACTGCTTCCTGACACGCGCCGTCCCTGACATGCTTCGGCCTCGCGTGCAGCAGGTTCAGTCCTTGTTTGAGCAGGCTCCAGCCTTCCCGCAAATCTGTCGGCGGTTTCGCCTTCAGAATAAGCTGAATTTCCTGGGCGAGATCTTCGACACTGTTGAGCTTCAGAGCCATCGCTATTCGCCGGCGCGATCCCATCGTGTTGATGGCAACTGGAAACTGCGACTGCTTGCCATCGATCGTCGGCTTCTCGAAGAGCAGCGCCTTCCCGCCGTCGGGCGATTTCATTTCGCGGTTCGCCCATTCGCTGATGACCAGATCGGTCTCGACGGGCACCGAAACGCGCGTCAGTTCGCCGGCCCCGTCGAGCGCCTCGAGGAATTGGCGAAAAGAGCCGTAAGCCATCGCCCAAAGATGGCGTTTCCGCGACGGAACAACAAGTCTGGCGGCGTTAGCGCGATCAGTAACGCGGCTGCGTCATGACCTGAATCGAAACGACTCGGCCATTCTGGAACGTTACTGTCTTCGATGGATACGCGACGCGCGGCGGAATGTAGGAATAGAAAAACGGGTCGTAAAACGGATCGCCGATGACGGCGAAGCGATGATGCCCATGATTATGGAAGACCACAGCGCCGCCGAAATACCCACCGTAACCGAACGGTCCGTAGGGATACGGATAGGGCGAGTTCGCGTAATAGTAGTCGTTGTAAATCCAGGTCTCGACCGGTTTCCCGCGCGCGATCCCGGTGGCTTTCTGGTCCGGCGCTCCCCACGCGACCCAGACCGCGTTCTGCGACATGCCCTCGCGAATTTTACCTGCTTTCACCAGCTCTTGGTCCTGCGGCGAAAGAGTTTGGAAAATTTCCGGATGATCCGAGATCCGCGTTTCGGTTGTCGAACAACCGTTGAAAAGAAATGCGCTGGCGCAAAGGCCGACAGTCAGCGCCCGAAGAAAAATTTGACGCTTCATGTTGAAAAACATACGACGCTCCCTGGTTGAGTCAATTGGACTGCCTTGATTCAATCGTAACACGACCGTAACCTTTCGGCTCGAATGGAAGATCGATACGGCCACCGCATTTCTTATCTGCGCGTGTCGATCACGGATCGTTGCAACGAGCGGTGCACCTACTGCATGCCTCACGAATTGCAGGAGTGGCTCGCGCGCGAAGACGTGCTGACTTACGAAGAAACGCTACGCCTCATTCGCATCGCAACGGAACTCGGCGTTTCGAAAGTTCGCATCACCGGTGGCGAACCGCTCACCCGCCGCGATGTCCTCGGTTTTATTCAGCGTTTGCCGGCGATTCGCGGGATCAATGACATCGGCATTTCGACGAATGGAACTTTGCTCGCGCGCGAAACAACGCCGGGCACGACGATGGCGGCAGCTCTTCGCGCGGGCGGCGTCAATTCCATCAATGTTTCGCTCGATACGCTCGATCGCGAGGCGTACGCGCAAACGACCGGCCGCGATTTTCTGCCGCAAGTCCTGGATGGCATCGATGCCGCCATCGCGGCGAGGTTTCCGCTCATCAAGCTCAATTGCGTCCTGATGCGCGGCCGCAACGAAGAGCAGCTCATCCCGCTGGTGGAGTTCGCGGCTGCGCGCAATCTCATCCTGCGTTTCATCGAGCTGATGCCGGTGAGCCACAGCGAGGTCCTCGACGAAACGAATTTCCTGCCGATCGCGGAAGCGCGTCGAAATCTCGAAGCGCATTTCGGCGCTTTGATTCCAGAGCCGGCCTTCCGAACGAACGGGCCGTCGACCTACTACAAGATCGGGAACCGCACCCAGCAGCGGATCGGTTTCATCGGCGCGATGACGAACCTCCATTTCTGTGAGAGCTGCAACAAACTGCGGCTGACCTGCGACGGGAAACTGCGCCCGTGCCTTGGCAGTTATCTCGAGTTCGACATCCTCAAAGTGATGCGGGCCGGCGCGAGCGACGACGAGCTGCGGCAGTTTTTTCTCGATGTCGTTGAACGCAAACCGGAGCAGCACGATTTCCGGACGAACTATCAGCCGGGCCGAATGATGGTGGCGATCGGGGGGTGAAACGCCTCACGCACATTGCGGCCGATGGCCGGGCCCAGATGGTGG
>Ga0182000_10000147_pt1 | contig 13532 bp, 12 predicted proteins | sample BulsoiMagMametaG_FD_120484 | JGI IMG/M metagenome (GOLD analysis project Ga0182000, IMG submission 120484) | Bulk soil microbial communities from Mexico - Magueyal (Ma) metaG | ecosystem: Environmental > Terrestrial > Soil > Agricultural land | place: Mexico: Magueyal, Guanajuato | collected...
ATCAGGCACAACCCGCGTAAGCACACTCAGGTTCACAACCAAACACCTCCTTCGATTTCACTCAGTACTTATATGCGCTCTGCACATAAGCGAGATTAACACGATGACCCTGGCGGTTAAAGGGTTTCGGGGGCGTTGTGACGATTTGTTATCGTGCTGTTACTTGGTTGTTGCTTTCTCCGGATTCGAGCCTTGCTGGGGAGGGTCGGAACCTGAGAGGTACAGGATCGTCTCCGCTTTGTGAACCACGTTCTTAGTTCTCAGGGAGCCCCGATCTCAAGAACACTCGCTCCTCACATCATACCAACTCGCCACTCGCCACCATCTGCACCTTGCCACCGACGTCGACCCCTATCTCGTCTCCATCTCTGCTCGCCCGCAGGTACAGGAGCGAGGGGCGGTCGATCTCATAACCCTGCTCTACCCGCGTGTCTACGGAGTCGGTTCCCAGGTAGCCGTGTTCGAGCAGGTAAGCGGCCAGGCAACCTGCGGCGCTGCCGGTCGCCGGATCTTCGGGGACACCGAGGTCGTTTGCGAACATGCGGGCCGAGAGGTCGCCTGGACCGTCGTCGTGCGGTTCCGGGCAGAAGACGTACAGGATCTTTCCTGGGTCGGCCACCTCTGCGTAGCGTTCCCAATCGATCTTGCAGCGCCGCAGGGCGTCCAGGTCTCTCAGCGGGACGATAAGTGCAGGGAGTCCGGTGGATACTTCTTGCACGGGAGAGCGATCGTCGAGGTCCGCCGTTTCGAGATTCAGAGTTCGGGCGAACAGGGCAGAGTCGAGGATCGCTCCGAAGGTGGGTGGGAGCTGGCGCATCCAGAGAACCTCGCCGAAGGTCACGGGGATCTCACCGGCCTTCAACTTCAGGGTGATACGCTCGACTGGACTGGCGAGTATCTCGTGCTGGATCACGTACGCCGTACCGAGGGTGGGATGGCCGGCGAAGGGCACCTCATCAGAAGGGGTGAAGATGCGGATGTCGTAGCCACCTTCAATCTCCTCTTCCGACAAAACGAAGGTCGTCTCAGAGTAGTTCATCTCCAGGGCAATCTTCTGAAGTCTCTCATCTGGCAAGCTGGCGCCGCCACGAACGACGGCGAGCTGGTTGCCCGCGTATTTCTCTTCGGCGAAGACGTCCACGATGTAGAACTTCATGACATCGACTCCTCTCCTGGAAATTCAGGGGCTGGCATGACTACGGAGTAGTCGTGGTCTTCCGTACCTTAATCAGTACCTGGGCAGAGGCCCTCCGGCATCTTCAAGGACGTAGTCGTCGAACATACGTCGCGCGATGTCTGGAAGATCTTTCGCGACGTCCTCGTACATGCCAGGGTCTTCTCTCAGATCGTAGAGTCTTGCTTCCGTCCCGTCGTTGCGGCTCATCATGGCGTACTTCTCGTCCCTGGTGAAGACGTGGTCATGGTATCCGAGTGTGAAGTGGGGCCTCGCCTCCGGCTCTCCGCCTTCCAGCATCACAGAGAGATCCTGGCCATCCAACGGTTGCGGAGGTTCGATCCCGAGGAACCCGAGTATCGTAGGCGCGACGTCGTGGGTGGAGGCATAGTAGTCGCTAGTCGTCCCCGCTCCCTTACCGTCCTGATGGCGGATCAGGAACGGGATGTCCGTAACCTCAGGCCAGAGAGTGGAGGGAAGCTTACCTACGACGCCGTGTTCCCCGTGAGCGACGCCGTGGTCGGAGAGGAGTATGAGGAGGGTGTTGTCGAAGAGATCCAAATCTTCCATCCTGTCCAGAAAGCGGCCGAGCCAGCGGTCCGTCATCGTCACCTCGCCCGAGTAGAGGGCTCTCATGCGCCGGATCTGCCGCCCGCTAAGGTACTCGCTGCCCCCGTCGACCGGCGCGAAAGGCTCGGGGCCGTCGTAACCCTCATCGTACATATCTACGTACTTACCGGGAGGGTCCCACGGCGCGTGAGGATCGTAGCAGTCCACCGTAAGGAAGAAAGGTCTCTCAGATGTGGTGGCCTTAAGGAACTCGGATGCTCGGGTAAAGACCTGCGGGGAGAACCAGTCCTCTTCTGATTTGCGGTACGCCGTATTAGCGAAGTACCGCTGGAAGTACGCCCTGCTCCCCGTTCCCAAAACGGCTCTATTCACTAGCGCCTGCTCGACCTTCCCGGGAGGGCAGGTATAGATTGGTCTGTAGCTGTCCGTGGTCTGCCCCCGGATAAAATCGAAGGCTTCGAAGCCACGCTGGAAATTCATGGAGGCGTCGTACTGCTGCAGGTTATCGGTGACGAACAGCGTCTCGTAGCCCGCGCTTCGCAGAGTCTCAGCGAGGGTGATCTGGTCGTTGGGGATCGGCTGCCAGCCCTGCAGACCGACGTCTATGCCCTTGTAACGTCGCCAGTTCTCGAAAGGCCAGGTCCTGAGACCCGTGTGTATGGCCCTCCTCGCGCAGATCGTCGGCGCGGACTCGGGATAAGCCCTACTAAAGCGCAGGCTCTCTGCTACGAGGGCGTCCAGGTTGGGGGTCTGGATCTTCTCATTACCGTAGGCGCCAACGTGATCCTTCCTCAGGCTATCCATGATGATCAGCACCACGTTGGTGTCCTTGTCCGCGGTCGGGGTCTTGCCTGGGAGGTCAGGGAGTACGCTCGTACTTCCGCACCCGGCGAGCAACGATGCCCCGGCTACCCCCGCGCCAGACATCTTCAAGAACTCTCTTCGCGTTAACGTCCGCCTCAGTCTCTTCTCCTGCATACCGCTCGCTTGCACAGGCAATCATAGGGCAAGTTCAGTGGAAGCCTCATCGTACCCGGGATCGCTGCGGGCCAAGCACGCGGAGGAGCAGTGTGACCCAGGTCAAGCCGGTGTACAATCTGTGCATGACGGTCTTTCGCTACGGGCGGCAGCACTTCGAGGAAGGGGAGTACGTACGCCGCGTGGAAGCGACGCCGGGCGACGACCTCGACCCCGTAGTTCGCATCGTGGAGGACCTGGGGACCGTCGAGATCCCCTGCGGTAAAGTAGATTGCCGCAGTAATTGCCTGGAATACCTGGTCAGCGCCACCAGCGGGCGCAACGACTACACCCTGGCCGAGTGCAAGATCTCCGCGCTAGTAAGCATAATTTAGGCTACTCAGCTTTCGCGTGCACGAGCTCTGGCTGACGACAAGCGAAGGCGTCAGGCTGAGCGTGCTGAAAGGCTATTCCTCCCAGGAGAAGCCTTTCTGTACCTGTGGTCTTTCGGCAGCGTAGAGTCGTTGGAGCGCACCTCCGGCCAGGGGAGAGAGGAAGAGCCCGGCGAGGCCCGCCGGCAGAAGGTCGCGGGCGATGGTCCAGGCCACGAGGAGCGGCACTCCCGGCGGATGGTTGGAATGTCCTATGAGGCGTAGAGGGTCGAGGACGCCGCCGCCAGGTAGGATACCTGCAGCGTAGACGACGAGGGTTAGGATGCCGGATATAAGCCCTGTCAGCAGCGCAAGCGCAAGGCTGAGAACGAAGCGGGGACCAGAACCTTCAGAACGTCCGGGCCACAGGAGCAAGGCGCCACCGAATATGGGGCCTGCGATGAGTCCCGCGAGCAAGCCGACGCCCATGTAGACGAGGGCCAGCGTGGTCAGGTCCCCCTCGCTGCTCTGTCCGCCCTGCAAGATCAGGAGCACGAAAGGCTCAGGGAACAGCGATTTGACGAACATGAAGCCCACGCCATAGACGGCCCCTATCCCCAACATCCGCAGGAGGATCATGGTCCACCCGCCACGCGGTCGGGGAAGATGAAGTATTGAATGCTAGTATTCGTCATCATGTTCTAGACTTTAACCTCCGAGGGCCGAAACGTCAGCAAGAGCTTTCACGAGGCGCCGTCTTTGCGCGCCGAGGGTACAATCGGCGGCATGCGACCAGTACAGGACCAGGCAGAGACGCGGCGCGTTCTCGCAAAGCGGGCGCGAGAGGCTGGCTTCGACCTCGTAGGCGTGGCGCGCGCTGAGCCTCTGCGTGAGGGCGGCGAGCGTCTGCGGGAGTGGCAGGAGGCGGGAATGGCCGCCGACATGGGCTACATGCACAGGCCCGTGGAGTTACTTTCAGATCCGAAGAAGCTACAGAAGAGCGCAAGGAGCGTGGTCTCTCTCGGGGTCTCTTACTATCCTGGGGACCATCCCGAGAACGCAGACGGAGGCAGGGTGGCGCGCTACGCGTGGGGCCTCGACTACCACGAGGTCATAAAGGGGAGGTTGTACCGGCTGAGGGAGGAACTCGAGGAAGAGCTGGGCGTCAGGATAAGAGCCCGCGGTTTCACTGATGCCGTGCCGCTCCTGGAGCGCTCCGCGGCCCAGCACGCGGGGCTAGGTTTTTTCGGGCGGAACTCCTGCCTTATAAACAACGAGATCGGGTCTTACTTCTTTATAGCTGACCTGATAGTGGACCTCGACCTCGACCCCGATCCGCCCGGCGAGGGGACCTGCGGACGCTGTACGCGTTGCATGAAAAGGTGCCCCACCAGCGCCATAAAGGCCCCCGGCGTCGTGGACGCCAGGCTCTGCATCTCGTACCTCACCATCGAGAACCGGGGTGAGATACCCCGCGACCTCCGTCCGAAAGTGGGCGACTGGGCCTTTGGGTGCGACGTATGCCAGGAGGTCTGTCCCTACAACAAGACGAAGGCGTCGAGGAGCCGCTGGCCAGAGTTCTCCGAGGAAGCCGGGTCGGGACCTTATCTGGAGATAGAGGAGGTTCTGACTATAAGGACAGACGAGGAGTTCGAGGATCGCTTTGGGGGGACCCCTCTCACTCGCCCTGGCCGGGCAGGCTTGTTGCGTAACTGCTGCGTGGCCGCAGGGAACTTGAAATTAGAGAAGGCTGCCCCCGTGCTCGTACGGGCCCTGTGCGAGGACCCTTCCCCGCTCGTACGCGGACACGCGGCATGGGCGCTGGGTGAGATCGGGGACTCTCAAGAGTCGCTGATGGGGGCATCCGAAACGGAGAAGGACCCGTGGTGCCTGCAGGAGATCCGGCTCGCGCTGGCGGGCGGGACCGCGAACGCTACCTTGGGTTAGAATAAGGAAACGATGGCGGACCAGATCAACTACTACGAGGTGCTCGGCGTCCCACGCGAGGCCTCCCAGGCCGAGATCCGGAACGCTTACCGCAACCTGGCCAAGGAGCGTCACCCCGACCATCCCGGCGGGAGCACGGAGGAATTCTCCCGGCTGCAGGAGGCTAACGCGGTCCTCTCCGACCCGAACCGTCGCCGCCAGCACGACGAAGCTCTCGACCTGGCCCACGCTGCCGATCAGCTTTCCAGCCTCAACCTGGACTTCGGCTCTGTTGAGGACGAGCTCTCCGCCAAGCGCAGAGAGCGCGAGTCAGGCGGTCCCTCCCTGGGCGAGCGGCTGAGAAGCCGCTTCGGCAGGAAAGAAGAGGATTCTTACGAGTCCCTGAGGAGAGAGGCGCGCGACTCCGGACGCGGAGGCGGGCGCAGGACCAGGGGCCGCTACGATGTTAGTGAGGCCCGCTGGTACGAGCCCCATCGCTTCGATCCCGAGCCTGTAACCCTCAAGAGCGGTGTCGTAAGCTTCGTCGCGGCCTTCCTCGCGTTTATCGCGATCGGCCAGATCGGGTGGTGGGCAATGGGACAAGATCCCGGAATCTTCGATTTCGTTACGGTCCTGGCCCCGTTCATGCCCATCCTGTACTCGCTGGTCGGCCTGGTCGTGGCTTACTTCGAGTTCAGGGCCGCGGGTTATGCGGCGCTGGCCCTGACCTTCGTGGCGGCCCTCGTCGTCGGCGGCCAGGGGCCTGAAGGGCTTTTGCAGTTCGCGACCCTTGGTATCCTCGTTCTGCTCGTAGTGGTTTACCTCGGCAACCGCCGCGAGAGCGCCGCCCGGCGCTGATCCAGACCCCTTAGAGGGAGCCTTCTGCCGATAAGCACCTCGGGACTAAAGCGCTTTATCTCCGACTAGAGTTCCCCGAATGATGGTACAGCCTGTCATCGATGTAATCCTGAACGTGCTCACCATTAGTGCAGGCACTTATTCGAAAGTCACTCGAAAATAGAGGTTGCGCCGCTGGCCTAGGCTCCTCTCTCCCTGGCTTCCCGTGCCATCTTTAGCAGACGGTCCATGTGCGAGGTCCGTAAGGAGTAGGGCAGCTCCTCGCGTCCGACGAAGCTCATCAGGTCGTCGAGACGTCTTATGTACTCGCGTAGCGCCTCGTCCTGGGTCATCTTCATGCGAGTAGTATAGCTGCTGCGGGGTATCATGCGGCCACAAGGAATCCCAGCACCGGAGGGTTGTGTGGCCACCGAGTTTCGCTCCATAGAAGACGCCGTCAGGGGCATCGAGCAGAGCACCTATGAGATCCAAACCGAGAGCAGGCTCGTCTACAGCGGCTTGAAGCGGGAGCAGAACATCGCCGAGGTCCTGAAGAAGTACGCCTGGCTCTACAACTCCGAGACAGTCCAGCGTGTCGAGGAGACGTACCGCGCAGAGACCAATCCGGAGAACAAAGAGCGACTGCGTCGAATCTACTACTACCTGCTCGAGGGCTATTTGGGGCAGCAGACCGCTCCCCAGGAAGACGAGCTCGTCTCCTTCGAGGCGGGCGCTACTGTGGAGGTTGATGGCGAGAGAATCCCCTACCATAACGTGCCCGTGCTGATCGCTGGCGAGCCAGACTTCGAGAGGCGCACCAGGCTGCGGGAGGCCTCGCTGGGGATCGTCGAGGCGACCAACCCGAAGCGTTTGGAGATCTTGCGCGCAAGTCTGGCTACGCTCGCGGATGAATTCGGCCACGCCAACTATACTGCCTACAACGCAGAGAAGCAACGGATCGACTACAGCCTGCTGCGCTCGCGCTTGGAGAACTTCCTTTCAGGGACGGAGGAGACCTATGCGGCACTGATGGGCCGTTGGGTGGAGGAGACGACGGGCCGGAGGCTGGGCGAGATCGGCAGCCACCACTTCTCCTACATCAGTCGCGTGCCTCAGTATGACGAGTACTTCCGCAAGGACGGGCTACTCGGGACCTATGAACGAACACTCTCGGGGCTGAGCCTCGACCCCGCGTCGCAGAAGAACATCCACATAGACAAAGAAGAGCGTGCCACCAAGAACCCCAGGGCTCGCTGCTACGCTCCCGATCCTCCGGAAGAGGTTCACCTCCTGATCAAGCCAGTGGGCGGCCTGGAAGACTACATGGCCTTCTTCCACGAGGCGGGACACGCCCAGCACTTCGGCAATGAGGACCCCACGCTCGATTACATCGAACGCGCCGTCTCCACGAGCTACGCCCTCACCGAGGTATACAGCTTCCTCCTCGAGCACCTCACCCAGAACCGGGCGTGGCTCACTGGGGTGGTCGGCTTGCCGGAGGTGACCGCAAGGGAGGTAGCTTACCACGCAGGGCTCACTGAGCTCTTCTTCGTACGTCGGTACGCGGCCAAACTCGCTTACGAGCTTGATTTCTTCGAGGACCCGCTAGCGGAAGGGCGCAACCGGCGACTCTACACCACGACCCTGTCCGCCGCGACGCACTTTGTGTACACGCCCCAAAACTACCTGAACGACATGGACCCCGGCTACTACTCCGCCGACTACCTGCGAGCTTGGATTACTGAAGCAATGCTCAGGAGCAACTTAGAGGAATCCTATGGTGAGGACTGGTTCGCTTGCCCTGAGGCAGGCGAGCTCCTGCGCGGCCTCTGGGCTACAGGGGAGAAGAAGGAGAACGAGGACGTCGCCCGCGCGATAGGCTGCAAGCCGTTCGACACCAGCTACCTCGTCGAGCAGTTCCTCGGTCTCGCGTAGAGCAAGAGCCAGCACGCGTTCTGCACCCGAGGACACCGTCCTGCGCGTCAGATTACCTAGAGCAGCCGAAACCCGTTGCCTACCTTGTCCGGACGGGGATCTCGACGCCTTCGAAGGAGCCGTCCCGGCCGTTCTCGGTTCCGACCTTCAAGAGCCCCTTTTTCGGCAACGATGGCAGATCCAGGGTGGCTTCGAAGTATCCCCAGGTATGATGACCTCTGTCGTTGCCAAGGACGATCCTACGCACCAGGATATTTCCGTCCGAATCGATCAAGGTAATGGCGTTCGCGGCTTCGGAGTTGCGAGAGTAGCCATTTACTGTTAGGGGGTCTGAGATACTGGCGTGCGGACGGGGCTCGACGAGGACCGTGTCGCCGCCCTCCGCGGGGAGCGGTGCCTTCAGGTCTCCCTTCGGCTCGAAGTCGACGACGAGGCGTGCGGGGTCCTCCAGCTCGACGACCCTGTAGAGGAACGTCTCGCGCGTGAAGATGTCCATGAACATACCCCCCTCGGGGGCGCGCACGACGTGGAAACTCTCGAGCAACCCATCGCCGAATTCACCATCCGATACGCACGTCGCGCTGGCCGAAGGCAGGGTTACGCGCTGAAGGCCTTTGCCCTCCTGGCTTACGAGATTCCACTCCGGCACGGGACCGGCGGGCTCAAGGCCGGTGCCGAGGTCGATTACTGCCCGCTCGTAGTCCTCGTTAACCTCGTAGCGCACCGCCAGTACAGTGTCAGCATCGTAGCCGGAACCACCGCTCGCCTGCGGCTTCGCGACGAAAGGGATAACAGAGGAGGCGTCAGTAGCCCCGGCGAGATCGCCCTCGATCTGCGAAGCCCCGATGGTAGTGGCCTCGGGCATGCCTCCGGTACCCGACAGCTTTTCTTCCGAGGTCTTCGCGTGAGAGCCCGACGCGGCCCCGGCTGAAGCCTCTACGGACTGGACCTCCGGACCCGCATTCAGGCAGCCGGCGCAGAGCGCCACCGCCAGGAGCGAGAGGGCGGAAATCCGCCTCACCTCCAACCCGCATCGGGTCACGGTCGCACGTCTACATCATAATGTTCGGTCATCGGCGCGGGCTATTATAGGTGCGTGAACCTTGCGAGACGTTTAACGCGGTGTTGCGCTCTTGTTACGATGCTTGAGAACTTGCTGGTCCTCACTCTAGACGCAGAGGAGCAAGAAAACATAATCGGACCACGGGACATAGAAGTCGCGCGGAGGCGTTTGCAGGGAGTGGCACTCCGCACACCCCTCGTGCCGTGTCCGCGCTCCGAGCAGGGCAGGGCGCTGTACTTCAAGCCCGAGAGCCTCCAGCCTACGGGCGCTTTCAAGCTGCGCGGCGCTTACAACAAGATCTCCTCCCTCTCCCCTAAGGATCGCCGCCGCGGGATCGTCGCCCACTCTAGCGGGAACCATGCTCAGGCCGTAGCCTACGCGGCCCTGGCCCTAGGAGTGAAGGCCACCATCGTCATGCCGCGGGGGGCATCTCTCGTGAAACTCGACGCGACGGCGGAGCTCGGGGCTGAGGTCGTTCTGGTCGGTCCTGGCAGCGCGGAGCGCTCTCGCAAGGCAGAGGAGCTTGCGGAGGAGCACGGCTACGTTCCTGTGCCTCCATACGACGATGAGGTTCTCATGGCCGGCCAGGGCACTATCGGGGCGGAGATACTAGAGGACCTGCCCGACGTGGAGACCGTGCTCGTGCCCGTCAGCGGTGGCGGGCTCATCGGTGGGATCTCGGCCGCCATCAAGTTGGCCCGTCCTGAAGTGAGAGTGATCGGGGTCGAACCCGAGCTCGCGGCCGACGCCAGAGCCAGCCTAAAGAGCGGAAGGCTCGTCGAGTTCCCGGCGGATCAGGTCGCCCGCACGGTTGCCGACGGCTTGCGCGTACAAAAGCTGGGCGAGACGCCCTTCGAGCATATCCGCGCCTTCGTCGACGACATCGTCGCCGTATCGGAAGAGGAGATCCTAAAAGCCATGCGCCGCCTGGTGTTGCGGGCCAGGCTGGTCGCAGAGCCGAGCGGGGCTGTGACGTTCGCCGCCTATCTGTTCCACAGAGAAGAACTGCCTACCTCTCGCCTCACCGTGGCAGTGATCAGCGGCGGCAACGTCGAACCGGGCCTCCTCGCCGAGGTCCTCTCCACCAGCTAAGGCCGGGAAAGCCGTTCAGCGTGGCGTGGTCTCGACAAGATCACCGACGTGGAGAGTACAGAGTGTGTCGTGGATCAGGTCGCGTCCGAAGACGGTCCCAAGCTCGGTCTTTCGGTAAGTCGCGAGCGTAAGCAGCTGCTGTAACGTCGGCGGCTTCAAGCTCAGGCCCTCACGTAACAGGATCGTCAGGAGAGATCTCGGCTTCGAGGTCAGAGATCTCCCTCCTGACCGCGGCGACGGCCCTTTCGATGGAGACTACGTAGCCCTCGGAACCGCAGCGGGCTTTGATCTCGACTCCTCCACTACTCAGGGAACGGGCTGTCAGGGTCAGGCGTAGGGGCGCCCCGATCAAGTCGGCGTCCTTGAACTTGGCTCCCAGGCTCTCGCGCCGATCGTCGTAGAGCACCTCGACGCCGGCGGAGACCAACGTCTCGTAGAGCCCTTCTGCCATCTCACTCGGCTCGGCTGCGACGAAGTGGACGTGGTAAGGCGCGACGGTGAGGGGCCAGATGAGACCGTTTTCGTCGTGGTGTTCCTCAGCGATGCAGGCCAGTAGCCGCCCGAGTCCGATGCCGTAAGACCCCATAACCACGGGCTTTCGCCGTCCATCTCTGTCCAGGAAGCTCGCGCCGAACGCCTCGCTGTAGCGCGTGCCCAGTTTGAAGATGTTCCCGACCTCGACACCCCGCACGGCGCGCATGGCGTCGCCGCACTCGGGACAGAGTGAGCCCTCCCCAGCCGCGGCTATGTCGGCGACCGTGTTAGCCTCGAAGTCCCTTCCGTAGTTAACGTTCAGGTAGTGGAAACCCTCTTCGTTGGCGCCCGCGACCAGGTTGGGGGAGGACGGTATCGCATCGTCAACGACCACGATCGCCCCCTCCACCCCGAGCGGCGAACCGTACCCAGGCTCGGCTCCGACGGCCCTGACCTCCTCGGGGAGCGCGGGCCTCAGCCCGCTCACTCCGACCGCGTTAGCCAGCTTGGTCTCACCTAGCTCCATGTCGCCACGGACGACGGCGAGGACGAAACGCTCGGAGTCCTCGAGCGTGGTGACGAGGAAGACCGCCTTGGCCGTGCTCGATTCGCGTACCTGTAGAGTGCGGGCCAGCGTCTTAATGGTGCTGGTGCCAGGCGTGGGGACTTTTTCCACAGGTCTCTGCTTCTCGGCTTCGGGGATAGGCTTGCGGAACTTCGCCACCTGGCGGTTTGCGGTGTAACCGCAATTGTCGCAGATGAGGATAGTGTCCTCCCCGATGGGCGCAAGGTACATGAACTCGTGGGCCATGCTCCCTCCCATGATGCCCACGTCGGCCCCGACGGCTATGGCTGGTAGTCCGCACCGGGCGAAGATCTTGAAGTACGCCTTGTAGAGCGTACTGTATTGTTGGTCGAGGCCCCTCTCGTCCCTGTCGAGACTGTATGCGTCCTTCATGGTGAATTCGCGAGCCCGGATCAGGCCCGCCCTCGGTCGCGGATCGTCCCTGAACTTGGTCTGTATCTGATACACGAGCCTGGGCAGCCGCTGGTAAGAGTCCACCTCGCTCGCGGCAAGGCCGGCGACTATCTCCTCGTGGGTCATCGCCAGGACCATCTCCCTGTTCCTGCGGTCGCTGAGTCTGACCAGCTCCTGTCCCGTCGTACTGTAACGGCCGGATCTCTCCCATACACCGGCCGGCTGTACGATGGGCATCGACAGCTCCTGCCCACCCGCCGCATCCATCTCCTCTCGCAAAATCTTCTCGATCTTGCCGATAGACCGCTTTGCCAGAGGCAGATACGAAAAGATCCCCGCCGCCAGTTGTCTGATGTACCCTGCCCTGAGTAGCAGCCCGTGTCCGGCAACCTCCGTCCCGGAAGGCGCCTCACGCAACGTCAGGCCGAAGAGTGCACTCATGCGCATGGCAGCTAAGTAGCTAAATACGGCGTCGTGCCGTAGTGGATGAGGCCGGTGCGGCAGGTGGTCGTCTTCTCGCCCAACTCCATCCGCATCCGGTCCTCCGTGCCCTCGAAGCCGAACTCTTGCAAGAGGGAGTGCGCGTGGCAACCGGCAGGACCGGGGACAGTGACCTGGGCGGGCGTACCTCCGGCCACCGAGAGTGCGCGGGCGAGCAGGAGGTGGGCCACGTCGGGTGTGGAGGCCAGGAAGGGGCCGATGCGGGTCGCGCGGCCCCTCGCGCTCCGGATCAGGTAGCCTTTGATCCGACCCGTCGAGTCGCGGACGACGAGACCACGCCCCGGATGTAGTCTCAGGGTGGCGAAGAGCAGGGCCGAACGGTCGGCTCCGTAGCTCCAGCGGTCCACGCCGTAGAGCTCGGGCAGGTCCCCGAACGTGAGCGTCTCGACCCTGTGCCCGTATACTCGATCGGGAACGCGGAACCTTGAAGGTCCTTCCTCGAGCCGGTAAACGGTGCGTGGCGTGACCTCCTGGAAACCTAGCGACCGGTAGAGGGCCTCCGCCCGCAGGGTCGAGTAGAGCCTTATAGTCTTCGCGCCACGGCTTCTGAGGTAGGCCACGGCCCAAGAGGAGAGCAGGACGCCGAGGCCGAGGCCCCTGTACCCGTCGTGGACTGCGAGGTGGCAGAGGACGCCGATGTCTCCGAGCGGCACAGCACCGACCATACCCGCCAGGTTGCCGTCAGGCGCATCGGCCACCGCCCAGCGGGCGTCGCGCACGCCGCGCAGGAGGTCGAAAGCCCTCGGGTCGGCCGACCAGCGTACGATACTCCGTAGCTCAAGGATGCTGTCCAGGTCAGCGTCGCCCAGCTGCCTGACGCGGACGCCTGAGTCAGTCTCGGTCACAGCCCTTGACACATTCTGGGCGGCAGTGGTCTTTCCTACTTCGTTGTCATCTCTCGCGGTGAAGGTCAGCAAGGTTTTCCCCCGATCTCTTTTCATTCATAGGTGGAGACGCTTCCGCGCAATAGGCTTCGGAGAAACCATGAGAGACGCGGATGCCCCGAGCTCGCCCCTAGAGGGACGGTCGGGGCAGGGACGGTCGAGGGAGCCGTCCTGTAAAGGAGATCGCAGTAAAACCTATGTGATGCCGTTCCACACCCGCAATGCTACAACATCGCACGCTGAGATGGAAGGATTCTGAGAGTAGGTTCGCTGAACTGTCCTAACCACGCTGTATCACTCCGTCCAGTATCCCGTCTATCTCGGAGAGCACGTCTGCGGGGAGCTTGACCCCTGAGGCAGCGGCGTTGTCGTCGACCTGCTCGGGCCTGGAGGCGCCGATGATCGCGCTGCTCACGTTATCTTGGCGCAACACCCACGCGAGGGCGAGCTGCGGCATGCTGAGGTCCGCCTCGGAGGCGACGAAGCGTAACTCGTCCACGGCGGAGAGAACCTCCTCGTTCATGAGCTGCTGCATAAAGCGGTTGGATTCCGGGTCGGCTGCGCGGGTGCCCTCCTCGGGTGCGTCCCCTGGACGGTATTTGCCTGTGAGTACGCCCTGGGCGAGCGGTGAAGAGACGACCTGGCCCACCCCTTCGCGCTCGCACAGGGGTATGACTCCAGCTTCGATCCTGCGTTGGATCATGTTGTACTGCGGCTGGTTGGAGACGATCCGATCCAGGTTCATCTCCTTTGCAATCCTCAAGGCGTC
>Ga0182000_10000148_pt1 | contig 13404 bp, 13 predicted proteins | sample BulsoiMagMametaG_FD_120484 | JGI IMG/M metagenome (GOLD analysis project Ga0182000, IMG submission 120484) | Bulk soil microbial communities from Mexico - Magueyal (Ma) metaG | ecosystem: Environmental > Terrestrial > Soil > Agricultural land | place: Mexico: Magueyal, Guanajuato | collected...
ATAGTTACCCCGGGCTCTATCATGACGTCCAGACATACCTGAGAGAAAGGATCAAGGAGACGCTGACAGGCACCAGCGAAGCGATCGTCGTGCGCATCTACGGCCCAGACCTCGATGTGCTTTACGCCAAGGCTGACGAGGTCTCAAATAAGCTGCAGAACATACCCAGTCTCGTCGACACCCACGCCGACCTACAGGAGGAAGTACCACAGGCGGAGGTCGAGGTGAACCTCGCCGCTGCCCAACGCTACGGCATCAAGCCTGGAGACGTGCGCCGGCAGGCTGCCGCTCTGGTCGCAAGCGAGGAGGTCGGCGACATCTTCAATGGCGGCAAAGCATATGACGTGCACGTCTGGAGCACACCTGAGACCCGCCACAACGTAGCCAGCCTACGCGAGCTTCCAATCGACACGCCAGATGGCAAGCAGATCCCTCTGGAGCAGGTGGCTGACGTTCGCCTCGCGCCTACCCCAAACGCCATAGAGCGCGTGAATCAGTCGCGCCGCATCGACGTCGGGGCTAACGTCGAGGGAGGCGACCTCGGCTCCGCCGTCAGCGCTGTGGAGGAGAGCATCGCTGGCGTGGATCTGCCGCGTGAGTACCACATGGAAGTGCTCGGAGAGTCAACCGAGCTTGCCGCCGCCCAGAAGAGCCTGCTGATCTACGGGATCGCAGCAGCACTGGCGATCTTGTTTCTCCTGCAGGCTTCCTTCAGGAGTCTGCGCCTGGCTCTGCTGCTCTTCCTTACCCTGCCGATGGCGCTGGTTGGAGGAGTGCTCGCGGTGTGGATGGGCGGCGCCATCCTCACGCTTGGCTCGCTGATCGGGTTTCTGACCGTCTTTGGCATAGCGGCTAGAAACGGGATCCTGATGATCAGCCACTTCCAGCACCTGGAGAGTGAAGAAGGCGAGCCGTTCGGGCCTGCTCTCGTCCTACGCGGGGCGAAGGAGCGGCTGGCGCCGATCCTTATGACAGCCTCGGCTACTGGACTGGCGCTGGTGCCGCTTGCGGTTGCTGGAAGCGTCGCCGGTAATGAGATCGAGTACCCCATGGCGATCGTGATTCTGGGGGGGCTGGTGACCTCGACGCTGCTGAACCTGTTCGTATTGCCATCTCTGTATCTCCGCTTCGGGAAGAGCAAGAGGGTTGGGGGAGGTGATCCGGCCGCGGGGTAGAGAGAATGTGGGAGAGAAGATGAAGTGTTGTTCCTGGATGGGACAGGCCCCAAACATTAGCGAGGGCAGAGGAGGCGTTCAAACGGAAACCTCGTGAACTCTTCAGGGCCAGCGAAGTCACTCAGATCTGACTTTGCTGGCCTTCTGCGTTCCCGAACCCCCCAGCCTGCTACGAAGTGCCGCTGTTCTGCCCATCCGACTCTCGGTCCTTGCTCTTGCGCCAGTCTTCATATTTCAGGCCGTCAGGCACGGTGGATGCGTTTCGGGCGCCATCATAACCGAGCACCAACAATTTCACGATGAACCGAGATTTCGCATGTTTATACGCACCCCCAACATCTGGAGGTCGGCTACCAGGAGCGAGGCCCCATGACGTAGGGTGAATAAGGCTTCAGCCGATGCGTCGGAGCCCAGCGGATGGCATCATACACGGCGTCGACCCGCCGGAGAAAACGCGAGGTGGCAATCTGCAAAGGAGATGGAATTCCTGTGTCGACTGAAGAGAGCAACATAGCTCTCGTGCACGAATTCTTGGAGGCGTTGGTCTAAATGATAGGCACTCGTATGCTGTGCACGGATCTGCGTGCAAGTAAGGTGTTTTCGAGAAGTCTGCTCAGCGCTCCGCCTCGTAACAGTTGTCGTAACGCTCGGGAGACGGTTGTACTGTAGAGTATTGTTGTGACAGAAGGGACAAGTGAACGGAGTCGAATAGTCCCTAGCGCGAACGTTCGCGTCTCGACATGGCTTGCCTGGTCGCTAGCTGCGCTCTGTGTGGCCATGTTCGTCGCGGCCGGCGCACTGTCTATTCTAGCCCAATCCGCGCAGTCTTCTGGCAACTGGATCACCGTCAGCACCGTGAGGGAAACGTTGAGCCTCGTGCCCTTCCTAGCCTTCCCCCTCGTAGGCGCTCTGGTCGCATTCAGGCGTCCTGAGAACTCCATAGGCTGGATCTTGCTAGCGGACGGCCTATTGTGGATGATCCTCGCGGTTACCGAAAGCTACAGCACCTACGGCATTGCCAGACCCGGCTCTGTACCCTATCCGGTAGCGATCGGCACGATAGGTAACCAATGGCTCTGGGTACCCACTACAGGGCTGCTCGGAATCTATCTGATACTTTTGTTTCCCGACGGGAAGCTACCATCGAGGCGATGGCGCCTTCTGGCCTGGATCTCCGGGGTGGTGATCTTCTTGCAGAGCGCAGCTGAGGGACTCGCCCCAGGACCTCTGGAGAACCAGGGAGGTGTACGCAACCCGTTCGGGATCGAGGCACTCCCTTGGCTGGCGAATGCGGCCCTGATTCTTCTCCCATTGCTACCCCTGTGCATCCTCGCTTCGGCCGTGAGTATGGTGTTGCGTTTCCGGCGTTCTAGGGGAGAGGTGCGCCAGCAGATCAAGTGGATAGCCTTCGTCGCCTCGTTCGCAGGCCTGCTGTACCTCTTCGCATTGGTTAGCCCAATGATATTCGCACCGGAGATACTGAATAGTGGAGGTAGCCTCCCCCCCATACCGATATGGCTTGAGCTACTCTTCTCGGTAGCGGTGCTAGGCTTCGCTGGGATACCGCTGGCTATCGGATTCGCAGTGTTGAAGTATCGCCTCTACGATATAGATGTGGTCATAAACCGCACCCTCGTCTACGGGCCTCTCACCGCGATCTTGGTTCTCGTCTACCTCGGCGGCGTGGTCTCCTTGCAGTACGCCTTCCGCGCCCTCACCGGACAGGAATCACAGATCGCCATCGTCGCCTCCACGTTGGCCATTTCCGCCCTCTTCAACCCACTGCGAAAGCGGGTGCAGGCGTTCGTGGATCGACGCTTCTATCGCAGGAAGTATGATGCGAGAATAACCCTGGCGGCCTTCTCGGCAAAGCTAAGGGACGAGACCGACCTAGTCGCTTTGAATACCGAGTTAGTATCAGTAGTGAGTAAGACTATGCAGCCCGCGACTGTGTCGCTGTGGTTGCGAGCAGATTCCGTTCCAGTTAGTAGCGCAGGCGAGGAGCCAAGGGAACCGGGCCAATGAAGTTAAGTGTGCTGTGATTCAGGGAAGGTGCGCGTGTACGATGAACTGACTTCCGGCGAGGCGGTCGTCGATCTTTCGCCGTCGCAGGCGCTAAGCAGAGCCGAATCCTTCTTGATAGGGCAGGGCTACGTCGTGGCGCACCGGACCCTCACCACGCTCATGGCCGAGCGGAAAGGCTCGGAAGGCCCAACCGGGCAAGAGAGGGTTCCGAAGGTGGTGGTCGTGGCCGTGCCCCAGCTCGACGGCGGGGTACGCATCAAGGTGGGCGGCGACGATCGCGGCTTCCAAGGGCGGCAAGGCCTGTGGAAACTGTGGGCCGAGAACCTGCCGAAACGGCATTAGAGGCGAAGGGCACCACGAGGATGCCGACAGCTTGTCCGACAGTCTATCGTTGCGGTATGGTACGGAAGTGAAACAGCCAGAATCGCGTAGAAATAGGCATTTCATGGGGTCGCAGGCGGGCGGCAACGGTTTCCGGGGTAGTGGTTCGTCTTGGCCGCGGCTTGACTCCGTGCGTGATCACTACTGCGGCAATCCCTTGCGAACTATGATTGCGTCGATGGCAACCATGCTGAACCACGTCCATATGGCCGCGCCCACGCTGAAGAAGGAAATCCCTATCGAGAGCAAGAAGATGGCTGGTGTCGTCAAGCCCCTGATCAGGAAGAAGCGTACCATGGCCGGGTCTTGGTGCTCTGCAAGCAGACGAGAGCGGGGGCACCGTGTCGCTCTGTGGGCCATATTGAGCCTCATGGACTAATCTCGTACGCTTTCGGTGGATTCGCCGCGTACAATGACCGCGTCACAGACGTGCGAGGCGGAACCGCCGCGATGGCCAGCGTGCGGAGGGAGCTAATATCGAGATTAGGGTGGGACTACAGGCCGCTCTCAACGGTGACCGAACCAAGGCCGAGCACGCCGCGACCCCCGTCTCGGTCGAGGATCTGGCCCGCGACGCCGCCGCCTGCGTTGCCGCGGGCGCCCGAGCGATCCACCTCCACCCGCGCGATGGCGAGGGGCAAGAGACGCTGGAGGCGGGCGTCGTTGACGAGGTGGTCAAGAAGGTACGTGGCGCCTGCGGCGTCCCGGTCGGCACGACGACCAGCGCCGACATCGAGCCCGACCCCGAGCGTCGTCTCGGGCTCGTGCGGGCCTGGCGCGAGCCGGACTACGCTTCCGTCAACCTTTCCGAAGCTGGTGCGCTGGAGCTCATGGAGGCCTTGGTAGGGATCGGGGTAGGCATCGAGGCGGGCGTGTGGAGCGTCGAGGACGCCGAGCGGCTCGCGGCCTCCGGGTTGGAGGGTCGGGTCACCCGGATCCTGGTCGAGCCCGGGGAGCTCCAACTCCGGGACAGTAGTGGGGACAAGGCCTCAGGTGCCCTCGTGCTGGTCGAGGACATGCACGGGGCCCTGGACGAGCTCGGCCTCGCCTCGCCGCGGCTGCAGCACGGCGACGGGCGGGTCACCTGGGTGCTGCTAAGGGATGCGGTCCGCAGGGGTCTTGACACCCGCGTCGGCCTCGAGGACACGCTGCACGGTCCCAACGGCGAGCGAACAACGGGCAACGAGGCGCTCGTTCGCGCTGCCCGTGGGCTGGGCGCCGCCTAGAGACACAGGGCGGGCCCGCTTGGTGTGGATCTTCCGCTGTAGTCACGAACTTCCTGGAACTGCGTATATAAGAAGATCGCAGAACCTACCTTCCCCGAAAATAGGTGCATAAAGGACGGAGGCGTGAGCCCGGCCGGCTCAGAGCTTGACAGGCGGGCTGGTGCCGAGTACCCGGCCCGAATGCTCCTTGGCCTGCACGGCGAAGTACGACTGGGAGCTTTGCACCAACATGGCCGTCTCGAAACCGACCCGGGGGACCGAGCCCAACGACTCCAGTTGGCCTGGACGCCGGCCAGCGAGCACCTCCCAGCTCTCTACCGCCGTGGCGCCGTTCCAGCTTGCGTAGACCTTCGCCTTCTCATCGGATAGTCGCTCGCCTGCCAAGGCTGGGTCCTCAGGCGGGTGTCCGCTCCACGGGAAGCGGAAGGCCCTATAGGACTCGCCGTCGGGTGGGAGATGAGCTCCAAGGAGTGGTCGGCCATCATGGGAGAACTCGGAGATGAACGGTTGGCTGCCCCAACCGATGAACACGTTGGAGTTGGGCAACAGCTGCATGTTCCCCTGGGAGGTAGAGATGGGCTTCTCAGGGGAGGTGTACTCGCGAACCAGCTTGGCGCCCATCTTCTGCTCGTCGAGCCCTACCAAGATCCCGCGGGACTCTACCTGCACCTGCGGATGGGCGCCGTTATCGAAGATGGAGATGGTGCCGTCTTGGTGGCGCCTAGCGTCGTGCTGGAAGGCGCTCCGGGTGCCAGGACCCATATCGAAGTCGCTCTTCTTCCCGCCGAGGCGCCACAAGACCTCTCCACTGGTGCGTTCTACCTTGTAGACGCTCCAGGTGTTGCGAGCGGAGATGAGCAGGTTGCCATCGAAATCTACGTCTATGGAGTTTATGTGGAAGTAGTCGTAGGGAAAGTTAGGATCTTCGGGTGGCTCGGTGTAGGACTCCTCGATGCCGACGTGTTCCAGGCTATGCCACTCGAAGAGCACCCTTCCGGTCTCGATGTCTATCTCCTGAGCGATCCCGTCCAACACCGCTCCGTACTTGGCTCCGCCGAGCGGGGAGAGGTCAGTTTGCGTCTGGACGTAGGCGGTCAAGAGTGCGGTGTCCTCGGGGGTGATCAAGAACTCGTGCAGGTCCCCACGGTAGCCGTTGCCCGCCCGGACGCGGGCGATCTCGCGGTAAGAGTCGTCGAAGATCACGTACTCGCCGACGCCGTGTCCAGCCACGACAACACCCTCCCACCAGGTGAGCACGGGTCTGCCCCGGTAGTGCTGCACTTTGAAGTCCCTGGCGGAGCGGTACTTGCTATACCACACGAGTTGCCCGAGTTCGTCGACGATCATGGGACCGTGCTCGCCTGCTCCCTCCTTCAAGGCGACGAAGATGTAACCGGGGGCAGTGTCGGGAGCCGACCTCGTCACCTGGACGGCGGCAGGGCTAAGGTCGGGGCGAGAACGGAACTCCCACACGCCCTTGGGAGGCGCGGGTGAGATGCTTGGCAGGAGCCAGACCTTTGGTGCGCGCAAGGGTCTAACCTTCGGGGCGTGCAAGGACGTAACCTTTGGGGTGCGCTCTAGCAGTTTGCGGCCCACTGTGTTCGTCAAGGCTAGACAGATGGCACCGGCGCCCAGCGCCGTAAGGAAGCGGCGTCGTGTGAACTTGGCGCCCATAGCAGAACCTTACACTACCCGAAGATGCACTTTGACAATCCGGTCTCCTTGACCCTTAGGCCCTAAGGGCGCAAGGATAAGGGTTCGGCACGCTCTAGAGAGGTCTCCCCTCGCCCACTAAAGGCAGGCGGGAGCACAACGTCTCTTCGAGGGCCGATCGCGTCCGAAAGATCGAGGCGGTAGAGGGGTTCACGAGACCTGCCCACGTCCCTTCGAGGCATTGGGTAGTGCCGATCGAGGAAGCAGGCGGCGAGATGCAACTCTTAGCCACCAATATATAAGGTGTGGGGTACCTCAAAGCCCGTGGGCTCACACCGGACGATGATGTAGTGCGCCAGCGAGCGGTACGTGGGAGGGGCAGACGTTGCTTCCCTTCGTCCTCAGTCGATGGCCCTCAACTCCTGCTGATATAGTCTCTCCGAACGCAGGTATTCGTCTTGCCTCTCCAGCCACTCCCGATACTCTCGGTCCCATGGGTGGGGTGCCTCGTCCGACGGTTGCCCGAAAGCCGTGGTCTCTCGAACCAAAGCCTCATGGTTCGTCCCACACCAGCAGACTGATTCCGAGGCGGTCAAGATCAATATCTCGCCGCAGTCGCACTCGACGACTACGCATTCGGGGCACCAAACGTACGCCCTCCCGTATGACATGCTCTGCGTTTCGTAGTGTCCCTCGACGTGATCGATCACCGTTGTCATTCAGTCACCCCCTTCTCCCCTGGACGTGCCCGATCGATGCCTATCATGATACTATTGTATCTAAACACTATAGCTGCGCTGTGTAAACCTTGTCAACTCTAGATGTTGGCCCTTAACCAAAAATTAACGAGGGGTCGCAGAGGAAGATGAACCCCTTCCGCGATCGACCCCGAGCCGCCCATGGCAAATCTTGCGGGACATTTAGTATCCTTCGATACACAAAAGGGCGGCCAAGCCTGCTATATATCGTGATCGGGAAAGAGAAAGACGTTTAGGGTCGGGTCCTGCATTCCTTTGGTGAGCAGGTCTTGCCCGACCGAGGGGATGCACAGGAGGTTACTGCTCTTGCAGGCTTACGAAGCTCGTAGAGGCAAAGTGGTGCATGTGAGGCACGGTCACTGGAAAGACGAATTTGCCGGAATGCGCGGCACCATACAGGAGCGCTGGGGCAATTCAGAATATGCTGCTGTCGAAGTCCTGCTAGAGGACGGGAGTTATGAGTTGTTCTGGCTCGCTGATCTGTCTGAGGTGGATGAGCGCATCACTGTCTAGTTGTTGGGCTTTTGCTGGTGGAGCATGAGAGCATAGACGGGCAAAATGGGTTCTTGTTGCCGTTCGGCTACTATCTGGAACGCGACGCAGACCTGTTGATCCTGCATAGGTCCGACAATTCTCTCGTAGCAGAGTTCAGTGCCGAGGGCGTGGACTTCTTCGAAGTGGAGTTAGCGGTCTGGGCAGATGCCGATTAGCGCTCTGGGCATTTCCCTCCCGAAACGCCAAATCTGGTGCCCTTACCTGAGGTCATAGGTATCGTCATTCCCGCGAAAGCGAGGATCCACTGCTGAAGGATCTCTTCGGAGCGTCCTTGTTGTGGTGGTCTATGGAGGGGCTGTGATGATAAAGCTGGTCCTGTGGTATGGTGCGCCGCAGGGTCTCGCGTACGGGCGCGGCGTGCATCCCGAACTCGCTTATGAACCTCCCCATGGCCTGGGCGTAACGGAGGTAGGAGACATTCTCCGGTGTAGGGTCCCGGCGTGAGTGTTCACCGAAGTGGCGGGGGAAGTTGCCGTGCCAGACCTCCCAGTTGTGTACGTTGCCCTGACGAGGGTCGTTGTGGTCGTCTTTACCGAAGGGGCTACCGGGCCAGTAGGGAGTGCGTCCATCGGGCTCGGCGACGACGCGGGGCAACACCTCGTGATAGTAGAGCGCGCCGGGGACGCGGTTACGAGGGTAGTCCCAGTGGACCTGGTCGTGGATCCACTGGTTCTCGTTGTTGCCGCAAAAGAGCGCGAGGCAAGGGTGACTGCGCAGGCGGCGCACCTGATAGCTGGCCTCAGCCTCGACTTCGGAGACGAAAGAGTCGGATTCTTCGGGGTAGACGGCGCAGGCGAACATGAAGTCCTGCCAGACGAGGAGGCCTACAGAGTCGCACAGGTCGTAGAAGATGTCGTGTTCGTAGATGCCGCCTCCCCAGAGGGGGAGCATGTTCATGTTCGCTTCCTTGGCGGCAAGAAGCAGCTTCTCGTAGCGTTCATCTTCGATGGCACCGACGACGGAGTCTGCGGGGATCCAATCGGCGCCGCGGGCGAAGATCGATACCCCGTTCAAGACGAAGCGGAAAAAAGCGCGTCCCCGGCTCCTCCGGATCGGGGGACTGATCTAGCTCCAGCGTCCGTATGCCGACCCTCGACTCGTTGTGGAAAAGTACTTCGCCCTCCTGCTGTAGCTCCACCCCAGACCGTACAGGACGGGCTCGCCGAGGTCGTGGGGTCACCACAGCCGGGGGTTCTCTACCGTCAGGTATGCCGTGAAGTTAGAAAGCGGAAGGTCTCATCCACGTCGTGCACCGCGAAGGCGGGGTGTCCGAGGTCAGTGATCATGCATCCAGCTTCTTTCGGTGCAGCACGTGAGCGATGTCTTCGGCGAAGCGCACTTCGGAGTCGTCAATGGGCTCGTAGCCGATAACCTTCCTGGCATTGGTGATGCTCCAGAACGTTCTGGCGTTGTCCGAGACGCCGTAGAAGATGTGGAAAGGAATGCCGTATTCGTCTTGTATGTCTGGCGTCTCTACTGACTTGCAGAATAGCTGCTGCATGTCGCGCTCGCTGATATAGCCTGCGAGCTCGCGGACGTAGCGTTCGGGCGGCTCGTCCTCGAATAGACTCGCGTCGATCTCGCGCGGCACGACTATCCGGATCTGGACGACCTCCAGCTTTCGTCCCAGGCTGCCGCAGGCGTAGAGGAAGCCGAGCGGCTCGTAGGCCGCCTTGGCCCAGCCGTAGAAGCTGTCGGGCCACGGGTAGTCCTCAGGGCCGACGCGGTCTCTCAGCCCCGCATAGTAAGGCTGTTCATACCACTTCGCGGCCTGGTTGGTGCTCGCCGCGACCACCCGCTCTACGCCATGCTCGAGCGCGAGCCGGTAGACACGCTGCATCATGTCCACGTTTTGCCGCTCACCTCTGTACAACGCCTCGGGATCTTCGCCTTCCGGCTTTGAGTGCCCGCAATGGACTACGACGTCCACGTCCGAGAACAAGGGCTCCAGCGTGGAGTCTTCGTCCGAGAGCAAATCGAAAGATTCGACCCCTTCGACACTGTTACCCGAGGCGTCCCCTTCCTTGACATCGATGAGCCTCAGCTCGTAGCGCTCCCTAAACGCCGGCAGGAGCTGGCCTGCTATGTAGCCTGTGGCGCCTGTCAGGAGGACACGCCGGCGCCGTTCTGCATGCGCATAGTTCGTTTCGTAGAGGGCCAAGGATCTTCTCCCGGGTCGGGGCCTGTCCCCCTTATCTACTCACAATCGCCGGCTTCGTGCATCGCGAGCCGCTGTCAGGGAGCGTCCAGACCGGTGTAGAATACCCCTGCCTAAAAGCGAGGGGCTAGGGAGATGGGCCGTGGAAGCCTACCCGATCAAGTTGAGTTATCACGTGCGCAATTACTACTTCGGGGGGCGCCTAATACCCGAGATGCTCGGCAAGAGTGACGCGCCCGAAGGTGTGGTTGCTGAGACCTGGGAGATCAGCGACTACAGGGAGACGACGGGGACGGTCGCCAACGGTCCCTACGCGGGGCGCACGCTCCACGAGCTCGTCGATGAGTTCCCTGATGAGCTGGTGGGGGAAGGCTGGAGTGGGCCGCATTTCCCGCTTCTGATCAAGTTCCTCGACGCCTCCAACATGCTGCCCGTCCATCTGCACCCCGACGACGAAACCGCGAGGGAAAAACACGGCGAGCCTCACGGCAAGTCGGAGGCGTGGCACATCCTGTGGGCCGCCGCCGACGCGACGATACTCGCCGGGGTCGAGAAGAACCTCTCGCGAGGGGAACTCGTCGCGGCGTTCAAGGCCCAGGACTACGGCGCGATCATGCCGCGCCACGGAATCCGGACCGGCGACACCGTCTACGTGCCTGGTGGCATCCTGCACACCTTCGGACCAGACACCCTTATCCTCGAGGTCCAGCAGACCTCGGACCTGGGCCAGTTCGTGATGCCTTTCGACCTCTACGGCAACCGCCTGGACGAGGAGGAATGGGACGCGAACATAGAAGTCACGCTCGACGAGCTCAAGAGGGACTACCTGCCCCATCCAAATCCCGGACTCGTGCTCGAAGACGGCGCCAACAGGCGCGTCCTGTGCTGCGCTGGCCCACACTTCGCCCTCGAACGCTGGACGCTCTCAGAGACTTATACTGAACCTTCGCACCCGCGGCGCTTCCTGACGCTATCGAACGTCGGCGCGGGGACGGTGGAGCTAGGGTACGATGGCGGTTCCGAGACGCTCGGACGCGCCGAGAGCTGCATCTTGCCAGCCGCGATAGGAGAGGTGAGGGTGGGATCCAGGACCGGGCAGGCCACCCTGGTGGCATGCTACGTCCCCGACCTCGAACGCGATGTTGTAGGACCCCTGCGGGAAGCCGGGTACTCTGACGAGGACATACGGGCTCTAGGCGAGGTAGAGATCTAGCCTGTGAAGAACCAGAAATAGGCTCGGGAGGAAGACTTGGGGAAGATAATCGCTTTGGGCGAGGTCGTCTCGGATATCTACAGGGGGGAGGAGATCTCGGCGGTCGAGCTCGGGTTCGTCGCTAGGCCTGGCGGCGCGCCGGCGAACGTCGCGGTCGCCGCTTGCCGCCTCGGCTCGGAGGCCGCGTTCGTGGGAAGCGTTGGCGAGGATCTCTTCGGAGACTTTATCCTACGGGCCCTCGACTCCGAAGGCGTGGATACTTCCGCTGTCGGCCGCCAGAGTCCGCCGACGCGCACCTCGCTGGCCTTCGTGGAGATAGGGGCTGACGGGGACCGCGAGTTCACCTTTTATCGGTCCAGTCCTGCCGCCGACGAGCTGCTCTCGCCCGAGGACGTTGCGGAGGAAATGGTCTCAGGAGCGTCTTTCGTGAACTTCGGCAGCATCCCCCTCATCCGAGAGCCGGTCCGCTCGGCTACGCACCGCATCGCGGAGCTGGCGCGCAAGCTCGACGTCCCCGTGGCCTTCGACGTCAACTTCCGCCAGCATCTGTGGGAGAGCGCCGAAGCTGCAAGAGAAGCCGTGGACCCGCTTCTGGACCTCTCCACCATCGTCAAGCTGGGCGACGACGAGCTCGTGCCTCTGCTCGGAACCGATGACGTTCAGGAGGCCGCCGAAACGCTCCTGGATCGCGGCATCTCTCTGGTGTTCGTAAGCAAGGGACCAGAAGGCGCCTTCTACGCCGCAAGGGAATTCAGCGGCGAAGTGCCAACCTTCGACGTGGGCGAGATCGTAGACGCCACGGGCGCGGGAGACGCTTTCCTCGCCGCCGCCCTCGTCCACCTCTCAGACCAACCGCTGGAAGAGAACAGGGTGCACGAGGCGACCCTGAGGGGCTGCGCCGCCGGTGCCCTCGCCTGTACCGACTACGGAGCCATGCGCGCCCTGCCAACCGGGGAAGAACTCGAACAGTTCATGAAGGCTGAATCCTGAAGCCGCGGTTTGCCTTTAGAGGCGGTTCGCGAACCACCCACATATGTATCGCTCTAGCGTCTCACTCGGCTGACCTCAACAGGCACGTCCACCAGTTCCGCGAGCTGCAGGGCGAGCGGTTCCAGCGAAGGCAGCTAAGTGGCGGCGTGTCCTGCCTCTATCACGGTCAGGCCCAGCGCGCGATAAAGACCCGGTTTGCCTTTGCTTCAGGGTCGCCGACCTGCAGGCCATAGTTGACCCACTCTTCGGTCAGGGCCAATGGGGCAATACATTCGACCGCTTCCGCTATCTGTCTATCTGTGCCACTCGTACCAAGATCCAGGCATTGTACAATCCCCGGACCGTGAACCGCCTCAGGCTGGCCGAACTCATCTCAGCGGCAACCCGCCTGCCGGCCATCGCCGTTCCGCTCTTCCTGGCGGTCGGGGTTGAGGCCGCAGGGATGCGGGGCCTGCTTTGGGCCGCCCTCTGCATCTTCCTGACCAGCGGACTCTCGCTCCTCTACCTCGTGTATCTCACCCGCTCAGGGAAGGTCAGTGACCCGCGAGCCATCCCGCGAGTCGAGCGGGTGGGTCCCTTGCGTGTAGTCGCTGCACTGCACGCTGCAGCTTTCGTGTTCGTCACGCTTCTCGGCGGACCGGCGGAGCTCAGGGCCGCGCTACTCTCCTACGCGCTGGCCACGCTTGGCTTCGTGCTCATTACACCTCTAAGCAACCTGTCCCTCCACACCGCCGGCGTCTCCGGCGCCGCGGTCTGCCTGGCTTACGTATTCGGCGCCTGGGGTATGCCTGCCTTCGCGCTACTGCCGCCCGTGTTCTGGGCCAGGCTCGAGCTGGGTCGCCACACGCTAGCCGAGCTGGCGCTCGGCGCCTTCGTCGGGGGCGGGGGGACCTGGATCTCATTCCATCTCATCGCCTGATCCGGTAGGCTGCCGGGGAGTGCGGATGAACGAAGGAGGGAGACAGAATGCCCGCAGAAGATCCCGATTCCCCCAAACTGCCGAGCTTGCTCTCCGTCCCTGGCCTCATGGCCGTAGCCATCTTCGGGATCTTGGTCATCGTGGTATCACGGCTGTTCGGTCCCGAGAATATCTTGAGGGAGATCATCACGGAGTTACTGGCCAGCTTCGGCAGCACGATACTGTTGCTCGCCATCTTCGGGTTTTTCTTCAGAACCGGTATACAGCGCCTGCTTCGCTGGGTACCCGGCGGAGAGACCTTCGAGGAATCCGCGGAACGCCTTAGAGAGCTTCTGCAAGACTTCGACGTTC
>Ga0182000_10000152_pt1 | contig 12961 bp, 7 predicted proteins | sample BulsoiMagMametaG_FD_120484 | JGI IMG/M metagenome (GOLD analysis project Ga0182000, IMG submission 120484) | Bulk soil microbial communities from Mexico - Magueyal (Ma) metaG | ecosystem: Environmental > Terrestrial > Soil > Agricultural land | place: Mexico: Magueyal, Guanajuato | collected...
GTCAAGGAGTAGGCACAGTCGAAGTCTACGATCGCGGCCCATAGCGCCCAATCGCCGTCTTACCGAGAAAGCCCCGCGTCGCGACGCGTTTTTGCGCATTCAGTGGAAATGCGGCATCCGCGCCATGATTACCTCACGATTAGGAATTACCGGTTCTGTTTGCTCGACAGCCAACAAACAAAAAGTCCCTATGAAAAAAACTCGCTCTTCTCAATCGGCCAAAATTAGCTTTCGTTTATTACTCGCGTTGAGTTCTTGCCTCGTTGGGCTGTCGCTGGCCGGTCCGACGTTCGGTTCGTGGTCGGGGCCGCTTTCGTTAGCGCACTGGATCAACGCGCAAAACCAGAGTCTGCTTCAACCGAAAAAGCAACTGAAGGATCACAACCGTTCGCGCGCGATGAAACGCGCTTCTGCGAGCGCTCCGAACGTATCAGCGGCCGCGCCAGCACAGGCGTCCAGCGCGGTTCAACCGACAGTTAGCCAACAAACCAATGCGCTCGGGCAAACGGTTTATTCTATCGCGCCTTCCAACTTCGACATTTCGCCGCCGCTGACGGACCTGGCCAAAATCTCGCTTCCTGCGGCTCCGCTGGTCCTGCGTCCGGAACTTGAGTTGCCGCGCTCGCGCGTTCTTCGTTCGAACAAGCCGGACCCAGTAACGCAAGTGGTGCCGGGCAGCGACGTCGCCAATGCGCCGAAGGCTCCGACAGCTCCGGAGGCCGCGTCGACCGGCTTCAATTTCGACGGCGTGCCCGGAGGCATGCTCTTGCTCCAACCCGCGGGCTACCCGCCGGACCCGAATGGCTCGGTCGGCAACGACCAGTACGTCGAGACTGTCAACGTGCGTTACCAAATCTGGTCATTGAACCGGGCCACGAAGACTGCGACTTCGGTCCTTGGTCCTGTCAGCATCAATACACTGTGGGCAAACTTCGGCGGTGCCGGCCGAACGACGCCACACCCCTGCCAGACCCAGAATTCCGGCGACCCGGTGGTCCTATACGACAAGTTGGCTAATCGCTGGGTGATCACCCAGTTTACTTCCGACCCCGACCCTGAACCGGCGCCTAATCCGATCAACGGAACTTTCTATCAATGCGTGGCTGTTTCCACGACTGCCGATGCGAAGGGAACGTATGCCCGCTACGCGTTCGCCGTCCCGAATAAGGATTTCGGCGATTATCCGAAGTACGGCGTGTGGCCTGACGCTTACTATGTGATGGCTCACAATTTTACGCCTGACGGCTCAGGCGGCTTTAGCTATCACGCCGCCTGTTTCGGTGCGATGGACCGCGCGAAAATGCTCGCGGGAGATGCGAGCGCCACCTGGCAGGTCATTCTTGATCCTAACGAAGGCGGTCATCTGCCGGCTGACTTCGATGGGTTCGCTCCGCCGCCGGCAGGCGCCCCTGGCATCTTCGCGTCCGTGCACAAGGATGGGATGTACCTCTATCGAATGAAGGTGGATTTCGCCACGCCGGCAAATACGGCCCGCACGCTACAAGCGATCATGCCCATTGCTCCCGCTAACGCTGCCTGCGGCGGAGGTAATTGCATTCCGCAACCGAATAGTCCCGTCACTCTCGATTCGCTGGCCGATCGTCTCATGTTCCGCCTCGCCTATCGCAATTTCGTCGATCACGAATCGCTCGTCGTCTCCCATTCCGTAGATCCGGGGATTAGTGGCGTTGTCTCCGGCGTCCGCTGGTATGAGTTCCGTATTTCGGGCCAACCGGATGCCGTTTGTTCGACCTATCCGTGCACCTATCAGCAGGGCACGGTCGCGGATGCGCCGAACGGTCGTTCTCGTTGGATGCCGTCAATTGCACAGGATGGCGCCGGGAACATGATTGTCGGCTACAGCACCACAGGCACATTGGAAGCTACCGATGCGCATTCCATCCGATACACCGGCCGCGCCACCACCGATGCTCTCGGCACAATGACGGTACCGGAGACAATTATCTTCACCGGGACCCGGAACGAAGTTGCCGATAATACTTTGGGGACGCTGCCCGGACGTTGGGGCGATTATACCAGCACAAGCATCGATCCCGCCGACGACTGCACGTTCTGGCACGCGAACCAATATTATCAGTTAGGCAATGGCGCGACGAACTTCGAATGGAAAACGCGCATCGCCTCGGCCAGCTTTTCTGCCGCGCAGTGCCAGCCTAGTAGCTGCACCTCGCGGCCGACGAGTGCCCCAACAATCGGCACCATCTCAGCAATCGCGCCCAACAAGCTCCAGGTGAATTGGAATCCGATCTCGCCCGCGCCGGGCAGCTACGCGATCGAGCGCAAGGTGGGCGCTGCCAACAGCGACGAAATATACCAACCGGTCGGTTTTGTCCCCGGCTCCGCCACCACTTTCGTTGACACTAACGTTCAAGGCGGGCTGACCTATAGCTATCGGATTATCGCCGCGACCGACGCGGCGGGCAGATGTCAGGCATTCGTTCGCAGCGCCGCTGCTAGCGGGACGGCGACAGGCAACTGTACCTTAAAGCCGACCTTTGGAGGCGCTGCCAGCGCAACCAGTACCAACAATTCCGGATGTAGTGTCGTCGTCAACTGGTCTCCGGCTACTTCAAATTGTCCGCTTGCCGCGACCGTGACCTACAATGTTTATCGTGGCGTGACGCCTGACTTTGTGCCCTCCTCCGCAAACCGAATCGCGACTTGCGTTTCGGGCGCCTCGTACGCCGATACGAACCAACTGACCAGCGGCAAGACTTACTACTACGTCGTACGTGCGGAGGACAACAGTACCGGCAACGGCGGTGCTTGCGGCGGCAACGAGGAATCGAATACCATCCGTGTCGCCGGAACCGCTTATGGCCCGGGCACCCAAGCTACTCCCGGCACCTGGACCGATGGCGGCGGAGATGGCACATCGTTCCTGCTCCTCAACACAGCGGGAACTGGGAACAGTAATAATCCGGTCTGGCGCATCGTAACGACGGGCGACGACCCAGGGGCCAATCACACGCCGGGCGGCGATTACGCTTATCGCAACACGGGTCCAGGTCCGGATGCAATTTATGACAATCTCCAATGCGCGGTCGCCGAAACTCCGGTCCTGACGGTGGGCGCGACCAGCGTGAATCTGACTTATTGGGAACGGCACCAACTCGAAAAAGGTTGGGATGGTGTCGCGCTTGAATTTTCGCGCAACGGCGGAGCATGGACGGATCTGCCAGCGCCGAGCAACGCCACCGCTGACGGCTGTATGTCCTCGGACGCGACTGGCGATTATGCGCCGCTGGAATGCACGGAGCCGACGGCTGGAGATCCGATCAATGCCTGCGCTTATTCAGCCACCAAGTTGGTAATTACCGGCCCGGCGCAACCGGGCGGCGTCGATTGCAACACTTACATGACCGCCGATATCACAGATTATGCCCGCCGTTGCCATCGCATCACTGGTTTGACGGCTGGCGACACGATTCAATTCCGATGGAGATTCACCTCCGACCCGGGCGCCGCATTCAAAGGTTTCTATCTTGACGATATCGCGGTGACGAACATTCGTTTGCCTAACGCATGCACGACCACAGCCCCGTCGCCGAGTCCGATTCCGACGCCAGTTACGCAGGCGGTGAATCTTTCCACTCGTTTCCGAGCGGATACCGGCGATAACGCCGGCATCGGCGGTTTCATCATCACCGGCAGCGCTCCCAAACATGTCATCGTCCGCGGCCTCGGACCTTCGTTGACGAAATTTGGATTCTCCAGTTCAGAGGTGCTGGCCGATCCGACGCTGGAGGTCCATGGGCCCAGTGGATTCGCCACAGTAATAAACAACGACTGGAGGGATTCGCAGGAAACGGATATTCGAGCCAGCGGCTTGGCGCCGGCGGATGATCGGGAAGCCGCCGTCGACCTAACTCTGGCTCCCGGCAACTACACTGCCATCGTCCGTGGCAACGGAAACGGGACCGGCCTCGCCTTGGTTGAAGTCTTTGATCTCAACACCGCGGTTGACTCGAGGCTAGCTAACCTTAGCACGCGGGCTTTCGTGCGCACCGGCAACAACGTTGTCATTGCCGGATTCATTCTCGACAATAACGGAGGCAACGATCGCATCATCATACGTGGCCTTGGCCCGAGCCTCAGCTCGTCCGGTATCTCCAATCCACTGCAAGATCCGACCCTTGAGTTGCGCGACCAAAACGGAGCGCTGCTCAAGGCAAACAACGATTGGACAGATGATCCGGTCCAAGCCGCGGAAATTGCTAATGCCGGGTTAGCGCCTAAGAATACGAAGGAATCTGCCATAGCAGCGACACTGCTGCCGGCTCCGTATACAGCTATCCTTGCCGGATTCAACGGCGGTCAAGGAGTAGGGTCGGTCGAGGTCTACGATCGCGGACCGTGATTGGTCCCGTCGTTCGCGTTCGTCCCATTGGTTGACGCGGGCCAGCGTCGCCGCCATATTCCGCGCTCCTCAATCTCGAGGAACTCGTCCCATGGACAAGATCCGTAATATCGCCATCATTGCGCACGTCGACCACGGCAAGACCACGCTCGTGGATCAATTGCTGCGGCAAAGCGGCACCTTCCGCGCGAACCAGAAGGTCGAGGAGCGGATGATGGATTCGATGGACCTCGAGCGCGAGAAGGGGATCACGATCCGGGCGAAGAATGCGGCCTTTCAGTGGAACGGTTACCGGATCAACATCGTCGACACGCCAGGCCACGCCGATTTCGGCGGCGAAGTCGAGCGGATCATGAAAATGGTGGACGGCGTCCTGCTGGTGGTCGACGCGCACGATGGTCCGCAGGCGCAAACGCGTTTCGTTTTGCGAAAAGCGCTCGAAAATAAAGCCAAGCCGATTGTCGTGATCAACAAGATCGATCGCGAGAACGCCCGGCCCCACAAGGTCCTCGATCTGGTGTTCGATCTTTTCGTCGAATTGAAAGCGACTGATGAGCAACTCGATTTCCCCATCATTTACGCCAGCGCAAAGAACGGTTTCGCCATGCGCGAGCTGCACGAGAACAGCGAAGACATGACGCCACTGTTCGAAGCGATCGTGAAACATGTGCCGCCGCCGCCGACATCTCCCGAGCCGTTTTTCCAGATGCTGGTCTCGAATCTCGACTACAGCGATTACCTCGGCCGGATCGCGCTCGGACGGATTGTCAGCGGGCGCGTGAACGTCGGTGATTCCATCGTCTGCATTCATCGCGACGGCCGGCGCGAGCGCGCTGCCGTCACCGGCCTCTACACTTTTGCCGGGCTGGGACAGGTGGAATTAAAGCACGCCAGCGTAGGCGACATCATCGGTCTGACCGGCTTTGAAGAAGTTTACATCGGCGAGACGCTGACCGATCGCGAAGAACATCCGCCGCTTCAGTTTGTCGATATCGATCCGCCGACGATCCGGATGCGGATCCTGGTAAATGATTCGCCGTTCGCCGGCCGCGAAGGAAAATTTGTGACGGCGCGGCACGTCCGCGAGCGACTCGTCCGCGAAACCCGAGCCAACGTCTCGCTCCAGATGAAGGACACCGAAGTCGCGGGCGCCTTCGAGATCAATGCCCGCGGCGAAATGCAGATCGCGATCCTCGTCGAGCAGATGCGGCGCGAAGGTTACGAAGTCATGGTCTCGCGTCCGGAAGTTATTTTTCACCGGGACGAAAACGGCGCGCTGCTCGAGCCGCTCGAAAATTTATACGCAGAAATCCCGAGCGATAACCTGGGCGACGTTCTCCAGACCCTGGCGGCGCGCAAAGGTGAAGTCGTGGCGATGGATCATCACGGCAACCGCGTTTCAGTCGAAGCGATCATCCCGACACGCGGCCTGATCGGCTTCGAAAGCGATCTCATCAATCTCACGCGCGGCGAAGGATTGATGAGCCATCTGTTTCGCGAATACGCACCCTTCAAAGGCGAGCTCGAAGGCCGGACGCGCGGTGTCATGATTTCGATGGAGCCGGGCACGAGCACCGCCTATGCGCTGAATAATATTCAGGCGCGCGGTAAATTGTTCATCGGGCCGCAGGAGGAAATTTATTCCGGCATGATCGTGGGCGAGAACGCGCGGCCGGAAGATTTGCCGGTGAATCCCTGCAAAGCAAAACATCTCACGAATATGCGGAGCCAGGGCGAAGGCAAAGGCATTCAGCTCGAAGCGCCGCTTCGGATGAGTCTCGAGCGCGCCATCGAGTACATCAGCGCCGACGAATTCGTCGAAGCCACCCCGAAGTCGCTCCGCCTTCGCAAACGCATCCTCGACGCGACTGCTCGAAAACGAGCCCAGAACGCCGCCGCCTAAGATTGATTGACAATTGCCGCGCGAAGCGGTTTAATGCTCTCGTTAATTTGCCTCCTCGATAACGACTCTCTTCGAGGCTCTCCGGTTCCCGAAAAGAACACAGGTCTGTCTGGCAACTTTAGAATTCCCATCGCATGTCGGGACACAGCAAGTGGTCCAAAGTTAAGCGCTTCAAGGGCGCGCTCGATACGAAACGCGGCGCGCTTTTCAGCAAGCTCTCGCGCGAGATCACCATCGCCGCGAAGACGGGCGGCGGCGATCCGGACGGGAACGCGCGCCTGCGCAGCGCGGTCCTTTCCGCCCGCGCCCAGAGCATGCCGAACGACAACATCGAACGGGCGATCAAGCGCGGCACCGGCGAAGGCATGGAAGCGCAGCATTTCGATGAGATCGTTTACGAAGGGTACGCGCCGGGCGGCGTCGCCGTGATCGTGGAAGCGGCCACCGATAACAAGAACCGCACTGCAGCGGAAATCCGCAGCATATTTACCCGCAACCACGGCAACCTCGCCAGCAGCGGCAGCGTTTCCTACATGTTTCACAAAAAGGGGCGGATCACGGTGCCGCGGAGTTCAATCGAGGACGACCGCCTTTTTGAGCTCGCCTTGGAAGCCGGGGCTGAGGAGTTGACAACGGAGGAGGAACAGTATGTTATTACCACTTCCCACGACCAGCTCTACGCAGTAGCTGAGGCGCTCAGGAACGCGGGCGTCGCCACCGATGGGCAGAAGTTTACTTTTATTCCAGATACGACAGTTCCGGTCCATGATGAGACCGTCGCGCTGCAGATCTTGCGCTTGTGCGACAGCCTCGAAGAAGACGACGACGTCCAAAACGTCTATTCCAACTTAGATATTCCCGACGAATTGCTGGCGAAATTGCCGGTGTAACAACGCCGCTGGTTTGAAAGGCGGCCGCTGCTCCGGCAGCAAACGAGATCAATCTCTGTATTTATGAGCGAAGAAAACGAGAACCAGCCACCGCTGCAAACCGATGCCCCTGCCGATCGGCCGCGCCGCCCGCGTCGCCGCTTCCCGCGCCGGCATAATCGCGGCCCGCAGGATCAACGTGAGAATTTCAGTGGGCCAGGCGACCGAGGGGACGGCATGGTGGCCGAGGAAACTTCTGGCGCTCCGCGTGTGAACGAAGGTGAGCAGCGCGATGAAGCCGCAACTTCACCAAATGGCGAGATCGAGCGCGAACCGGAACTCGGCGACGGCATCATCGAGATCTCAGGCAAAGGATTTGGTTTTCTGCGCGACGCCAAACGCAATTTCGTCCAGACGCCGAACGATATTTTCGTCACGCCGGAGATCGTTCGCCGTTTCGCGCTGCGCGACGGGATGTGGATTTACGGCGAGACCCGGCGCGGGAACCGCGGCCCGCAGTTGATCCGGCTCAACCAGATCAATAGTGAAGAGCCGACGAAGTATCAGGGCCTGCGGCCATTCGAGGAGCTGACGACGATCAACCCGAATCGCAAGATCAAGCTCGAGACGGTTCCGGACCGTTACACCACGCGCATCATGGATTTGATGACGCCGCTCGGCATGGGACAACGCGGTTTGATTGTCGCGCCGCCGCGAACGGGCAAGACGACGCTGCTTCATCACATCGCCGATGCCGTCGTAAAAAATCATCCCGAGATGAAGCTCATCATTCTCCTCGTAGATGAGCGCCCGGAAGAAGTCACGGATTTCCGCCGCTCGTGTCCGCAAGCCGAGATCATGGCCAGCTCGAACGATAGTGACATCAAGAGCCACACCCGGATCGCGCAGCTCGCCGTCGAGCGCGCCAAGCGCCTCGTCGAAGCCGGCAAAGACGTTTTCATTTTGCTCGACTCAATCACGCGCACGGCCCGCGCTTTTAACAATGCGATGGGCGGCGGCGGCCGCACCATGAGCGGCGGTATCGACGCCCGCGCCATGGAAACGCCGAGAAAATTATTTTCAGCGGCGCGCAACACGGAAGAAGCCGGCTCGCTGACGATTGTCGCGACCGCGCTCATCGAGACCGGGAGCCGAATGGACGAGTTGATCTTTCAGGAATTCAAAGGCACCGGCAACATGGAGATGGTCCTCGATCGCAAGATCAGTGATCAGCGCATTTATCCGGCGGTGGACATTTTCCTGTCCGGCACCCGGCGCGAAGAGCTGCTCCTTCAGCCGTGGGAATTGGAAAAGATCAATCTGATCCGGCGCGGCCTCGCCGGCCACAAGCCCGGTGAAGCGATCGAGCGTCTCCTCATGTTCGTGAAGAAATTCCCGACCAACGAGCAGATGCTCAAAGGCATTCCGGGCTAGTTGTAGCGGCGGTCGATGACCGCCGAATTCTTCATCGTGGTGCAAGACTCGATGCCCGGCGGTCACAGACCGCCGCTACAGGAACTCGATTGGGAAGTTCTCCCGCCCGAAGAGAAGGAAAAACGCCGGAGCCTTGAGCCGCTCTTCAAGTGGCTCGCCCTCATCATGGATGAAATCATCCGCGTTCCCGGCACTAACTTTCGTTTCGGCCTCGACCCGCTCATCGGCCTTATTCCTGGAATCGGCGACACCAGCTCGGCGTTAGTTTCCGCTTTCGCGCTGATCCAGGCGCTTCGACTTGGCGTCCCGAAGATCCTTCTCGCGCGGATGGCCGGCAATATTCTGGTAAACGAAGTCATCGGCATCATACCAGTTGTTGGCGACGCCTTCTCGTTCTGGTTCAAATCGAACGCCCGCAATTACGAGATCATCAAGAACCATCGGCTCGGAACTGCCACTCCGCGCCGGAGCGACTGGCTCTTCGTCATCGGCATCCTCTTTGCGCTTTTTGTAGTCGTCTGTGTGGGAATCGCCGTGAGTTTCCTGGTGCTCGGCGCGCTCGCGCGGTTGCTTTTTAGCCGCTGATCTTCTGTAGCCGCTTCGCTGTGCGAAGCGCCGCTGCAGCGTCGATTTCTCCCGCGCTTCGCACAGCGAGGCGGCTACAGAAGATACTTCGAGTAAATCGCGTGCACGCCGTTGCGCGCTTCCCGATACGCGCGCGCAAAATCGTCCAGGCTCTTCGCTCCGGCCCGCACCGCGAATTTTTCCTGCTCGGTCTTATCGGCCGGCAAGGTCGAAACGCTTCTGTTTTCCCAACGTCGCAAAGCCGATCCGATCGAGCGCAAGTATTCGTAATGCTGTCGTAGTTCCTCGGCATCGACCGGCCGCATGACGTCGGCTTCGACGAGCTGCTCGAGCGCGCCAATCATTTGCGGGTTCCAAATTCCACTCCGCATTTGGAGTGCTTGGACAAGAAACTCCGCTTCGATCACGCCGCCGAGACCTGTCTTGAAATCGAGCTCATCGGACGCGGTGCCGCGGCCGCGGCGGATCCGTTCGAGCATCGCGTCGATTTGCGCGAACAAATCCGGGCGTTGTCCGGCGGTTCGCCACACGTGTTGCGCAAGCTCCATGAATTCCTTCTGGAGCGGCCCGGCGATGGGTCGAGCGCGCGTGAGAGCTTGTGCTTCCCAGAGTTGAGCGCGGGTTTGATAGTAAGCCTCGTAAGCGGTCAGCGAGCATGTGAGGATTCCTTTTTCACCATCGGGCCGCAGCCGCGCGTCGACCGTCCAGATGCTGCCTTCGGCGGTGGTCTGCGCCATTGCCACCATCAGGTGTTGAGCCGCGCGAACATCTTCCCCGACAAACATCACGTCGAGATCGGCCCCGTACCCAATCTCGCCTCCTCCAAATTTCCCGAGCGCGATGATGGTGAGATCGCTTTCGCTTCCGCGGAGACGATTGACGAATACGAGGCACGCTTCAGCGAGCGCTGAGTGTTCCGCGAAAATCGCCGGCAAGTTCGCCAAACCGAGAATGTCGCGAAGCAAAATCCGGAGTCCCTGGGTTTGCCGATACACGCGAAGCACATCGAGTGACTCCGCGCTAATCTTGAGCGCTCCGATGCGCTGAAGATGCCGCTCGACTGTCACCGCTCGATCGAGCATTCCCGGCCGGGTAATTTCTTCGAGCAATTGTGGCCGGCGGATCAGCAGGTCGCCGGCGTGCCGGCTGGCGTCGAACGTTTTTACGAGCAACTCGAGGAGCTTCGGGTTTACCACCAGCAGCTCGAACAACATGCTGCGCAGCCCGTAGGCTTCGACGAAGCGGACGAACTGATTAAGTGCCACGTCGGGATCGGCGGCCCGCTCCAGCCAGCGAAAGAGAAGTGGGCGCAGGTTCCGTAGGACCTGGCGTGTTCGTGGCGCGACATGAAAGCCGGCGGGCGCTTTCGCGAGATCGGCGAGCGATTTGGTCGCGCTCTTTTGGTCGCGGAAAACGGGAAGACGTTCCTCAACCGACTCCGCGGCGCCGTTCGGCGCTGAGATCACTCGACGGAAAATCGCGCGCACCTTTTGGGTGTGACCGTGTAAGGCGTCGTTAAATTCCGCCGTCGAAGAAAATCCGAGGCTGCCCGCGAGCCGCAGTAACGCCTCTGAATTCTCGGGCACGGTATGCGTCTGCTGTTCCGCCTCGATTTGAAGCCGGTGTTCGACACGGCGCAGAAACCGGTAGGCGTCTTCGAGCGTGCGCGCTTCCCGGTGCGGCAACAGCTCCAGATCCGCCAGGACCGGCAACGCTTTCAGGGTGCTCGTTTCCTGGAGAAAAGCGTGACGCGCCCCGTGCAACAATTGCAGCGCCTGCACCACAAACTCGATCTCGCGGATGCCGCCCGCGCCGAGTTTCACGTCGCGCCCGATATTTTCGTGGCCGACAATGTCGCGCTCGATCCGCCGTTTGATGTTCCCGATTTCCTCGAGGACATCGCGGGTCGGGCTCTTGGGAAAAATAAACGGCTGATGTTGCCGCAGAAATTCGTAGGCCAGCTCGCGGCTGCCGGCGATGCCGCGCGCTTTGATCAGGGCGAGCCGCTCCCAGGTCTCGCCGAACCCGGCGTAATAATTTTCCATGCTGTCGATCGAGCGCGCGAGCGGCCCCGCCGTCCCTTCCGGCCGGAGTCTTAGATCGATTCGGAAGAGTGCGCCCGCGGGATCGTGGGCCGCGAACGTCTCGATGATTTTCGCGCCGAGCTGATTGAACCACTCGTGGTAGGTGAGGTTGGGCGAGACCTGGCCTTCTTCGCCGTAAACAAAAATTACGTCGATGTCCGAACTGTGGTTCAGCTCGCGGCCGCCGAGTTTGCCGAGACCCAGAATGGCAAATGGCGTGTCGGGTCCGCCGCGGCGGCTGCGCAATTCGCAATCCCAGTAGGTATAAACTTCGCGGAGGCAGATTTCGGCGAGCTGCGATAATTCCAGAGTCGTTTCCTCGAACGGCGCCGCTTCCGCCACTTCGCGTAACGCGATCCGCGTCATTTCGCGGCATTTCCAGAAACGGAGCGCCTGAAAGTTGCCGGCAAACGTGGAACCTTCGGCGATCCGTTGGAGACCGACTCGCATCGCGGGTAATTCGCGCGGCGCGTCCGAGATTTCCGAGCGAGAAAGCCAGAGCAAAATCTCCGGATGCCGGACGAGCCGCGCCGCGCAGACGCTTGAGACCGAGAGAAGGTGAAGCAGCGCCTGTTCGCCCAACGGAAATTGTTCGATCAGTTCGCGGAGCGGCGTTTGGTCCGCGGGCCAGTCCGCCTCCATCCGCTCAAGACTATTCTCGACCTGCGGAGGATTCAGCGTGCCGCCGGCTTTCTGTTTGATCCAACTCATTGGAACCGCGACGGCAAAGAAAGAGGGAAAACGCCGAACGTCCAACGCCGAACCGCCCCATCTCGAATTCAGAAGATCGGTCTTCGCACGTCTCCTAATTCGAGATTGGCGTTGGGCGTTCGGCGTTCGGCGTTTTCCCTGCTACTTTCCAGCCATCTTCTCCCGCGCCTTGGCCAGCAACCGCCGTTCGGCGCGGGTAAGACTTCCCATTCCTTCGCGGGAAATTTTGTCGAGCAGCGGATCGATTTCCTGCGCGATGAATTCCTCCGGCGTCATAGCGTTGTAGCGTTCGGCTTCGGCGCGCCGTTGGGTGAGCGCGCGTTGCAGGATGGAGGGCCGGCCAAATCCGAGCAGATGCGCGTAAAACCATCCGGCGATGCAACCGCCGAAAAACGAACTGTGGGCAACCGCCGCCGTGCGATCGAAAATAATTCCGAGCACGGCCAGGCCGAACGCGGCGTAACCGAGATGTTTCGCTTTGAGCCGGATCGGCAGAAGAAAAAGAACCATCGAGGTCAATTCCAGCTCGGGAAGAATGGCCGCGTAAGCGACGACGACCGCCGCCGGCCCGCCCGAAGCGGCGAGCAACGCCGAACTTTCCGGCATGAGGAACAGATGGCCCAGCTCACCGGCGAGCGTTCCCGTCAAATAAAGGAAGAGGAACTGGCGTTGTCCGATGATCGATTCGACGTCGCGGCCGAGCAGGTAAAGGAGAAACATGTTGCCGAGCAAATGCCACGGGCCGTCGTGGAGAAACGCGGCGGTGATGAATTGCCATCCGTAAGCCGAGCGCAGGCCGCGATCGCTCAGCGCGAGATATTCGCGGACGAATCCCGGCTGGTAGGCGTCGAGAAAAAGTTGGGCGACGAAGACGGCGATGTTCGCGCCGATCAAGCCGAGGAGAACGACGCGCGGCCGCTGGATCCAGCGCCGCGTCGTCGGCGAAGGTTTTCGGCCGGAAAGGCGCATGTCCCCGAGCGTATCGCAACGAAAA
>Ga0182000_10000153_pt1 | contig 12883 bp, 10 predicted proteins | sample BulsoiMagMametaG_FD_120484 | JGI IMG/M metagenome (GOLD analysis project Ga0182000, IMG submission 120484) | Bulk soil microbial communities from Mexico - Magueyal (Ma) metaG | ecosystem: Environmental > Terrestrial > Soil > Agricultural land | place: Mexico: Magueyal, Guanajuato | collected...
ATCCGCGGCCGGGTCGGGCTCTTGCCGCGGATCGGTTGGTAGGAGCCGAATTCGCATTCCATCAGGCCTTCTCCGTGGGTCAGCGCAGGTAGCTGTTGCTGCAACTCGTGCACCCGGGCGGCCGGGATCCCACCTACGAGTGTGTACGACGAACCTCGCATCTCCTGTGTTTGCGGAACGGCGTCCAGCCGCGCCGTTGCGGACACCGTCGCCCCGAACGTATCCGACGGGATCTCAAGGTGATAGCGGTGTATCGGCTCGCACACGACGGTGCCGGCCCGCTTCAGCGCACCCATCAGCACCAGCGGGGTCAGCAGACGGAAGTCAGAGGCGGTGGTCCCTGGCCACCTTCGTGGTGGGGCAAGATAGTCGCAGTCGGTCATGGTGACGGTGCAGTCAGTGACCTCCCATCCGTAGATCCCCTGGCGTAAGGTCTCTAGCACGGTGCGCTCCATTGCCTCATGAAAGGCCTCGACCGTCTTGTAGACGTGAGTCGGTATCGACCCCACCTTGACATCCAGCCCGAACTGCACCCCCGAGCCGAGCGCGGCTGGCTCGATGCGCATCCCGATGGTGGCGAGGAACGGAGTGGTCGGCGAACGTGCCTTGGGGAGCAACTCCACGGCCGCACCGACGCCGATGGGCCGTTCGACGCAGATCGTCGTCGTTTCATGAAACTCGACGTCGATGCCGTAGTCGTTCGCCAGCGTCGCCCCGACGACCTCTTTCTGCACCTCACCGTAGAGCGAGACGTGTAGTTCCTGGCGTATGTCATCCTGTCGCAGGTTGATCAGCGGGTCCTGCTCGGCGAGTTGGGTGAGCGCGACGTGCAGCACGCCCTTGTCGGCGGGGCGGCTGGGAACGACGACCGTTTCAAGAGTCGGTGGGGCGAAATGGTTGCGCTCCGGGGTCGTCCGCGGTTCGCCGATCGCCTCCCCGATCCGAACTTCCCGGAGACCACAAAGCCTGCCGATCCGTCCCGCAGCGACCGACGCGCGCTGGACAGCGGAGCCGTGCTCGAATACGCTCACTCCGGTGACCTTTTCCCCTTTACCCTGGCTGAGCTGCACCTGATCCCGCACTCGAACTGTTCCAGAGAACATACGAATGTACACGATCTTCTCCCCGCCCTGGGCTCGTTCGATCTTGAAAACCACTCCTGAGACCGGACCATCGACATCGCCTTCGGCCGCGGGCAGCAACTCCGTGATGCCTGAGATCAGCTCATCCACGCCCGCGCCCGTGATCGCCGAGCCGAAGAACACCGGATGCACCAGCCCCTTCCCAGTCTGCGCCGCAAGCTCGCCGCGGAGTCGACGGTACGATACCGTCGACTCGTCGTCGACATAGGAGGCGAGAAACGCGTCGTCGTGGTCGGCGAGTAGATCGATCAGTCGGGAACCAAAGTCGGCGTCGGCGGCGCCGTAAGGCGCGAAACTGGGACTGCGGGTTCCCAACCCGCTGGCCGACCCCATAGGGATGATCGCCGGCGTCAGTCTCTCGGCGATGCTACGCAACAAGGGTTCACTTTGCGCGCCGGCGCGATCGATCTTGTTCACGAAGATGAGGGTGGGAATGTTCAGCCGCTGTAGCGTCCGCATCAACAGTCGGGTCTGCGACTGCACTCCCTCCACCGCGGAGACGACAAGCACGGCGCCGTCGAGCACGTTCAAAACCCGTTCTACCTCGGCTATGAAATCCGGGTGCCCGGGGGTGTCGATCAAGTTGATCGTGACATCGTCGATGACGAACGAGACGACGGCAGACTTGATCGTGATGCCACGTTGTCGTTCTAGTGTTAGGGTATCGGTTTGGGTGTTTCCGTCATCGACCTTGCCGATCTCGTCGATGACACCGGCGGCGAAGAGCAGCCGCTCGGTCAGAGTGGTTTTACCGGCGTCTACATGCGCCACAATCCCCAGGTTCAAAATGTCCATAAAGCGTCATGTCCTCTAGATGGGTAGTAACTCCTTTCTGGGTAGACATGAACGCTTGGCGCATTTCCTCTCCTTCATCGATCAGCTGGTGTTTGGAGTGTAGCAGAAGGTCACCCCTGAAAATAACCGATTCGCTGGCGGATCAGCCGGATTCTCCAAGCGTCGAAGATCCCGCGATCACCGCGAGAGGACCTCGCCCATCCTCTGGAGCGCTTTGCTGATGTTCTCGCGGGAGTTGGCGTATGAGAGGCGCAGATGGCCCTCCCCGTGACGGCCGAACGCCGTGCCGGAGAGGCTGGCGACGCCTGCTTCGTAGAGGAGCAGATCGGCCAACTTGTCCGCCTGATGGCCGGTCTCTGTGATGCGCGGGAAGGCGTAGAATGCTCCCTGGGGCGTAATGCATTCGACGCCAGGGAGCTTGTTGAGGCCGGCTACGATCAGGTCCCTGCGCGCCCTGAACTCGGCGAGCATACTCCCCACTGCGTCCTGCGGGCCCTGTAGAGCCGTGAGTCCGGCGTACTGCGTGGCCGCGCTGGTGCATGAGTTGGAGTTGACCTGCAGTTTGGCCACTTCCTCGGCGAGGGACACCGGCATCACGCCATAGCCGAGCCGCCAGCCCGTCATAGCGTAGGTCTTCGAGAAACCGTCTAGTATGATCGTCCGCCCATCGGGGCCGAGTCCGGGCTCCGAGGCGATGCTTGCGAACTCATCCGTGTAGAGCAGCCGCGAGTAGATCTCATCGCTCAAGACGTAGACGTCGGGGCGCTCACGCAGAATGCAGGCGAGCCCGGCTATGTCGTCTGCCGTAAGCACGCCACCCGTCGGGTTGGCCGGGGAGTTGAGGATCACCAGCCTGGTGCGTCCGCTGAGGCCCGCACTGAACTCGTCGAGGTCGAAGCGGAACTCGTTCCCCTGGCGCAGAGGTACGAAGACGGGTCTCCCGCCGACGAAGTTCACCATCGACTCGTAGATCGGGAACGCCGGGTTGGGCAGCAGCACCTCGTCACCCTCATCGACGAGCGCCAGGATGGTGAAGAACATTATCGGCTTCCCGCCGGGCGTGACGACAACCTGTTCGGGACCAATGTCTATACCCCTGCTACGCGCGACATCAACGGCTATAGTCTCGCGCAACTCTGGAATACCGGCGGTGGGAGTGTAATGGGTATATCCGTCGCGCAGTGCCTTGCAACCGGCCTCCACTACGTGGGACGGCGTGTCGAAGTCGGGTTCGCCTATCTCGAGGTGGATGATCTCATGCCCCTCAGCCTCCAGGGCCTTCGCTTTCGCCAGGACCGAAAAAGCTGTTTCAGTTCCCAGGCGCTCCATCCGCCTCGCCAGTTTCACACGGTCCTCCGCTCGATCGGGTCCAGGCAAGCCCCCGCATTACACCACACCGCACTACAGCAGCATGGAGCGCGTCGGATACTGTGCCTGCGGTCCCTGCTGCGTCTGATCCAGGCCCACTACCGACACCTACATCCTGTTGCCTACATTATGCGCCGCTGTTACCGATATGTAACAGAAGGGGTGTAAAAGGGACATAGTGTGCATCACTGGTAGATGGAGGGATCGAATGATAAGAGTGTGTATCGAGGTCGATCGTGGCACGGCCAGCACCACAGCGTTATTCGTTAGGGCCAAGAGTATCCTGCGGGCGCTAGAGGTGGCAGAAAGAGAGAACCCTGGTTGCGCCTTGAACGTGGTGTTCCCTCTGGACCCTGATACTTTCTTCGTGCGGGACGCCTCGGAAGGGATCGAAGCCGAGATAGCAGCTTAGCTTGCCAGGCTAGTGCGAAAATAGCCTTGGCGGCAGCTCATTTTCATAGCGCCGGGGCTGCCCTTACCGGATTATGGGACTCTGTTGAAAAACGCACTCCGACGAATAGTCGGAGTCTCCTGCGCCGAAGCCGCACGAGGCGGATCCCGCAGTGGGTGTGGGAAGCCGCAACCCAGCGCCCGGGCAAGCTCCTCCACAGTGCGCCCCGAGCGCCTGAGCTGCCTGACGACCTGCCCTCGCGCGCTTTCGAAGAACTTCGCTTCCCAGTTCGTAGCCAATAGTTACCCCTTTCGCCAGATATCTGCACTATAGCCAGTAAACGAGCATTTTCAAATAAATATAGTTTATACTTGACAAATTATGAACCGCGTATAGACTGCGTTGTAGGCAACGACTACGATTCTTGAGGAGGTACAGATGGAATCCGTGGCACCCGACGCCGTAGCGCTATGTTGCTGCGGTGGGTCGATGACGAAGCCATTCTGTGATGACATTCGCTCGAAGATCGGTTTGTGTCGTGCGGTGCAGCGGGCGGTTCGACAGCGAGAGGGGCAGGTGTGATCATGTCAGTCGCCCGACGGGTTGCCCGGGCGACCCTTCCGACTCGTTACGGAACCTTCGAGATGTTTGTCTACGCCACGCCCGAGCACAAAGAACACGTGGCGCTCACCTTAGGGGTGATCGACGACGGCGAGCCGGTTCTGGTCCGTGCGCACTCGGAATGCCTTACGGGTGATGTTCTCGGGTCGTCTCGTTGCGACTGCGGAGAACAGCTCGCCGATAGTCTGCGACTTTTGCAGCAGCAGGGCCGGGGCATCCTGCTCTACCTCCGGCAGGAGGGCCGCGGCATCGGCCTTACCAAGAAGATCACTGCCTACGCGCTCCAGGAACAGGGGCTCGATACGGTCGAAGCGAACCTTGCGCTTGGATTGCCGGAGGACATGCGCGACTACCGGGTCGCAGCCGAGATGCTGCTCGACCTCGGCGTGTGGCGTGCCCGCCTGATCACCAACAACCCGGCAAAGATCGAGGGCCTCGAGCTGTACGGTATCGAGGTCGTAGAGCGCATACCGCTAAGGATGTCGCCGAACCCCTCGAATGTCGGGTATCTGCGGACGAAGCGCGAGAAGATGGGCCACATACTCCCGCAGTCCGTGGCGCTCCAACTCGCGGGGGGAAGGTTAGGGCAACTAGAATGATAGACAACGTGGACGCTGCGAAGACAGAAGTGAGCTCCCGGCTGGCCGTCTGCGTCGCGCCCAAGCACATAGGGACCGGTATCGAGGCCGTCTTCGGCATTCGTGAGCTTTTCCGGCCGCTGATCATGACCGACACGTTAGTACCCGGACGGGCCTGCCGATGGCCGTTGAAAGCAAGGAGCGTATCGGATGCATTACGGTATCGTAATGTCCAACCTCGATGATTGCGCCGATCCGCGCCTGGCGATCCGCCTGGCTCGAGCGGCCGAGGAGGCCGGGTGGGAGGCCATCTTCGTGTGGGATCACCTCGGCTTCGTATGGGGTTCGGCCTCATCTGATCCTTGGATCAGCTTGTCCGCGGTCGCGGTCTGCACCACCCGTCTCAAGATAGGAACCGCCATCACCCCGCTGGCACGCCGACGCCCACAGGTAGTGGCCAACGCCCTGGGAAGCCTGGACCTTCTTAGCGGTGGACGAGTGATTTTCGGGGCTGGGCTCGGGGGTGTTACTGAGGAGTTTACCGCCTTCGGTGAGCCTGCCGCTGCGAAGGAGCGTGCCGCAATGCTCGACGAGGGGCTCGCGGTCCTGGACAGGCTCTGGTCGGGCGAGATGGTGACGCACCACGGGCAATACTACGACGTGGAGAACGTATCCCTGGCGCCGCTCCCATTCCAACGTCCGCGCATCCCGATCTGGATAGGCGGTGAGAGCCCTCCCGCTCTGCGCCGTGCCGCACGCTGGGATGGTTGGCTCGCGCCCGCCACAAGCCCCGACGGAACCCCAATCATGGACAAGGACCCCGGCCGTATCGCCGAGATGGCGGCCGAGATTCGGCGACACCGGACGACGGATACACCCTTCGCGGTGGCCGTCGACGGGTACTCCGATCCTGGTGATCCCACATTACCGCACGCCTATGAGGCGGCCGGAGCGACCTGGTGGTTAGAGAGCATCCACGGCAAGCGTGGCTCGGTCGACGAGATGATTGCGCGGGTGGAAGCTGGACCCCCGGTGCCGAGGTGAGAGTTCGATGCGGGCCAGATGCGTGCTGACGTAAGGCTCACCGTAGGTGCAAGAGTGACGCAATAAGAGATGACCAAACCTGCCGGCATTGAAAGGAGAGAGATGCGAGCGATAGCTGAAGAGACGTTTGGTGGGCCAATAGCCCTGGTAGATTTGCCGACTCCAGAGATCGGGCCCGGTGAGGTCTTGATCCGTGTTCGGGCCGCTGGGGTCAACCCCTTCGACTGGAAAGTCGCCGACGGAGCGCTCGAGGATCAGATGAAGCACCACTTTCCCCTGATCCTGGGCTTCGACGCTGCCGGAGTGCTCGAGAGGGTTGGTGCCGATGTCACCGAACTCGCTGAAGGCGACGAAGTATACGGATACTTGTTCAAGCCGGTGATCGGGGAGGGCACCTACGCGGAGTACGTCGGTGCTCCAGCGAACATCGTCGCCAAGAGACCGGTGACGGTCGGCTTCACTGAAGCGGCGGCCCTACCAACGCCGGGACTCACCGCCATGGACCTCGTGGATGCGGTGGACATCAGGGAAGACGAGACCATTTTGATCGTGGGGGCAACCGGTGGCGTCGGCTCCTACGCGATCCAGTTGGCGGCCAGACGCGGCGCCCGAGTAATCGCCACCGCGCGCCGAAGTAACAAGGCGCTCGTGCGGGAGCTGGGAGCAGCGGAGACGATCGACCACACCACGGAGGATCTCGTCGCCGCCGTACGAACGGCTCACCCGGGCGGTATAGATGCTGTCATCGATGTGGCAAGTGACCGCGAAGCATTCGGCCGCATATCCACACTCGTAAACAACAGTGGACGGCTCGCGTCCTCGGTTTACGCTGCCGACGTGGAGGGGCTTGCGAGGCGTGGTATCAGAGCGACGAACGTTAGCATGCAGCCTGACGCCCGGCGGTTGGGGGAGCTCTCGCGGATGGTCGACGCTGGGGAGCTCTCCGTGAGGCTAGATCGCACCTATACGCTCGAGAAAGCGCCCGAGGCGCTTGAAGAAAGGAGGACCGGGCACGTACGTGGCAAGATCGTCTTCCTCATCCAGTGAGGAGCGGTAAGGCTCGCGCAGGTTTAGGCTTCTCGAGGGATGGGTGCTAGACTGGCCCCTGTGAAGCCCGCCGTTACCGCCCGCGCAGATATCGTTGGCAGCCTCCTGAGACCTCAGGAACTGCTGGAGGCCCGCGAAAGCTACGTGGCAGGCGGACTCTCCGCGGCCGAGTTCAAGCACATCGAAGATGGGGCCGTAGACTGGGCTATCGGATTGCAGGAGCGGGCAGGCCTCCCCGTAATCACGGATGGTGAGATGCGCCGGGAGTCATTCCAGAGCCAGATCGTAGAGGCCGTCGAAGGCTTCGGCGAGTATGACATGAACGCCTGGTTGTGGGGGGAGTGGCACGGCAGCGAGGCGGTGGGAGACAAGACGACCGAACGCCCACAGTCCCTCGGGGTGGTCGGGAAGCTGCAACGGAGGAGGCACCTCTCCGTCGAGGAGTTCGTTTACGCGCGGGGCCGTACGGAGAGGACCGTAAAGGTTACGCTGCCGAGCCCGAGCATGTACGCTAACCTCTGGTCCCCAGAGCTATCCGCCGAGGTCTACCCCACGCTCGACCTCTTTCTGGAAGACGTGGCGCAGATCTTGCGCGAGGAGGTCGAGGAGTTAGCCCGGCTCGGTGCCGAGTACATCCAGCTCGACGCGCCCCATTACCCGCTACTCCTGGATCCCAAGACCCGCGCGTTCTACGAGGGGCTGGGCTGGGATCTGGACCGCTGGCTGAGTCGGGGGATCGAGCTCGACAACTATGTGATCGGGGACCACGCCGACGTCACCTTCTCCTTTCACCTCTGCCGGGGCAACCAGGAGAGCCGCTGGTTGGTCTCAGGCTCGTACGAGCCGCTGGCGGTCCGCATTTTCGGCGGCATAAACGCGCAGAGGTTGATGCTCGAGTATGACGACGAACGCTCGGGGGATTTCGGCCCCCTCTCGCACGTACCCGAGGACAAGGTCGCCGTACTTGGCCTCGTTACCACCAAGACGCCCCGGCGTGAGAGGAGATCAGAGCTGGAGGCCCGTCTTTGCGAGGCGGCCAGATTCATCCCTCTGGAGCGCCTGGCCCTTAGCCCGCAGTGTGGCTTCGCCACCTCCATTAAAGGAAACGCCATAAGCGTCGAAGACGAGGAGTACAAGCTCCGTACCATAGTCGAGACCGCGGAGCAGGTCTGGGGGTAGGCGGGGCGCTCTCCTGAAGAGAGTCCTCGGGTACGTCAGCCTGCGAACAGGCCCTCTACGCCCGGTCTCAGGCGTCCATCGTCGTCGAGGTAGTCGCGCCAGGAGCGTTTGGGATCGTAGCCGAGCATGCGCCTGGCTTTCTCGATCGAGATGCCTGAGGAGTCCTCGCGGGGGAGGGGTGTCTTTACCTCGATCTGGTCCCCGTAGTGCTCGCGCACGGAAGCCTCCAACGGCCTGCCGCCCACGTTATCCGGCGAGGCGATGTAGAAGACCTCGTGGCCGGGCAGGTCGCTCTCGGCGGCGAGCACCATGGCGTCTGCCAAATCGTAGACGTCGATGTAGCTCCAGATACCAGCGCTCAGCTCAGAGCGGTCGCGGACCATTGGCCCCAGGTTACGCTCGTAGTTGCCTTCGTGCTGCACCCAGGAAGGACGGATCGAGATGCAACGGATGTCCGAGCGCCGGATGGCGCCGTCCATCAGTAGCTCACCGAAATATTTGGCGGTCGCGTAGGGGTCCTGGGGACGGATCGGATGTTCCTCGTCTATGGGGAGGTAGTCAGGAAGGAAAGGCCGCTCGGGGAAGAAGAACCCAGGCACAGTCTCACTGGAGGTGTTCACGAAACGGGGCACCTCGAACCGGATCGCCGCCTCCAGAGTATTGAACGTCGCCATGAGGTTGTTCTGGAACACGACGTGCGGCGGATTGCTTGTCGGCTCGGGGATCGCCGCCGTGTGCACGACTGCCTCGGCGCCCCGCACGACGGCGAAGGCGTCGCCAGCGTCAGACAGGTCGGCCTGGACGTAGTCCGCCTCGCCTTCCTCGGGCCGTTCGAAGACCGGCGGCGTCAGGTCGGTCGCCCGCACGTCGTGGCCTGCCTCCTGAAGCGCCGCCACCGTAGCCCTTCCGACCTTGCCCCGCGCACCCGTCACCAGTACTCGCATCTATCCTCCCGGTCTCGCTTCAGGCCGATGGTACAACATCCAGATCTCGGAGTTTCACCCTTCAGGGAGTAGGGTAAAGGCCCTGCATGAGAGTAGTCGTGGTAGGGGCGACCGGCAACATCGGGACCAGTGTGCTCCGGTCGCTCGAGAAGGAAGACAGCGTCAAGTCCGTCCTCGGTCTGGCGCGCCGGTTGCCAAACCTTCCTATGCCAAAGGTCGAGTGGGCCTCGGCCGACGTTGTGGCCGACGATCTAGTGCCGCACCTGCGGGGGGCTGACGCGGTGGTACTGCTCGCCTGGATCATCCAGCCCTCCCGCGACCTCACCAAGCAGTGGATGGTGAACGTCGAGGGGAGCATGCGGGTGGCGAGGGCAGCGAAGGAGGCCGGCGCGAGGACGCTCATCTACGCCTCGTCGGTCGGGGCTTACTCGCCGGGCCCCAAGGACCGCCGGGTGGACGAAAGCTGGCCTACGGGTGGCACGCCGACCTCCTACTACGCGCGCCACAAAGCCGAGGTCGAGCGGAGGCTCGACCGCTTCGAGCGGGAGGCCCCCGATGTCAGGGTCGTCAGGATGCGCCCCGGGCTCGTCTTCAAAAAGGAGGCGGCCGAGGGCATCCGACGCCTCTTCGCCGGCCCCTTCTTGCCCAGCCCCCTGGTGCGTACAGCCTTCATAAACGCCATCCCCGACATACCGAACCTGCGGTCCCAGATCATCCACTCTTACGACGTGGGAGAGGCCTTCAGGCTCGCCATGATCAACGACGAGGCGCGGGGCGCCTTCAACCTGGCCGCCGAGCCGGTCCTCGATCCCGAGGAGTTGGGGAGGATACTGGACGCCAGGCCCGTGCCTGTCTCGGCGCAGGTGGCGCGGGCGAGTGCGAGGCTCTCGTGGCAGCTCAGGCTCCAGCCCGTCTCTGAAGGGTGGCTGGACATGGCGATGAGCGTGCCCGTGATGGACACCAGCAGGGCGCGCCTGGTGCTCGGCTGGACGCCCGAGCGCAGCGCCGACGAGGCGCTTCTCGACCTGCTGGAGGGTCTGCGGACCAGGGCGGGGCTCGACACGCCGCCGCTCTCCCCGAAGACTGGCGGGCCGCTGCGCATACGCGAGATACTCACCGGGGTAGGAGGGAGGGAGCCGTGAAAGCCGTTGTCTGGCACGGCAAGGGAGACATCAGGGTAGACGATGTACCAGACCCGATCATCCAGGAGCCTACCGACGCCATAGTCAGGATCACCTCGACCGCGATCTGCGGCTCGGATCTACACCTCTACGCCAAGCTCTCGCCGCTGATGCGCGAGGGCGACATCATCGGGCACGAGCCGATGGGTATAGTCGAGGAAGTCGGAGCCGATGTCGAGCGCATCTCGCCCGGCGACCGCGTCGTGATCCCCTTCAACATCTCTTGCGGGCACTGCTACTTCTGCGACCAAGAACTCTACTCTCAGTGCGAGAACACGCGCGATACGGGCAAACTCGCCCAGACCGTGAACCTGCTTGGACGCGGCAGGGGGGCTAGCCTCTTCGGATACACCCACGTCTACGGCGCCGTCCCGGGCGGGCAGGCCGAGTACCTGCGCGTGCCCCAGGCCCATTTTGGGCCCATCAAAGTGCCCGAAGGACCCCCGGATGAGAGGTTTCTCTACCTCTCCGACGTGCTGCCTACCGCCTGGCAGGCCGTCGCCTACGCGGATATTCCAGAGGGTGGGACGGTCGGTATATGGGGCCTCGGTCCGATCGGCCAGATGTGCACCCGCATAGCGACGCACCTGGGCGCAGGACGCGTAATCGGCGTGGACAACGTGCCCGAGCGTCTCGCTATGGCATCCAGGCACGGCGTGCAGACCGTTGATTACTCCGCGGTGGACAGCGTGAGGGATGTGATCCTGGAGCTCACCGGCGGCCGCGGCGTCGATTCGGCCATAGACGCCGTCGGTATGGAGGCCGGAGGCTCGCTCTTTGGCTCCATCTTGCAGAGCACCAAGCTGCAGCTCGACCGGGCGACCGCCCTCAGAGAGTGCATGTCCGCTATCAGGCGCGGCGGAACGCTCTCGCTCACCGGCGTCTACGCTGGTCCCATCCAGGCCTTCCCTCTGGGCGACCTCTTCGACATGCAGATACAGCTCCGAATGGGACAGGCCAACGTGTGGCAATGGGTCGATGACATCGTGCCGCTCCTGAACGATAGTGATCCTCTTGGCGTCGAGGATCTCAAGACCCACGAGATGCCACTCGAAGACGCGCCGCTTGGCTATGAGATCTTCCAGAAAAAGCAGGACGGCGCCATCAAGTGCGTCCTGAAGCCCTAGCCGCCTGCACCACCGTCCGCCAGAACTCGTCACGCTCGCCCGGCGCGAAGGGGAGGTAGAGCGCGACGCGGTCTATTAGGCCCCCGTAGCGTTCTCTTAGTGCGGGTCCTATCTCATCTGGGGCAGCCTCGATGGCGAAAGCTGCGAGCATCTCGTCGGTGATGAGGGCCGGCATCTCTTGCCACTTCTTCTCCCGCGCCATCGTTCCCAGCCTCCAGCCTACCTCTCCCCAGCCGTGGGCTTCGAGGACCCTGAGGTAGGTCGGTGTCGAGGCGTAGAACGAGATCTGGGTCCTTACCGACTCTCTTTGCTCTGTGGCTATTTCTTCGTTCTCTCCAGTGATAACGAATGCGCTGGTCGCGAGCGTAACCCGCTCCGGGTCTCGGTTAGATTGCCTCGCGCCTTCTGCTATGGCAGGTATTACGGTCCTCCGCACGTATTCGGGGGAATGGAACGGGTGCACGTGGAAGCCGTCGCAGATCTCCCCGGCGAGGTTGGCGAGGCGGGTGTTGACGCCTGCTATGTAAATAGGGATCTCAGGATGATCTATAGGCCCTGGGTCGAAGAACGGCGTCATGAGGGTGTGGCGGTAGAAGTCCCCCTCGAAGTTCAAAGGCTTCTCGGACTGGAAAGACTCCCAGATTGCGCGCAGGGCCAGAATGTACTCGCGCAGCCGCGCGGCCGGCCTGTCCCAGGTCATCGAGAAGCGGCGGGTTATGTGGGCCTTGACCTGCGTGCCGAGACCCAGTATGAAGCGACCTTCCGAGAGGTTCTGGAGGTCCCAGGCCGTCTGCGCCGTCTCCATGGGAGAGCGGGAGAAGGCGATAGCGACGGAGGTGCCTAAATCTATCTCACGGGTCTCGTTGGCGGCTATAGCCAGGGGCAGGAAAGCGTCGTGTTTGGTCTCGCTGGTCCACAGGCCTGCGAAGCCAAGGTCTTCGGCCGCGCGGGCGGTATGGTCTACACCTCTTAGATAATCGCCCTCTGTCGCGAGGCCAGCGTCGAGCTTCACGGTATCTTTCTACGGGATCAGGAGTAGCTTGCCGGTGGTCTTGCGGCCTTCGAGGTCGCGGTGGGCCTGCTCTGCGTCTTCGAGGGAGTAGGTGCCGCCGATGCGGACGTCTAGGTTGTTCTGCCCGATCCATGACAGGATGCTCTCGGCGCGCCACAGGAGCTCCTCGCGGGTCGCGGTGTACTGAGCGAGGGCCGGCCTGGTGAGGAAGAGGCCGCCTTTCTGGTTGAGGGTCTGGGGGTCGAAAGGGGGCACAGGACCGCTGGATGCCCCGAAGAGCACCATGTAGCCGCGGGGACGCAACACGTCGAGGCTGCCGTCGAAAGTCTCCTTGCCCACCGAGTCGTAGACTACGTGGACGCCTTCTTCGCCCGTGATACGGTTCGTCTCCTCGACGAAGTCCTGCTCGGTGTAAAGGATGACCTCGTCGGCCCCCGCGTCCCTGGCGAGCTTC
>Ga0182000_10000154_pt1 | contig 12753 bp, 13 predicted proteins | sample BulsoiMagMametaG_FD_120484 | JGI IMG/M metagenome (GOLD analysis project Ga0182000, IMG submission 120484) | Bulk soil microbial communities from Mexico - Magueyal (Ma) metaG | ecosystem: Environmental > Terrestrial > Soil > Agricultural land | place: Mexico: Magueyal, Guanajuato | collected...
CGGCGGCGCTGCGGCTCATCGCGAGGCTCGTCAGAGATCCGAACGACCTAACACTCGCCGAGCTACGCGAGCAGGTCGAGCGCGAGCGGAGGCTCGTCAGCGTGCCGACTATACACCGGGCGGTCGTACGCCCGGGGCTGCGCACAAAAAAAGACGCTGCACGCAAGTGATCGCGACACCGTGCGCGTGGGCTCCTTGCGCGCCCGGTTCCGCCGCCGGGTCCTGTTGTACCTGCCGCCGTACTCGCCCGACCTCAACCCGATAGAGCAGTACTGGTCAAAGCTCAAGGCGGCTTGCTCAAGGCGAAGGCGAGGACGCGCGAGGCCCTGGGTGGCGCGCTCGCGGAAGGCTTCGCCGCGGTCACTCAGCGGGATGCAAAGAACTGGTTCAGGCACAGGGGCTATGCCTTACGCTGAGATGAAAACCGCTCTAAGAGAGCCATCTCAGGCGTTTTATCCATATGCCTCCCCCGATGCCTTGCCGAACGATGTTGGCGGAAAAATGGCGGACTTGTCTGAGTGCATCAGAGTAAATGAGAGCGAGCTTTGGCGACTGCTACCCAGTCAAATAAGCTCCCATCCATCCTGATGAGACGTGGTAGGACGGCTGACATAGGATTCATAACCCCAAGGTCGGGAGTTCAAGTCTCCCCCCCGCTACCAATACTTTCAACGAGTTACGAGAGGCCACGCGCCTCTCGTTTTCGTTTCTCCCCCTTATTTTCCCCCTAATTTCTATCACCCTCTAATCTCACGCGAACCGCCCCGCTACTTAACCATTGCCCGCGCCGGGCTCAGGTCTATAAAATCACCTCGGAGCCTACCACCGTAGCCGCAGGCTCCGGTAGACAGAGGCGGCGGGGGGCGTTACAGGTCGCCCCCCGCCGCTTCCTCCTTCCCGGCCTCCTTCAAATCGGCAATCGCCATCTGAATCAGCCGCGCGGCCGTCGCCAGATCGCCGGCGCCCTTGTATGAGTCGAGCAGCCGCGCTGCGGCTCTCACGTTCGCCCGCGCCCTCTCTTCGGCAGGCGCCCTCTCGGATGTCTGCGCCCTAGCCGCCACTGTTGTAGAATCGCTCTGCATCACTACTCCTTTCAGACCAGACTGGCAGTGTTGATGTGAAGGGCTTACCCGAGTTGCCGCTCAGGTAAGCCCGCTCGCTTAGTGCGTCCTCTCTAAGTACCGCTGCACCAGCCTCGCCGCCGCCCGGTGCCAGCAAGGCTGACCCTGCTCGAACGCCTTGCACTGGCAGGTGCCGTTCGCCGTGTAAATCTCGCCCGACGGCGAGAGGACGAGCAGCGCGTGGCCGTCGTAGCTCATGTAAGGATTCTCTTCGATCTGCTGCGTCGCCCTGGCGATGGCCGTCTGCCAGCGGCGGCTGCCAGCAACCTTGTCGAAAGCGTCTTGAATCACCGCCGCCATCCTCTCTTCGTTCAGGTTCTTCACCGGCGGCGTCTCCGGCGGCTACGGCATTCTTGCCTCGTCTGAAATTTCGCGGGAGTATTTGCTGGGCCTGCTCAACAGTAAGGTGCTCGAATGGTTTATTCATCAAACGGCGACACGTATGCGCGGCGGTCGGTACAGCTACGAAGCCCGATTCATTCGGGGGCTCCCTATACGTACAATCAAAGGCACGGGAGCGGACGCAGCGCGACATGACAAAGTAAGCTCACTTGTTGGACAAACGCTTGCGGCGAAAGCTCAACTTCGACAGGCTCGCACAGACCGTGACCGCGACTTTTACGAAAACAAATATGCGGCGCTCGACAGCCAGATAGATGCGCTCGTTTATGAACTATACGGACTGAGTGATGAAGAAATTGCCCTTGTGGAGAAGGAAATTGAAAACTCGGGCCGTGACAAGTTAAACCTGCGGGTGGAAAAGGCACTGTTTTGGTCATAGATTCTGATGCCAACCCTACGGACATTTCACGCAAAACTTTCCCTACAAACACTGCTCCGTGTTATCAATTCGGTCGGCGCGCATATCAGTGCAAAGCTTCAGCACTTTGCCTCTGATGAGAGAACGCTCGTCTCTGGTGTTTTATAGGTTCTGCGGAAAATGTGGCGCACTATATCATCGCTGCGGCACGGGATGCGCCAACGTTGTGGTCGCAAATCTAATTCCACCCTTGAGTGACGCTTATGTTCACGTGGATTCCTCTATATCAAGAAATCGCCCGCCACATCCTCCGGATGGAAAACCGACAGGGGGAACTCATCTCGGTGCTGCGGCGGCTGCGCGGCCGGGGGCTACCCGTAATCACCTTGAATGATAAGGCAGGCGGGGGGCAGGCAATCGAACTGCAAGAGATCGACCCGTTCAGTTTCTTTGCCAGCTTCAACCGGGGGCAGACTCTGGATAATCGCGTAAGGATCCTCGAAGCGTTGAAGGGGGAGTGGGGATTACGCAGTGAAGTGCCGTCCGAGTTTGATGGCATCCCCGTAGTGGATAACCGCCAGTCTTGGTTCTTTCTGTACGCGGAAAACCGCGGGCCGGACGACATAGCAAAACTCTGGCGTCTGGCGCGGGAAACAGTCGAGCAGGAACCGTCAGGATTTAATCGTCAAGTTCTGGACGACTGCCTCGCCGTCAAAATGGGCTCGCTTCCCAAACTGACGATGGGGATGTTCTGGATAAACCCGTATAACTACTTGGCTGTTGACAGCCGCAACAGAGAGTACCTAGCGAGATTTAACATCAGACTTAAAGGGAGGACGGCGGACGATTACTTCCAACTGCTCGGGGAAGTGAAGGCCAGCTTTGAGGATGACTTCCCGACGATTTCTCACCGGGCTTTCCTCTCGACATCGGAGAAGTATAACGATGGCGGAGCGAAACCGCCGCAGCCCCCACAGGAGACAAGATTCTGGACGCTGTCCGCGGGCGAGGGCGGCAGGTGGTGGCCGGAGTTTCAGAACGAAGGAATTATAGGTATCGGGTGGGAGCGCATTTCAGATCTCACGAAGTTCCGCGACCGTGAAGAGCTGCGGCAAAAAATGCTCGAACTCTGGCCCGAGCAGGAGGGTGCGCAGACGAACGACTCGCTGGCCTGCTGGCAGTTCGCACGCGAGATGAAACCCGGCGACATAGTGTTCGCCAAGCAGGGGCAGACCAAACTCCTCGGCGTGGGCCGCATCACCGGCGATTATGCTTTTGTCCCCGAGCGCCCGACCTTTCGGCACGTGCGGAAGGTGGAATGGCTCAGTAAGGGTGGGCCATGGGATCTGCCCGAAGACAGCAGAGTCGCGCTGAAAACGCTGACCGACATCAGCCCGTACAGAGAGTTCTTGGAGCGAGTTGCTTCTCTGACCGGCGTGTCACTGCCGCTGCCGAAGGGCACAACCGGCGCGCAGGGGCGGCCGCAGCCAGCACCTACCGACCGCCGATACTGGTGGCTCAACGCCAACCCGAAGATCTGGAACTTCGAGAGCAAGGCGGTAGGGGAGACACAGACCTACACTTCTTACAACGAGAGGGGGAATAAGCGCCAGAAGTACAGGTACTTCGGCGAGGTGAAGCCCGGCGACCTCGTCGTCGGCTACGTCACCAGCCCTCAGAAAGAGGTCATCGCCGTCTGTGAGATCACGAAAGGCTTACATCAATCGGACGGCGAGGAGCGAATCGAGTTCAAAAAGATCGAGCAGTTGCAGAACCCTGTCACCTACGAAGAACTGAAAGCCGTCCCGGCGCTCGCGCAGAGCGAGCCGCTCGTCAACAATCAGGGGAGCCTCTTCGCACTCAGCGAGGAAGAGTTTGAGATCATCCGCGCCGCCATCGACGAGAAAAATCCACCTATCCCCCCTGCAACGCTGAAACCTTATACAAAGCGTGAGGCGCTGTCGGAATTATTCCTCTCGGAGCAGGAACTCGATGACATCATCGCACGCCTGCGGCGCAAGAAGAACGTCATCCTCCAAGGCCCGCCGGGCGTCGGCAAGACCTTTGTCGCGCGGCGTCTGGCCTTCATGATGATGGGCGTCAAGGACGCCTCGCGCGTGCAGATGGTGCAGTTCCATCAGTCCTACGCTTACGAGGACTTCATCCAAGGCTACCGCCCGAACGACGACGGACGTTTCATAATCAAACCGGGCATCTTCTACGAGTTCTGCCGTAAGGCCCGACGCGATCCGGAGCATGACTACTTCTTCATCATCGACGAGATCAACCGCGGCAACCTTAGCAAGATATTCGGCGAACTGATGATGCTCGTCGAGCACGACAAACGCGGGCCGGGCTTCGCCATCCCGCTTACCTACGCCCGAAGCGGCGACGACCTCTTCTACATACCCGACAACTTCTACCTAATCGGCATGATGAACACGGCGGATCGCTCCCTCTCACTCGTGGACTACGCGCTGAGGCGGCGGTTCGCTTTTGTGACGCTGCGCCCCAAATTCGCGAGCGAAAAGTTCGCCGAGACGCTGGCCGATGCTGGCGCCTCCGACTCACTCATCCATAAGATCCGCGAGCGCGTCGGTGTGCTGAATAAGGAAATCGCCGATGACGAGCGCAACCTCGGCCCCGGCTACCAGATTGGTCACAGCTACTTCTGCCCCGGACCCAACAGCCGCTCCCTAGACGAAGCGTGGTACCGGGAGGTGGTTGAGTCCGAAATCCAGCCTCTGCTGGAGGAGTATTGGGTGGACGAATCCGCCAAGGTCGGCGATCTCGTTAGCCGGCTGCTCGATTGAAGACGTGGAGAGCCAAATCCCCATCCAGAACATTTACTACCTCCTCTGCTACGCTTGGAATAAGCTGGAGGAGGGGGAGGTGGTCGATGTCTCATCCGTCAACAGCACCAGACTGGTAGACCTGTTCGCCAAGGTGCTGGCGGGCGGGACACACCACCTCATCCGCCGCGGCTTCGACCGCGGGTACTTAGCCTTCGCGGAGGAAACCCCGGGGATGAGAGGCAAGATAGACTTCTCCTCATCCTTGAAGAAGAACTTGCTGGCCCGTGGGCAGGCTCGCTGCGAGTACGAGGAGCTGGACTATAACGTCCTCCACAACCGGATTCTCAAGACCACTTTAGAGCGGCTGTCCTTGGCTGAGGGGCTCGACACCAAGCTGCGGGAGGATGTCCGGGAAGTCCTTCGCTGGCTACGTCAGGTCGATAGCGTGCGCCTCTCCTCGCAAATCTTCCGTCGTGTACAGTTGCATAGGAATAACCTCTACTACGCCTTCCTGCTAAACGTCTGCGAGCTAATTTACGATCAACTTCTCGTTGACGAACGCTCGGGCCGCTGCCGCTTCCGGGATTTCCTGCGTGACGAGAACCGGATGAATCGGCTGTTTCAGAGTTTCGTTTATAACTTCTACAAGCTTGAGCAAAAAGAGTTCAGAGTCGCGGCACCGAGGATCTACTGGCAGGCTTCGCCAGAAACTGAGGAGGCAGCGGAGTACCTGCCCGTCATGCAAACAGACGTCTGCCTGACCAAGCGGGAACGAAAAATTATCTTAGAGTGCAAGTATTACCGGGAGACTTTACAGAGTAGTCAGTACAAGCAAACCGTCCACTCAGGCCACCTGTACCAGCTCTTTTCTTACGTGAAGAATAAGGAACTAGACGAAGGGTGGGAAACCTGTGAAGGCGTCCTACTCTATCCGACGGTTAATCAAACTCTGGACCTATCCTATGATATTCAAGGCCATCTCATTCGTGTAAAGACCGTTGATCTGAATCAGAGTTGGCGACAAATAAAGAGAAATTTGTTAACACTGGTAGGCATGTAAACTAACCTTTAAAGTAGCTAGCGTGTACGCCCTCAACATGCTTTTTATGCTTCATTGCGGGAAAGCAGTGAAGCTTCTTGGCATGGCGACTTATCCACTACATGCCCTCAAATATCAGTGTTCTTACCTAACTGGTGTTAACTGCGGGCTATCTTGACTAATAAGCGGTCCACTCGAAAAACTGTTGACACCCTTCATTAGCAGTTATATTCTCTCCGCGCTTTTAAAAGGGCGCTTCAGTTACGGCTTATTCTCGTAAGCCTACAATCCATTTTAACCAACGTATGCCTTACACTCGTTGGTCAACGTATAACAATAAATTGTAGTTAAGGCTTACAAATCTTTTTTGCGTTCTCCTCGTAAGTCTATTGATTAGCCCTTTGAGGTGTTCGCTTGCTAATGTCACCTTACGTTCTACAAGTTGAAGGGGTACATCACGCCTATAGAAGCGGTTGGGCCCTTAAAGGCATCTCTTTCAGGGTCGAACCCAGTCAGATAGTGTGCCTACTTGGGCCGAGCGGATGCGGTAAAACCACCCTTCTGCGTATTATCGCCGGCCTGATTGCCCCCACGTCAGGCCAAGTCCTGATTCAAGGTGTAAACCAGCAGGGTATACCAACTCACCGCCGTAACATCGGCTTCGTTTTTCAAGACGCGGCGCTATTTCCACACCTCAACGTTTACAAGAACGTTGCCTTCCCCTTTACTAAGGGGGGACGTGTTTTGTCAGGGGGAGACGACTGGTCTAAGGAAGTTAATAGAATCCTGCACATAACAAACTTGCAGGCCACAGAGCACAGAAGCATCGCCACTCTCAGCGGCGGTCAGTTACAACGGGTCGCCCTTGCGCGCGCCTTAGTATACCGCCCGCCGCTGCTACTTCTCGACGAGCCGCTTAGCTCATTAGATAACATCCTTAAATCTCAGTTGCTCGATTTGCTGCTCAAGCTCCACGACGAGTACGGAACCTCCTTCCTTTACGTAACACACGATGAACGAGAGGCCCTTCGGATCGGAACCCATATAGCCGTCATTGATGACGAGCATGAGCTACGCCAATTCGGCACGGTTCAGGAGGTGATTACTCGACCAACAACCCCCAAAGTGGCAAGCATCGTTGGAGGATGGAACCTGATAAGGGGCAAGATAGTCGGCGAAGGGACAGCATTAGAGTTGGCAGGTGGGTTGACTGTTAATGGGTTGAGTCTGAATGCGGTTAATAATTCATCGGTTGAAATCGGAATACCAATGCGAGCAATAAGTGTGATCCCTACGGGGGGGAGCACATTACAAGGGGAGATAACGCTACCTGTCAGGATAAAAAGGTCACTCCCGTGGTACGACGGCTGGTTGCACGAATGTGTCGTCCAAGGCGCAGGAAACCCAACCGACCAAGTGATCACTTGCCACAGTAGCTCACCGACGGCGGTCAGCCCCGACTCGTCTGCTCAAGTCAAATTCCGGAAGGAGGACATCCATGTTTTCGAGCTACATTAAGTTGTCCGTAGGAATATCACTACTTCTCCTTTGTGGATGTAATAACAAGCAGCCTACAGGACAAGGCCCCATAACAGTAGTCTCTTACGGGGGAGGCGCTTACCAAGAGTCACATAAGAAGGCATTCTGCGAACCGTTTAGTCAGACCGCAGGCATTCAGGTGAATTCCGTAGTATGGAACGCCGACTACGGAAGGCTTAAAGCGATGGTCGAGTCAGGCAACGTCTCGTGGGACGTCGTTGAGGTGACTGCTGCGGAATACGCCCGTGGTCGTAGAGAAAATATGTTCGCCAAACTTACCGACAAGCCGCAAGAGGGCGAATTCATGCCTAACTCTGTCGCCGATGATGGAGTGGCTAACGTTTATTGGGGGACTGTCTTGGCGTACAAGAAAAGCGCATTCCCATCTAACCCGCCGAAGACGTGGGCGGATTTTTGGAATGTCCAAGCCTTCCCCGGCCCGCGGGCCATGTATGACGACCCACGTGGCAATCTGGAATTTGCGCTGCTGGCGGATGGCGTACCGCGAGACAAGCTGTACCCCTTAGATGTTGACAGGGCTTTCAAAAAACTCGACGAAATAAAGCCGCATATCAGGGTGTGGTGGACCGACGGCACACAGCCTGTTCAACTCCTCTTAAATAACTCTGTATTGATCTCAAGCGCGTGGAGCGGTCGGATCTACGCGTCCGAACAAGCGCGGGCTGACATCGGTTACACGTTCGACGGTGCCGCGTTAGAACTGGATTATTGGGTGATCCCTCGCGGCTCCTCAAACACTTCCGCCGCGTCGAAGTTCATTACATTCGCATCCAGTCCGGTGAATCTCGCCCGCCAAGCTGAACTTGTAGGCTATGGCCCTGTGAATCTGACTGCCTTGAATCATGTTTCGGAAAACGTCAGACCCCAACTCCCTACCTTCCCTAAGAATTGGGAAGTCAGCTTCGTTGTGGACGCCGAATGGTGGTCTGCTAACGAACAACAGGTTAAGACCAGATGGTTGAGTTGGAAAGGTAAATGAATGCGAAGTGTTGGCGTGTGGGCCAGAGCGGGGTGGCATCGTACTCAACCTGTCATCCTTGCCGGGGGCACGGCGTTACTCATAATCATCACGGTTCTCTATTGGGTCCCACTTATTTGGTGGCTCCTCAGATACCTTATAGCTGAGCCGTCAGCACTACCTCAAGACCTGCCCTTCTTGCAGTTGGTGGGGAAGACACTTCTCGTATCATCGGTAGCTGCTCTGGCCTCCGTAGCGGGGGCCTATCCGTTAGTTTTGATGTGGAGGCTTTCCGGAGAATTCATAAAACAACTCATTGTATTTCTGATGGTGATCCCAATGGTCATGGGGTTACTAGCCCGAAATTACTCGTGGATCGGGATGATGTCTAGTAATGACCTCTTACCGTCTATGGGATGGTCTATGTTCGGGGGAAGGCAGCTTATATACACGCAGTTTAGCGTCTACGTAGTAATGTCGTGTATCTTTGTGCCAATCGCATTCTTCATTCTCATTCAAGGCATCTCCGCCGTAACAAAGAACCACGTTGACGCCGCCCGTACGTTGGGTCTGCCCGACTCGAAGATAGTCCTATTTGTCATTATGCCGCTGACGCTCCGCGCCGCGGCCTTGGCGTTCGGTTTAACCCTAGCGATGTCGGTAGGTTATTTCATCACACCCCGCATGATAGGAGGAGGTAAAACCGACTTCGTCAGTAACGCGATCCTAAAGTATGTCAACTTAGGAGATTTCGGTCTGGCGTCCATGTTGGCACTTAGTTTCCTTGCCGTAATAGCAATACCTATCGCGGCAATCGCAATGTATGCGGTGCGTCGGCGTCTTTTAGTGACTGGACGCTAACGTACTTTGATCAGTCTCGAATCAACTACGCCTCATATACAAAAATGGTCGAAGAACATGAGCAACAGCTAGAATTGAAAATACCCGCGTTGCGCGTTGGTCTCTGGCTACTGATTGTTATCATAGCTCTGCTGGCAGTGCTCCCCTCCATATTTTTGCTCCTTTGGGCATTCGCCGGAACAGAGACGGTCGGCCTGTTATCACCACACACATCACTACACTGGTTCAAGCAAATACTCTCCGACTCGGAATGGCGCGACGCGATCACTTACTCCGTCATACTAGGAATAATCACATCGTTGGTGGGCTGCATCACACTGCTGATTCACTTCTACTTTATGCGCTATGCCCCCTCTATCTTCGACCGGGTCGCCTATATAAATATTCTTTTGCTGGTTTTGATACCTTCCGTTACCTATGCACTTGCTTTGAGAATTCTCGGGGGCGCCCTTCGTATACCTGAATCAGCACTCCTCCTAGCCGGTCACCTCATCTTCGTTATCCCCTTACAGTTCTTCATGCTTGAGAGTAAGCAAGATAGTGTCCCTACGAATCTGCTCTTCGCCGGGAGCACGCTCGGGGCGTCTCATTTTAAGAACATCACATTTGTATATCTGCCCTTAATGAAAGACGCGCTGTGGAATGCTCTGGTGGTAGGGTTTTTCCTCTCATTCGACGAGTTGGTGGTCGCCACATTCGTTATAGACTCGCCAGCGGTGACAGTGCCGAGGCGACTTTGGGATCAAGTAAACACAAACATGGAGCCCTCCCCGGCTGTAATCTCCTGCCTAATAGTTGGGGTTTACCTCATAACACTCGCGGCCACTTATGCGCTCAAGGAGGTTCGCGGGCTGTTGAGAGTGCGTAATCGATGAAAAAATATTCCCGTGAAATATTTTTTATTGCGCTGGCACTGCTTGTTCTAGCCGTCCTAGAACGGCAGGGTTTTTTTGACTTTATTAGCGGTTTCTTACATCACTTACAGATTCTTTTTCTAACAATAATAATCAGTGGAATCGCCTTCCTGTACGCTATTCGAAGAGAGATTAGCATTCTCTCGCACCAACATAAGACTACCAATGAAAAGATCCGCAAGCCTGTAGCCATGTTCATGGTGAGCAGGTTACAGTCCCTTCAACAAGTCAGAACCGCACTAACAAGCAGTAAAGGATTGGATTTAGATCTGGAAGAATTGAATAAGTTTGTAGACGCCTGCTTCTCGGCCAATAAGGGGAAGAGCTATGTCGGTACCGATAGCAATGTTCCGTCCCGATTTTATGAACTGTACCCAACTTATCTTGGTGAGCAGTTTTCAAGTAGTCAAACCCGCAAACCGGGCCACGATGTTCGCATACTCCTTACTTCGGAAGACGATTTGCGCGCTGATCATCAGAGAGACGGGGTAAGCTTTGCTCACTTTTATGAAGGCCACATATTTAATGACGTGAGGTTACTCCAAGTTGAGAAAAGTGTCGCCGAGAAACTTGCAAAAAATCATCGCCTACCATCGACCGATCTTGGTGTATTTGGCGGAAAGTTCGTAGTCTTTTTCTCCCCGCATGAAGTTAATGGGGCTACTGTTAATTATGAGATTCATATAGAGCCTTTACAGGCTGAAAGGCGAGCACAGCTTCAACTTTACCTACACATGTTAAATGAGTCTGCGAAGCTCATTCGCTTGGAAAGCGGCGTAGTGTCGTGTATTGAGCGCCCCCGTGAAGATAAGCTAGGTGACCAGCGCCGGTTACTGTGGGATTTAACAAGTTCACCGTGGATGCGGAGGCGACTAAGTTCTTGATTAGGCTTCTTCTGAGTCGTATACAAATCGACGTTGGCGGCCTCAAGAGTGATGGTGGTTTATTCGCCGACACATAAATGGCGTTATTAGCTAAATCGTATGTCTAACTCGCAAATATAAGACGTCCTTATTATGCGAATGGGTGCGTGGGCAGGCGAAATGGTATAGATTAGCAAGTCACATTAACAACAACATCATGGATGCCTGATCTCGCTAAGGTCTTGCAGCCGTTTATGTTAACAAGTATCGGAAAGTGATTAACCGATCCGTTACATGGGCTGTAATCTGGCACCGCAGTTGCTGATACCCACTATGGGCGGGAGGGAAATATGGAAACGACCCTAGAGCTAGAAATACAGTCAACCCCTTATAGGGGTGCCGCGTTAGCCACCCGTGAGGGTGAATATTGGCAGGGTGAGTGTGACGGCTATCTGGCAGAACGCTGGACGGATTTCGTTGATTGTAAGCGAAGACTCGAAACAGAAGGTCCCTTCCTGCTGAACGTCCTTGGTAGGCGTAGGACCGATGTGCTCGATGCCGCTATGGGCATTGGATGTGAATCAGTATTTCTAGCGAAGAATGGGTTTCGGATCACTGGGAATGAAATTAGCCCGACCTTTAGACAAATCGCAGAGGGCCGTGCTCAAAAAGAGGGGGTTCGATTTGAGGTAACGACAATAGATTGGACGAACCTATCAGCCGCCCTTGGTAGGGACGCCTTCAATGCTGTGCTGATTTTAGGGAATTCCTTATGCCTCCTCCGTGACGCTGAGGCCCGTGTACAGGCTGTTCGCAATTTTAAGGAGGTGTGCGTTAAAGGCGGGACTGTTCTCGTTGATGAGCGTAATTTTGATTATATTCTACGAGACCGAGCAGAAATATTAGAGGACAACTTCCGTTATAGCGGCAGAGTGATGTATTGCGGCACTAAGGTCAGTGGACGTCCCGTCGTCATTGATCCTGAGTGTGTGCGATTCACTTACGAAGATAGGCCATCAGGTGATTATTTAGGTCATTTAGATATGTACCCTTTTCGCAAGGGCGAGATGGTGGAGCTTTTTAATCACGTCGGATTAACTTGCGTTGAGATGTACAGTGACTTAGCTAAGGGGTATCGAGATAATGCCGATTTTTATACCTATGTATTCAGTAACTGTGATTGATTCAGAGCCCTATGGTAGCTTCGAAATCTAGTCGTAGGTATCGACTTCGAAGCTGAAATACGTCTGACCCCGGCTGAAGCCGAACCACTAAGCCTTAAAAGTGGGATGGTGTTTTACAATCCATTCCTCAACCATCTCCTGAAACTCTTCGGCTTTCTCTAATAACTCCTCCGCTTCTGTATCCGTAGCGACTTCTGAGGCGTCGTAGTCGATAAGGTTGGGTTTACGCCGGCAGGTGTCGAAATAGTCCTAGAGGCTCACTAGGCTTCCCTAAAGCTGTCCTTACCGCCTCGAAGGTCTTCTGGTGGTGTCCCGTGCCGGACGCCGACGAGGGCGCGGAGTCGCAGCGGCGTTTCGAGCGGCGGCGGCGCGGGATCGCCGAGCAGTACGAGTGCCGCCTGCGCCGCCGAGACGGGACGGAGCTGCGGGTGCTCGTCGCGACCAACCCTCTCTACGGCCCCGGCGGCGAGTTCGCCGGCGCGCTCGGCATGGTCTCCGACATCACCGAGCGCAAGCGGGCCGAGGAGGAGCGCGAGCGGCTGGCCGCCATCGTCGAGTCATCCGACGACGCCATCCTCTCGAAAGACCTCGACGGGCGCGTCACGAGCTGGAACGCGAGCGCGGAACGGATGTACGGGTACGCGGCCACCGAGGCCGTCGGCCGGCACGTCTCGTTCATCGCCCCGCCCGACCGCCGC
>Ga0182000_10000155_pt1 | contig 12462 bp, 11 predicted proteins | sample BulsoiMagMametaG_FD_120484 | JGI IMG/M metagenome (GOLD analysis project Ga0182000, IMG submission 120484) | Bulk soil microbial communities from Mexico - Magueyal (Ma) metaG | ecosystem: Environmental > Terrestrial > Soil > Agricultural land | place: Mexico: Magueyal, Guanajuato | collected...
GAGCCGCCCTACCACGCGCCGGTCTTCGTGCTCACCCACCACGCCCGCGAGCCGATCGAGATGGAGGGCGGCACGAGCTTCCACTTCGTCACCCAGGGCTTCGAGGCCGCGCTCGAGCAGGCCCGGGCGGCGGCCGGCGACCGGGGGGTCGACATCGCGGGCGGCGCGTCGACCGTCCGTCAGGCGCTCGCGGCGGGCGCCATCGACGAGCTCGTCCTCGACGTCGCCCCCGTCCTGCTCGGCGCCGGCGAGCGCCTGTTCGACGGAGTCGAGTCCTTCGGGTTCGAGCCGGTCGAGGTGCTCCACTCTCCGCTCGCCACGCACATCCGCTACCGCGTCGTCGGGCGCTAACACGGCGGCGAGCGCGTCCTCTCGAGGCCGTCGGTCGAGCTGATGACCACCGACCACCTGACACCGGAGCAGGAGGCGGAAGCGCCGCTCTTTTTCGGAGACGGCAGCGGCTGGGGGTTCGGCGTGGCAATTCCTCAGAGGCTTATTCACCCAACGTCTTAGAAGGGTAATTCTCGGAAGTCCATATCCACCATCCTGCATAGCCCCACCCGTCAGCGTACGGCCAATGGCCTATTCTCGACCCTACGGCTTATTGCTAGGCACAAGATATTGGAGCAGCGCATAGTTATTCGCTGCTTCTAGAACCACCGGACACGCTGGACTGACATGGAGCCATCCGCGAATTGCAGGGTGGGGGTGGGTCAGAAGAAATGCAGGCCTAATCACTGAGAGTGCACACCCCCTCGAATAATCCGCGTCCAGTCCCACTGATACAAGCATACATCGCTTAATCAAGGAAACATTGCGCAAGATCGTACGTACCAGAGACTAACGGAGATCAATAGTAGCGGTGTATGGAGGTGAGTACTAACGATGCGTGATCCAGGATTGGCAGCAGTTTTGAGTGCGATCATCCCCGGAGTGGGGCAGTTCTACAATGGTCGCATCCTGGCTGGCATCCTGTGGCTGATCATCACGCCTGGGTTGTGGATCGGCACTGGAGGCCTGCTCGGATGGGTGTGCCACGTAATCGCTGCCTACACCGCTTACAGCTACGCTTGCGATCACCGGGTGCGTATCTCTGCACCATATGGTATTCCCGCACGTCGGGGGAGGGAAATTCTCTGAAGTTCGCAGGCTAGGGTAGAGTGATCACGCATCTGCCTCTTCCTCCAGGGCGTAGTAGATAGCCTCATCTAGCGTCATCGCCCGGCCCTTCCTCCACGCCTCCTCCCATGCTTCCTCTCCCATGCCCAAGCGCACAGCGGAAATACGAGCGTCAGCCTCGGCGAGGAAGTCGATGTCTCTTGGAATGCATTTTGCTTCGTGTAGGGCCTGCGCTGCTCCCCACAGCCGCCCCGCCCGCTCCGTTTCTCCTTCTGCTCCAGCCACGCAGGCAAATCCCTCCAAGGCGCTCTGCACTAGCGGGTTCATTGCGGTGTCCCATGAGAGAGAGGCTCTCTCTGTAGAGATCAGCAGCCCTGCCGAGATTGTCTTGCAGCAGGGCTATCCATCCCAAGTTGCAGAGTCCACGTGAGACGCCTCCTCTAGCACCCAGCTCCCGCTGCAGTGCGACGGCCTCTTCGGTGAGCTGTGCAGCCCGCCCCAGATCGCCCTGGGAGTACACCAACGTTGCCAGATTGATCAGGCAGATAGCGAGCAATTGCTTGTCACCCTGCGCTCTGAAGAGATCCATGCTCTCTTCGTAGAGCTCGGTAGCTCTCTCAGAGTCCCCCCGAGACTGAGGCACTATTGCCAAGTTTGAAAGAGAGATTGCGAGCCACCAAGTGTCACTCATTTCCCGGCTCAGAGTCAGGCCTTCTTCGAACGACTCACCTGCCTGCCCGAGCTCTTCCCTCTGTCATGCCACCCACCCCAACAATCCGAGGAGCAATAGCTTAGCCTCCCTTGCCTCCCTTGTCTCGTGCTCCAGAACCTCAAGACCCTCCTCGTAGGCCTCCTGGGCCCGGTCTAGCTCACCTTGTTCGAACGCCAGCCATCCCACCCCGGCCAGTGCCATCGCCCTCACCTCAGACGACACACGCACCTCTATTGTCAGCGCCTCTTCGAGCCAGCGTCTTCCCTCGCTGTAGTAACCCCGCATCCACCAGAACCACCACAGCGCGCCCCCCAGCCCGAGTGCCAACTCTGCCTCTTTGCGTCCCAAAGCCCAAGAGAGAGCCGACCTCATGTTGTCATGCTCGGCTTCCAGGCGCTCCAGCCACTCAAGCTGATCTGGGCCTCTGATTTCTGGGTAGGCCTCCTTGGCTAGAGTTAGGAAGTACTCGGCGTGTAACCGCTTGATCTCCTCGGCCTCAGCGCTCTGCCCTAGCTTCTCGCGGGCAAACTCGTGCACAGTCTCAAGCATCACGAAGCGCGGTTCCCCGCTAGGTCCTTCCTCTTGCCTTAAGAGGCTCTTGTCCAAAAGGGAAGAGACGCCCTCGAAGGAGTCCACGGGCAGATCACCTTTTGCGTCGCATACAGCCTCTATGGCTTCCAGGGTGCGGCCCCCGGAGAAGACTGCAAGCCGAGCGAAGAGCACTTGCTCACCTTCGTCAAGAAGGGCAAAGCTCCACTCGATGGTAGCCCTCAAGGTGCGCTGCCTTTCTGGGAGGTCACGTGCTCCTCCGGTAAGGAGCTTCAGGCGGCTTGTAAGCCTCTGTAGCATCGCCTTGGGCGGCAGCATCTTGATCCTCGCTGCGGCAAGCTCTATAGCCAGGGGAAGGCCGTCAAGCCTCACGCAGATCTCGGCCACAGCAGGGGCACTTTCGTTGGTTACCTTGAAGTCGGGCTTTACTGCCCTCGCCCGCTCCACGAACAGCCCCACTGCCTCATACTGCGTCAGACTCTCTAAGGGAGGTGGACGCTTGAGGTCGGGCAAGGTTAGGGGAGGAACAGGGAACTCATGCTCCCCGTAGAGCCCTAGGGGGCACGGCTGGTTGCCAGCACCTTCAGCCCAGGAGCCCCCGCAAGTAGCTCCGTCACGGCGGGTGCTGCCCGTAAGACCTGCTCGAAGTTGTCGAGCACGAGGAGCAGCCTCCTGTCGTGGAGGTAATCCTTGAGGATCTCACCGAGCGGTATCTCTCCTGTCTCCCTCACCCCCAGCGTCTCTGCCACGGCAGGGAGGAGCAGTTCGGCTTCACTCACGGTGGCGAGCTGCGCAAAGAAAGTACCGTCGGGGAAGTCGTCCAGGAGGTCCGCTGCCCCCTGCAAGGCGAGTCTTGTCTTGCCGATCCCGCCAGGTCCGGTTAGGGTGAGCAGGCGCGTCTCGTCGTGGTGCAAGAGGTCGCACACCTCAGCGACCTCCCTCTCGCGTCCTACGAGCGGAGTTGGCTGTAGGGGGAGGTTGTTGCGGTAGGCGTCGAGCGTCCTCAAAGGCGGGAACTCAGAAGGCAAATCGTGGGACACAAGCTGGAAGACCCTCTCTGGCCTGAAGAGGTCCTTGAGACGATACTCGCCCAGTTCCACAAGGCTCATCCCAGCAGGAAGCTGATCACGCACCATCTCATGAGTAGGAAGCGAAAGCAGCACCTGCCCACCATGGGCTGCAGAGAGGAGCCTCGCTACCCTGTTTACAGGTGGACCGAAGTAGTCACCGTCTCGCTCTTCCGCCGCTCCCATGTGCAGGGCCATCCTCACTCTCAACGGGGCGCTCTCACCCCACTGCTCCTTAAGCAGCAACCGCTGAGCGTCTAAGGCGGCTTCCAGAGCATCAGTGGCTGTAGGGAAGGCACAACAGAAGGCATCCCCTACAGTCTTGAAGACGTAACCGCCTCTCTGCTCTATGGCACCCCTAAGGATCTCGTCGTGGCGAGCCAGCGCCGCTTGCATTGCCTCAGGGTGGCGCTCCCAGAGCTTGGTGGAACCTTCTATGTCAGTGAACAGGAAGGTGACTGTACCTGTAGGCGGGCTGGCCACTACAACCTCGATGTGCTCCTCGCTTCCCTTGAGAGGCAACTATAGCAGCGAACGTTACGCTCGGTCCTCTATTGACTGAGCGTCGGGTAGAAGGAATTCTCGAAAGTTAACTTCCATTATCCCGCCTTGTCACACCCCTATGCGGGTAGAGATTGACCAACTGCTCCGCCTTGAGGCTTATTGCCAGTACAAGTAATTAGTGCGGTGAATAATTATTCATTGCGATGAGAAAAGCTATTTCAACCCTGACACATCTCCGGGGCACATTGGAAAGGGCTATTCGACCTGATTTTCACCCCCGACGCATGAAAAGCTAGGGGTCAGCTATTATCTAAGGACGCACTACCTAGGGGTATGACGTAGCGCGTGAATCCACGAGATACCTTCACGCGACGACGCGGATTTTGTTATCCCGATTCACCTCATGAGCGATCACTCGGCTGGCATGTAGTGTGCATCAGCTCTGAGGAGAGTGAAGGGAATAACCACGTAGGTCATTTGGTTCCGTCCCCGTCCTCGTCCCCCTTATAGGATGGGGACGCGGGGACGCTGAGTTGCACCTGCTCCGTGCCCATCTCCTTCTCGCCGGTCGGCTTCACGATTCCCTGTTTCCGTAGAGGGGTGAGCACGTTCTTGACAGTTTTTGGGGCGAGTCCCGTAGTATCGGATATCTCCTGCGGGTACGCTGGGCCGTCTTCGAGAGCGAGCTTCACCCGTTGCGTAGAGTTGAGGCTCTGCTCTTCTGCCAGTTCCGCCGCTTCTAGTTCGACCGCTTCGAGGTGCACAGTGTCCTCAGAAAAGGAGAGCTTCACGCCGAAAGGCTCAACCAAAGGACCAAAGTTATGTTTTTTCTGCCTGAGCCGCACGGTGAGCGTGTCCTCACCTCGATCGGTCGCTTCGATCTGTATGACGCTACGAGCCAGATTGGTTTTGTAGACGCTGCCGAAGGCGCTCTTGCTCTTGTAGCTCTGCCCAGTCTGCAACCGGCTCTGATGGTCGATCATCAGGACAGCCACGCCGGTAGCCCTAAAGGGTTCCACGACCTTCTGATGGAATCCAATGACATCTCTTGAGGCTTCCGCGTCGCCTTCCAGCGCTATGCCGTAGGAGTCCACAACCATGAGCTTAACGCCATGCTCCTCGCATACTATGAGAGCGGCCTCAAACGCCTCACGTGCGGTAAAGCCCAGGGCACTCATGTACAACAGATTGTCCGATGGATGGTTCACTTCAAGCCCTCGACAAATCTGCTGAACACGTCTTGCCTGCTCTTCGGCGTCCAACTCGAAGTCCAGATACAACACCGGGCCGTTCTCCACGCTGCGACCCAGCCACTTCTTGTGATCCCCTGCCACGGCCACTGCCAGCGCAAGGGCCAATAAGCTCTTAGCGACGCCCCCATCCCCGTGTATGAGTGTGACGTAGGCTGCAAGCACCAACTTTTCAAGGACGTAGCGCCGAGGTCCAGAGGGCTTCACCTCTGCTAGTTTGATCACCTCTGGCTTCCGTCCCCGTCCCGTCTCCTTATAGGAGGACGGGGACGCTGGATCTTGGTGACCGTTGGAAGGAGGTAGCGGACTCTGTTCGCCGGGCCACTCGTAGAAGAACGTGACGTTCTTCCGGGCACGGTCGATGGAGCGACGCAGGTAATCCGAGCGGCGTCCACTCTTTTCGGGCCGGTGGAGCCCGCTCATCGTGTGGATTCTCCTGATCTGCTTCTCGTCTTGGGTGTAAGGCCACAGCTTGTGCACGAATGCATCATCGGCGGCGCTGTGATCGTGGCCGTACTCGGCAGTGTCACCCTGCCAAAGTCGCTCGAACTTACCGTTCTTCTCGGAGCGGGCTCTTTCTACGATCTCTGCATCACTCCGGAATGGCGACGCAGACGGCTGGTGCCCGTTGGTATCTGGAACGCTTCGATCTGCGGTATATTTTGCGTGGAGGCGAACGATTTCGTCTTTCCGGTTACTAATCACGCGCCAGCTCCACAACGTGACCCGTGATAGTGAAGAACCGCTTGCAATCGTACATCTCGATTTCGTCACGCTTCACTGCGCTCGGAATCTTGCCCTTCACGATAATGTGGACGCCCTTGCCGGAGGGCGAGAATTCGGTGTAACTGTCAAGTTCCTCGATGATCCGTAAAGCCCAAAGCTCGATCTGGCCTGTCTCCGGATCTACACAATCATCCAGGTCTATGCCCACGTAGGGATCGCCGGAGCAAAAGACGAAGCCCACTCCGTCGAATTGCTCCAGCCCGGCCAGCGCTTCCTCGAAAGTCCTCCAGGTCATCAGGTCGGTGGTAGATGCCCTGCGCTTGGTGCCTGGAGTGTAAGGAACCTTGTCCAGCCGTCCATCCGGTTTCCGGACTACCTCGAAGTTAACCCATTGGGGACGACGCTTCAGTTCTACTGGGATGCCTTCAGGTCGGACCGGCAGAAGTTCGCGTCTTGCGGCTATCATGAAGCCAGCCTCCGTGCAGCGCCGGGCCAGATGATCAGGACCGCGTGGTTGAAGTCCAGCATCTCGATGTCCGCGTGTTCTTGCCAAGCTGCACGCTCGCTGTGAAGGCGAACTACGCTTCCTGGAACACGTAGATCGAAGACGGCCAATGTATAATCTCGATCGTTAAGGTATCCTCTGCCTGGGGTCAACGTCTGTAACCTCCTTGACCTCGTCAAGGTCGCCGCTGCTTCCGGCGACCCTTAGTCGTTACCGGACCGATACGTCTGCTGCTCTAACCAGGTAGTCAACTCTCGCCTGCTTATGCGGATCGACCTGCCGATACGTACGCTCGGAACGCCTCCAGGTGTGGTCACAAGCTCATAGGCTTTTGTATGGCCGATGCCCAGAATCTCCTGGAGATCCTTCACAGTGATCCAGGTATCCGCAGCCTGTGCCGTGTTGCCCGCTTGCCCTCTTTCGGTGGTCGTGTCCATGTGCACCTCCTGTCTATGGCCGCAGATGGCCGTCTTTACTCGTCAGTTGCCAGAAGGTACTATGCGCTTTTCTGTGTCTAGTTAGGTGAACATAAGTGGAAGCCTAGAGAGTACGAGAATGAATCGACAAGAACTTTTGGATCGGCTCGCGAGGCGCATGAAGCTGGATGAGGTGCCCAAGCCAATCGTGGAAGAGGCTGAGGCTGACAGGCTTATCGAGGATGTTTTAGACCCGGATATAGAGGAGGTCAGTTTCGAATTTCTCCTGGACTTCGTCCGGAGACGCATGCGATTCTTTAGAGACATGCAGGAGTATGAGCAGCGCCACACCATCGCTGGGAGCGAATCCGAAGATGCCGAGTCACTTGAGGATAATGAACCAACTTCTCAAATCGATACACGAGCCACCGAGCAAGATGAGGAAGCGGGTTCCCACGTCTTGCGGGCGGCTGCTTTCGAAGAGTACCTTGCAAAGTTAGCGGCAAGTGAGCGCTACGTTTACGAATTCCGGATGCAGTTTCTCCCGGATGGCCAAACGATATCTCTCGAAGAGGCTAGCGCTCTGATCGCTTCGCCTGTCGCTGCCAGCTTGCCAACTAACCGCGATAGGCGCTCCATACGAGCCTTGATCCCGTTGTCGGGTCACAGTGCTGCATCAGATGTAGCACTGGCTGAGAATGAAGAACCCCCTCATACGTCTGTTGGTGTTCCCGCCGATCCTCTGCGTGAGCCCCCACCTGGAACAGTCGTCGGGCAAGAACGGTTGCTATTCACTGGCGAGGACGACCACGTTCAGGTAGTCAGGGTTAGGCGGCTTTCCGTGCTAGACGAACTTCGATGGAGGAGCGTGCGGTTGACAAGGGTTTATCCCTGGGAGGAAGCAGAAGCCAGCCGTTTCATACTCACCGGCAAGATCCCTAAATTGCCTGCTGTGGTTGGCCGACTCAGCGCAAGCCGTGACTCTTCATATACCTATGGAACCATCACTTTGACAGTACAACCTTGGGTTCCCGCTAAGGTTATCTATCGCTTCTACCGCGATATGCGCCAAGGCGCGTTCGCTGGCAGACACCGGTCGGTGTCACAGCGCAAGATTTCAGTGTTCCGGTTCGTCATTAGTCAATACGAGATTCGCCCTCCAGAACACAGAAAGCCTAAACATAGGATCGTCGATTCTCCGGTTGGCCCCGTGCTGCGCCTATCAAACAGAACTAGAGAGAAGTTACGCAGGAAACCGCAGTTGGTGAAGCCGAGGTGGAAGGTGATGCTTGGTCGCTGGAATGAGCAATATCCAGACTGGTTCTACGACGATGAAGCGAACTTCAAACGTGATTTTCACGAAGCCAGAAAGTCTATCATTCACCCTCATTACGACTTCTGAATAGGACGTTGAGTCTCTAGGCGTGGCAGCAGCGTGGCAGCAACAGGAGCAGTAAACTTCGGCAATTAGGCGGTACGTAAACTTGGCCTGAATGGACCATATCCCCTTTAGAAGAGGCATTTTCAGTCCTGGGCGGCACGACGCGGTAGAGAGAGTGCATAATAGCCAATTATGGAGAGTACGGGCCCCAACCGCACCTTTGCCGCAGCCGCGGGTACTCCGTACGCGGCCGAGGCCGCCGCCGAGACGTACCTGGCGGGGGGTAACGCCGCGGATGCGGCCGTAGCCGCGGCGGCCGCGGTTGGCGTTACCGAGCCATTGATGAGCTCGATCGGAGGCGGCGGGTTCGCCCTCGTGAGAGACCCTTCCGGCGAAGCCGAGCTCATCGATTACTACGACGTGATGCCAGGCAAGGGGCTGCCTGCTTCGGCCTTTGGGGCCGGCGGCAGCCCCCAGACGATGATCCTCAAGTACGGGGCCGGGGTGCGCTCCATCGTCGGGGGTGCATCGTCTGCCGTCCCCGGATCGCTGAGGGGATGGGAGAAGCTTCTGGCGCGCCACGGCAAGCTGAGCCTCAGGGAGACGCTGGCTCCTGCGGTCAGGTTCGCGCGCGAGGGGTTCAGGTTGTGCAAGACCTCGGCCCTCTGGTTTGGGGTCGCCGAGGAGGTGCTTAGGCTCACCGACGAGACCCGCAAACACTTCTATAGAGGGGAGCGGGTGTATCTGGAGGGTGAAGAAGTGCGATTCCCCGAGCTCGCCGACACGCTGGAGGCGGTCCGAGAGGGTGGGGTGGAGATCTTCTACGAGGGGGAGCTGGCGCGCAGGATCTCCGCCTACATACTCAAGATGGGCGGCATCATAACCGAAGAGGATCTCGCCGAGTACGAGGCCGTCGTCAGGGAGCCGATGAGCGTCAGGTACGGCGCCGGGGCCATGTATACCAACGGCCCGCCTTCCGCCGGCGGCCCGACGCTGGCCCAGATGCTCAAGGTCGTCTCCGCCTACGACCTGGCGACCATGCCGGGAGCAGAGTACGTGAGGGTGATGGCCGGGGCGATGAAGCTGGCGCTCAGCGATCGTGAAACGGCCTACCTCGACGGGGCGGAGAACAGTCGGGTCGCGGAGCGATTGACGGGGGAGGAGTACGCGGCGGAGCAGCGGCGCAGGATCTTCTCCGCCTTCGGCTCGCCGCATACCACACATCTCTCGTGCGTTGATAGCGAGGGGCTGGCCGTCTCGATTACGGCCAGCATGGGCTACGGGTCGGGACTCGTCGTGCCAGGCACGGGCATCCCTATGAACAACACGCTCGGCGAGCCCGAGCTCAACCCCAGAGGGTTTCACGCGCTCGCGCCGGGGGAGCGTTTGATCTCCAACATGAGTCCGACCGTCGTCTCCTCGGAGGAGGGGGGTGTCATCGCGCTAGGGACGCCAGGCGCTTCGCGCATACCTACAGCCATACTACAGACGGTCATAAATGTCCTAGATTTCGGGATGGCACTGGATGACGCTGTCCTCGCCCCGCGCTTCCACGCGGAGGGGGATCTCTTCGCCTACGAAGCCGGCGCCCGCACAGCGGACCTCGACACCTACGAGCGCGTGCTGAGCTACGAGAGCCCCAACATGTTCTTCGGCGGGGTCAACGCGGTCAGGCGAACACCGGAAGGACGCTTCGAGGCGGCGGCCGATCCCCGTCGTTCAGGAGGAACTGCCATTGTTTGAAGACGGGCGCAGGCCGGTCGCGATCTTCGGCGTGCCCATGGATCTCGGCCAGGACCGAAGAGGCGTGGACATGGGGCCAAGCGCCATCCGTTACGCCCGCATCGAGGCATGCCTCGAGGACCTCGACCACAGGGTTACCGACCTCGGCAACGCAGGGGTGCCCATACCCGAGACCGTCGCGGAGGAGGAGGAGGTAAAGCACCTCACCCCCGTAAAGAGAGTCTGTGAAGATGTCTCCGAGCGGGCCGCGGCCATAGTATCCGAGGGGATGTTCCCGATCTTCCTCGGCGGGGATCACGCCATCTCCATCGGGACCGTCTCCGGGGTTGCGCGATCCTCGCCCGGAGTCCGGACGGGTCTCATCTGGGTCGACGCCCACGCTGACTTCAATACCCCTGCGACCTCGCCTTCGGGCAACATCCACGGCATGCCGCTGGCGACCCTAACGGGGCGCGGCCATCCCGATCTCGTCGGGATCGGCGGTCCCGGAGCGAGCATCAGGACAGAGGACGTCGTGATCATAGGGTTGCGCTCCGTGGATGTGGAGGAGAAGCGCCTACTGCGTGAGGCTGATGTAAGTGCCTACACCATGAAGGACATCGACGCCTACGGCGCGGCGCGCATCGTGCGAAGCGCCATCAAAGGCCTCACGGAGGTCGACAGGGTGCACCTCTCGCTCGACCTCGACGCCGTTGACCCCGAAATCGCCCCAGGAGTCGGCACACCCGTGCGCGGAGGGCTCACATATAGGGAGGCGCACCTCCTGATGGAGCTCGTCAACGAGGCAGGGATAATCACTTCGCTCGACGTGGTCGAGATCAACCCCATCCTGGACGTCAGGAACGGCACGGCCACGCTCGCTGTCGAGCTGGTCGAGAGCGTGATGGGACGCAGAATCATCGACCTGCCGCTAGAGCGATGAGTAGGAGAGGTTCGCGAACCTCTCCTACTCATCGTTTCCAGAATGCTGGGGAGAGAAGTGCCAAGACGGTGAAGATCTCCAGCCTCCCTAAGAGCATACAGACGGTCAGGACGAAGCGACCTAGAGGGTTAACGATCTCGAAGCTCTCCGTTGCCCCGACCTGACCCAGGCCAGGGCCAACGTCGTTCAGGGTCGTCGCCACAGCGGTGGCAGAACTGAGGGGGGTCAACTGCTCCTGGAGGGCCACGAGGAAAGTCGCTATCCCGAAGACTCCCATCCAGGCCGCGAAGAGTCCGAAAACGGCGATACGCACGGTCTCTGGAACCACGCGCTCACCCAGCTGAAGCGGCGTGACCGCCCGCGGGTGGATCATCCTGAAGACGTCCTGGAGGATAGTGCGGAAGATGATGAGGATACGGATCACCTTGATCCCGCCCGCAGTCGAACCCGCACATCCCCCGACGAACATGAGCAGGACGAGCGTGATCTTGGCTGCCGTGTCCCACCGGTCGAAGTCTGCCGTTATGAATCCCGTTGTGGTGATGATGCTGGATACCGCGAACGCCGAGTCCCTGAGCGCCATGCCCCAGGAGTCCCCGTAATCGCCTTCCAGGACGAGGATCCCCCAGATGAAGAGGGCTGCTGCCGCGATGATTCCGAGGTAAGCCAGCAGTTCCCTGTCGAGCAGGACGTCGAGCCGGCGCCTGGTGTAGAGTAGGTAGTAGAGCGAGAACGAGACGCCCGAGGCCACCATGAAAAAGCCGATAATCGCCTCTATGGCGAGCGAGTCGTAGAAGCCGACGGACGCGGTCTTGTTGCTGAAACCCCCTGTCGCAACGGTGCCGAACGTGTGGACGACGGCGTCGTAGAGCGGCATCCTCGCAAGTAGCAGTGCGAGGGTCTCGGCGACCGAGATGGAGAGATAGATAATCACGAGGGCCTTGGCCGTATCTGCGATGCGGGGTGTCAGGCGAGGCTGCGTAAGCCCTGACATCTCAGCGCCGATCAGGCGCGCCGCCCCGACCCCGAGAAGCGGCGCGACCGCGACGAAGAGAACCACGATCCCTATTCCCCCGAGCCAGTGGGTCATGCTTCGCCAGAACAGGATGGAGGGAGTCTGGGCTTCGATGTCCGAGAGCAGGGTGGCCCCCGTGGTCGTGAACCCGCTCATCGCCTCGAAGCTGGAGTCCAGAAGGCTGTGGAAGGTGCCCTCGACGAGGAACGGTGTACCGCCCAGCAGGGCGGCGAGCGTCCAGGCCAGCGTTACGGAGAGGTAGACGTCCCTGTTCGATACGTACTCAGGTGCGCGCCCCCGAGGCCTGGAGAGGCGGAAGCTTACGATGCCGGCCGCGACCATCAGCGTTGCAGGAAGCAGAAAGCTCGCCCACGAGCCATCGCGGTAGAGCACAGAAAGCGCGAAGGGGACTAGGAGCGCCAGCCCGATCGCCAGGATCACACCAGCGTTCACCCTGATGACGACCCTGGGGTTCAAAGGCTAGGTGGCGAAGAGGTTCTCGACCTCTTCCACGGCATCCTCGACGGTGAACACCACGGCGTCGTCGCCTGGC
>Ga0182000_10000156_pt1 | contig 12460 bp, 5 predicted proteins | sample BulsoiMagMametaG_FD_120484 | JGI IMG/M metagenome (GOLD analysis project Ga0182000, IMG submission 120484) | Bulk soil microbial communities from Mexico - Magueyal (Ma) metaG | ecosystem: Environmental > Terrestrial > Soil > Agricultural land | place: Mexico: Magueyal, Guanajuato | collected...
CCCCACCGGGGCGCAGTTGGGGCCGCCGGTGCGGACCCAGACAAAGGCGGTCAGGGGCAGGCCAAGCGCGGCCCAGTCCAGCTCCGCCCGGTAGCCCCGGATCACCCGGGCCGCCTCCAGCCGCTTGACCCGCTGATGCACGGCCGGCCGCGACAGCCGGATCCGCCGAGCGAGCTCCTCCTGGCTCAACCGCCCGTGCCGTTCCAGCAGCCGCACGATCGAGCGATCGAGATCGTCCATGCCCGGCATCCTCACCGAGCGACGACAGATCGTCAACCACTCAAGGTTCCTACGAACGGATCGTTCGCAGGCCCACCCGAGACAGGAGCTGCCGGGCGAGCCCCGCGACCAGACCGTCGACCAGGCGAGCGAGCTCGCCGCCCGGGATCGTGGTTGGGTTGACCTCGGTGACGATCAAGCCGCGGAGGTTGCGGTCGGCGAGGAATGCCTCCCGACCAGCGAGGATGCTCCGACTGGTCGAATCCTACCTTCGACGTGCCGCCGACCGCTCCGACCACATCGGGCACCGCGACATCCAACAGCGCGAGGCCGCCCTCGCCCTCGGGGTCCGGGTGGCCGTCCACGACAGCCGCCAGAACGACCCCGACCCGGTGATCTGGCAGCCCGGCCAGGACTACCGCATCGCTGACGCCCTCCAGGCCGCCCGCACCCAGCCCACCCGTGCTCGGCACGGAGCCAAGCGCCGAGAAGCCCGCTCTGGCCCGAGCCGGCATCACCCTGGCCCCGGCGGTCGGCACCGTCTTGATGAGCGTGTCCACCATCGTTGTCGCCCTCAACGCCCAGTTCGGCGGGGCCTCGACCTACGCCCCGGGCCCACCTGACCGTCGGCTGCCCGGGCGCGGTCAGCTGGGCAGCCGCATCTGTATGCCGACCGCCACGTGCGCTTCGGCCCTGCAATCCGAAGCGACACGTGGCGGTCGGCTAACGGTCAGGTTGATCGAGGGCTACCCGGAGCCGATCGCTTGCTTGAAGGCTCTGGCGATCGCGCGTTGGCCGTCGATGGTCGGATGTGGCATGCAGTTGATCTTTCCGGTGAAGTCGTAGGCCCAGCTCTCACCATCCCAGTGTCCCGTCCCGCTGTAGTAGTACGCGAGGCTGTCTTCGCGGTGTGGGGCTGGACAGGTGCCGGGTAGGTCGAAGTCGAAGGGGATCCTCTTGTTGATGACGCCGAACCCGGATACTGAGCCATGAAGCGATGGCCCATACACCCAGGTGTCCGACACTGATCCTCCTGTCAGCGTGCGGCAGAAGTCATGACCTGCGAAGTCCAGGGACACCGTCTTGGCTCCGGCAGCAGTGGCGGCGGTCTCGATCGTTAGGTTGAGCTTGGAGACGATCTTTACAGCCTTTAGATAGAGGTCGCTCTGCACCTCGGCGGCGGTGTTGTCATAGCTGCCAATGGCACCAGTGATTAAGGCCTGAATGTAGCCCTGGGCATTCTTCTTCTGAATTGCTGCCAGCGCGCGCGATGCGGGACAAATATCACGGCCCGTGCTTGGGACCCCCGGAACGGGGTTGTAGTAGCGCATCATATAGATAGGAACGCCAGGGAATTTAGTCTTAATCCTAGCTAGCAGCGTATTTAGGTTCTGCGACAGCGCCTTCAGGTTAGTGTCGAACGCAGCACCTTGGCAGGGATTGTCGCCAGCGCGAAGGACAACAGCCTTGAAGCAGTCGCCGAAGCGGATATCGTTGGCGCCTACGGTGAGCGTGATGATGTTCGGTTTGACGGTGACCTGGGGAAGTTCGTCGCTGAGCACGGAGTGATCGCATCCAGATGGGGTCGAGGCGCTGCCGCCGTCCTTGCCAGGTGTTGCCGCACATGCCCCGGTAATGGCGTAGTCAGATCCGGCGTAGCCAAGGAGGCCCGCCAGCAACCTCGGATAGGCGTTGCCATTGTCTGGATAGCCGTCAGACGATCCTAGGCCATGGCCCGCAGCGACGGAATCGCCCAATCCTATGAGGGTCTTGGCCGGCAATGTCCAGTGCATACCTGCCGATGTAACCGGCTCGCCGAGGTCCGCCTTGGCATTATCATTTAGATCAATGAAGACCTCGATGGTGTCGTCGCCAACGACGCCATTGCTACGATAGGTCCATGAAAGGTGGCCGTTTGGGTCGGTGAGGCACAGCAATCCGCTGCTGCATGTACCCTTTGCGCCAGTGTTGGGACCGGCTGTGATTGCGAAGCCGAGACGGGCAAGTGGCACCGGGTTGCGCGTGGCGGCATCGAGCAGCTGAGCGGTGACGGTGTGGTCGGTGCCCGCAGGGCCGGAGTCGGCCAGAGGTGAGAGGGAGAGCGGGAATGACTGGACCTTACCGGACGCGAGGATGTAGGGAGGTCCCTGGGTACCGTCGCTTGCGGTGAAGCTCGAGTCAAAATCCTTTGCAATCGCTAGTGGGACGAAGCTACCGGGCCATTTGTCAAACGCCTCGTGTACTGAACAGGACCAGTTGGAAAGGTCGTCATCGGTTAACCCTTCCAGCGCTGGACTCACCGCCACGATGTGGGCATTGTTATAACAGCCAACACCCGTGACGCCAAAGCCTTCTGGCTGAATGCCATCGAGCAGCGGAACCGGCGTGCTGGACGTTGTTCCATGGTAATAGCAGCTCAGGGAGATGTAGGCGCCGGTCTTTCCTACCTGGTCGATGGCGAAATCTACAGCGCGGCGTGTTGCCGACTCACCGCCCTGATCAGCGTGGAAGACGGGGTCTGTGCCGACAATGACGACATTACCCGAGAGCGCGGAACCCCAAGTTCGAGCATTGGCCTCTGCGGCGGCAATAGTCGCCGTGCCAGGGCCGACGCAAGTAGGATCGCCGAGAATGATTGCTCTGTAGCCGGCGAAGTCCGTGGTGGACATCGTCGACCATTTCGCGTCATCGACAATATCGACAGCGAGCCCCTTGCTAGCGGCTTCTGTCGCCTCGACACTTGCAGCACCACCGGTAACGGTGCTGTCAAGGATAAGAACCTTCTCCTCCGCGGCTTCGGCCTTAGCTCCGACAGCCGATGTCGTCAAGCCAGTTGCAAGCATCAATGCGATGAGCGTCAATAGCCCAGTTGACTTTTGCCAGATCCTTCCCTGGCGCCGAGCCAGCAATTTTAGCTGCATCCCGCCCCCCCTTTACCCGGCCCACCGGCCGACAAGAGCCGCAGGCTAGGTGCAGGGTCTATCAAGGTCAAGGACTACTGTGCGGTAAACCATCGATATGCCCGATATTCACGAATCCAGCGTGCGAGAATACTTCATTCAGGACGAGAACCTTACGGATGCAGCGTAGTGCTACGACAATGCAAAGGCAGTAGTGTGAAGGGCCGAGACGCTGGAGGACTTGCACCCGTGTTCTTGGATGCCTACCTGGTAATAGCAGGCGGCCTGGTTCCAGCCGAGCGCCACAGCCAATCCCAGCATGTCGCTAAAACGAACAACCTTCGAGTAACAGCTTGCTGGCTACATCCCAACCACGGCGACGCTGCGGATTCCGGCCAGCGGGCCGCCCTGGGCCAGCACTGTCTGGCTGCCGTCGGCCGGGTCGATGCGGATGAGCTTGTCCCCGACCAGGTCTACCACCAGGATCTGGCCGTCCTCCTCGACAGCGATGTCCACCGGTGCCTCCAACTCGTCACCTGAGGACAAGACCTGTTGGGCGCCACTGACGGGGTCGACGTCGATGACCTTGTCGGCCCCATGGTCGACCACCAGCAGGTGGCCGCCGGACGCCACCGCGATTCCGCTGGGGCTGACGAAGTGGCCGGCTTGGGAGATCACAGTCTCGGCACCGCTGGTCTGGTCGACGCGGATCACGGCGCGGGCGCCGAGCTCGGCCACGTAGGCGTGGCCGTCGAGTCCGATCACTACGCCGGTCGGCCCGTCCCCGAAATTGGTGCCGGTGTTCACTTTGGTGTCGGCACCGCTGTCATGGTCGATGCGGAACAGCCCGCTGGGCGTGGCTGAGGGCAGGTTGACCACCAGGTAGTCGCCGTCGGGCCGGACCGCGACGTCCTGCCAGAGCCGGCCGCTGGCGTGCACGACCCGCTGGGCGCCGGTTTCGGGGACGACGTGGAGGACATCGCCCCCATCGGTGACGACCACGAGGTGGCCGTGGGCGTCGAAGGCGATGCCCTCGACGTTGCCGAGGCTGCCGCCCTGGGTGATCGCGTCGGTGGCCATGGTCTGGGCGTCAACCCGGAGCAGGCGGCCGGCGGTGCCGACGAGAATGTCCCCGGGGTTGAGTTCCTGGCCGCCTTCGGTCGCCTGCAGCACCCGCACCCAGTGTGCGATGGACGGCACGCCCTTGGCGTTGACCAGGAACAGCATGTAGTAGCCGGGCGGGACCAGGTGTTCCGAACCGGGCATCCGGGCGGTGAGCCTGCAGAGGCCGTGGCGGCTGAAGGGGATGTCGACCAGCCGCTGCTCGCTGTCGTAGGAGTGGGTGGTGGCCATCGGCCGGACCAGGCTGATCCACTTGATGTCGGCTGCGTTCGCGGTGTGGATCCTGAAGGACTGGCCGAGATGGACCTCGGCTGGGGCGTGGTCGATGCAGGGCCGTGGCCCGCGGAACAGATAGGGTGGGTGATAGAGCTCCAGCCGGAGCTCGTCGTCGCGCCGGCGCGGGTTGGACCCGGCGGTCAGCACCCGCCCGTCGGGCAGCAGCAGCGCGACTGAGTGGTACATGCGGGGAACGCGGGCGGCCGCGCCGGTGGTCCAGGTGTTGGTGGCGGGATTGAAGATCTCGGCCTCCAGCGAGGCGGTGGCCGCGTTCTCGGACATGGCGCTGCCGCCGGTGGCGACCACGGTGCGGTCGGGCAGGATCACGGCGTTGACATGGATCCGTGGCCGCAGCATCGACGGGGCCGCCACATAGGCCGGGTTGGCCTGGTCGGTGTCGATGATGTGGGCGTCGTTGATGCTGGGATCACCGCCGCCCATGACCATGACCCGCTGGTCCTGGGCCGGTGGAAGGAGCACGGTAGCGCCCTGGTCACGCTTGGCGAAGTTGAACGAGGCGGGAATGGCCGCCGCCGGCAGGGCCGTGTAGGCACCGGTCGCCGGGTCCAGAAAGCCCGGTTGAACATTCGACCCGCCGAAGCGCATTCCGGAGTGGAACACGCGGCCGTCGGCCAGGAGGTGCAGGTGCGGGTACAGAGGCCACCCGAACTGAGGCGAGGCGACCTGCCAGCCGGTGGGCTGGCTGTAAAGCTCGTTCTCGCTGTTCCCCCCGCCCGAGGTAGCCAGGGCCCGCCCGTCACCCAGGGTCAGCACGGTCGGATACCAGCGCCCCCACTTCATCGGCTGCACGAAGGTCCACTGCTCGCTCGCCGGGTCGAACAGCAGCGCGGTCCTCAGCCCGACGAAGGGGTCATAGCGTTCGGTGCCACCAGCCACGAGCAGACGGCCGTCGCGCAGGAAGGTCTGGCCGGCGCAGAAGACGTCGGCTGGGGTGGCCGGGGTGGCGAAGGTGCCGTTGTCGTAGTCGTACACCGCCGAGCGCAGTCCAGTGGTGTAGAGCTCGTCGTTGCCCGAGCCGGCGAAGAACAGCACCTTGCCGGTGTGCAGCAGTGCCGCGTGCACCGCCAGCACCGGCGCCTCACAGGGGAGCAGTTCCCAATAGCCCTTCTGGGCGGCCTCGGTTGGGTCGACCGCCGGTTGTGCCGGCACCGTCATCGGGATGGTGTCTGGGTGGTGATGGTCCTCGGCGCCGTCGTCGTCCATCGCGTGGTGGTGGCGCTCGATCAGCAGCGTGTGCTCAGGCGGTAGGGGAGCGGCGCGAACAGCGGCGACGCCGTGGTGGCCGTGCCCCCCGGGTTGAGGATGGGCTGGCCGGTGCGGAAGGCAGCGCTTGAGATCGGCCGGTTGGCTGTCGTCTCCGCAGCTGCGCAGTGGCAGGGCCAACTCACCGCCTTGGAGCAGTTGCTCGGTGAGCCGGACCTTCTGGTGGGCGCGGACCAGCCCGGCCAGCCCGCCCATCATGTGCTCTTCGATGTGGCAGTGGAACAGGAAGTCGCCTTCCAGGGTGGCCTGGCAGGCATCTTCGGAGCGGGGCCGCCGGGGCTCGTCGTAACACGGAACTCGGACTACCTCGGGCACCTGGGTGTCGACGACGAAGGACTCGACCGGGCTCAGCGCGTGCACGTCGGCGGCGCCGCCCGGTGGGGTCGGGAGCTGCCAGCGCGCGGCATGGGGATGGAAGTTGTGCCAGACGCTGCCGACATCCAGGTTGAACAAATACCAGCGGATGGTGTCGCCGCTGGCGCCGACGATCGTCGGGGTGTTGCCGACAAAGGCGCGGCCGTTGAAGCAGAAGGTCGGCCGGCCCCCGCCACCGGCGAAGACGATGTGCTGGTTGGCGCCGAAGTTCGTCCAGACCACCTTGGTGCCGGCCGTTATGGTGATGTCGGGGGGTACAAAGCGGTTGTCTTCGATGCGCACGTCCACCTGCGCGGTCGGGGTGCCGCCGGTCACGCGGACCCGGCCGGACATGCTGGCGCCATGGATGCGGCAGATGTAGTCGCACACCTCGTCGGCGTCGGGGAAGGTGAACTCGAAGGTGTCGTTGGTGGACAGGGTGGGGCTCTCGAAGCGGCAGCTGCCCCCGGCCTGGGCCATGGCATGGAAGAACAGGGGTACCTCGTGGTCGACCCGGGGCGCCGCGGGGTCACGGACGATGATGGCCCCGAACAGCCCACGATCGACGTTGGCCTGGACGTGGCGGACGTGATCATGGAACGGCCAGGCGCCGATCGTGGTCTCGTCGATGTCGAAGATGTAGGTCCAGGTCTGGCCGGGCAGGATCTCGTCGCTGCGGCGGCCATCGCGGGCGGCGACCCCACGCGGCCAGGCCCCGTCGGAGTCGATGCCGTACCGCAGGCCGTGCACGTGCAGGCTGTGGCACTCCTCTGGGTCGCCGTTGCGCACGTGCACATTGAGCCGCTCGCCTGGTCGAGCCCAGATCACCGCCCCTGGCACCCGCCGCGGCCACGGCGGCTCGGTGAGGTCCGAGGGCACCAGGGGCGCCGGGTTCGGTGTCGTGTAGTCAGGATCCAGGTACTCGCGGTAGACCAGGGCGTCGAGCCGGGTCTGCAGGATCTCGTCGGCCGGGATCCGGCCCAGCTCATGGCCCTCGTTGAACTGGCAGTCCCGGCCGTAGCGGCGCGCGCACAGAACGGGGGCGAGCGGACTGTAGTCCGCGACCGGTTCGATCAACAGGAATACGTCGCGGCGGGCGCACTTCACGGTGATCTCCCTCGGCTAGGAGGTCGCTTCCGGCTGCGTCAGCACAGGCGGTCACAGCATCGAGCGGCTGGAGCATCCGGTTAGTCGCCTCGGCGTCTAGATTCGCGCCTACTGCAGGTACAGCCAGGTTGCGATCGAAGGCACGCCATTGTTGTTCAGCGCGAACAGCATGTAGTAGCCCTGCTGCGCCAGTGAGTGGGGAACGCCTCCATCTGGGGCCGTCACAGCCAGCCCGGTTACATCCCGCCGCAGGTAGTAGAAGAGGTTGGGACCGTAGCCGTGGTTACCGGGGGCGAAGCTGAGGGCGTCGAAGTTGTTACCGACTCCGAAGCGGTCGGTGACCGTTCCGTTGGGGTTGATCGTCCCGAACGTTGAGGAGCCGTTGGCGTCGTGGCGCAGGTAGTAGAAGAGGTTCGGCCCGAAGCCGTGATTCCCGGGGACGAAGGTGACGGCGTCGAAGTTGTTGCCGACCCCGAAGCGGTCAGTGATGGCCCCGTTGGTGTTGATGGTCCCGAAGGTGGAGAAGCCGCTGGGGTCGTGGTGGAGGTAGTAAAAGAGGTTGGGGCCGAAGCCATGGTTGCCGGGGGCGAACTCGAGGGCGTCGACGTCATTGCCGACCCCGAAGCGGTCGGTGACGGCCCCACTGGTGGAAATGGTCCCAAAGGTGGAAAACCCGTTGCTGTCGTGGCGGAGGAAGTAGAAGAGGTTCGAGCCATAGCCCAGATCCGCGGCGGCAAAGGCCAAGGCGTCGAAGCTGTTGCCGACCCCGAAGCGGTCAGTGACCGCGCCGTTGGTGTCGATGGTCCCGAAGGTCGAGAAGCCATTGCTGTCATGGCGCAGGAAGTAGAAGAGGTCGTTGCCGTATCCCACGTCCGCGGCGACGAAGGTGAGGGCGTCAAAGTCGTTACCGACACCGAAGCGGTCGGTGATGGCCCCGCTTGTGGCGATGGTCCCAAAGGTCGAAAAGCCGGTGCGGATGAACGACAGCTCCAGGATCTTCTGCTGGGTATCGGTCTGATGGGTAACCGCCATCGGCCGCGCCAGCACGACGCTGGTGATCGTGGCCGCATCAGGTGACCCAAGGTCGAAGCGCTGCCCGCGCTGCACCGACGAGGGAGCCGAAGCGATCACCGGCCGCGCCCCGCGGTACAGGTAGGGTGGGTTGAAGATTTCGATCGAGGTGTTGTTCCATCCCGCCATGGCCACCTGCCCGCTCGGCAGCAGCAGCGCCACCGAGTGGTAGTCGCGGATCGACGGCAACGCCGCCATGCCCGACCAGGTGTTGGTTCGTGGGTTGAACAGGGCACAGGGCGAGTTGATGCGTTGGACGCCGCCGCACACGAACACCGTTCCATCCGGCAGCAGGACGGCGCTGCCAAGGCTGCGGTGTTCACCGTCGGGGAACGGCGTGGCCGTGCCCCAGTTGCTGGTGGGAGACAGCGAGGTCGCGTCAATGATCTCGTAGGAGTTGTTGTTGGAGGAGTCCGAACCACCCAGCACCATGATCCGCACCTGGGGAGCGGTGCTGCTGAGCAGCAGGAGCGACATGCCCTTGGTGCGGTCCGGCATGGACGGCGTTACCGGGGCGATGTCGGTCCAGGCGCCGGTGCTGGCGCCAGTGAGGGTGAACCACGCCGACTGATCGTCACCCAGGAAGGGCCCGCCGCCCGGGCCGGCGCTCGCCCATCCGGTCCTTGAATAGAAGATGGTGCTATTGGGCAACAGGTGAAGGCCGGGATACAGGTTCGGGAAGGGCTTGGTGTCGCCTGAGGTCACCTCCCGGAAGCTGTCGGAGGCCTCGTCGTAGATCTCCATGTCGCCGGCGCCGTGGCCGCAGACCACCAGCACCTCATGGCTGTTCCCGATCCGTTGGTCGCCCAAGGTCAGCACGGTCGGGTACCAGCGGTTGTGGACCATGCTGCCGGTGGTTCTCGTCCATCCCTTGGTGGTCGGACTGAACTTGTAGCCGGCGATGGCTTTGACGTGGGGTCCGTAGCCGCCACCCCCGACAACCAGCAGCTGCCCGTCCGACAGAAACGCGTGCCCGCCGCACAGCACCGAGTAGCCCAAGGTGGCATCCGGCGTCAGGTGTGGCTGATTCAGCGGATCCTCGAACGTAGCCGGCGTGGTGTCGTTGGGGTTCCACAGCAGCGTGGTCTCATCCGCGGTGATGAACAGCACCTTGCCGGTGTGCAGCATGGCCGCATGGACAACCCCGTCGTACCCACCCGGCCCACGACGCGGGATCGGCTGGGGAAAGACCGACCAGCTGCCGTAGAAGCCGTTACTGAACGCCTGCAACAAGGTCTCGAGGTGCTCGGGCGTGAAGGCCTCGAGCGCAGCGAGCTCCTTGACGTTCCGGAAGCCGAGTGGGAACTCCTGATCGCGGAACGCGATGATCTCTGTGGCGATGTCCGGCTCCAGGACCTTGCGTCGATCCACGGCCCGTCGTTCCCGGTGGTCTTCCTGATCCTTCTGATCTTCGTGGGTGTGATCCATCTCGGGATTGGGCGGAGGCAATTTCTCGAACATCAGGTCCTGCGGCTGAAGAGCCTCATTCAGGAAGCCGAGGACTCTCCGATGAAGAGCGGGATCCACTTGGCTCGCTGCGTCGCCTCGGTTCTTCTGGTGGGGCGCTTCCTGGAGAGCCATCCCTGTCCCCTTTCACCATCCTGCTACCAGAAATCGACCTGACGGTCCCGATGGTGTGTCGAATTCTTCGTGGGCAGCGCCTACCGACTCGACAAAGGTTAGGAAAGGCCGCGCATCGCGTTCGCCCCCCAACAGGGTCGTGCCACCCGAGCAAGACAGCAGCCACAGGCATACCATTCGGGGCTGATGTGTACAAGATTCTAAAAGCTGACCCGCGGTGCAGCTACGGTCGGTCCTTCGGCCGCCAGAGTGGTTCTCCTGATGCCAGCGCGCTAGCGACTAAGTAGGCCTTCAGAGCGGTGAGGGACAACGGGTCTTGGGTGAATTCGTAGACGTAGCCGTCTGGGCCGCGGAAGTGCATTCCGGCGTTCCTGCTGGCGTCCACCGCGGACTCAAAGAGGGTCTCCACACCGGTGGACCGCAACTCGGCCGTCGCGTCCTGGATGTCGTCGACTAGGAACCCTACGGCGGGGCCGTGCTGAAGTGGCGGTTGATCGGGCTGTCGGGTCCGAAGACCTCGAGCTTGGCGCTGTCAGGCAGCTTCGGCGTCCAGAACCCTGGCTGGTCCAGCTCGGGGCGGAGACCAAGGACATCTCGGGCAGAAGGCTGCTCGTGCTGCACTCTATGCCGTAATAGCGAGGTACCCATTGGGTCAAGCGGCGGCGTGGAAGCGGACCCTTGCCTGGGCGGCGAGGTTTGCGACCCGCTCGGGCGCAAGCATCCGCCGGGAGCTGGCGCAGCATGCTTGGCAGCCGCCGGGCTGCCACCACCGGCACCCCGTCTGCGACCACCTTGCCCCAGGGGACTTGGGTGCCATGGACGGCCATGATCGGGACCACCACCACGTCGGGGTCGGTCAGGACCAGGGCGGTCCGGTCGGCCTCGAACGACACCGCCCGTAGGGCCGGGCGAGCGGGTAGCGGCCATGCCACAGCCGCCCAGATTGGTCGAACTGGAGGCGGCCTCGATACTGCTTGGAGTCGATCACGAACACCCCGCCCGGGCCGATCACCAAGTGATCAATGTTGGCCCGGCTACCGGGGACCGCCAGGTCATGCAGGACCGACCACCCGTGTCGCTCCAGCCCAGCCAAGACGCGGGCGGTGCGTCGCTCCCCCACCGCTCCCCGCCGCCAGGCGACGGCGTCCGGGCCGGGCCGGAACCGCAGCCCCCAGCCGGACGCCATGGCCACGAGCGCGCCGAGGACCAGGCTCAACCGGGGCACCAGCAGGCTACCGAGAACTGCCCCACCGGCGCCGATCCCAAGGATGGCGGCGTCTCGCCAGGGTAGGGTCCGGGTCCACCTCGCCCACTCGCCCGCCCGTCCTTCCCTTGTGGTGCTAGCCGGCGGCCCGCTCCGGGCCTGGCCGACCACGTTGCTGGCGAGGTCGGGGCTGGCTGGGGTGCTCGCTGGTCGGCTGAAGGTCGCGGCTGTGGTCGGCCCGTTGCTTGGCCTGGACCCGCTCGATGGCCGTACAGACCCGGTGCCGGTCGGCCCGCTGACGCCGAGTCGCGCGGCTCGGGGCCGAGCGCCCGGTCCGGATCACTGATGTTGTAGGTGCGCCGGTACTGCTCGATCTCGGCCGCGGCCAGGCGCCAGGTCCGCCGGCCCCGGGCCGACTCCGGAACCGGCCCCAGCATCTCCAGGACATAGCCGGGCCGGTCCGCCTCGACCGCCAGGCCGGTGGCGCGCCGCTGCCAAGCCAGCGTCCGCACCACCTGCCGATACTGCGGACCAAGATGGGCGTTCGCTTCCAGCCAGCCAGCGCGGCGTTGTTGGTGCTGGCGCAACTCCCGCTCCCGATCCTGGGCCCGGTTGGCCTGCTGGGTGGCCACCGCCACCCCACCCGGCATCCCGGCGGGCAGCTCCTGGCCGCGGCGCAGGAAGCGAAGCATGCTGGTCGGCTGGCGACCGGTGGACGGCAGATGGGCGGCCAAGACGCACTCAGCATCCTCGCGGTGGGCGGTGGCCCGGGCCAACTCCCGGCCGCGGTCGCGGGGGGCCTGGTCGAGCTGGGCGGCGGAGCCGGTCCCGCTCGGCCCGCAACTCCGCCGTGGACAGCCGCTGGAGATCCGGGCAGCTGGGGGTGTCGATGGCCAACCTCTGCTCGCCGGCTCGTGATAGGGCCCGGCCAACTGCAGGTAGCCGTCCGGCTGCTCCTGATCCGGCAGGTCCAGCTCGCCGGCGCAGTGCGGCTCCGGGCCAACGACGGCGTACAGGCGGGTGTCCTGGCGGGCCCGCGACAGCTGCACATACAGCCAGTTCACGTCCTCGCTGCCCGTGAGACGGACCAGAGCCCGCCCCCGGGTCAGCCCCTGGGCGCGATGCCCAGTCGTCGCGTAGGCCAAGTCCACCCGCCGGTTGCGCTCCCCGCGGCCGCGGCCATCCAGATACGACCGGGACAAGATGACCGTCCGGCCGTCGGCGCCGTCGAGACGGATCGTCAACGTGCGGGCCTTGGAGTCGAGGGCGGTGACGACCCCTCGGCTGCCGTTGGCCACACCGAGCTCGGCGATGGCGTTGTGGCCACACACGACCCGGTCCC
>Ga0182000_10000157_pt1 | contig 12444 bp, 12 predicted proteins | sample BulsoiMagMametaG_FD_120484 | JGI IMG/M metagenome (GOLD analysis project Ga0182000, IMG submission 120484) | Bulk soil microbial communities from Mexico - Magueyal (Ma) metaG | ecosystem: Environmental > Terrestrial > Soil > Agricultural land | place: Mexico: Magueyal, Guanajuato | collected...
ACCGAGCTGTTGCTCGCGGACCTCGCGAGCGTCGAGCGGCGGCTGGAGAGGGTCGAGCGGGCCGCCAAGGGCGGCGACGCCAGACTCCAGATTGAGGCGGCCGAGTTGGAACGACTACGCGACCACCTCTCTGACGGAAGTCCTGCGCGGGTCTACCCTGTGACGGAGGTAGTGGCCGAGGCCATGAGCACGCTCATAACGGCCAAGCCGACGCTCTACGTGGCGAACGTGGATGAGGATTCTGTTGCGGAGGGTAACCGCTACAGCTCGCAGGTCGAGAAGCACAGCAGCAGCGAGGGTGCTGAAGCCGTAAGGATCTGCGCTAAGCTCGAAGCCGAGGTCGCCGAGCTCCCGGAAGACGAGGCTGCTGAGTACCTGGCGATGCTCGGGGTAGAGACGACAGGTTTCGAGGAGTTCGTGCGGGCGGCCTACCGGTTGCTCGGGCTCGTCACGTTCTTTACTGCGAAGGAGAAGGAGGCCCGAGCCTGGACCGTACGAGAGGGTTCGACGGTGAGGCAGGCCGCCGGGCGCATCCACACCGACATGGAGCGTGGCTTTATCGGGGCCGAGGTCGGAGACTGGCAGGATATAGCCGCCGCCGGCTCCTGGGCCAGGGCCAGAGAGGAGGCGAAGGTTCGTCTCGAAGGTCGCGACTACGTGGTAAGAGACGGCGACACGGTACTCGTCCGCTTCAACGTGTAGGGGTGTAGTCGGTGCACCCTTTCGTCAAGCCGAAGAAGTCCCTCGAGAGATCACGCCTCGCGCTCGTCACCACCGGCGGCGTTCACCTGCCCGACCAACCGCGCTTCGATATCGACGACCCTGCCGGTGATTGCTCCTACCGTGAGATACCGACGACTGCCAAAGACCTCACCTGGACCCACGCCTACTACAGGCCGGACGAGGGCAGCGATCTGGATGCCGTCTTTCCCCTCCAGACCCTCCGTAGACTGGTCAGAGACGGTGTAGTAGGCGATCTATCGGCACGCCACTTCTCCTTTATGGGAGCCATCCACGACCCGACACCACTGGTAGAAAAGACAGCCCCCGAAGTCGCCGGCAACCTCATAGAAGACCGGGCGGACGTCGTGCTGCTCACGCCTTCGTGACCCCTGTGCCACCGGTCCGTCGGGCTGGTCTGCAACGCGATAGAAGAACGGGGCATCCCCACCGTTACCCTGGCAATGGAGCATGGTGTCAGCGCGCCGCGGGTCGGCTTCGTACCCTTCCCATACAACCTCCCGATGGGCAAACCCCACGATCGCGAAGGACACAAGCGCATAGCGCTCGCCGCACTAACCCTACTCTACGATCTGGAGCAGCCCGGCGAAGTCAGCATTTCGGCTAGTCAGCATCTCAGCTAGTCAGCATCTCGCCTGCTCGAGCCCTAGCCGCCGTGCTGAAGTGCTGACTAGCGAGGGCCGCAAGGCCGGAGCGTGCTGACAAGCTGAGATATAATCGACGTACATATTGATCTAGTGCGAAGGTGAGACCGTGGCCCTGTTGGTAGTATTGTTAATAGCGTTTTTGGTGATTGCGTTCCTCTTCCTGCTGCCGATACTGTTCTCGCTGCAGGCCGTGGGGAGCCTTTTCGTCTATCCGCGGCAGCTAAGGGCGATCTTCGGGAACAAGATCCTGCGCCGCAACCACGCCCTCGAGCACGCGACCATAGTGGTGATGATGGAGAGCGAGCCGGGCCGCAAGCTGAACGGGTTCTCCACCGACGACGGGTTCTTCGTGCAGGGCGTACGCTCCGTTTCCGAAGTCGAGAGCGCTGCCAGAGAGGCCATGCGCAGGCTGCGGAACGGGGAGAAGAGGCTCGCCATCCACCGCAACTGCGGCACGACCATCGTGGCCGCGAACCTGCTAGCCGCGGTCTTCTTCCTTCTCACCCTCGGGTTTTTTCTCTATCTTGGCGTGGGTGATCTCTCCCTCATGATCCTTGGGATCCTTGGCAGCGTCGTCCTCGCTTTCGCACTGCGGATCCCTTTGAGCCTCATCCTACAACGGTTCGTAACCACCGATGCGGACCTGAGGAACGCCGAAGTCGGTTGGGTCGAGCCGGCGCAACCGGGCGATCTCAGGAGCGGCATCTTCGGGTTCCTGCTCGCCGCGTCGACCGTGCGGGTGCGCGTCTTCCACACCGACCCTGACGCAGTCGAGATCTTCCGCGACGATGGGGCCATAGTTCGTTAGAAGGCGTCAGGATTCGCGCAGGCCTGTCCTCTCTGAAGACATCTGCTCTGCGGGGTCATCGCCCTACAACCTGATAAGGAATTCTCAGGAACAGCACCGCTGTGTACAAACTGGTCGAGCGCAACTCGCTTGCTCCCAGCATGATTGGCGTCATTCCCGCGAAAGCGGGAATCCTCGGCGGCAGGATGTCCGCTCCTCCAATGAGGGGCCATCTACCGGATTACGTACGAAACCTGTTGCCGCGCAAACTGCTCTATTCGTCCAGCAACGCCGGGTCGAGGATCCAACCTTCGTCGGGATCGCACTCCGGCGGTACACCGTATCCTTCGTCTCTCTTTTCGTGGGCCCACGCCGCCTGGACCGCGCACAGGAGCGAGTCGAGGGCGTCGGCGGAAGGGTCCTGTACGAACTCCTTCCTCCAACGGACGCCCATCTCCACCGCAAATCCATAGACTTCCCTGAGGGCTGCTGACTCCAGGCCGGCGAGCAGCGTCTCCCTGGCGGATCTCCTTTCGGGCGCGTCGGGTACGCCGTCCCTCTTGTAAGCTGTGCGGCCCAAAAAGCGGCGGGCGACGACGGCAGGGTAGGCCTCGACGGCCACGCGTTCGTCCCCATTCCGTCTGCAAGGCTCGACACGGACGCCCGAGGCTAGGAGGCGCGGCGCCCCCTGGTAGAACATCTTCCCTACGGGGACCCTGAAGAGCATCATCGCGCTGCTAGATCCGCTCCTGCGGTCGGCGAGCCGGTAACGCCATTTGCTGCCTCGTGGCCTTTTGGCCATGTCGGCGCGGATCTTGTCCTCGAACTCCTCTTTCGGGAGCATGCCGACCTCGCCGACGTACCCTTCCCAACCCTGCGGCCACCCGAGGGCGGATATGAGGGATCTTGGTTGGCCGAAAGGGAAATCCATCCCGCATACCCAGGGCCCCCGTCTCTGCAAGAAAGCTTCGAAGCCGTCGAAGTCGGTCAACGTCTTTGAATCCTCGACGCGCAACGAGTCACCTTCAAGCGTACAGCCGAGGACGACGAGAGGTTTCCGGCGGCCAGGGGCGCTCGTGAAGTCGAGGCCGTAGATCCTCACGCGGGTTCGTTCAGGGCGGATCTACCGGGCCTCGCCGTCTTTCCTGTTCAGCCGATGGACGTCTGGTCTGCGGTCCGCTTCGGGAATCTTCTCTCCCTCGTTCTTGCCGCCCGGGATGTGCCATTCGATCACCTGGTTTATCTCGGCCCCCACCAGCATGATGAGCGCCGAGTAATAGACGTAGAGCAGCAGGATGATCACACCCGCAAGTGACCCGTACGTCTCGTTGTAGGAGCCGGCCATGCTCGCGTACAGCGAGAACAGCAGCGAGAAGATAAGCCAGAAGACGAAGGCGAGGATCGAGCCGGGACTGATCCAACGGAACCTCTGTCTGGCGGCGGGAGCGAAGTAGTAGATCAAGGCGAAGGCGAAGAGCACGACCAGGGCCACGACGGGCCACTGCACGATGCTCCAGAGCGTCGCGAAGACTGAGCCTAATCCGACAAGGTCGGCCACCCTCACTCCGATTGACTCGCCGAAGATTACAAGCACGAGCGCGCCGACTAGAAGAACGGTCACCGCGAGCGACATGAAGATCGAAAGCCCGTACACCTTCCAGAAAGGCCTGTCTTCCTCGACCTCATACATGACGTTCATGGCCTCCATTACCGAGCGGAACGCCCCAGAAACCCCCCAGAGCGCGAGCAGGATCGAGATGATCGCCCCGAAAGTAAAGGCGCTCTCGGCCTGGCTCTGCGTGATGCTGAGGAGCTGGCCCTCGACAAACTTCGTGGCCGATTGCGGCACTATACCGGAGAGTTTGTCGACCATGGTGTTGACGAGGTCGGTCGCGTTGAAGAGCCCCAAAAGCGAAAGCAAGAAGGTGAAAAACGGGAAGATCGCAAAGAGGCCCTTGTAGGTGAGGTTGCCTGCGAAGGCCATGACGTGGTCTTCGCTCATCTCATTGTAAGTCAGCTTGAAAAAGTCGACGAGACCCAAATTCTCCGCGACGGGTACCTCGACCTCGTTGCCTTTGCTCTCGGCCTTCTTGATCAGCCGCAGACCCGGTATCTTCATGCGCACGTCCTCTCGCAGGCGAAAACCCTAGACTTCTTCCTCACTTAGTTTACCCTCGGGAGGCCATCCATCTAATACGTGGTGCTTGGTTAAGGCTTGCGGTCGAGACTCTCCCTTGCCCGCAGATCAGCGCGAAGCGCTGGTGGTCCGTTTTAGCTTGAGAGTCCGCTGCTGTAAGGTCCGGTGCTTCTGCCCACAACTGCATAGAGCGGGTCGTTGAATATACGGCGAGGACTGCGATCCAAACTGCGGATATCGGCGAAGTTCCCAGCGTCCTCCAGGTAGCGTTCTACGAGTTGCATGTGACCCCGGTCGTCCAGTTCGTGCCAAACGGCTACGGCCTTGCTGGGGAAGCAACGGTTCGAGAAGGAGATAATCGTAGGAGCGCCAACCTTGAGGACCCTCCCGACCTCGCGCAGTACCGCCACGGGCCTGGTCAGGTAGTCGATGGAGACGCAGATCCCAACGCCGTCGAACTCCGCTTCTGCGAAAGGCAGCCGGGGCTCCGTGTTGAGGTTGTGGATCACGTAGGAGTCGAGTCTCTCGTTGCGCCGAAGCTCCACCTCGTTCATGCCGAGCCCGATAACTCGACGGTATTCGATCTCGGGTGGCAGGTGGCTCACCCAGCTGCTCATGAGGTCCAGCAGCTCACCGCCCGGCGGGAAGAGTTCTCGGTAAAGCTGCGTGACTGCTGATATCGCCCCCTCGTCGATATGGGTGACGAGCCGCGGCGTCCGGTAGAACTCCTCGTCCGGCGCCTCGTCAGCGCGACTGAAGGCTTCCTCTGGCAACGACGACATCGAATCTCCTCTCCTGCCGGCAGCACGGTACACACATGGATGCTACCCATAAAGGAGACAGAGAGGAACGCGGGGTCCGGCGCGCTCGACAGCAAGGACCATGCTCTTCGTCTGGTACAGCATCGCCAGAGTCAACCAGTTAGTAGCGTCTTTGTCGGCGACGTACGGAACGTAAGCTCGCCTTGTTGCGTACTTTGCAGCCAAACGTGGAAATCACCTTCCAGCTTGAGGACCCCGCCTAGCGTTGTTGGGCGGAAGCACGCAGTGGGTAAGACTCACTGGGTAAGCGACGAAAAGGTAGGTCGAGATGCCCTACAAGCAGATCACGCAGCTGCCGGACAACGTCAAGAACAACCTGCCCAAGGGAGCCCAGGAAATCTACAAGGAAGCGTTCAACTCCGCAGAGGAGCAGTACGGGGAGGAGGACCGCGCCCATAGGGTCGCCTGGAGCGCCGTGGAGAACAAATACGAGAAGAACCAGAAGGGTAACTGGGTCCAGAAGGATAGCTAACACATCCTCGTAAAGCGGGTGAAGCCGGAGTCCCTCGCACGGTGGCTCCGTCGGGCGGCTCGCTCCTCAGAAGGGCGCAAGCACATTGGTTGCGGCTGCCGGCTTGCTCGAGGACCCGAGCGCCCTAGTACTGAAAGCACTGGAGAAGGAGGCCAAGCGAATCGGCGTGGACCATCGTTTGCGTTTCGAGGGGTTCGTAGCCCACAAGCAGCTCCCGGCACTATTAGCCCACGCAGATCTGTTGGTCCTGCCCTCCATCTACGAGGAGTTGGGGACCGTGCTACTGGAAGCGATGCAGGCCGGTCTACCCATCGTCGCCTCCGAGACCGGCGGTATCCCGGAGGTGATCGAAGACGGCGTAAACCCGTGTAAGCAGGAAAGGTGACCGGCTCCGCACCAGCGTATGCGGTCGGCCGATGTCAAGGTTCGACTGAGTCGCGCTGACCGGTGGGCGACCGGCTACCAAGCAGGGCCCAGGATATCTATGCTGCGCACACTGCGTGACACCGGCGGGTGCCCAGACACGACCCTACACAACACTTGCATTCTTCGCCGTTGCAGCACCGCTTTCGCCACACGGAACAAGATCACCAGAACCCCGCAGATGAGGAGATTGCCCGCAGGATAAACGCGGGCCAGGATAAGGCATTAGCCTGCCCAGAGCTCGGGTGCACGTCCTCTGCCGCAACCTAGCTGCTAGAGTTCGCCTCATGTTGCTGTTAACGGAGCCCGAACACCAGGGCACTGACCAGGATTGAGGGGGATCGTCGATGAAAGAGTACGAGGCTGCTTTCCAAAACCAGCCGGTGGACGTCAGCGAGGAGTTCACCAAGCAGCGCAATCACTTCTTCGTCGGCTCGGTGGTACGGGGGTTCGACCCCGACACCGCCTCCGGCGAGATACTCTGGAGGGGCCTCGCCCTCAAGCAACGAGTCTCCTACCATCAGCTCACGCTCCAGTTCGAGGACTACAAGGTATGGGAGGATACACCGCCGGAAGAATACGAGGACGAGCAGGCGCTCCCTTTCTCGCTCTCGTTCGTCACCTCGAAGACGGTGCGCCTCCGGCTCTCCGCCCGCGATCGTGGGATCCACGACGAACCCTCCCTCATGGTGTTCAGTTCCCCCCTTCCGACCGACGACCCCTCTTGGGAGATGAACGAAGCCGAGTCTCGCACGACCTACGAAGGACCGTTCGGTTCGGTGAGCGTCGACGAAGATCCGGTACGCTTCGTATTCAGGGACGCTTCGGGCAGGCTCCTGACCAGCACCCATAACCTCGCCGATGCGAAGGGTGTTGTCAACTCGATGCCAATACCCCTCTCGTTCGTGCGCAACTCCTCCAATTTGCACAGGAACTTCGCGGCCAGTTTCATCCTCTCGCCGGACGAGAAGCTCTTCGGGGGTGGGGAGTCCTTCACGCGCCTGAACAAGCGGGGTCAGAAGCTGGTCCTCTACACCTATGATGCCTACAGCGCCCAGACGCCTTACATGTACAAGCCGGTACCCTTCTTCGTGAGCAGCCGCGGCTACGGGATGTTCGTCCACACGAGCGCGCCGCTCACTCTCGACCTCGGCCACTCCTACGACGAGGCGAACGTGATCTACCTAGGCGACGACGTGCTCGACCTGTTCTTCTTTTTCGGCTCTCCCAAGCAGATCCTCTCCGAGTACACGGCCATCACCGGCCGCGCGCCCGTCCCGCCCCTCTGGTCGTTTGGCCTGTGGATGGGCCGCGAGTCCTACTACTCAGAAGAAGAAGTCCGCGGGGTCGCCAAGAAGCTGCGCGAAGAGCGCATCCCTTCCGACGTGATCCACATCGACACCGGCTGGACCGAGGTTCCCCACCGCTGCGACTTCGAGTTCTCCCACTCTCGCTTCGAAGACCCTCAGAAAATGCTCTCCGACCTCAAAGGAGACGGCTTCCGCGTGAGCCTCTGGCAGCTCCCTTATATAAACCCCAAAAACGAACTGCACGAAGAAGCGAGCGAGAGAGGCCACGTTGTCCTGAGCGCCTACGGCAAACCGCCGGTCGATGATGCGGTAATAGATCTCAGCGACGCCGAGGCCGTAAGCTGGTACCAGGAGAAGTTGGCGAAGCTGCTCAGGATGGGGGTCGGCACCTTCACGGCGGACTTCGGTGAGGCGGCTCCCTTGACGGGCATCTACCACGAGAAGGCGAGCAGCTTCCTCGAGCACAACCTCTACCCCCTGCGCTACAACAAGGCGGTCGCCGACATTACCAGAGAGATAACCGGCAATGGCGCCATCTATGCTAGGAGCGCCTGGGCCGGCAGCCAGCGTTACCCGATCCACTGGGGAGGAGACGCAGAGATCACGGACGGCGCGATGGCCAGCACATTGAGGGGGGGCCTCTCTTTGGGCCTGTGCGGGTTCTCCTTCTGGAGCCATTTTATCGGAGGATTCTCGCAAAAGAGCCCCGCCAACCTCTACCTCAGGTGGCTAGCCTTCGGCGTACTCTCTTCTCACAGCCGCTGCCACGGCGAGCCGCCCACCGAACCGTGGGAGTACGGCGAAGGGTTCACCGAAGCCTTCCGGCGTATCGTAGAACTCAGGTACAGGCTGATGCCCTACATCTATGCGCAGGCAGCCCTCGCTTCGCGAGAGGGTCACCCGATGGTGCGCACCTTGTTCTTCGAGTACCCAGAGGACCCGACCTCCTGGCTCATCGAGGACCAGTATCTCTTCGGGACCGACGTACTCGTCGCTCCGATCATGGAAGAGGCGCCCGACCGCGAGGTCTACCTGCCCCCAGGATCGTGGATCGACTACCAAGGCGGAAGGGTCTACGAGGGTGCCCGCTGGCACAGCATGCGGGCTGGGCAGTTGCCTGTGGTTATACTCGCCCGGGACGGGAGTGCCATCCCACACGCGGACTTGGCCCAAAGCACGGGTGGTATCGACTGGCACTCACTGGAGCTTAGGATCTTTTGTGCACGAGCGGAGGCCGCCGAAGGACTCGTCTGCCTCCCCGAGGATGGCGAGTTGCGCGCCTTGCGCCTAGAACGCGCCAACGACGTATTCGCCTTGGAAAGAGATGCACTGCGGGGTAGGGTTGCGTGGAGGGTCGTCCCTTCCACCTAGCTCGGGGAGGTTCTCCTCTCGACCAAGAACATCTCTGTGCGACGAGCCTGCGCAACGCAGTCACCTATTCGTCCAACCTCGTTGTAGGGAGATTCTCCGGGGTCAACACGCTCGGGGTTTCTCGGAAATCCAATGTAATAGTTCTCACCCACCGGACCAGGTATCCTACGCAAGCATGGGCGATTTCTACTCGGACTTGAAAAGTGTTCTCGGCCTCCGGATGCTGTGGAAAGTGGTGCTCGGGGTACGACGCAACGACCTGCTCGGCCTCGCCGGCCAGCTTGCCTACTTCTTCCTGCTGTTCTTCTTCCCGTTTCTCATCTTCCTCGTTTCCCTGACGGGCCTGGTGATCGGAAACCCTGAGGCCGGACTGAAGAGCCTGTTCGGGGCCTTGACCGGGCTCTTGCCAGCGAACGCCCACACCCTCGTGGTCGACTACGTCGATCGCACATTGCGCACCGCGAGCACCGGCGTGCTCGCCCTAGGCATCCTGGGCGCCCTGTGGCTGGGCCAGGCCGCCTCCATCTCCATCACCAAGGCGGCGAACCGCTCCTACCGCCTCGAGGAGAGCCGGCCGTTCTGGCGCTTGCGCGGCACCTGCCTGATCATAACCCTCGGTTTTACGCTACTCGTCGCGGTCCTGACCCTCGCGGTGTTCAACGTCGGGGCCCGCGTCTCGGCTATAGCCGGTCTGCCGGAAAGCGCCGCGAGTCTAGGGAAGCTCTTGAGCTGGGCAATGGTCTTCGTCGCCATCACTCTTGCCCTCGATGTGCTCTACTATCTGGCCCCCGACGCGAAGCTACCGTTCAAGTGGATCACGCCGGGCGGGTTCATCGCAACGGTGTTGCTGTTCGCCTCCGATGGCGCTTTGAGCTACTACGTCGCGAACCTAGGTAACTACGGTCAGATCTACGGCCAGCTCGGGGCGGTGATAGTCTTCATGCTCTGGCTCTACGTGACGGGTCTTATGGTGCTCTTGGGACTGGAGATAAACGCCGTCCTCGCCCGCATGGCGGAGCAGAGGAAGGGCATCGAACTCGTCCAGACAGAGTAGTCAGGCGATCGGGTTGAGGGCTAGGGGAAGAGCCTCGTCGCACCGACGGTCCTCAATCTCGAGGACGCTCCATGCCCGACGGATCGAAGTGTCCCGAAAGATCAGCCGGAGGTCGTGGGAATGCTCCGTGCTGATCGCTGGCGCTGAAGACCTGGGGAGTGGGCCTTCCATTCCCGCCCGGACTTCGGCCTGCCAGGGGCAACCTTTCTCGCCACCGGGAACTACTACCATATAGGCCTGAACACCTGGCACAGCCAGGGGGCACACCGCAGGAACACACGGGACTGAGTAAAAAAGTCCAATACCGTTCGATCCCATACAGCTTTCGGTGAAGCCCCTAAGGGCCGAACCTCCTGAAGAAGACGCTGGCTGGGTCCGCCCTTTCGGTCCGCGAGAACAAGGGTGCGAAATCCGCACCGGCGTTGGCTAAGCCCTCGTAGTCGCCCAAGAAGTATCTCCGCCCCGCAGATACTGGAGCCCTCTCCAGGTCGAACGATCCGTTGGTCAACTCAATCTCGTTACCATAGTCCCTCGCACCGGAGCAGTCTCCCGGGGAAGATGGGTGGCAGCGGACTGCTCAATAACCCGTTGGCAGGGTGTTCGGGTTTGTGGTGTTGTTGCGGAAGTCGTAGTAGGTTACCGATACCGTGCTGTCGGTAGCGACATCCACCGAGGGAATGAACGCCTGTCGGTCACCCGGCCGTATGTTGGTCGGTATCCCATTGACCTTTATCGGTTGCGACCAGGTGAGCCCGCCGTCCGTCGAGGTGGAGAGTGCGATACTGTCGTACTTGCCGCCGCCGAAAGGGGGGTCCTGCCAGACGGTGTAGAGTTGGCCACTGTTCGGGTCGACTGCGATGTCCGGAACGACGTCGGCGCTGCGAACCAAGTCGCTATCGTCGTCCGGGTCGGTTATCCCAATCGTGGGGAGCCCGGAGAAGACGATGGGCTTCTGCGACCAGCTCCGGCCATGGTCGTCCGAGCGGATGAGCGCCACGTTCAACCCGAGCACTCTGGGCAGTATGGAGGAGCGCCTGACCAGCCCAAATACATTGACCAGTTCGCCGTTGAACCTCTTGTTGTCCGGAAGCACAACTATCTGGTTACCGACAGCTGCGGTCGTCGGGTGGGGGTCGAAAATGCTGCGAGCATGCTCCCAACTTCTCCCGCCGTTCTTGGTCCTCGCGAATAGCGTCGACGCCCGATAACCGCGCGCTTCGAGCCGAGCCCAAACAGCGTACACGTAGCGCGAGTCGTTGGGGTCGGCGGTTATCGAGTTCTTGTCATTGAAGCGCTTGGGGTTGGCGTCGCGGATGAGCGTCGAGGGATTGCTCCAGGTGAGCCCTCCGTCGGCGGACTTAGACACCAGCATGGCCTCAGGATTGAAGTCGCCTAGGGCGTTGGGATCCTGCTCCACTGACAAGCTCATCAGGTAGGCCTTGCCGTTGGGCGAGATCGTTACCCAGGGGTCAGAGGCGCGCTGGTAGCTGCCGCCGTTGGCCAGGGTGCCACCAGTGCACAGCGAGTTCTTGGTCCGCTTTATCACCTTCCACGTCTTGCCACCGTCGAGACTCGTGCCCACTACGTTGCCACGTGAAGCGCCGCTCGACCAGCGGTCCTGCTGCCACACGCCGATGATGTTGTCCCCATTCGTGGGGCTGACATCAACGAAGGGTTCGACCTCGCTGTTAAGGAAGTTTTTTCCCTTCTGGCCCGCAAGACCGCAGTTCGACCCGGCGAACGGGCTCGTCCCCGACACCCGGACCAGAGAACCGGCCCCGTAGGCACTCGCCCACGCGACCTGCGGGACGAAGAGCACCGCTGCCGCGAGGCACAGAGCCTTCACAAACCAAGGGAATGTCAGCCTCTTTCTCAACACCACTTGCGCACTCCTTCCACAAAGGGGCGGGACTCATCAGCCCCGCCTGTGTTAATAGTTAACAAAGGCAAGCATGAACGGACACAAAGGGCGGGGCCTCTGCCAGGTGGCCATTTCTGGCAGCGAACTTCGGAGAATGCCCAGAATGCGAACTTCGCCATAACGGAGTTCTCGGAAGTTGCGCCTGCTACACCCAGTTCCGCACCTGCGCCTTATAGGCTAGATACTCCTCCCCGAAAGCGCGTTCTAGGTAGCGCTCCTCGCGTCCGATCACCTCGCGCTGCATAACCATGACCACCGGCGGCAGCAGAAGCATCGCCCACAGCGAGTTGCGAAGTGAGGCGATGCCGGCGTAGATCAAGGCCAGGGCCAGATAGCTGGGGTTGCGGGAGTAGCGGAACGGGCCTTCGGTGGTCAGCCTCGGCACGGGCTTGTCGGTACGTATCGGCACGTCGGCCTTTCGTATCGTTTTTAGGAACCACGCGTTGAGTGTCACCCCGCCGCCCAACAGCGACCATCCCAGCCCTCGCGCCACCCCGCGCGGCAAGAAGGGGAGGTGCAAGCGTCTGTCTAGGACCAACCCCGCGACCAGGGGCACCAGGTAGATCAAGGGTGGGGGTACCCGAATGCCAGGGTTGTCCTGGTTGTCAGCCATGCGTGCTCCTCTCCCTCAGGATCCTCGGATCATCCTACGCTATTCACCGAAGTGCGTGGAAGGGTAATTCTCGGCAGTTCGCTGCGACGGGGTTCTCTGAAGTTCCGCGCCTGCGACAATGTGCCCGCAAAACCGGACCTAGAGAGA
>Ga0182000_10000158_pt1 | contig 12425 bp, 5 predicted proteins | sample BulsoiMagMametaG_FD_120484 | JGI IMG/M metagenome (GOLD analysis project Ga0182000, IMG submission 120484) | Bulk soil microbial communities from Mexico - Magueyal (Ma) metaG | ecosystem: Environmental > Terrestrial > Soil > Agricultural land | place: Mexico: Magueyal, Guanajuato | collected...
CACCAGCCGCACGACGTCGAGCTCGGTCGGGGTCAGGCTGGCCCAGCCGGTGGCCGGCCGGCGGCGTGCCCCCCGGCTCCGCCGGACATAGGCGACCGCCTCGTCGAGGGTCAGGCGCGCGCCGTCGGCCCACGCCCGGTCGAACGGATGCTCGCCAAGGGCGGCCCGCAGCCCGGCGACGGCCGCCTGGTGGGCCCGCCGGCGGGCGGGGTCGCGGGGGTAGGCCATGGCGGTGCGCGCCTGGTCGCCGGCGGCCAGCAGGCGGACGGCCTCGGGGGCCGGCTCGGCCCGGGCGGCCAGGGCGGCCAGGGCCTCCAGGCTGTCGACGGAGCAGGTGCGCAGCCCGTACTCGGCCCGCACGGCCAGGGCCTGGTGGTGGAGCTCGACCGCCCGGTCGGCGTCGCCGGCGGCCGTCGCCAGGTGCCCCTGCTGCTCGGCGGCGTCGGCCAGGACGCCCGGCATGTCCAGCCGGTGGGCGGCCGCCACGGCCCGGTCGAGCACGTCGCCGGCCTGGTCGAGGCGGCCGAGGGCGAGCAGGGCGGCGCCGAGCCCCGGCAGCGACTGGGCCACCAGCCAGGTCTCGGCGCCGGCGTCGGTCGACCGCGCCTCGCGCCCGAACCAGCTCGCCGCCGCCTCCGGGTCGTCCCGCCACAGGTGCAGCAGTCCCATGGCCCGCGCCATCCCGGGCACGAACACCTCGGTCCCGGCGTCCTCGACCAGCCGCACGACCGGGCGCAGGAGCCGCAGGCCACCGTCGACGTCGCCGGTGCGGCCGCGGACGACCGCGAGGGTGCCCCGGGTGCTGCCGACCCTGAGGTAGTCACCGAGCGGCTCGGCGACGCCGACCGCCCGTTCCGCGAGGCGCCGGGCCAGGTCGGCCCGGCCGGTGGCGAGCGCGCCGTCGGCCTGGAAGGCGAGGGCGGTGGCGGCGATCCCGGGGTGCCGGCGCAGGAGCCCTTCGACGGCGGAGGCCAGGAGCGGCTCGGCCTCCCGGTGACGGTCCCGGAGGTGGAGGATGATCCCCTGCAGGGCCCGGGCGCTGGCGGCGACGAAGGTGTCGCCGGCGGCCTCGGCGGCGGCGACGGCGTCGACGGTGAGCGCCCAGGCGGCCCCGAAGTCGGTGTAGAACCGCCCGACGGCCGACAGGATGAGGCACAGGGCCCGGAGCCGTTCCTCGCCCTGCTCGGTGGCGATCGCCAGGGCCCGTTGGGCCGCGTCGAACTCGAGGCCGAGCGGGCTCGCCGTGTCGGCGACCAGGGCGATGCCGGTCAGCAGGCGGGCCTGGAGCGTGGACCGGTCGTCCGGCGCCCGGTCGATGGCCCGCTTCAGGTACTCCAGACCCTCACGGCCGTGCCGGTGGAGGTGCCAGAGCCACGGCAACCCGGCCGCCAGGCGGCGACCGGGCTCCGGGTCGGGGGCCGCCAGCCCCCAGTCGAGGGCGGCGCGGAGGTTGTCGTGCTCGCGCTCGAGCCGGGTCCGCCAGGCGTCCAGGCCCTGCTGGAGCTCGGGTTCGAGGGCCTCGACGAGGGCCAGGGACCAGGCGAGGTGGCGATCCCGGGTCGCCGCGGCCTCGCCCGCTTCGACCAGCCGGTCGGCGGCGAACTGCCGGATCGTCTCCAGGAGACGGTAGCGCGCCTCGCCGTCGCGCTCCTCGGCCACGACCAGCGACTTGTCGACCAGGCGGCCCAGCGCGGCCAGCACGTCGTCACAGGTGACGGCGCCGCCGACGGCGACCGCCCGGGCCGCCTCCAGGCCGAACCCGCCGGCGAAGGTGGCGAGCCGGCGCAGGACGGTCCGGTCGGGCTCGCCCAGCAGGGCGTGGCTCCACTCGATCGAGGCGGCCAGGGTCTGCTGCCGGGGAACGGCCCCCCGAGGGCCCCGGACCAGCAGCACGAACCGGTCGTCGAGGCCGGCCACGATCTGGCTCGGGGTGAGCGTCGGCAGCCAGGCGGCGGCCAGCTCGAGCGCGAGCGGGATGCCGTCCAGGCGCCGGCACATCGTCCTGACCGCGGCCTCGTCCGAGGCGTCGAGCCTGAACCCCGGCCGGACGAGGCTGGCCCGCTCCAGGAACAGGGCGAGGGCGTCGTCCTGGTCGAGCGGGGGCACCTGCCAGACCGTCTCGCCGGCCACGCCGAGCGGCTCCCGGCTGGTGGCCAGCACCGTCACCCCGTCCCCGGACCGCGCCAGCGCCTCCGCCACCTCGGCCGCGCCCGCCACCACCTGCTCGCAGTTGTCCAGGCAGACGAGCATGCGACGGCCCCGGAGCTGCGGCGTCAACGACCGCAGCGGGCCCTGCACGGGCTCGACGAGCACCCCGATGGTCGCCGCGGCGACCGCGGCGACCTGGGCGGGGTCGGCGACCGCCTCGAGCTCGACCCACCACACCCCGTCCGGCCACCGCTCGGCCTGATCGGCGCCGAGCCGCGCGGCGAGCCGGGTCTTGCCCGCGCCACCCACCCCGGTGAGCGTCACCAGCCGCCGGTCCCCCAGCAGGGCCGACACGGCGGCGAGCTCGGCCCGCCGCCCGACAAAGGTGGTGAGGTGGGTCGGCCACCGGCCGGCCGCAAGCTCGGCCACCTGGTCGATGTTCTGGCCGCCGAGCAGGATCAGACTTCCACGGTCGAACGGCACCCGACCAAGCCCCGCCTGCGGGAGGAACAGCGCATGACCACCAGCCAATCGCGATCGTCCGGACAGGCCACCGTCACCGGGCCCCTGATGGTCTCGGCGGCCAACCCACGCTACTTCACGGCCGCGACCGGCGACACCGCCGACCAGAAGGCGGTCTACCTGACCGGCTCCCACATCTGGAACAACCTGCATGACGGCATGGGCCCCGGCCCGGGGTGCGCCGAGACCCCGGAGCGGTTCGACTACGACGCCTACCTCGACTTCCTGGCCGAGCATGGCCACAACTTCATCCGGCTCTGGCGCTGGGAGCAGTTCAAGTCCCAGGCCGCCGGCGGCGACGTCCACCTGTGCATGACCCCGCAGCCCTGGCCGCGAACCGGCCCCGGAGCGGCCAAGGACGGCAAGCCCAGGTTCGACCTGGACCAGTTCGACGAGGCGTTCTTCGACCGGCTCCGCGACCGCGTCGTCGCCGCCGGCCAGCGGGGCATCTACGTCGCGGTGATGTTCTTCGACGGCTGGGCCCTGCACCTCAGCCCGGCGCCCGATCACGTCGAGGGGCATCCCTTCCACGCCGCCAACAACGTCAACGGGGTCGGGATCGGCTCGATCCTCGACCACCAGGTCCTGCCGCTCGACCCGCGGGTCCAGGCGCTCCAGGAGGCCTACATCCGCAAGGTCGTCGACACCCTCCACGACCTGCCCAACCTCCTGTGGGAGGTGGCCAACGAGTCCTCGGGCGGCGGCGAGGCCGACCCGTCCTTCGCCGAGCTGCTGGGGCAGACCGGCGAGCTCGAGTGGGGCGACTCCACGGCCTGGCAGTACTGGGTGATCGACACCGTCAAGCGGTACGAGGACGAGATGGGGTACGACCGGCACCCGATCGGGATGACCATGCAGTTCCCCGTCCCCGAGCAGACCAGGGTCAACGACCCGCTGCTCGACAGCCGGGCCGAGTGGATCTCGCCCGGCTACGACGACGAGATCTTCGCCGACGGCGGGCACCCCATGGCCCCCGGCTCCCCCCAGTCCCGGTGGCTGGAGGACCCGCCGGCCGCCGACGGCCGGAAGGTCGTGATCAGCGACACCGACCACTACGCGCCCGGCCGCGGCGACGCCCTGTGGGCCTGGCGGTCCTTCCTCCGCGGCCACCATCCGATCCTGATGGACTTCGGGATCATCGGCGGCGTCGCCCCGCCCGACCCGTCGGCGGGTGGGCCCATGTCCTATGCGGCCTACGAGCCCGCCCGCTACGCCATGGGCGACACCCTGCGCTTCGCCAACCGGATGGACCTGCTGCGGACGCAGCCGCGCGGCGAGCTCAGCTCGACCGGCTACGCCCTGGCCAACCCCGGCCAGGAGTACCTCGTCCTCCAGCCGAGCGCCACGGCCGACCCGTTCACCGTGCGCCTGGCCGCCGGCACCTACAGGGCCGAGTGGTTCGGCGTCGACAGCCGCCAGACCACGCAAGCGGCCGCGGTGACGGTCGAAGGCGACCAGCCGGTCGACTTCACGGCCCCGTCGGCCGAGCCCGAGCCGTCGGTCCTGTACCTGCGCCGGACCTAGCTGCCATACCGGATCGGGTGAGCAACGCGACGACCTGAGAAGCTGGCCATCAAGCCTCCGGCAGAGGCGTCGATATTGCGCGTATGGCAGAGGTCTCTGCGACCCCGATCGAGGCCGCGACCGGTGAGGCGGGGCCGCCGGCCAGGGTGGCGACGTCCTGGGCTGCGTGCGCCTATCTGGCCGGCGGCGCCGCCATGGTGGTTGGCTACTTCCTGCTCCCGGGGACAGGGCCGCTCCTGGCTCGGGCCGTCAAGGTCGCGGCGTACTGCGTGGTGAGCCTCTCCTCGGCGCTGGCCCTGATCGTCGGAATCGCCTGGCACCGGCCCCGGCACCCGCTGCCGTGGTGGCTCCTGGCGGCCAGCCAGGTCATCTACGCGTCAGCCGACGTGACGTTCTTCGTGCGGCAGGACCTGCTCGGCCTGACCGCCTTTCCCTCGATCTCCGAGGTGCTCTATCTGGCCCACTATCCGCCCCTGCTGGTGGGCCTGGCCCTGTTCATCCGGCTGCGCACCCCCGGGCGCGACACGGCCGCGATCCTGGACGGTGCCATCCTGGCGGTCGGCGCGGCGATGCTGGCCTGGATCTACCTGCTGGGCCCGCTGGTGCATGCCGCCGACACACCGGCCATCGTCCGGCTGGCGTCACTGTCGTTCCCGGTGATGGACCTGGCGGTGCTGACGGTCGGCCTGCGGCTGATCATCGGGGCCGGGGTGCGGACCCGGGCGTTCTGGATCTGTGTGTCCGCGCTGGTGTGCGTCCTGAGCGCCGACACCCTGTACGGGCTGCTGCAGCTTGCCGGCAGCTACAGCACCGGAAGCCTGGTCGAGGGCCTGTGGCTCTGCTATTACCTGCTCCTGGGCGCGACCGCCCTGCACCCGTCGATGCGGCGGCTCGCGGACCCCTCGCCGATCGCCGAGCAGACCCTCAGCGGCCCTCGCATGGCCGTGCTCGGCCTGGCCTCCCTGTCCGCCCCGGGCGCGCTCATCATCCAGCAGCTGCGCGGCGCGCCGCTGGACATCCCCATCCTGGCCGGTGGCGCCGCCGTGCTCTTCGTGCTCGTCCTGGGCCGGATGGCGGGGCTGGTCGCCGTGCAACGGCATGCCGCGGTCACCGACGGGCTCACCAAGCTCCACAACCGCCGCTTCCTGGAGGAGCAGCTGCGCCTTGACGCCGACCGCGCCCGGCGCAGCCACCAGCAGCTCAGCCTGGTGCTGCTCGACATCGACCATTTCAAGGCGATCAACGACACCTATGGCCATCCCGGCGGGGACCGGATCCTGTGCCAGGTCGCCGACCGGCTGCGGCAGGTGGTGCGTTCCGGCGACGTGGTGGCTCGCTACGGCGGTGAGGAGTTCGCGATCCTCGTGCCCGGGGTGGGCGGCCCGAGGTTGACCGAGCTGGCCGAGCGGCTCCGGCAGGCCATCGCCGGGCTGCCCATGCGACCCAACGAGTCCGGATGGGTCGGCATCACCGTGTCGGTCGGTGCCGCCAGCCTCCCGGAGCACACCGACAGCGTCGCCGAGCTCATCACCTTCGCCGACAACGCCCTGTACGCGGCCAAGCACGCCGGCCGGAACTGCAGCGTCATCGGCCGGTTCGGGACCGATGCCACCGCCGAGGGGCGCGCGATCCCGGCCACCAGCGCGATCGGCTACCTGGAGGAGCTGGCCGACCACCTCGATCAGGTGCAGTCACCCAACGAGCACTCCACCGCCATCGCCGTATGGGCAGGGGTCATCGCCGACCATCTCGGTCTCGACCCCGCCGCCCGGCAGCGGTGCGAGCTGGCCGGCCGGCTCCACGATGTCGGCAAGATCGTCGTGCCGGAGGCCATCCTGACCAAACCCGGGCCGCTCACCGCCGACGAGCTCCAGATCATGCGCCAGCACCCGGCCAGGGGAGGGCAGCTCGTGACCCTGGCGCCTGAGCTGGTCGAGATCGGCGAGATCGTGCGCCAGCACCACGAGCGCTTCGACGGGACCGGGTACCCGGACCGGCTGGCCGGCACCGGGATCCGCCTCGAAGCCCGGATCATCGCGCTGTGTGACGCCTACGCGGCGATGCGCGCCGACCGGCCCTACCGCGCCGCGCTCTCCCAGGACCAGGCCCTCGACCAGATCCGCGGCGGCCGCGGCACCCAGTTCGACCCCGAGCTCGCCGAGATCTTCCTGGAGCTCCTCACCACCGGAGTCATCGACGTGGCTCGAGTCAGGCCACGGCACGCATCGGGGCCGGTTCCGGCACCACCTCGAGGCCCACGCCGGCGTTGAACAGGACGTGGGTCAGGGTGCCGATGGCCGGCCACTGGCCTGGTTGGAACTGGACGCCAAGGACCTGCCGTCCGTCCGGCTGGTCGACGCGGGATCGCAGCTGGCAGCGGAGCAGCACGTCCCGTCCGGGTGCTTCCAGCACCAGCTCCGACGGCTCGCCAGGCAGCGGGGCGGGCGACGAGATCCGAGCCCCGGTCACCGACAGGTCGGTCGCCACGCAGGCCACACCGTCCAGTCGCGCGGGCAGCGCGACCTCGAAGCGGACGCTCGCCCGCCGCTCGGCGCCGTAGCGGATGGAGCGGATCCGGGCGACGGCCGCGGCCACCAGCACCAGGTTGAACGCCAGCCAGCCCGCCGCCGCGAAGGATGCGGCCGGGACGCCGTAGTGCAGCGGCGTCCGCCCGGCGACCGTGGCGATGAACCAGACGGTGGTGAGGCCCGAGAGCAGCACCACCGCCGACAGGATGCGGGGAGCCGGTGTCCGCTGGGGACGCTCGCCGGTGCGGCCCTTGGGGGTGACCTGGAAGCCGACCGAACGCCGCCGGAACAGGGCCATGGTGGCGGCCAGGTTGGACGGCAGTCGCACCAGGTCGAACAGGATCGCCAGCCAGGGTCGCTGCCAGCCCCGGCCCAGGCCCCACAGCGCCAGCTGCTGGAAGGTGAAGGTGACGGCGAAGGCGACGGCGAAGGTGCCCAAGGGGACCCGGATCGGGATCGCCCCGGTGAACAGGACCACCATGGGCACAAGGAGGTAGCCGAGCGACCGCCAGGCGTCGAACCAGCCCAGCAACGTGAAGGCATAGGACAGCCGTTGCGGCCAGGTCAGCCCGCGGATGGTCAGAGGGTTGTCGGAGCGAAGGACCTGCATGGCCCCCGTGCCCCAGCGGTGGCGCTGCAGCAGGTATTGGCCGGCCCCGGCCGCGGCCAGCCCTCTGGCCAGGACCTCGTTGTGGTAGACGGTGCGCCAGCCGGCGGCGTGCAGCCGGATGGTGGTGTGGATGTCCTCGGTGACGCTTCCGGTGGCGACCCCGCCGACCTCCTTGAGGGCGCTGACCCGCACCAGCGCGTTGGTGCCACACCAGAACGCCGCCTGCCAGCGGTTCTTGCCAGCCAGGATGGCCCGGTAGAACAGCGACTGCTCGTTGAACCCGTCCCGGGCGGCGGTGCGGCTGTGCTCGAAGGACTCCAGGTTGTAGAAGTCCTGCGGGGTCTGGACCAGCGCAATCCGGGGGTCGTCGAAGTAGCCGAGGGTGTTGGCCAGGAGGCCGGGTCGGGCGACGTGATCGGCGTCCAGGACCGCCACCACGTCCGCCTGGACCACCTCCAGGGCGTGGTTGAGGTTGCCGGCCTTGGCGTGGCGGCGGTCGGGGCGGCGCAGGTAGCGGGCGCCGAGGTCGACGGCCAGCCTGGCGACGTCCGGCCGATCCCCGTCGTCGAGCACCCAGGTCTCGTGCGCGGGCTGCAGGGCGACCGCGGCCGCGATGGTCGGGGCCAGCACCTCCGGCGGCTCGTTCCAGGTCGGGATCAGGACCGCCACCCGCAGGGCGGTGTCCCGGACCGGCCGGGCCCTGGGGCCGGCATTGACGTCCCAGAGCGAGAACACGTACAGGCCCAGGCCGACCGCCGCATGCAGCTCCAGCAGGTAGGTCGGGACCGACAGCCACCACACCCCCAGGTCGATGGTGGCGACCGCCCGCCATGCCAGGTACGTCAGGGTGACCAGCAGCGCCAGGACCGCCACCACACGGATGACGGGTTCCCGGACACCGGGACCCTCCTGTCGGCGGCCGTCCGGGAACTGGGGCAGCCTGGGCTCGATCGCGGCGGGCCCACCAGCGGCAGCGCGCCCATGTGTCATGTCGACCTCGGTCCTGAGGGGAAGCGTCCCAGGAAAGATCGGCGGCCACGCGGGCCGGCTGAATCGTCCTCGAGCCGCCGATGGCATGGGCGGCCCTGGCACCGCTCGGCCCGGGGTACAGGCCCGTTTCGCTTCCGGTGGGCGGCGGCCATACTGGCGGGCATGGCTGGGGAGTTCCCGGACTCGGCGTTCGTCGGCCGGACGGCCGAGCTTGGCCGGCTGGACGCGGCACTGGAACGGGCCGAGCAGCAACGTCCGCAGGTGGTGCTGGTGGCCGGCGAGGCCGGGGTGGGCAAGACCCGGCTGCTGCTGGCGATGGCCGACCGGGCCCGCCGGCGCGGGATGCGGGTGCTGGCCGGGGGCTGTGTCGAGCTGGGTGACATCGGCCTGGCCTATCTGCCGGTGGCGGACGCCCTCCGCGAGCTGGCGGGCGACCCGGAGGAGGCCAGGCTGCTGGCCGCCGCGGCCACGACCGCACCCGGGCTGGGCCGGCTGCTGCCCGGGATCGAGCCGGCCGGGCTGCCCGGCGGTGCCCCGGACCAGCTGGAGGTGCTCGACGCCGTGCGGGCCGTGCTGGTGGGCCTGGCCGAGCGGTCCCCGGTGCTGGTGCTGCTGGAGGACCTGCACTGGGCCGACCGGGCCACCCGGGACCTGGTCGTCTTCCTGGCCCGTACGCTGCGGTCGGGCCGGGTGACGCTGGCGGTCAGCTACCGCTCCGACGAGCTGCATCGGCGTCACCCGTTGCGGCCGCTGCTGGCCGAGCTGGTCCGGCTGCCCAGGGTGGAGCGGCTGGAGCTGGCCCCCTTCACCCGGGCCGAGCTGACCGAGCACCTGGAGGCGATCGCCGGCGCCCGGCTGCCGGCGGACCAGCTGGACGGCATCCACGCCCGCTCCGAGGGCAACCCGTTCTACGCCGAGCAGCTGCTGGCCGCCGGGGCCGGCGACGCCACGGCCGAGCTGCCGGCGACCCTGACCGAGGTGCTGCTGGCCCGGGTCCAGGGGCTGGCCGAGCCGGCCCAGCGCGTGCTGGGGGTGGCCGCGGTGGCCGGCCGGCGGGTGCCCCACCAGCTGCTGGCCGAGGTTGCCGGCCTGCCCGAGGCCGACCTGGAGCAGGGCCTGCACGAGGCGGTCGGCGCCGGGGTGCTGAGGAGCGACGCCGCCACCGGGACCTACGCGTTCCGCCATGCCCTGCTCCAGGAGGCGGTCTACGTCGACCTGCTGCCCGGTGAGCAGGTGCGGCTGCACACCGCCTACGCCCGGCTGCTGGCCGACACCGGCGGCGCCGCGGCCGAGCTGGCCCACCACTACCTGGCCAGCCATGACCTGGTCGGGGCGCTGGTCGCGTCGGTGCGGGCGGCCGAGGAGGCCGAGGCGGTCCTGGCCCCGGCCGAGGCCCTCCGCCACCTGCACGGCGCGCTCAGGCTGTGGGAGCGGGTGCCCGAGCCGGCCGCGGCCGCCGGCATCGACCGGATCGAGCTGACCTTGCGGGCGGCCGCGGCGGCCAACGCCGCCGGCGAGCATCAGCGGGCGGCCAGCCTCGCCGAGGACGCCGCCAAGGCCGCCGATGGCGACCCGGCCCGGGCCGCCCGGGCCCACGAACGCCTCGGCCTGTACCTGTTCGACGCCGGCCGGATCGAGGAGGCGCTGGCCGCCCGGACCCGGGCGGTCGAGCTGGTGCCCGCCCAGCCACCGACCCGGCTGCGGGCCCGGGTGACCGCCGCCATCGCCCAGGCGCTGGTCAACGCCAGGCGCCGCGACGACGCCCGCCGCTGGTGCGACGAGGCCCTGGCCGTCGCGCGCGGCGTCGGCAGCGCTGACGAGGAAGCCGACGTGCTGACCACCCTCGGCATGATCGAGCAGTACCACGACCCGGCCAACGCCCGGTCGCTGTTCGCGGCGGCCCGGGCGCAGGCGGCCGGCGCCGGCAACCGGGAGATCGAGCTGCGGGCCCTGTACGACGACGCCGAGGTCGGAAAGCAGATGGGCGACCTGGCGTCCGCCGGCGCCGGCTTCGACGACGGCGCCGAGCTGGCCCAGCGGAGCGGGCTCGGCTGGGCCAGGTTCGGGATCGCCATGCGCCGCGGGCAGCTCGCGGTCCGCTACCTCACCGGCGACTGGGACGAGTGCGAGCGGCTGCTGTCGGCCGTCCCGGAGCTGGTGACGACGCTGGCCGCGGCCAAGGTGGTCGCCCAGGGGCTCGGGGTGCTGGTGGCCCGCGCACGACCGGCCGCCCCGGTGCGCCTGCGGCACCTTGCCGGGCTGGCCGGCGCCGACCCGGTCCTCGACCGGGACATCGCCGCCTGGGAGGCCGAGCTGGCCCACTGGCAGGGGGACCTGGAGCGGGCAAGGTCGGCGATCCGGCGCGGGCTGGCCGCCGCCGACGCGGTCGGGCATTTCGACCAGGCGCTGGAGGGCGCCTGGGTGGCCACGAACGGGCTCTCGGTCGAGGCCGACCGGGCCGAACAGGCCCGGGTCGCGGGCGACGACGCGGCCCTGGCCGACGCCACCGCGGCCGGACGGGCGCTCCTGGAGCGGGTCCGCGGGGACGCCGAGCGGGCACCGCAGGCCGGTCTCGCCCATGACGTGCACGTCCGTGGCCGGCTGGCCAGGGCCGAGGCCGAGTGGACGCGCCTCCAGGGTCGTTCCGACCCGGCCCACTGGCAGGCCGCCGTCGACGGGTTCGCCTACGGCAACGTCTACGAGGTGGCTCGCTGCCAGTGGCGGCTGGCCGAAGCCCTGGCCGGCGCCGGCGGGCGGGAGCCGGCGACCACGGCCGCCCGGGCGGCCCATGCGACCGCGACCAGGCTCGGGGCGGCGCCGCTGCAGTCGGCCCTCCTGGCGCTGGCCCGCCGCGGCCGCCTCGACCTCGGCGTCGACCTCCCGGGCCAGCGGCGGCTGGCCGGTCTGACCCCACGGGAGCTGGAGGTGCTGGGGCTGCTGGTCGAGGGGCGCTCCAACCGGCAGATCGCCGAGCAGCTGTTCATCAGCAACAAGACGGCCAGCGTGCACGTGACCAACCTGCTCGCCAAGCTGGGCGTGCACAGCCGCCTGGAGGCCGCCGCCATGGCCCGCCGCCTCGGGCTGGAGCAGCCCACGGGGGTCGAAAGGTAAGGCGCCCCGGGGCGGCGACCTAAGGCGTCCGCCTCAAGACCGGCCGGCCCCCTTATCCCTAGCGTCCGTTACCCAAGCGGCGACCGGCGCCGCTGGACGCCAGGAGGAACGATGCGTCGAATCATCATCGTCGCGCTCAGCGCGGCCCTGCTCAGCGCGACCGCGCTGGTGATCCACGGCACCGCGGCCGGGTCCACCCCCACCGCCGCGGCGACCCCACCGGTGGCGGCCACCCCCGCCCTCGCGGCCAACGAGCGCGCCCTGGAGCGGGGCCTGGGGACCACCAGGGCGGCCGGTCTGGCGAGCCAGCTCGCCAGGGCCCGGCTGGCGACGGCACGCTATGCGACCAGCCTGCGGGCGGCCAAGGCCGACGGCTACCAGATCATCACCCGGATGATCCCCGACATGGGCTGGCACTTCCTCAACCCGGCCATCCAGGGCTTCGACGTCACCAAGCCCCCCATCCTGGTCTACGAGCGCCACGGGCGCAGCTGGCAGCTCGCCGCCCTGGAATGGGTGTTCACCGAGACCCCGGCCAGCCCGCCCCTGCCCGGGGCGACCTACGGGTCGTTCCCCGCCGCCTGCCACTACACCGACGGCACCTTCGTGGCCGCCCGCGTCCAGGAGCTGTGCGCCAAGCGCAGCCCCAGCACCGGGGCGCGATTCAACTTCTGGCACCCCGACCTGGTGACCCTGCACGTGTGGCTCTGGTACCCCAACCCGGCCGGCCTCTACAGCGGCACCAACCCCCTGATCCGACCCTTCAACCACACCTAGCCCACCCATCCATGACAAGGCCGGGACCCGAACCTGCACAGGCTCGGGTCCCGGCCTTGACGACCGGGTGGACGGATGGCAGCCCGCCGTCCGCTAGCGGGCCGCGGCGCTGCGGTGGGGCAGGACCCAGCCCGGGCGTGGGAAGTGGCAGGTGTAGCCGTTCGGGTAGCGCTCCAGGTAGTCCTGGTGCTCCGGCTCGGCCTCCCAGAACGGAC
>Ga0182000_10000159_pt1 | contig 12421 bp, 9 predicted proteins | sample BulsoiMagMametaG_FD_120484 | JGI IMG/M metagenome (GOLD analysis project Ga0182000, IMG submission 120484) | Bulk soil microbial communities from Mexico - Magueyal (Ma) metaG | ecosystem: Environmental > Terrestrial > Soil > Agricultural land | place: Mexico: Magueyal, Guanajuato | collected...
GCCCATCGTCGTTTGCCGCCGGATCAAGTCCGCGCCCACGTTCGAGGTCATGATGATGATCGTGTTCCGGAAATCGATCTTCCGGCCTAACGAATCAGTCACCTTGCCGTCTTCGAGGATCTGCAAGAGGAGATGCATCACGTCCGGATGCGCTTTCTCGATCTCGTCGAAGAGCACGACCGAATACGGCCGGCGGCGGACTGCTTCCGAAAGCTGGCCGCCCTCTTCGTAACCGACATAGCCCGGTGGCGAACCAATGAGCCGCGAAGCCGTGAACTTTTCCATGTACTCCGACATGTCGATCTGGATGAGCGCGTCCGAATCGCCGAACATGAATTCGGCGAGCGTCCGAGCCAGGAAAGTTTTCCCAACGCCGGTCGGGCCGAGGAACACAAACGAACCAATAGGCCGTTTCGGGTCCTTCAAATCCGCTCGGGAACGGCGGAGCGCTTTGCTGATCGCCGTGACCGCTTCGTCCTGGCCGATGACGCGCTGCTTCAGATCGCCCTCCATCGCGAGCAGCTTCTGCGTTTCTTTCTGCTCCATCCGCTGGAGCGGAACGCCCGTTACTTTCGAGATGATGTGCATCATGTCGTCGGCCGTCACGAGCACTTCCTTTTCTTCGCGCTCTTCGCGCCACCGCGTCAAAATGCTGTCGAGCTTTTCCTTGGTCTGCTTTTCCTTATCGCGGAGCGAAGCCGCTTTCTCGAAATCCTGCGCTTTGATCGCCGCTTCTTTTTCGACGCGGATTTCTTCAATCTCGCGCTCGATCTCTTTCACGTCGGGCGGCCGCGTCATCGCGTTGATGCGCGCGCGCGCGCCGGCTTCGTCCATGACGTCGATCGCTTTATCGGGCAGGAACCGGCCCGTGATGTAACGCTCGGAAAGTTTCACCGCCGTCTCGAGCGCTTCGTCGGTCAGCTTCGCTTTGTGATGCTGCTCATATTTCGGCCGGAGTCCTCTGAGAATCTGGATCGCTTCCTCGATCGTCGGCGCGTCCACTTTCACCGTCTGGAAGCGCCGCTCCAAGGCGGCGTCTTTCTCGATGTATTTGCGATACTCGTTCAGCGTCGTCGCACCGACGCACTGCAACTCGCCGCGACTGAGCGCCGGCTTGATGATGTTCGACGCGTCCATCGCGCCTTCGGCCGAACCGGCGCCGACGATGGTGTGCAATTCGTCGATGAACAGGATCACGTTCTTCGAGCGGCGAATCTCGTCCATCACCGCCTTGATCCGTTCTTCGAACTGGCCGCGATATTTCGTCCCCGCGACCATCAACGCGAGATCGAGCGTCACGACTTTTTTGTCGCGCAATAATTCCGGCACGTTCCCATTCGCAATTTCCTGCGCCAATCCTTCGGCGATCGCGGTCTTGCCCACGCCCGCTTCGCCGAGCAACACCGGATTGTTCTTGGTCCGGCGGCAAAGCACCTGGATCACGCGCTCGATCTCATTGCGCCGCCCGATCACCGGATCGAGCTCGCCTTTTTTCGCCAGCTCCGTGAGGTCGCGGCCGAACGCGCGCAACGCCGGCGTCTTCACATCCTTCTTGCCCGAAGTCGGCTCGCCGCCTTCCTGCTCGGATTCCGGCGGCGTAAAATTCGGATCGAGTTCCTTCAAAATTTCGTTTCGTGTCCGTTCGATATCGACCTCGAGACTTTTGAGCACGCGCGCCGCGACCCCTTCACCTTCGCGCAACAGCCCCAGCAAAATGTGTTCGGTGCCGACATAAGAATGATTCAGCGCCTTCGCTTCCTTGCCGGCCAGCGCCAGCACCTTCTTCACTCGTGGCGTGTAAGGAATATTGCCGACCATCTTCGTTTCCGGCCCCGACCCGACCTGCTTCTCGACTTCCATCCGCACAGTCTCGAGATCGAGCCCCATCTTCTGGAGGACGTTGACGGCCACGCCCTGCCCCAGCTTAATCAGGCCGAGCAAGAGATGCTCGGTCCCGACGTAATTGTGATTGAAGCGGTCGGCTTCTTTTCGAGCGAGCGCCAGGACTTGCTGGGCGCGCGGGGTAAAATTATTCATTAGTTGGTGGCTCAGGAGCCGATCCGTTTTCCGATTCCTTCGCTAGTTTAGTAATATCAGGTTTCGGGAACACTCGCAAACGCTCGCGGATGATCTGGGCCCGCAAATGATCACGCTCCTCCGCGTTGAGTTTCTGTTGCGAGCTCTTTTGCAAATGCGCCGGCTGCGTTTCGATGAACAGTTCGTCGATGGGCAACCGCCGATCTTCCGGGAACGCGCCGAGATCGATTCCGAGCTTCATGATCGACAACAGATTGAGCGCTTCCTTGGAGGTCATCGCGTGTGCGAACGTGAGCACGCCATAAGCGCGGCCGATCTGGTCCCAGAGTGTGTTCGATTTTTTCTGGATCAACATCTGGCGGGCGTCGTGTTCCTTCTCGATGATCGTCTCGATCACTTTGCTGAGCCGGCTCACAATCTCGTCTTCTTTGTCGCCCAGGGTGTGTTGATTCGAAATTTGAAAAAGGTTTCCCATCGCCTCCGTGCCCTCGCCATAAAGACCGCGGACGGCCAGACCGATTTTGTTCACGGCTTGGATGACCTGATTGATCATCTCGCTCAAGACCAGCCCGGGTAAATGCAGCATCGCAGAGGCGCGCATGCCGGTGCCGACGTTGGTCGGACAGGCAGTGAGGTATCCGAGCTTGGCATCGAAGGCGAAATCGAGTTTCGATTCGAGCGCGCTGTCGACTTTGTCGACCAACTTGAACGCGCTCTTCAATTGCAGGCCCGAGCGAATCGATTGCATCCGCAAATGATCTTCCTCGTTGATCATGATGCTCAGCGTCTGGCGGCGATTCATGATCACCGCGCTGCCGACGCTTTTCGCCGCGTGTTCGCGGCTAATCAGGTGCCGCTCGACCAGCACTTGTTTCTCCAGCGCGGAAAGGTCCTGCAACAATTCCGAAAACGAATCCTGCATCTCGGGCAGCTCCTCCACGCGCGGCTTGATCAGCTCGAGGATCGACGTCCGCTCCGCCTTTTTCGCCCAGCCGGGAAACGCCCGCTGTTTCAGATTGCGCGCCAGCCGCACGCGGCTGCTGATCACGATCTGGTGATGTGGCCCTTCGCCGCGCAGCCATTCGCCGCCGGTCGACATCAGGTTCGCGAATTTCATACCGCTTTCTCGTGTTCGAGCTGCTTGATCTGGTCGCGCAACGCCGCCGCGCTCTCGTAGTTCTCTTCCGCGACCGCCTTCTGCAAATCTTCGTTGAGCGCGCGCATGCGATCGTCCAGCTCCACTTCGCGGTGAGCGCGCTGCGGAAGTTTGCCAACGTGTTCCGTCCCTTTGTGCATCGCCTTCAACAAACTGCCCAGCCCTTCCGCGAACGTGACATAACAAACGCTGCAGCCGAGTCGCCCGGTTTTTTTGAAATCCGCCTGGGTGAATCCGCACATCGGACATTTCTGCGATGACGCGCCTTTCTCGATTTCTTCCGCGGCGCCGATGCCGAGGAGCAAATCCGCCAGCGCGAAGCCGGTCGGATCCTGGACACCTTTTTCCTTCGAACAGGCATCGCAGAGATTCACCTTCTGCATTTTGCCTTCGGTGATCTGCGTCAGGAAAACTGTCGCGTCATTACATTTGCAAACGTCGCACAACATCGCTGTAAGATTAGACCTCGAAACGTTCGAAACATTCAACGCTCAACTAGCTCAGCACCTTCTGCGCCGATCGCGCTTTCGCGGGCTTACTCAAAGATCGGCGTGCCCGTTTCGCGCGTCATTTGCCGGAAGCGGCCAATCATCCGCATCGTAATGGACCCGGGCTTGCCGCTCCCGATCGTGCGGCCGTCCGCTTTCACCACCGGGATCACTTCCGCCGCGGTTCCGGTGAGAAAACATTCGTCGGCAATGAAGACATCGTGGCGCGTGACATCGGTCTCGGTGATCTTGATTCCGAGTTCAGCGGCAATATCGAACACGACCGCGCGCGTGATCCCGCGCAGCGCGCCCGCGGAAATTGGCGGCGTGAAAATTTGGCCGCGCTTGATGATGAAGACGTTGTCGGCCGTGCATTCGGCGACGTTGCCGGCTTCGTTTAACATCAACGCCTCGTCCGCGCCCGCGAGGTTCGCCTCGATCCGCGCCATGACGTTGTTGAGATAGTTCAAGGATTTCACCGCCGGATTGAGTGCGGCCGAGCCAGTGCGCCGCGTCGCGCAGGTCACAACCGTCAATCCCTTCTCGCAAACTTCCTTCGGATAAAGCGCGATCGTCGTCGCGATGATGATGACACTCGGCTGCTTACATTGCACCGGGTTCAGCCCGAGATTGCCGACACCACGGGTGACGATCTGCCGGATATAACCTTCCCGGAGATCGTTGCGCCGGATCGTTTCGAGGAGCGCTTCGGTCATCTCCGCGCGGCTCAGCGGAATCTCGAGACAGATCGAACGCGCGGAATCCCACAGCCGGTCGAGATGTTCTTCCAGCCGGAAGACGCGTCCGTTGTAAAAACGAATGCCTTCGAAAATGCCGTCGCCGTAAAGCAGGCCATGATCGAACACAGAAACTTTCGCCTCCGCTTCCGGGACAAATTTTCCATCGAGATAAATGGTGAGCCCATGAGCGGGGGCCGGCGCCGTTTTCTTTTGGACCGCGGGCTTAACCGGAGCTTTCGCCGTGGTCTGTTCCGGTTCGTCGATGACCGCTGTCGAAGTTTTTGTTAGCACGAAAAAATCTCAGACGGTTCCGCGGGCAATTCAAGTGGGAAAGCGCTTACTTTTTTTCCGGATCGCGCGTCAGCGGCACGAACTTCACCGGAATGGCCGCCGTTTGTTTTATCGCACCGCCGCGTTTCTCGAGCACCTGAAGTTCCTGGGCGTAAGTCTTACCGACCGGGATAACCATCCGGCCGCCTTCCTTGAGCTGATCGACGAGCGGCTGCGGCACGTGATCGGGCGCGGCGGTGACGATGATCGCATCGAAGGGCGCATGTTCCGGCCAGCCTTTGTAACCGTCGCCGCCTTTCACCAGCACGTTTTTGTAACCGAGCGCATTCAGCACGATCGCGGCCCGCTCCGCCAGCGGTCGCACAATCTCGATCGTGTAAACTTCGGCGACCAGTTCGGCCAGCACTGCGGCCTGATAACCGGAACCGGTCCCGATTTCCAGGACCTTGTCGGTTGGCTTCGGTTTCAGTTCCTGAGTCATGAACGCGACGATGAATGGTTGTGAAATCGTTTGCCCGAAACCGATTGGCAGCGGCCGGTCTTCGTAGGCGCTCGCGGCGAGTTCCTTCGCTACAAAGTTTTGCCGCTGCACTTTGGCCATCGCGCGGAGGACCCGTGGATCGTCGATGCCGCGCGGCCGAAGCTGTTTCTCAACCATCGCGCTGGCCGAAGCCGCGAACGTTCCTTCGCTGCTCTTTTGGGTAAACCATTGTTGTGGGATCGGCTTGTTTTCCTGCGCTGCGAGAATGGCCGCGAAACAGACGTTCACGACAAACGCGAAACACTTTTTCGCCGTCACCCGGCGAATATACTTCGGCTACCCGAGCACGCCATCCGCGATGTGCAATTGCCGATCGCCCAGCTCCGCCAGGCGCGCGTCATGGGTAACGACGAGCAACGTTTTCTGTCGCGTGCGCGCGAGTTGGAGCAACAGCTCGATAATCGCGTCGCCGGTCTTGGAATCGAGATTGCCCGTCGGCTCGTCGGCAAAAATAATGTCGGGATCGTTGGTCAGCGCGCGGGCAATGGCGACGCGTTGCTGTTCGCCGCCGGAAAGCTCCGCCGGCAAATGATGCAGCCGATCTGCCAATCCGACGTCCGTGAGCGAGGCTTCGCCGCTGGCGCGATTTGTTTTTCCTCGGATCAACCCGGGCAGCATCACGTTTTCCAACGCCGTCAGCTCCGGCAGAAGAAAATAGCCCTGGAAAACGAATCCCATTTTTCGGTTCCGGATTTCGGCCTGGGACGCTGAGCTGCCGGAGTAGAGGCGTCGCCCTTCAAATTCGACTGTGCCAGACTCCGGCCGCTCGAGTCCCGCGAGAGTATAGAGCAAAGTGGTCTTGCCCGCGCCCGACGCGCCGCAGAGAAAGACCGCTTCGCCGTAGGCGACCTCCATCGAAATCCCGCGCAACACTTCGATCCGGCGCGGGCCGATCCGAAAGGAACGGCGAAGATCGCGAGCGACGAGTTGCGGTTCGGGCATGGCGGCGAAAGCATTCGCTGAATAGCCGCCGCGCGCAATCCAGAGAAAAAGCCGCCCGACGGAATTCCATCGAGCGGCTCCTGACTATGACTGGTGGTCAGGCAAGTCCGAGCGCTTGCAACGTCGGCCCATCGATCGCCGCCGTTATCGGCAGTCCCTGGTCGCGCTGAAAATTCGAGAGCGCGGCACGGGTGTTCGGGCCGATGAGACCGTCGACGGCATCATTATAATAACCCTGCTCCTGGAGCGCGGCCTGGACGTTGGCAATCACCTGGCCTGGCGGCAAATCGTTGTAACCGTAGATCGGCTCGTCGTAAGCGTAGGTGCTGTAATACGGATCGTAGCCGTAGGCCGGATACCAATAGTTGTTGTCCCAATAATAATAACCGCCGCCGAAAAGCACGATGCGGTTGTAGTGGCTTCTCCACCAACTGCGGTCGTGGCGTTCGCGGTTAAAATGGCGGCGCGCCTGCTCGAAGGTGAAAGTGCCGGCCGTGTTGTTATTCTGCCAATTGCGATTCGTGGTCGTGCGGTTCTGCCAATCGCGATTCCGCATCGTCGTGTTCGTGTTCGCCTGGATGTTTGTGTTCGGCGCTTGATTCGTCACGACGTTTGGATTGGTGCGATAACGATTCCGGTACCAATTGGGGTTCGTCAGTCGCGTGCTCGCATTGACCGACGCGTCCTGGTTCTGCCTGTAGGTTCGAGCGGTCACGGTCGGCCGGTTTTGCAACACGGCGTTCGTTCTTGCGTTCAGCTGCTGTTGCACGCGCGGCGTGTAGCTGCGCGGCACCGTGTTCACCTGTCGCTGCGGCGCTGGCTGGACGTGCTGCGGCGGAGGCTGGACGCGTTTCGGTGGCGGCTTCGGTTTGTCCTCGTCCTCGCCGAAAACCGGCGCGGTGACGACTGCCAAAGCGGCGATGGAAAGTAAAAGTGTTTTCATAATTATCCCTCGAAGAGTTAGACAGTCTCCGCCCGCATTTATTCAACCCGCCTGGTAACGCTGCTGGCGGACTGCTTCGAACAGGACGATGCCGACTGCGGTGGCGAGATTGAGGCTGCGCGTGCCGCGCATCGGGATGGTGAGCAATTCTTCGGGATGGGCGGCGAGCAAACTTTCGGGCAGGCCTTTGGTTTCCCGCCCGAAAACAAGGAAGTCGCCGGCGCGGAAATTCACGTCGTAGTAAGCGCGATCGGATTTGGTCGTGAGAAAAAAGAAGCGAGCGCTTGCTTTCCGCGTCCTGACTAACTGCGCGAAGGAATCCCATAGTTCGAGGTCCACTTCCTTCCAGTAATCGAGCCCCGCTCGTTTCAATTCGCGATCATCGATGGAGAATCCGAGCGGCTTGACCAGATGCAGGGTCGAACCGGTAGCGAGGCAAAGGCGGCCGATGTTGCCGGTATTCGGCGGAATCTCCGGCTCGACCAGGACGACGTTGAACATGGTAGGGGCGATTGACCTCAATCGCCCGGGCGGTTGCGGTGAACCGCCGCTACCCCAACTTGCCCGCGACGAATTTCTCCAGCTTCACGATGTCCGCCGCGAATTTGCGGATGCCCTCGGACGTTTTCTCGGTCGCCATCGCGTTATCGTTAAATAGATATCGGAACTTTTTCTCATCCATCTCCAAGCGCTCGACGTTCTCGCTCTTCGCTTTTTCCGGATCGAGCTTTCGCTCCACCGGCCCATCCGATTCGCTCAACTTGTCGAGCAGCTCGGGGCTGATGGTGAGCAGATCGCAGCCGGCCAGCTCGAGAATCTGGCCGACGTTACGGAAGCTCGCGCCCATCACCTCGGTCCTGTAGCCGAACTTCTTGTAGTAGGTGTAAATTTCCTGCACCGATTGGACGCCGGGATCGTCCGCGCCGCTGTATTCTTTTTTGTTGGTCGCCTTGAACCAGTCGTAAATCCGTCCCACGAATGGCGAGATCAACTCGATGCCCGCCTCCGCGCACAAAACCGCCTGCGGGAGCGAGAACATCAGCGTGAGATTGCAGTTGATTCCTTCCTTCTCCAGGACCTCGCCCGCTTTTATCCCTTCCCACGTCGACGCGATCTTGATCAGGACCCGCTGGCGATCGATCCCCTTCTCTTCATAAAGCTTGATCAGTTGCCGGCCCTTGTTGATCGAGGCTTCAGTGTCGAACGACAATCTCGCATCGGTCTCAGTCGACACTCGCCCAGGCACGATTTCGAGAATCTCGCAGCCGAATTTCACGAGCAGATGATCGATCACGTCCTCGATCTGGGCCGCGCCGGACAACCCAGAATTCTTCCGCTCCGCCAGCACTTCATCAAGCAAGTGGAAGTATTGCTCCTTCTGCGTCGCCGCATAGATCAAGCTCGGGTTCGTCGTCGCATCGCGCGGCTTGAATTCCTTGATGCTCTGGAAGTCGCCCGTGTCCGCGACCACAATCGTGAATTTTCTGAGCTGCTCGAGCTGGCTCAGTGTGGTTTCCGTTTTTTCCTGGTCAACAGTGGCGGTAGTCATGGCATTGCGCTCCTCAAAACGACCGGGACCTGAATGGCCGGGGTCGTTCGTTACGGTAGGCTGCGAGCCGCCGGCCGACAATCCGAAAACTCTAATCGCGCCTCTTAGTTGGCGTCGAGATTGTAAACCTCGACGAGCCCGACACCAGCGCTGTCGTTCTTGCCGCGAACTATCGCGGTGTAGGCCCCGGGTTGAAGTGACAAAAACATGGCCGATTCCCTTTCGTCCGGTGGGGCAAGGCCTGTTTGGGTTATTTGTTGCTCCTGAAACGCGCGCCAATCGTCATCCTGGGCGAGCACCGCGCCATTTCCATCGTGCACTTCCAGCATTGGATCGGCGAGCGTGTCGGGAACGCCATAGCGACCGAGTGACGGACCGATGGCGCGCACGACGACGTTTGTAAATTGGTCGCCACCCAAAATGAATCCGCCGATCATCACGTTGTCGCCGGCTTCGACTCTTCCGCGGGTGGAAATGTTTGCCAGCTTGGAATTGGAATCGGACGTGAGGTCGTAGACTTCGACAAGCGCAACGCCGCTCGAATCGTTCACTCCGCGCACGACCGCGGTGTAGGCGCCGGGCTGCAAGGCTGCGATGACAACCGCCTCGTGTTCGTCTCCGGGCGGAAGTCCCGTGGTCATGACGTCAAATCGATGAGCGTTCCAATTGTCGTTTTGCGCGACCAATCCGCCGCTTGAGTCATACAAAAACAAAACCGGATCCGCCAGTTTCCCTTGCACCGGCAGCGATGGTCCCATCGCTCGCAAAACAATCTGCTTCGGTTGCGTTCCATTAATAATAAAGCCACCGATGAGGGCGTTATCGTCGGGCTGGGCACGAAGACGTGTCGAGACATTGAGAAGGCTTTTTGGTGCCGGTATGACGGTCCTGGTTGAAGGATTAGCGGGAAACACTTTTAATTCTGGCGGCCCGCCAAAAAAATCGCTGGTGACAGCAAAAACGTAAGAGTCGTCCCGGTCGAGCACGACACGCCCGGCTCCGATTCGCGCCGACAAAGTGAAACCGCGAAGGCGCGCAGCAGTGACCGTTGAATACACACCGATGCTGCCGATCTCCGTGAATGAATTTGCGCGGATGCCGAGGAACGCGAGCGAATCGTCAGCCGAGAAGGCAAGCTGGCCGACAAAGGCACCGGGATTGAGACTTGTGATCACGCTCAGATCATTCGCGGAATGCAGGTTCATTACTTGCCCGCTTCCATACGCGACGGTCTTTCCGGTGCGCCCGACGGTAAGGGTCGCGCCGCTACGCGGCGAGGAAATGGGAATGCTTTGGAGAAGCGCCGGTGTCGCTCCGGATACATCGTAGCGGGCCAGCACCGGATCGACGTCCACCAGGTTGCCAACAAAAAGCGCCTTGCCGTCCGGGCTGACGTCGATAGCGCAATGGGTCGTGTAACTATGGGTTTCGGGCGTAAATTTCGCCACAACTGACCCACTCGCCGGGTCTATCTGAGCGACTCCGCCGTTGTAATCGCTAATGAAAATGTGATGATCGAAGCCTTCACGGACCTGTTCCGCTGGTTCCGTCATTGTCAGGCTGGGCAAGACTTGCAACGTCTCGAGGTCAATGATCTCCAGCGTCGTGCTTTTGGTCGCCGCAAAAAGACGGGATCCATCCATGGAAACCGATATATCCCAGGCGGTGAGCGAAAGAGGAACCGTCTTAACAATCGAAAGCGTCGGCGCATCGATCACGATCAGCTCCTGCAATGTCGAAATGTAAATCTGCGGCCGCTTCGGATCCGCGACCATTGAATAAATCCACCCCAAGGGAAACCGGGCGATCGGGGTATCGCCTCCACTCGCCGGATTTATTTTTATTGTTATCGTCGAAGTTGCCGTCCCGTACGGTGTGTAAGCGAAAACGGTAATCTGATACGTGCCGCTCAAAGTCGGCACGCCCGAGATGATTCCCGTCGCTGGATCGATCTGTAGTCCGTCGGGGAGCGCGGAGGCGGCGAAACTGGTCGGATGTCCGGTGGAGCTGAGCTGATAGCGAAATACTCCCCCGACTTCGACAGGCTGAAGTCCGAAGCTCGTTATTCTCGGGGCCTGCACTAACAACGGAAGCGTGGCAACCGCGTCGCCGTAAGCCGTATGAGCGGTCAAGGTGACGCTGAACGTTCCGCTGGCCGTCGGCGTCCCAGTGATTCGGCCGGTGTCGCTATTAATCGTCAGGCCGGGCGGTAATCCGCTGGCGCCGTAGCCGGTCGCCGTCTGGCTCACGATGACTTGATACGTGTAAGGTTCACCCACGTCCGCGTTCGGAAACGTGGTGAGAAATGTCGGGCCGTTCACGATGATGCGAACCTGGGCGGACGCATCTTTCGGGGTCGTGCCGTGAGCGGTCACCGTAACCGTGAAAGTGCCGGCGGCCGTCGGCGTTCCAGAAATCAATCCCGTTCCGGTGTTAAGTTGAAGGCCAGGCGGGAGGCCGTCCGCGCTAAAGCTTGTCGGATTGTTGTTCGCCGTGATCTGGTAGGAGTAGCTATTTCCCGCCGTGGCGTTGTATGGAGTCAGATTGCTGGTGATTCTCACTCCGTAGAGTGAGGCCGCGCCCGCGATATCATCGTCCGCAAGCGTGTCGAGATCGCTGATGATGGAATTCATCTGCGCTACCACCGTTTGACCGTGCTGATCCGGATGATCGAGCCCCAGAACGTGTCCGAATTCGTGAAGCGCGACCCGGTGCAAATCGTAAGTGCCGGTTGACCCGCTGCCTTGAACTGGCCCTCGATACGAATTCCATTTCAGGTTGTCGTTGAACAGCACATCCGTCTCGGTGAAAACATTGCCCTGGTTCGAAATCCTCAAGGTCACTGCTAGAGTGCCTGTTGGCCACGCCTGCCCATAGACTGTGTTTGAAAACAACACTTCGTTTGCACCGTCAGCGCCCGATGAGCCAGACGGAGCGGCAGCGACGAACTTAACGGTGTCGACATATTGGTTCCAAATATCGAGGGCATCGCTCGCCGATGCATTCCACGAAGCGCTCCCATCTTGGAGCGCGCCGGACGGACGCTCCAACTGAAGGTGGATCGCGATTTGCGCGCCAAATGGCCAAATGTAGCCATTGAGCGCATACCCGAATCCCTTTTCCAGTCCACCAAACGCCAAGCTAAGAAGCGAAACTGCGAGAAGCGTTCTCTGTCCTCGATTCCGCAAACGCAAACAGAAGGAAGACTTGGAAGATGCGCTGAAGGGACTCATGCGAACGGCGCGAATAGTAACGCCCGACACGTATAAATCCAGCCGTTTTTTTGCTCTGAAGGGAAACTTCTGGCAGCCGATTCCCTATGCCGAAATCGGATGCCGATCGACCGCTGGGCGCTTCGAGCCCAAGGCGTGGCGAACGAAGTTCTGGCCGATCTCCCACATGGGGCCGGGGAATTTCCGGCAATCGGTCAGGACATCATCGAGCGCGGTGACGAAGAGATTCACTTCGCGTTCGCCGATGATGAGCGGCGGGAGAATTTTTATCACGTCCATCGCATGACCGGCTACCTGAGTCAGAATGCGATGCTTGCTCAGCATCTGGGTCACGACCATTTGAGCGAAGAGGACCTTGTCCACTTTGTGGAGAAGCTTCCACGCCATCTTCAACTTGAACTCCGTCGGCTCGTGGAACTCGATGCCGATGATGAGGCCTTTGCCGCGCACTTCCTTGATGAAGGAATGTTTCGCGCGTAAGCCGTCGACGCGTTCCATCAA
>Ga0182000_10000160_pt1 | contig 12322 bp, 15 predicted proteins | sample BulsoiMagMametaG_FD_120484 | JGI IMG/M metagenome (GOLD analysis project Ga0182000, IMG submission 120484) | Bulk soil microbial communities from Mexico - Magueyal (Ma) metaG | ecosystem: Environmental > Terrestrial > Soil > Agricultural land | place: Mexico: Magueyal, Guanajuato | collected...
GACGAACTGGAAGCCTCTCTTATTCCGCTTATCTAAACCGAAAAGAGGATCGACGAGGGGACTAGAAGCCCTGGCTTGCATCTTACGAGTGAGTTGTTCCAAGGATGAACGTGGGCCTCAGACATTCCCCTAAGTTCTCGCCAGATCTATCTGCTGGGTGCCACCCTCGATCAGCAGAGCACAGAACCTTGGCTCAGAGCGTGTGTAGTTTCGGAACGTTGATAATGGCCAGGGGGCCTGGCTTGAATGCCAGCTCCCCTGGCCATCTTTTTGGCGCTGTGCATTTTCTGACTTCCGAGTCAAGGTCACCTACTCGCCCTCGGGGTGGACGCGATGAAGCGCGAGTCTACTCAGTTGCGACGTAGCTCGGGTCGGCTCCGGGGATCAATGCTCGCGCATGATCTTACGCCAGCCGCCGGCCCGGTTATGCGCAATGACGGCCCGAAACATAGCGACGAACGCCTCCTCGTTGATCGCCTCCCCCCGATAGATGGCCGCGGTCCGTCCCGTCTTGTTTTCGTGGCCCGAGGTGATGATGCCCTCAGGATCGGGCACGAGGGGGTCGTAGAGAAACACGTTCACGTGGTCCTTTGCGGCCAGGAGCGCGCAGACGTTGCCATGCAAGACGAAGTACGGACGGTTGGTGCGTTTGATGGTCTCCGTCACCTCGGGATCGGCGGCGTGCACCAGAGCGCGTACCCTGCGGCAGATACCCTGCTGCCAGTCTGGGAGCGACTCGATGTAAGCGTCGACGCGGGGATCGTGGGTCGTCTCTGTCATGATGGATTTAGGATAGCATCGAGCTAGGACTGCGACGGCCACCCAGCACCAGGGGTGGGCGTCTTGACAGAGCGCCGATGAGCGGACTCGAACCGCTGACCTACCCATTATCTCGAGTTAGCTATCAAGGGGCCCGCCTAGTACCGCTAGGTCTGTAAGAGCCCATAATTAGGCCCTTTCACCGTTCTTGTCTATTCAAGCAAACGGGTGATGAACGGCGCCTTCCCCGACCGTACAATTATTGCCCTGCAGAACTAGGTCGTTGCGACCGCGCGTGAGATAACAAGGAGTTGTTTTGAATGTCGAGCACAGATACTACCTCCACTGATCACCCGATTCGTAGTTTATACCAGGAGGTTCTCATCGCCTGGAACCAGCAAGACGCTGCTGGGATGGCAGCCTACTTCGAGGAGCTCGGCAACCTGGTCGGATTCGACGGCAGCCAGGCTGAATCGCGTGCAGATATCGAGGAGCATTTGCGTCCCATCTTTGCCGATCACCGCACTGCGGCCTACGTTGCAAAGGTGCGCGAGATTCGGATGCTTGGTCGCGATGTGGGGATCCTTCGAGCGGTTGCCGGGCTGATCCCTCCTAACTCCGAGGACATCAACCCAGCAGGCAACACCATCCAGACGTTGGTTGCGGTAGAGGGTGCGGGTGAGTGGCGAGCCGCTCTCTTTCAGAGCACACCTGCCGCTTGGCACGGTCGTCCGCAAGACAGTGCTGCCTTGACCGAGGAACTCCGTGACGTCATGCGCCGTGGTCTAACATGCCTATGAAGCGGATGTGCTTCGCCCACCGTTTATCGAAAGCGTGACAGGCAGCGACACCTGGAATGACAAGCCTGCCGATAGGAGTTGCCATCCTCGATCAGCAGAGCACGGAACCTTAGCTTAGAGTGTGTGTAGTTTCGGAACGTTGATGGATCATTCAAGGCTTGGTGTACGAACCTCCGGCCACTTGCCCCACTAATATTGCTTCGTCTGCCTTCCTGTCCTCACCAGATTCAGGAAACCGTGCGGCCCAAAGGCGACCACCTACGATAACGGAGTGGACAGTCCGTGTTAGGCTGGTGCCGGACGGTGCACCGGAATTAAGCTCGCGGGATAGTAATGGTGTGTAACTCTGTGTTGCGCTAGCTGCGTGATTACCCGCCGCTCCAACTCTCCGCTCGCTCGTGGCCCACGTGGGGCGCTGAGGCTTGCAGGCAGCGAAGGTGACGACATAGGCTAAGGAGGAATGTATGATCGCAGAGACCAAGCTCACCATCAGCGGCCTGCAAGCCAGGGCAGTGAACGTAGAGCTGGAGCGTCCCGTGCAGACCAGCGCTGGGGAGATCACTTCGGCGGCGCTGGTCCTCATCGACCTGGAGACGCGGGAGGGAACGACCGGGCGCGCCTACATCCGTTCCTACACCACGATCGTCCTGGAGCCCTTGAGGCGGCTCGTCGAGAACCTGGGCAAGACGCTGGAAGGCGACACTTTGGCACCGCAGGAGATCGAGCGCAAGCTGCAGGTCATGTTCAGGCTGCTCGGACCGCAGGGCCTCACCGGCATCGCGGCCTCGTGTAGGGACCGTTGGCCACCTACTCCTCTCTCGCCTCGACGTCGCCAGCCAAGAACACGTGAGCAAGCGGCTGCCGTCATCCAATGATCCTCAGCCCAGAAAACCGGATCTACCCGCCAAGTACATCCGGTGAGCCATCACGAAGGACCCAGGTTAGCAGGAGGATGAGGTGCTGTGGTGCTCGTCCGGCGCCGGACCGGAGAACTCGACGGCAATCTGGTACAAGGCCGGATTCGCCAAGATCGGTATCTGCGGGTTAGCGGTCACGGCGCTGATGCGCTCTTGGAACTCGGTATCTGCCGTAGCAGCCTGCCAAGCCTCGCTGCTTTCCCAGCGGGCGACATTGACGAGCTGGAACCGAGCCTGCGACGAGAGGGCGCGGTGCAGCCGCGAATCCAAAAATCCGGGCTTGGTGCTCATCAGCGCGGCGCGCTCGCGCCATTGAGCGATGAACACATCAACGTGTTCGGCGGGCACCTCGAAGACGTTGATCAGCGTGACGGGCGAGTTGTTTGCCGGCTGGCTGACTTGGTTCATGGAGAAGATCCTCCGAATGGATTGAAGACTGCGTCGACGAACTGGTGACCCATCAGAAGTCCACGCTATGGCACGTTGCCCAGTCGGCGGATCTGCGCGGCGCGGCTTGTCACCTATGTCACTGTAACGTCTACTGGATTATCCGACGTCCCTCCACGCTGCCGTGCGACTCTGCCCGCGCTCAAGCTGCTAGCGGCCATGGTTGTTTTTCCGGCTCACCCCGACGTACATCGCAAACCAGGAGAAATTCGCCGGTGTCACGATTGTGTTGTCGATATTGTGGTTTGGTTGGCCCATGGCACGCGGCAGGCTTCGCCGGAGCTGAAGCCCTGCTCGGTGATGCCGAGCGCCGAGTTCATCCGTGAGCGCAGGTTCTCCAACGCGATCTGGTACGTCAGCTCCACGACGCCATCGCGTCCGAAACGATGCTCTAGATCGATCACCTGCTCGTCGGTGACCTCGGAATGCGCCCCGGTCATCGCATCAGCATAGGCGATCGCGGCACGCTCGTCGTCGCTGTAGCGAGGAGAAGTCTTGTAGTCGCCGATCTCCTTGAGTTGATCTATGTCGAGACCATCGAGCCGCGCCAGCTTGGTGCCGAAGTCGACGCACCAGGAGCAACCGACCATCCATGCCACCCGGTAGACGGCGAGGTCGCGGACATTGGCAGGGAGCACCGTCGAAGCCTTTCCGGCGAGGGTCTCGGCAATCACCTCCGCCACGAACAGCTTGCGGTGGTTAGCCATCACCGCGAACGGCTCGGGCACCTCGCCGAAGCGCCGCTTTGCGTACCGGTAGGACAGCTTGATCAGCAGGCCGGCTTCGTCGGGGGAAACAGCGGGTATGCGGGTCATCTTTCACCTCCTTGTCACGTCGGCTGGGTTTCATTCGTCACTACTACAATGACGCAACGCGACGGGAGAATGTGACAGAGATGGCCGAATACGACATACTGGCTGAGGGGTTCGAGGAGAAACGCACCAAACTGAGAGCGGTGGCCTACCGGATGCTCGGCTCGATCAGCGAGGCAGACGATGCCGTCCAGGAAGCTTGGCTCCGACTCAGCCGCTCCTACACCGGGGAGATCGAGAACCTGGGCGGATGGCTCACGACCGTCGTGGCAAGTGTGTGCCTCGACATGCTGCGCTCGCGCCGCTCAAGGCGCGAGGAACCTCTTGGCTTGCACGTGCCCGACCCGATCGTGAGCCGCGCGGATGGGATCGACCCCGAGCACGAGGTACTGCTTTCCGACTCGGTAGGGCTTGCGCTGCTGGTGGTGCTCGAGACGCTCTCTCCTACCGAGCGGCTCGCTTTCGTGCTGCACGACATGTTCGGGGTGCCCTTCGAGGAGATCGCTCCCATCGTGGGGCGTTCCCCTGCTGCTTCACGGCAGCTCGCGAGCCGCGCACGCCGCCGGGTGCGGGGATCGGCCCCGGCTCCTGACGCAGATCTCAGCCGTCAGCGAGAGGTCGTCGACGCCTTCCTCGCCGCCTCGCGCGATGGAGACTTCGACACGCTCGTCGCTGTGCTCGATCCAGACGTGGTGCTCCGAGCAGACAGCGGTGCCGTGCTTGCGGGCCGATCGAGGGAAGTCCGCGGCGCGCGGGCAGTCGCCGAGCAGGCGCTCACCTTCTCGCGGCTTGCTCCCTTCGTCCAGACAGCACTCGTGAACGGAGCCGCGGGGGTCGTCGTGGCTCCGCGTGGACGGCTGTTTACGGTGATGGGCTTCACCGTCAGGGGCGGGAAGATCGTCGAGATCGACATCCTCGCTGACCCCGTGCGCCTCCGCCAGGTCGACCTGGCTCTCCTCGAGAACTGACTCTCAGTGCCTCGGCCGTGCCGTTCGACGCAGTCCTGTAGCCCCGACACCCATCCACGAAGCGTCGCAGGCCTTGTGACACACGTTAGATATCCTTCCCGGAGGTAGACATGACACCAGATCCAACTCGACGCGACTGCGGAACCGCGCCGTCCGTTCTCGTCGTGGGCGCAGGCCCCACCGGAATCATGCTGGCCAGGGTGAGCTGCCGGATCCTTGAGCGCCGGGCCGAGGAATCCAACCTCACCCGGGCGTTCGGGGTGCACGCGAGAACCCTGGAGGTGCTCGACATGCGTGGGATCGCCGAAGACCTAGTCTCGCAAGGTCTGCGCGTGCCCGCGGTGCGTCCGCACCTGGGGAGGGCGCAGCTACGACTTGACCTGAATCACCCCGAGAGCCGCTTCCCCTACGTCCTCATCTTAACCCAGGCGCGCACCGAAAGGCTGCTGGAGACCCGCGCCCGCGCACTCGGGGTCGAGATTATGCGAGGTGCCGAGGTGGTGGGGGTGCGCCAGGACGACGATGGCGTCGAGTTGGCCGTGAAAGGCCGCGAGGGGATACGGACCGAGCGGGAGGACTACGTGATGGGCTGCGACGGCGCTCACAGCGCGGTGCGGCGGCTTTTGGGCGTCGGGTTCGTCGGGGCTTCCTACGACACCCACATCATGCTCGCAGACGTGCGTCTCTCCGAGGGGCTAGAGACGGCTATCAACGCCTACGTAGGCCGGGACGGCGTCGTCTTGCTACCGGCCTTCGGCCATGTCTGGTATCGGGCGGTTATCTGGGACAGGCGCCGCGAGCACGTCCCGCTCGAAGTACCGGTGGGCATCGAGGAGCTAAAGGAGTCGCTGCGCCGGATCGCCCAGGTCGACCTCAAGGTGGTGGAGATGCGCTGGTCCACCCGTTTCTTAAGCGAACGGCGGCAAGCGGAACGCTACCGGGTGGGTCGGGTCTTCCTGGCGGGCGACGCCGCCCAGATCCACTCGCCTTTGGGCGCATTAGGGATGAACACCGGCATCCAGGACGCGACGAATCTCGGCTGGAAGCTTGCCGCAGAGGTCCACGGCTGGGCATCGCCCCGGTTGCTCGACTCCTACCAGGCCGAGCGGCAGCCCGTCGGGCGCGAGGCTCTGCGCGTTACGGATCTCCTGCAGCGCATCACCCTAGCGCCGGCTCCAGTGCGCCCTATCTTGGCGCGTCTCGTGCTCGGGGTCAAACCGCTACGGCGCGCCTTGCGCCGACGGATCTCCGGTCTCTCCATTGCCTACCCTCCGCCGCGCGGTCAGCGAGTGCACCCCTGGACGGGACAGCGGGTGCCGGACGCCAGCCTCGGTGAGGCCCGCCTGTACGAGCTGATGCGTGGCGGCCACTTCACCCTTCTCGATCGTACCGATGATGGCCGGGTCGCCCGCGCTGAGGAGGAAGGCTGGGCCGACCGGGTCGACATCGTACGGACTTCAGCCGCACCACCGGACTGGCCCGCTCTCTTGCTTATCCGGCCGGACGGATACGCAGCGTGGTCCACCAACGCCTCTGCGCTCGGCGAACAGCTCTCCGCCGGGCGCACCGCCTTGAGTCACTGGTGCGGTCCTGCGATCTTGGACAGAGTGAAATCGGAGCGCCATGGTACGCTGTAATATCACCCGCCGCTCACCGAGAAACCGTGATACATATAGCACCCGCGTTGTACTCTGTGCGCACGTGCAAGACGTCTCCAGCTCGCTAATGGCGCTAGCGACACCCACACAGGGCCGAGGCGATGGGTAGATGCCGACGAAAGGAGCGATCGATGCGCATTGAGGTGCTCGATCACCTTGTTCTGACCGTAGCCAACATCGGCCGTACCCGCGATTTCTACGAGCAGGTACTAGGCATGGAGCCCGTGGTCTTCGGCGAGGGTCGCCATGCCCTAGCGTTCGGCGCGCAGAAGATCAACCTCCACGAAGCGGGCCAGGAGTTCGAGCCTAAGGCGTCCGTGCTCACCCCTGGCTCAGCCGACCTGTGCTTCCTCACGAACGCGTCGGTTGCCGAGGTCGTTGAGCACTTGGAGGCCAACAGCGTCGAGATCATCGAAGGCCCCGTGAGGCGCACGGGGGCCACCGGACCGATAATGTCCGTGTACTTCAGGGACCCCGACGGGAACCTTCTAGAGGTCTCCGGCCGCCTAGAAGAGTGACCAGTGTAGTAGATTACTATAGCGATGACGATGAGCGTTCTGCGCTTCGGGCTGCGTTAGCTGAGTAACCTCACCCCGCCGAGGGATGCCCGCATCCTCAAACGCAAACACCCATCTCTGCCTTCAGAACGCGCTTGGCTTCTCCTTCGCCCGTTATCCGGAACCAAACTGGGCCGCCGTCGCGTTCAACCGTAATTCTGAACTCGAAGAAGGGACAGCACAGGCGCTCGTTGGCGACGAACTCTGCTATGGCTAGAAGGACTGCCCTGTCAGGGGAGTGCCTGAAGGCGTAGCCGTCCGCGAGGTCTCGCACCTCTCCCACGTCAGCACCCAGTTGCCGGTACAACACTCGCTGCCGCTGTTGCTGCTCAGCGGTGAGCGCAGCCCATTCGCAGGCGATGGGAACCTCAATCCTCTCGTCTGTAGCTTCGCGGTCCATAGAGCCTCCTTCTCAGGGTTCCTACACGACGATCGCGACTATACTTGTTAAAGCACACTTCAAGTCAAGAAGGAGACTGTAATGGGAGGTATGAGTCTCGGCGAGGTGGCCCAGAGGGCACGCGTGAGACCGTCCGCGTTGCGCTACTATGAGGGCGTAGGACTACTGCCACCGCCGGAGCGGGAGAACGGGCGCAGGCGCTACGACGGCGAGGTGCTCGACAGGCTGGCGGTCGTGCGTGTCGCCCAGCAAGCCGGGTTCACCATCTCCGAGATCAGGACGCTCTTGGACGGGTTCTCCGAGGACATCCCGCCCTCGGAACGCTGGCGGGTCCTCGCCCGTGAGAAGCTGACCGAAGTAGATGCCCTGATCGAGCGCGCCCTAGGCATGAAGGACCTATTGGAGCGAGCACTGCGCTGCGAGTGCTTGACCCTGGAAGATTGCGCTCTGGTCGGAAGAGTAGCTCCAGACGCATCCATGTAGCAGAGGTTCCGGCGCTTTATTCACTGGTGTCCCTAGTAGGATCGTTCTCAGAAGTCCACATGCAGGATGCGACTGCGGGCGGGTCCCGGAGGCGCTCAGGAATATGCTACCGTATGGATGGAGGTCCACGAATGAGGCTCCCGAACACCGCGCACACCTCCAGGCCCTGGCGCATCCACGAGATCGCCCGTGACTTCCGGCTGGAGGACGTGTGGGCGCTGCCGACGCCGGGCGGCCCAGACGATTTCCCTCGGCTGGTGCGGCAGATCGCCGCGGGCGATCCGTCGAGAAGCTGCTCCGGCGCCGCCCGCGCGCTCTGGGCGCTCCGGTGGAAGGTCGGAGAGCTGCTCGGTTGGGACCGCCCGGACGCCGGCCTAGGCTCCAGGGTGCCGACGCTCCGCGACCGGTTGCCGGCGTACCTGCGCGACGCCCCATCCGGCCCGGACTTCGACCTGTTCACCTCGCTCTACCTGCTCGAAGACGAGTTCGCCGCGGAGATGGCCAACCGGACCGTCCACGCGGTCATGCACCTCGGCTGGGTCCCGGAAGGGGCGGTCGGCTACCGGGGGCAGATGGCCGTCTTGGTGAAGCCGAACGGTCTACTTGGGACTGTGTACATGGCTGCGATCAAGCCGTTCCGGTACATGATCGTCTACCCGGCCCTGATGCGACAGATCGAGCGAGCGTGGCGCACATTATCCCCTATTCACCCAACCACCTAGAAGAGAAATTCTCGGGAGATTGCCAGGATAGTTCTCTAGTCCCCAAAATATGCCGCCTAGCGTATGCGTCCTAACCCGGCTTGCGGGCTGAGAGGTGCTCGACGATGCCTGCCTTAGAGCGTTCCCTTTGCTCGACCTCGAACTCTCGGCCAGAACGTGCCCTAGCGGCCCGCGCAGCAGGTGCTCGCATGAGAACCTCCGCGGGAGCGCTCCAGCACCCGCTGCACAGCCAACCACACCTTGGAAGTAGCCCTGACGTGGTCCAAGCGTAAGAGTCTCCCTCCCGGGCGGAGCACCCGCTTCATCTCCGCGATAGCCCTGCGATCGTCGGGTATGGTGCACAGAGAGAGCATGCAAACTACCGTGTCGAAAGAAGCGTCCGGAAACGACAGCTGCTGGGCATCTCCCTCCCTAAGACGAGTGATGCATAACCGCTCAGACCAAAAGGTCGGCCGGGTGGCGCAGCGGTCGCCCAAGCTGCTCGTTGAGCCGCTGCCCGCAGGTATAGGCCGGCATCTTGGCCGCCAAGCGGGGAAAAAGACCTTGAAGCGTCTTGGCCCTGTGGCGCTCCAGGGCGAAGATGTCCTTGAGTTGATCTATGACCCCTTCTCTATTGATCTGCCGCTTTCCCGAGGCCCAGCGACGGTCGTTTTTCGCCCACGCCCTCTTGGAGTTGTCTTTGGGAGTGGCCGCTACCAACGCTCCATACAGATCCAACCAGCGTCGCTCCCACTCCACACCCGTAAAGCCCTTGTCGGCCAGGTAGGCATCGTGAGAGTCCTCGATGATGAGGTACTCTCCTATGGGGCGGTCGTCGGAGGCGGCCTCCGCCAGACCGAAGGCGCAGATCACGCCCTCCGGGCTGACCGAAAGCGCCACCTTGAGAACCCGTAGACTCACTACTAGGTCTTGGAGACGCTCCTGCCGAAGGTGGCCTGCCCGCAGAACAGCCCCTTGCGAGAAGCTCTTACCCTCACGATGGCCGGGATGAGAGTGGCGTTAAGGACATGGTAGATCTCCGAAACGTAGCGGTGCGGGCGATCATGGTGCGAGTAGTGCCTGCGATCGTGACGCTTACCTCTGGGTTGGCTTGGAAGTTTAGGTACCATGCCGGGTGGCGATCATCGCCGCCGAACGGTCGCCGTCAACGATCGGAACCGCGAACATCGTTGCGCGTTCCTAACCCGACCTGCGGCCGATGGTGACGAGTTCAACGATGGGCATTCCGAAGGCTTTGCCGAAGATCCGTCCCTTCGAGGCGTTGAAGACTGCCCGGTGGATGCCGGTGCCCACCTTGTAGAGCGCGTCCTTGGGTTTAATGCGCGCGGATCCCTTCATTAGGGCCTCGGCTGTCAGGGCACTCGATGCGGTGGCGGTGCTTCGGGGCTTGTTCATCGTGACCTTCTTGCTCTTGCCTAGTAAAGGTTGATGTCGGTGTCGCTGCGGGTGCGGCGCAGCGACCGGCCTGCGCTGACCGGAGGCGGTCGAGGAATCACTCAACGCTGATGGACACGCACGCGTGGGTTAGGTCGCCTAGTGACGAGCCTGGGACCCCACGCGGGGCACGCTCGCACGGTAGTAGGTGAGCTGCCCGGCGATCGTGCCTCGAGAGGCGACCTCCGTCGGATCCGCGAAACCCGCCTCGCGCATGAGCGTCGGAATGCGATCTCCGAAGTGGTTTCGCAGGCGCTCGCTTCTGTGGTGCAGACGAGCGATAAAACCGTCGGGCCGCATCTTCGCTCCTCCGAAGTCAAGCAAGTGCAGGGAGCCCCCGGGTCTGAGTACACGCCGTGCCTCATCCAGCGACTTCTCTTTCTCCTCCGGCCCGAGGTGGTGGAACATCAAGGCGGATAGTACCCGGTCGAAAGATGCGTCCGGGTACGGTAGTTGCTCCGCGAACCCGCGATCCAGTTGCACGGAGAGCGCCTCTCGCCCGGCTTTCCGCCACGCGCGGGCGAGCGCCTTCGGGTCGGGATCGATCCCGACCACCTCGGCGTCTGGATGAAGGCGTTTGATGAGAATCGTCAGGTTCCCGGTGCCACATCCGATCTCCAGGACCCTCTGGTCCGGCTGGATGCGGGCTTGATCGACCAGCCGTCGGTGGACCGACTCCATACCCAGCAATCTCTGGAGAGGGTCGTAAAGAGGGAGCAGCCGATCATGTCCCATTGCTGGTAGGTAGGGCATTTGGGGGTTTTTCGACGTCGCGCTCATGTCCTTCCTTTCGCGTCTTTGCGACGATGTTTGGGTAGGAGACCAGTATCTATTCTCTTATCAGAGACGCAAAGGGCGCATGTTTGGACTTTATAGGACGATCTTCGGTTTATCCTAGGTTGGGGGCCGCTGCAGCTTCGCGAGCTGCCCCATTGTTGTGGAGAGGAAGGGTTGTCTTGGGTACAACTAGGATGCTGGGCAGGGGAGATGACGGGCCGCCCGTCTACACCTACGAGGCGGTACCCGGGGTGCCACCGGTGAGTACCATAAGGTTCGGTCGGAAGCTCCCCCCGGGCGGGCCGCCGCCCAGCCACGCGCACTCCCACGACTTCCTTGTGCTCGCCTACTTCGAGCGGGGTGGCGGCTCGATGTGGTTGGGAGACCGGGAGTGGCAAATAGAGGAGGGCGACGTGTACCTCATCGCCCCCGGAGAAGTGGTGGGAGTGGGCGATGATGAGAGCAGCCGCCACAAGGCCGAGGGCTGGGGCGTCTTCTTCCTGCCTGAGGTCCTCGGTCCTCGGACGCCAAGCGCTTTCCTCTCCTGGCGCGCCCACCCTCTGCTCTTCCCCTTCGTCAGGGGCGCGGCAGGAGGCACCCAGCGCCTTAAGGTGCCCCCCGCAGAACGACGCCCGTGGTCCGAGCGCTTATCGGCTCTGGACTTAGAACTTAGCCAGAGGCAAGACGGCTACCGGGAGGCGGTCCTCGCGCACCTGATGCTGCTGCTCGTGGGCGTCTCGCGGCTGGCGGTAGACGTCGTGGGAGAGCTCAGGCTTAACGATGAACCCCTGCTCGCCGAGGTCTTCGCTTTTATCGAGGAGCGCTACCGCGAACGCATCTCGCTCAAGGATGTGGCGCGGGCTGTGAGCCTGTCGCCGGGTCACCTCACCACGGTTGTTAGACGCAAGACGGGACGTACGGTGCAGGAGTGGATCGCCGAGCGCCGTATGGCGGAGGCACGCAGGTTGCTCGTACAGACGGATCTGGCGGTGGAGGAGGTCGGCCGGAGCGTCGGCTACGGAGATGCGAGCTACTTTGTGAGGCTCTTTCGAAGCACCCACGGCGCCACCCCGCTTGGCTGGCGCCGCGCTGGCCGTCCATAAGCCGGAGGTTCTCACGTGGAAACTGGCCAGCTAGTCTCAGGCCGCAACGCCTCACCCCCCAAAATGGATAGTTTTGGGGTTGCTTGGGCGTGGCTTGCAGGCAGCGAACTTCTTAGAACTCCGTAAATCGGAAGGTCAACTTCGCAGAATTCCCCTTCTCGGTAGTCGGGTGAATAGCGTAGGATGATTGAAGGGTGTCGAGCGCAGAGAAGCACGCATGGCCGACGAGCAGGACAATCCGGTCGGCTGGGTACCCCCGCCCCTAACCTACTTGCTCACCCTACTCTTGGGGTTGGTTCTGGACAGAAAGTTACATCTCCCTGGGGAATGAACGCCTTCCGAGCGGTCTGCGACCACACCCCGGGGATACGCGTCGAAATAAGCCTACGTACGTCCAAAGCGTAATACATAATGGGAGAGTCCATGCGTCAAGCAGGAAAGGCGGTAGTGTTATGTTCGCGCGGGTAAGCCAGTACTCCGTAGAC
>Ga0182000_10000161_pt1 | contig 12244 bp, 11 predicted proteins | sample BulsoiMagMametaG_FD_120484 | JGI IMG/M metagenome (GOLD analysis project Ga0182000, IMG submission 120484) | Bulk soil microbial communities from Mexico - Magueyal (Ma) metaG | ecosystem: Environmental > Terrestrial > Soil > Agricultural land | place: Mexico: Magueyal, Guanajuato | collected...
CGGTGCTGGGCGCGGAGCTGCTGGTCGAGGAAGTAGTGCTCCTGGGCCCAGAGGTGGAGGCCGAGGCCGAGGCGCATGGCGCAGCGCTTGAGGGCGTCGGAGGCGGCGTCCTTGAGGCGGGCGCCGTCGTGGGGCCAGTTGTGGACGTCGCCGACGTCGCCGACCTCCTCGACCCGGACCTGGCGGCCGTCGATGGCGCAGGTGAGCCGCCAGATGCCGCCGACCACGACGTTGTGGAGGGCCGGGGTGCCGGTGCGGCCCCGGCGGCTGCGCGAGCTGGGGTCCGGGGGGACCTCGGCCACGTCGCCGCGGATCACCTGGACCAGCTCGAAGTCGAAGGGGCCGACGATGCTCAGCAGGCGCTGGTTGACGACGTGGTGGGCCACGTAGTCCTGGCCGTCCTTGCGCTCGACGAAATCGGTGGGGAACGGGCGCGAGAGCTCGACCAGGTCGGCGTCGACGGTGATGGTCACAAGCCTCAGTCCTTCAGGGAAGCGGTTGCTGCGTTGTCCCAGCGTAACCGGTACCTGTGACAATTCCGGGGGCCGCCGGGAGGGTCCCGTAACGCTCCCGTACCGGGGCCGCTGGAGACTGTTCCGCGACCGCTGGGACCATGCCGAGGAGGTGGTGGGACTGGGGCCCCGAGCCAAGCTGGTGCTCGCCTGGGCCATGTGGCTCGTCACCTTCGGCTGCTGCGCCGCCGGACTGCTCGTCACCCTGGCCATCGTCCGGCCCCTCACGTTCAGCGTGCTGGCCGAGGGCGCCGTGTACGCGTTCTTCTTCGTGCTCGGGTCGGCCACCGTGGGGCTGGTCCTGGCCCTGCGGCGGCCGGCCAACCCGATCGGCTGGCTGTACATGGGAGCCGGGCTGGCATGGGCCTACGGCGTGCCCCTCGGGCCCTGGATCGAGCAGCGCGTCCGCGAGGGACGCCCCCTCCCGTTCTTCGCCCAGGTGTTCATGGTCACGAACGACCTGGGATGGGCGCCGGCGATCACCCTCGGGGTCACCCTGCCGGCGCTCCTGCTGCCCAACGGCTCCCTGCGCTCGCGTCGCTGGCTGGTGGTGGTCGTCACCAGCGTGACCGGCGCCGTCCTGGCCATGGTGGCCGGGTCCCTGGTCCCGGGACCGCTCGAGGAGTGGGGGATCGACAACCCGTTGGGGCTGGCCGGGCCGGCCGGGAGCGTCGCCGCGCCGCTCGCGGTCGTCGGCATCCTGCTGCACTGGCTGAGCCTGCCGCCGGCCCTGGTCTGCGTGGTGCTCCGGTTCCGGGCCTCGCGCGGGGTCGAACGCCAGCAGATGCGCTGGGTCGCCGCCGGGGCGGCGGCCGCGGTCGGCGGGCTGCTGCTCTCGCTCCCGAGCGGGCTCGGGTTCGCGCCCAACGTGATCTCGAGCGTCGTCTTCCCGGCGCTGCTGTGCCCGCCGGTGGCGGTGGCCGTGGCCGTGCTCCGCTACCGGCTGTGGGACCTGGACCGGGTGGTCAGCCGGACGGTCACCTACGCCGTGGTCACCGCCCTGCTGGTCGTCCCCTACCTGGCCATCCTGCCGGTGGCCAGCGAGCTGGCCGGCAGCGCCGGCAGCCTGGCCGTGGCCGCGGCCACCCTCACGGCGGTGGCCGCCTTCGCGCCCCTGCGCCGGCGGGTCCAGGGGCTGGTCGACCGCCGCTTCAACCGCCGCCGCTACGACGCCGCCCGCACGGTCGAGCGCTTCGCGGCCCGCCTCCGCGACCAGGTCGACCTGGACGCCCTCCACGGCGAGCTGGTCGCCGTGGTCGACCAGACCATGCAGCCGACCCGGACCTCGCTGTGGCTCCGCGGCGCCCCGTGACCGCCGGCCCGGCGGGGTTCCGGTCGTCGGGGGTGTGGGCTATGCTCTGGTCCGGCGCCGTCCCGCGCCCGACCTTCTTCCCGGTGCTCACGCCGCCGGCTCGTGGAGGTAAAGGGGACCTCGGGTTCTCGGGGCGCTGGTCGAGTGCCCTCACTGCGGGGGCGACGGGAGCGTGGGTCCCGCAGCCGCCCGCGGGTCGAGGAGCGCCAGATGACCAGGAACAAGTCCTTCAAGGGCCGCGTCCGCGCGCGCATGGACAAGACCGGCGAGCGCTACGCCACCGCCCGCCGCCAGCTGGTGGCCAAGGCCGCCGCCAAGGGGGAGCCGGAGGCCCAGGTCCCCGAGGCCCAGCCGGCCCCGGCGGAGGCCCCGGCCGCCCCCGCGGTCAGGCCGCCCTACTCCGACGACGTGATCCGGTCCAACACCGGGCGGACCTGGGACGAGTGGTTCGCGCTGCTGGACGGGTGGGGAGCCGCCGACCGGCCCCACCCGGAGATCGCCCGCTGGGTCAACGAGGAGCACGGCGTCCCCGGGTGGTGGGCCCAGGGGGTGACCGTCGCCTACGAGCAGGCGCGGGGGCTGCGGGCGCCGCGGCAGCGGCGAGGCGGCCTGTTCGAGGTCAACGCCACCAGGACGGTGGGTGTCTCCGTCGAGCGCCTGTACGAGGCGTTCGCCGACCCCGACCTGCGCGAGCGCTGGCTCCCGGGCGCCGCCGTCGAGGTCCGCACCGCCCGCCCGGCCAGGTCGATCCGGGCCAACTGGGACGACGGCGCGACCCGCCTGGTGATCGCCTTCACCGCCCGCGGGGAGGCCAAGAGCCAGGTCGCCCTGGCCCACGAGCGCGTCCCCGACGCCGGCACGGCCGACAAGCTCAAGGCCTTCTGGCGCGAGCGCATGGCCGCCCTCAAGGAGCTGCTGGAGGGCTGACCGGGCGGGGCCCCGGCTCGCCGAACGCGGCCAGGAGCAGGGCCGTGGCCGGGATGTCGACGTAATAGAACATGAAGCTGCGGTGGAACAGGAGGACCCCCAGCAGGACCAGCCCCGAGACCCAGAGCAGGGTCCGCCGGCCGGGACGGGCCCACACCCACCAGCAGCCGGCCAGCAGCACCGCCGCCGTGGGCAGGACGGTCGCCCACGGCGGCGACGGGCCGAACGGGTCGGTCAGGACCCCGGCCCGCAGCAGGTAGGCGGCCAGGCCGTGGCCGGCGATCGGGTAGGCGTCGGGGACCAGCGCCAGGTGGTAGGCGACGGCGTCGGTGAGGAAGTCGCCCGGGTGCCAGAGGAGGAACGGCAGCGCCGTCACCGCCGCCGGGGCGACGGTGGCGGCGGCCGCCCACCAGGCGCGGGCCCGGTCCAGCCGCCCGCGCCCGGCCTCGGCCGCGACCCAGACCAGGAACAGCACCACCATGGGCGCGACCAGCAGCTTGACCGCGAGGGCGGCCCCGAGGGCGAGCCCGGCCAGCACGACCCGCCGGCCGGCCAGGGCGACCGCGGCCACCGCCATGCCGGCCACCAGCAGGATGTCGTTGGCCCCCTGCCACAGGTAGGGGAGCAGCAGCGGGTTCAGGCACACCGCCAGGGCAACCCCCAGGTGCCCGCGCTGGCGCAGGCTCCAGCGGCCCAGCCACAGCCCCAGGGCGCAGTACACCAGCAGGTAGAGCACGCGCGGGTCGGCGTCGAGCCCGACCAGCCGCAGCGGGGCCTCGACCGCGGCCAGCAGGGCCAGCGACCCCGGCCAGTAGGGGTAGTGGCGGACCAGCGGGTTGGTCGCCGGCCGGCCCTCGACGTCGATCCGCCACCTCGCCAGCACCTGGTCGTAGGACGCCTGGTAGGGGTCGCGGCCCGCCAGCAGCTCCTCGACCGCCCGGTCGCTGACCAGCACGCCGCCGTCGATGGCCATGCGCACGTCGCCGCGGGCGGTGGCCTGCATGTACCGGGCCGCCGGGACCACCCCGAGCAGCACCAGCATCAGGGCGAAGCAGGCCAGCCGCGGTCCCCGCCGGGCCGGCCAGCGGACCAGCACCAGCCCGTGGGCGGCGACGACCGCCGCCAGCAGGGCCACGGGCAGGGGCAGCCGCCCGCCGACGCGGCCCCCGGCCAGGGCGGTCGAGCAGACCATGAACTCGATCAGCCGCGGGTCGGGCAGGGCCCGGGACCGGGGCGCGGCCCGGGTCGCCGGGCTGGCGGCGGTCACCTCACCTGGGCCCGGGGGTGACCCCGAGGTCGGCCAGCTGGGCGTTCAGCCACTTGGCGATGTCGTTCTCCTCGACCACGGCGGCGGCGGCCTCGCGGCGGGCCCGGCGCAGGCCGTGGTCCATGGTCAGGGCGGCGTGGAGGGCCTCGGCCTGCTGCTGGATGTCGAACGGGAACAGGGTGACCGCGAACGCGCCCAGCTCCTGGTGGGCGCCGGTGTTCTCGGAAAGGGCGAGGACGCCGTCGCGGCGGTTGACCACCACCGCCTCCTTGGCGACCAGGTTCATGCCGTCGGCCAGGGCGTTGACCATGAGCACGTCGCAGATGCTGTAGGCGGCCACGGCCAGGGCCAGGTCGTCGCCAAGGCGCAGGTCGACCGGCTCCCAGCCCTCGCCGCCGTGGGCGGCGTTGATCCGGGCCACGGTGGCGCCGATCTCGGCCAGGTAGTCGGCGTACTCGGGCACGTCCTGGCGGCTCGGCTGGAGCAGGGCCAGGAAGTGCACCCTGCCGGCCAGCTCGGGGTGGTCCTCGAGCATGGTCGCGAACGCCTCGAACCCGCGGACGATGTTCTTGGACGGGTCGGTGCGGTCGACCCGCAGGATGAGCTGGCGGTCCTCGCCGCCGAAGGCCTCGGTGAGGGCGGCGGCGTGCTCGGCCACCTCGGGGGCGGCGGCCAGCTCGCGGATGGCGGCGACGTCGATCGAGATGGGGTAGTGGCGGGCGGCCACCGTCCGCTCGCCGACCTGCACGGTCATGGCCTCCAGGTCGACCGGCAGCCCGAGCAGCTCCTGGGCGGTGAGCAGGAAGTTCCGGGCGAACCCCTCGGTGTGGAAGGCGACAACGTCGTTGCCGAGCAGCCCCTGGAGGAGCCGCTCGCGCCAGGGCGGCGGCAGCACCCGCCAGGCGTCCGGCCCCGGCCAGGGGATGTGCAGGAAGAACGACACCAGGGCCTCCGGGCACTGCTCCCTGACCTGCTGGCCGACCAGGTAGAAGTGGTAGTCGTGGAGCATGACCAGGGCCCGGCCGCCGACCGCCTTGACCTCCTCGACCACGGCGTCGGCGAACTGGCGGTTGACGGCCACGTACCCATCCTCCCAGGCGACGTGCTCGCGCTTGGTCAGCTTGGGGTCGAGGGCCAGGCCGTACATCCCGTGCTGGAGGAACCAGAGCAGCGGGTTGGCGATCACCGTGTAGAAGTCGTCGTGGGCCTGGGCGTCGACCTCGACCAGGCGCAGGCGCATGGCCGGCGTCCCCTCGGCCCCCTCGCCGCCGTCCTCGCCGAGCACCCGCGGCTCGGCGTCGAGGCTGACCCGGACCGCCCGCCCGCCGTGCTCGGCGGCCACGGCGGCGTCCTCCTCGGAGGCGGCCACGCACACCCAGACCGCGTCCGGCAGGTCCGACACCAGCCCGGTCAGGGCCGTGACCAGCCCACCGGCGCCACGGCTGGCCGTACGGCCACCCGAGGGGTCGCGCTCGAACGACACCGGCCCCCGATGCGACAGCAGCACCACCGGCAGGGAGATCCCCTCCGCCGGCGCGGTCATCCGGCGGTGTCGGCGTTGGCCTTGGCGGCCATCAGCAGGAGGCCGCCGTCGACCACGAACGAGGCCCCGGTCGCGTAGCCGGCCTCCTCCGAGGCCAGCCAGGCGACGGCCGAGGCGATCTCGCGGGCGTGGCCGGGCCGGCCAACGGGGATGCCGGGCCGCTCGACGGTGGCCGGGTCGACGTCCTCATTGCCGGTCATGGGGGTGGCGACCTCGCCCGGGGCGACCGAGTTCACGGTGATGCCGTGGCTCGCCAGCTCCAGGGCCATGACCTTGGTGAGCAGGCCGAGGCCGCCCTTGGCGGCGCAGTAGGCGGCCGCGCCCTCAAGGGGCACGTGCTCGTGCACCGAGGTGACGTTGACGATCCGGCCGCCCCGCCCGGCGGCCACCATCCGCCGGGCCGCGGCCTGGGCGCACACGAAGGCCCCGGAGAGGTCGGTGTCCAGGACGTGGCGCCAGTCCTCCAGGGTCACCTCCAGGAACGGGGCGCCGATCCCGGTGCCGGCGTTGTTGACCAGCACGTCCAGGCGGCCCAGGTCGTCGGCCAGGCGGTCGATGACCCGGGGGGCCTCGTCCAGGTCGGCCACGTCGAGGCGGGCCACCGTGGCCTTGCGCCCGGCGTCCCGGACGGTGGCCGCCGTGTCCTCGGCCCCCTCCTCGTCCCGGTGCCAGGTCACGCCGACGTCGCAGCCGGCCTCGGCCAGGGCGATCGCGGTCGCCTTGCCGATGCCGGAGTCGGACCCGGTCACGATCGCCGCCCTCGCCACCGTGCTCCCATCACGTCGGCTCCTGGACCGACAACGGATACCACGTCCGGCGGCGCCAGAACCACCAGGTGAAGGCGCCGATCGGGATGGGCAGGACGAAGGTCAGGATCCGGAACACGAGCACGGCCGCGACCACCTGGGCCTCCTCGCCCCCGGCCAGGACCAGGGCGGCGGCCAGCCCCAGCTCGACCACGCCCAGCCCGCCGGGGGTGATCGGGAAGGCCGACAGCAGCCGGACCAGGGCGAACGCGGCCAGGGCCTCGACCCAGCTCACCTCGGCCTCGGACACCCCGACGTGGCGCAGGGCCAGCAGCAGGACCAGGAACAGCGACAGGTGGCTGGCCAGGGTGGTGGCGGTCAGCCAGGGCCAGCGGCGGCGCAGCAGGGTGATCGCCTGGGCCCGGAAGGCCACCGCCCCCCGGCCCCAGTCGGGGCGCCCGGGGCGGCGGCGCAACAGGCGCCGCAGCCGCTCGGCCACCCCGGCCAGGGCGCCGCCGAGGCGGGCGGCCCGCCGCTCGCCCGACAGGCCGAAGGCGAAGCCGGCCAGGGCGGCCACGAACACCACCAGCCCGACCACCGCCGCCGGGGCGAGCTCACCGGCGGCGTCGCCCGAGGCGACCAGCAGCCCCAGGGCCACGATCGGCATGCCGAGCTTGATGAAGTTGTTCCACACTCCCTGGACCAGCAGGGACAGGGCGATCGGGCCGCGCGGGAAGCCGTAGGAGGTGTAGAAGCGGTAGGTCACCCCCAGCCCGACGGCCTGGCCGGCCGGGAGCAGGTTGCCGACCGCGGTCGAGGCGTGGCTCTCCAGGAACGCCTGGCCGAGGGTCAGGCCGGGCAGGGCGGCCAGCTGGGGCAGCAGGTAGGAGGCGAGGTTCCAGACGGCGGCGGCCAGCAGGGTGGCCAGCTCCAGCCAGGTCATGGCCCGCAGGGTCGCCCCGACCTGGCGGATGTCGACCGCCTTGGGCAGCAGCCCGAAGAAGACGGCGGCCACCACCGCCGCCGCCAGGGCGACCCTGAGAACCAGCTTCCGGCGATTCACGTGTGTGCATGGTGTCACGTCCATATCGGCTGCTTGCCGCGAAACCGCCCGCCAGGGGAGACTTGCGCGATGGTGGGCAGGCTCAGGGCGTACATGGCCGTCGTCTCGACGATCGGCTTCGTGGTGCTCTGCCTGCTCGCGGCGAACGTCGACCTCGCGCAGGTACGCGACAGCCTGCCCGGCGGGGCCATGCTGGCCCTGGTGCTGCTGGTGGCCCCGTTCCTGTCGATCCCGCTCAGCCGCGATCCCCGCGGCCCCAGCGTCCACGTGGACACGCCGTTCGCCTTCGCCCTGGCCCTGGCCGCCGGGACGGGCACGGCCGCCCTGGTGATGGCCGCCTCCGGCGCCCTGTACGACCTGGCCCACCGCAAGCCGCTGGACAAGGTCGCCTTCAACAACGGCACCCACACCATCGGCCTGGCCGCCGGGTCGCTGGTCTGGACCACCCTGGCCGGCGGCCCGGTCACCGGCAGCTCGGCCCTGCCGGCGATTCTGGCCGGCACGGCCGTGTTCGTGGCCGTCAAGATGGGGCTGTTCGGCGGCTGCCTGGCCCTCGACGCCGCCGGCGGCGGCCAGGCGGCGGTCAGCCTGCCCCGGTTCCTGCGCCAGATGGTCCTGATCATCGTCATGGCCCAGGTCGGCGTGCTGGTGCTGGTGCTGGCGGCCGAGCGGCCGGCCCTGGTGCTGCTCGCCCTCGGGCCCATGCTCGCCGCCTACCTGCTGCTGCGCGGCGAGGCCCGGGCGGTGCTGGACCGCGACGACGCCGAGGCGACGGCCAGGCGGGAGGCCGGGCTGCGGGCCCAGGAGCAGGAGGTGGCCCGCAAGCTCAAGGAGACCGACCAGATGAAGGACGACCTCCTGGCCATGGTCTCCCACGAGCTCCGGACCCCGCTGACCACCGTGGTCGGGGCGCTGCGGCTGCTCAGCGCCGGCCCGCCGATGGGCCCGGCCGAGCGCCAGGAGATGCTGGAGATGGCCGACCGCCAGGCCCGGCGCCTGCGGGTGCTGATCGAGCAGCTCCTGCTGGCCGCCCAGTCCGAGAACGGCCGGGCGGCCTTCCTGACCAGCGCCACCGACCGGGTCGAGGTCGACGCCGCCACCCTGCTGGAGGAGTCGGCCACCGAGGCCAGGGCGGGCCCCTGCGGCGACCGGGTCCGGGTCCGCTGCGACCGCAGCCTGCCGGTCCGCACCGCCCCCGACATCGTCCTGCAGATCCTCGGCAACCTGGTCGACAACGCCTGCAAGTACGGGCCCGAGGACCGCCCGGTGTGGCTGGTCGGCGAGCGCGACGGCAACGACGCGGTGCTGGCCGTGGAGGACGACGGCGCCGGCGTGCCGGCGGCCGAGCGTGAGCGGGTCTTCGAGCGCTTCACCCGCCTCGAGCCCGGCCGCGGCCTCGGCCTCGGCCTCTACATCGGCCGCCAGCTGGCCCGGGCCCAGGGCGGCGACCTGGTCGTCACCGACGCCCGCCTCGGCGGCGGGGCCCGCTTCGAGCTGCGCCTGCCCCTGCGCGCCCCGGCCCCGGCCCTGCTGCCCTCGGCGGCCGAGGACCGGGCCGCCCCCCTGCGGGTCGTGCCCGGCCCGCCCCCGGCCCGCGCGAAGCGCTAGCCTGGACCGTCACCCCCGCCCCCGGACCCCCAGGAGCACGACATGGCCGCCTCCTCCCTGATGGTGCCGCTCGGCACCCCCGCGCCCGACTTCGAGCTGCCGGCCTTCGACGGCGACAGCGTGCGGCTGGCCGACCTCGACGGGCCGGCCCTGCTGGTGATGTTCCTCTGCAACCACTGCCCGTACGTGCGCCACGTCGAGCGGGCCCTGGCGGCCACGGTGGCCGAGTACGCCGAGCGGGGCGTGGCCGCGGTCGGCATCTGCAGCAACGACCTGGACGCCTACCCCGACGACGGCCCGGCCGGCATGGCCGAGCAGGCCCGTCGGGCCGGCTTCGGCTTCCCCTACCTGCTCGACGAGCACCAGCAGGCCGCGGCCGCCTACCGGGCCATGTGCACCCCCGACCTGTTCGTCTACGATGCCGGGCGCCGCCTCGCCTACCGGGGGGCCTTCGACGACAGCACCCCCCGCAACGGCCAGCCGGTCACCGGGGCCCTGCTGCGGGGCGCCCTCGACCTGGTCCTCGACGGCCAGCCGGTGCCCGAGCCCCACCGCCCGAGCATGGGCTGCAGCCTCAAGTGGAAGGACGCCAACCGGCCGGCCTGGCTGCTCGGCGTCGGCTGAAAGGAGACGCCAGGGTGGAGATCGCGGGCAGGACGGTGCTCGTCAGCGGCGGCGGGTCGGGGCTGGGGGCGGCCACGGCCCGGATGGTCGTGGAGGCGGGCGGGTCGGTGGTGGTGGCCGACGTCGACGCCGAGCGCGGCAAGCAGGTCGCCGACGAGCTGGGGGAGCCGGCCCGGTTCGTGGCCACCGACGTCACCGACGAGGACAGCGTGCGCGCCGCCGTGGCCGCGGCCGCCGAGGGTGAGGGCGGGCTGTACGCGGCCATCAGCTGCGCCGGGATCGCCCCGGCCGAGCGCGTCCTCGGCCGCCAGGGCCCGCACTCGCTGGCCAGGTTCGTGACCGTCATCCAGGTCAACCTGGTCGGCACCTTCAACCTGACCCGCCTGGCCGCCGAGGCCATGGCCGGCAACCAGCCCCTGGCCGACGGCGAGCGGGGCGTGATCGTCAACACCGCCTCGGTGGCCGCCTTCGACGGCCAGATCGGCCAGGCCGCCTACTCGGCCAGCAAGGCCGGGGTGGCCGGCATGACCCTGCCGATCGCCCGCGAGCTGGCCCGGGCCGGCATCCGGGTCATGGCCATCGCCCCCGGCATCTTCGACACCCCCATGCTGGCCGCCATGCCCGACCAGGTCCGCGCCTCCCTCGGCGCTCAGGTCCCCTTCCCCTCCCGCCTCGGCCGGGCCGAGGAGTACGCCGCCCTGGTCCGCCACATCCTCGAGAACCGGATGCTCAACGGCGAGACCATCCGCCTCGACGGCGCCATCCGCATGGCCCCGAAGTAGGGGGGACCGGCCGATGACGGGGGCGCTGGTGCGCCGGGCCGGCCCTCAGGAGGAAACCTGGGCGGCCGGGCCGGAGCGGGCCAGGGGGCTGCCCACGAACCCGACCACCTCGGCGACCACGGCCGGGTCGCGCAGGATCCGCCGGTGGCCGAGCCCGGAGGTGGTGACCAGCCGGGCCCCTGGCCAGGCCCGGGCGATGGCGTCGCTGTCCGACCAGCCGGTCTCGGCGTCCTGGCGGTCGTGGACCAGCAGCAGCGGCGGGGTCGGCATGGTCGCGGCCATGGCCGGGACGGCGAAGGCCGACAGCGGCCGGTCGACCCGGCGCTCGATCCGGGGGACCAGGCGGGTGCGGACCCGCTCGCCGAAGCCGAGGCGGCCGGCGAAGGTGCGGGTGTAGGGGAGCGGGTCGGCCATCGGGGCCACGAACACGGCCCGGCCGACGGCCAGGCCGTCGCGCATGGCGTAGGCGGTCGCGGTCGCGCCCAGGGAGTGGGCGACCACGGCCGCGGCCGGGCCGTGGGCGGCCACCACCGCCGTCAGGGCGTCGGCCAGCTCCAGGATGGTGCTGCGGCCCGGCCCCGCCGGGCCGGGGTCGGAGTCGCCGTGGCTGAGGGCGTCGAAGGCGACCACCCGGTGGCCGGCCTCGGCCAGCGGGCCGGCGAACGCGTCCAGCTGGCCCCGCCAGCCGCCCCAACCGTGGACCAGGTAGACCAGCGGCCGCTCGCCCGGCCCCTCGCCCCAGAGCTCCCCGGCCACCGTCCGGCCGCCGACCGGGACCCGGAACGGGCGGCCGGGCGGGACCAGGCGGTCACGCCGGCCGCCGGACCGGGGGACGGTGAACCAGAGCCGCTCGGCCCAGCGGGCGCCCAGGGCGGGCGCGGTCCGCTCCAGCACCGCGAATGACCGAACGATCGTGCTTTTCTGGATTGCGGCGAGCTGGCGGGAGGGCATGGCATGGCTCCTCAGGCGGCGGGGTCGGCGGCGGGGTGGGCGGCGGACAGCAGCCCCTCGAAAGCGCGGGTGGCGCGGGCGGTGGCGTCGGGGTCGCCGAGCAGGCGGCTGGCGTGGTGGTAGGCCAGCATGGTCCCGTGCAGGTCGTAGGCGAACTGCTCGGGGTCGGCGTCGGGGCGGAAGTGGCCCTCGGCGACGCCGGTCCGGAACACCTGGGCGATCGTGTCCAGCCAGTCGCGCTGGTCCTTGACCAGGCGGTCGCGGAGCGGGCCGGGCTGGGCGTCGAACTCGGCGCTGGCCGCCACGAACAGGCAGCCGCCGGGCAGGGCGTCGGCGTCCCAGGCGAGCCAGCGCCGGAACAGCTCGCGGACCCGCGGCTCGCCCCGGGGAGCGGCCAGGGCGGGGCGGACCACCAGGTCGATGAAGCGGGCCCGGGTATGGTCGAGCAGCTGCAGCTGCAGCGACTCCTTGGACTGGAAGTGGGCGAACAGCCCGCTCTTGGACAGCTGGGTCGCGGTGGCCAGGGACCCGATGGTCAGCCCGCCGAGCCCGACCCGGCTGGCCACCCGGGCCGCCTCGTCGAGCACGGCCTGCCTGGTCGCCATCCCCTTGCTCATGGAGGCAATAAAAGCACGAACGTTCGTCTACATCAAGTGGAGCTCTCGGCGGAAGGGCGGGGGCGCTTGGACGTCCAGGTGGTGGGGTCGTCCTTGAGGGCCTCGAGGACGAAGCAGGCGACGGGGTCGCGCTTGCCCTTGACCTCGATGGGGTCGAGGGGGCGGGCGATGGCCCGGTTCCTGATGGCCTCGTGGGTCGCGGGGCCGACCACCACCTGGCCGGCCTCGGCGACCTCCTGCTCGAGGCGGGCGGCCAGGTTGACGGTGTCGCCGATGGCGGTGAAGTTGCGGA